>Ga0066710_100006863_pt1 | contig 10753 bp, 6 predicted proteins | sample GraSoiAngelo_159_FD_79666 | JGI IMG/M metagenome (GOLD analysis project Ga0066710, IMG submission 79666) | Grasslands soil microbial communities from the Angelo Coastal Reserve, California, USA - 14_1009_16_40cm | ecosystem: Environmental > Terrestrial > Soil > Grasslands | place: USA...
AACAGGGTTCCAACAAAAGACACGCAGATTACGAGAAGCAGGAAGCGCGTGCGACGGCTGATATCTTTGGCAGAGAATCCGCGCGGCAAGACCATCCCCAACAACAAAATTGGGATCGTGAAGAGCGGTCCCATATAGAAAAACAAGAATGTGGCTGCCTTCACCAACACGGCACCGATAGGGTGCTCCCGCCCCACTTTGTAGTTCTCCAGCAGCCAGCCGGTGTAAAACCTTTTCATGATTTCGTGGTTGTAGGCCGGCCACGATTTCACTGATTCCCACGGGAAATAAGGAACCGGATCATACGTAGCCAGGTTGACAAAGAATGGGGTCTGAAAAGGGTGGCCGGTGACGCGCCAGAAATAGTAGAGCATGGCGGCGGCCGTCGCCGTCAGGATCACCGCAAGGGGTAGCACAACCCGGCGCAGCGTGTGCGTGAGATCGGCACCGTGGCGGCGGAGGATCCACAGCAGAAGAGCGCCCGCGACGGGGAGCGAGAAAAACAGACCCTCGTAGGGGCGGCTGTTGGCCAGGAGAGCAAGACCTAGCCCCATGAGCACAACATCGCTCAGGCGCTCGTGGCGTTTGATTCGAGGAAGCGCCCCCAGAACCAGCGCGCCGCCCAGAGCCGCTGCGGCCCCGCCGAAATAAGTGTTCACCCAATAGCTGAATGTCGCCAGCCGGACGACGGCAAGAAATCCTCCCAGGAGCGCCCAGAACGGAGGCAGCCATCCCTGAAGCATCCAGCAAATGGCGGCGCACATCAGCCCCGTGCTAAGCAAGACGCCCCAGAACGGATGATGGAAGATCACCTGGCCGATGGCGAGGAACACTCCTTGCGCCGGAAAATACATCGACGCATACGTGGGCTTCTGAATAACGTGGAAGGTTTCAAAATGGACCCACATGGGATGAGTGGGATTGGTGAGGCGGCCGTGAGAGAAAGTGTCCGCCATCAGAAGATAGCTGAATTCATCGTGCACGCCGGGCGTAGGAATCGGCAGAATCGGCAGCAATGCCGCACGCAGAGCCAGGGCCGTCATGCCGACGACCAGAACCGCGACGCCCCGCCTTTGAGCAAGCCTCGCCATCGCCCGCTCGCAGTGAAGAAACCATCGCGAACCAAGCCCTGGCCAAGTGAAAGCCAGTAGCACCGCAAACAGCACTAGTCCTGATTCGATCAGAAGCATCGAAAAGATCTCTGTCTGTGCGTCCGCGCCACAAACGGAACGACTACCGGCGCACGGAAAGTCTATCGCAGTTGAGATTCACCCGGTGTGTACGCATCGGCTTCGTGGCCCGGCACTCTGGTTGGTTTTCTAAATGCAGGAAGGGACGAAGCCGTTAGAATGCCGTTGATGAGGGACCTGCAAGTCGCAATTAGTTCTCCGCAAGGGAGCGAGCAGACGGCTGCCCAGGAGAGGGCCAACTCAAAGCTCATCGCCGTAGCCGTGTGCACCTCTCTTCTCTACCTCGCGGGACTCTTCTACTATGCTGCCACCCGCCCCATCGATGGCGATGAGGGCTTTTACACTACCGCGGCCCGCCTGGTCTGGGAAGGGAAGACGCCTTACAAAGATTTCTTCTTCCAGCAAGGGCCGCTGCTGCCATATCTCTACAGTTGGATCTGGGCTGTTCATCCACGCTCGCTTGTCGCGATGCGCATGTTGTCCGCGGCCTGCGGCGGCCTCGAAGTCTTGCTGCTTGGCCTTGCGCTGGTTTCCGCCAGGCGCCTGCCCCCTAAAGTTGCGCTCGCAGCCTTCGCCGCCGTGCTGCTCAATCCGTACTCAGTCTCGTGGAATGTCGTGGTCAAGACTTTCGCAGTTGCGAACTTGCTGATGACTCTGGCCACGATCTCACTCTACATCGCCTTGCGTTCCCGGCGTCTCCCGTGGTTCTTCGCCGCGGGACTCGCCCTGGGATTCTGCGTCTCAGCCCGCTCGCTCTACGGCCTGCTAATTCCCGCAGTTCTTCTCGGCATGTTTTACCAGGAATTCCGCAGCTCTCGAAACCCCTACCCCAGATGCCTGGCCTTTCTGGCAGGATCGCTCGTTGGCGGCCTGCCCATGATCGTAAGCTTTTTGCGTTATCCGCAAGCGTTCATCTTCAACAACCTCACCTACCATCATTTCGACGTCGGCTACATGATTTCAGGAAGCGGCGTGATCACCGAGGGTTATCGGAGCGCAAGGCACGTGCTGTTCGTCTATTTCTCCATGATCGGCGTCCGTCTGCTCTTGTTCCACCCCTACTTCACGATCCAACTCATTCTGGCCATAATCGGAATTCTCAGCCTCCGTAAATTGCGTCGGCAGCGCTCGAATGACAGCCCTTATACTGATCGCGACTATCTCTACTTTCAACTCGCGTTGCTGATGTTGGTGGTATACGTGGCAACTGCGCTGCTCCCGTTCCCGCCGTACGATCAGCACTTTGTGAGCCCGCTGGTTCCCTTGTTGATTCCCTTCGTCGCGGAGGGCCTGCGCGTGACCCTCCGGGCAGGAGGGAAGCGCGTAGTCGCGCTGGCGCTGGTCGCACCAATTCTTTTCACGATCGAAATTGGCAGGGAAACCGCAAGAAATTCCGGGCACTCCATCTGGCGGCTCTCCAGTTATCGCGAGACTACGAAGGTGATCGAAGCCAATACCAGCTCCGATGAGGTAGTCATGTCCTTCTGGCCGGGATTCGTCTTCGAATCCGGCCGCCGTTATTTCCCTGGTCTCGAGAACCACTTCGTCTACCGCGTCATGAACAAGATGAGCCCGGAAAAACGAACTCGCATGCATGTCGTCTCCAAGGATCAGATCATGCGCGCGATCACGGGTAGCGAGATCAACGTACTGGTCATACATCCCTGGATCCTCGAGTACTACCACGACCTCTCACCAGCCGAGATTCAGGAGTTCCACTCGGCGCTAGACGCCAACTATTCTTTGCTCCGCAACATTGACAGAGTCGAGATCTATCGGCGGCGATCGACGCAAAGCAAATGACTTCTCAAGGCGTACAACTTCCGCGCGGTGTTTCTGAAGAACACATGTATGCGGCGAAACCGTCCTCACGCGGACGGCTCTTGCTTGCCCTCGTTTTGCTCCTGAGTGCGCTCTACATGGCGTGGGAGTTAAAGCGCGGCTGGGTTCCCTCGGATGAAGGCACTCTGGCGGAGTGCGCCGACCGCGTGCTGCGGGGACAACTTCCTCACCGTGACTATCACGAAGGCTATACCGGAGGTCTGAGTTACCTGAACGCAGCAGCGTTTCGCATGTTTGGAACGAACCTGGCCAGCATGCGTTACATGATGTTCCTGTTTTTTCTGGCTTGGGTTCCGGTGGTTTATTACGCGGCGTCGAGGTTTGTTTCCGTACCCCTTGCTGGCGCATTAACCCTCCTGGCGGTGGCTTGGGGACCGCCAAATTATGCAGCGGCCATGCCTTCCTGGTACAACCTGTTCTTCGCAACGTTCGGACTCGCGGCCCTGTTGCGCTATATCGAGGTCCAAACCGGACGCTGGTTGCTGCTTGCCGGGGCTTGTGGCGGCCTCTCGGTCCTGTTCAAGCTGCCGGGATTGTTCTTCATCGCGGGCGCCTTGTTGTTTCTTGTGTTTCGCGAACAACTTGCGCCCAGCGCCAACTTCACCGATCGCCGCGACAGTCCGGCGTATCGGGGCTTCGTCCTAACCTCGATCCTCTTATACGAAGCCCTGGTCTTTGCACTCCTGCGAAAACTGGCCAACAGTGCCACCTATCTTTACTTCTGGGTTCCGGAACTTGCGATTGGCGCGGCCTTAGTCTGGCACGAGGTCTATGTTTCTCGAAATCGACGCCAGAGATTTCACTTTCTTCTGCGCGAACTGGTGCTGTTCGCGGCCGGTGTTGGGATTCCCATCGCCGTATTCCTGGTGCCCTACCTTCTCACGGGAAATGTCGGCCTTCTAGTGCGGGACATTTTTGTCGTGTCCGGCCAGTTGATTGGGCGGGCTGGTATGAAGCCGCCTGAGCTCTGGTTTCTTCAGGGGATCGTGGTCAATGTACTGCTGATCACGGTCGCGCTCTTGATCCGATCGAAAGCTGCTCTCAAGCTTTGGGAACAGCTTCTCTTAGGACTGCCCATGGTCCTCCTGATCCCTTTCGCTCTTTTTTTGGCTCAACGAGCCATGTTTTTCTATCAACTCGTGTGGAGCACGATTTGGGTTTTTGCTCCAGTCGTGGTGGTGGTCGGCGTTTTGTTGATGATTCGCTGGTCCAGGCTGAACCGCCTGGAGTCCGTTCCGCGCCAGCGATTATTCCTGACTCTTTCGGTGACGGCCGCGTGCAGCCTGATTCAATTTCCCTTCAGTAACACTATCTACTTCTGCTATATTGCGCCGCTGGTTTTGTTGTCGATCACCGCTGTGATCAGTTTGATGGATCACCCACCGCGGTTAGCCGTGGCCGGCATGATGTGCTTCTGCTTTCTCTATGTGGTGCTCGAGTTGACGCCGGGGTTCGTTTACCACCTGGGCGTTCAATATACGCCGGACGTCCAGAAGGTTCGGCTTTCCATTCCTCGCGCCGGCGGCTTACGAGTCACCGCCGCGAGCGCGCGCGAGTATGAGGAACTAGACAGTCTCATCCGCCAGCATGCTCGCGGCGAATACATCCTGGCTAAGCCCGATTCTCCGGAGGTCTATTTCCTTTCTGGCTTTCATGATCCGACCGGCATCTTTTTTGATTACTATGAAGACCCGGCCGGACGAACCCAGCGCGCCTTGGCGGCCATTGAATCGCGCAACATTAATCTCGTAGTCCTGAATCATCGTCCGCCATTTGCGGGTCCCATCGCGGACGATCTCAAGACCGCACTTGAGCGTGAGTTTCCCAATCGCGCCGATGCCGGGGACTTTGAAGTCAGATGGAAGCCATGAACCGTGCCATACACTAGCACGCCGCGGGATGGCTCGTTTTTTTGCGCTATGATCCTTTTCTGAGACTTGCGTCGGGTTGATTTGATATAGGAGGCCAACACGTGACCCTTGCGGGTTTCACTCTCTTGGTGATCACTGCCCTCTGCATGGCGGTCGCAAACTTTTCGCTGAAGACTGGCATCATGGCCGCCGGCGGGTTTAACCCCTCGGTGGCGGCGCTGGTCCGGTTGTGCCGCCAGCCGGCGTTTGTCGTCGGATTTGCATTGTCTGGCTTTGCTGGGCTGATGTGGTTCCGAATCCTGGCGACGCAGAAGCTCTCAACCTGCTATCCCCTGTTCGTAAGCCTTACCTATTCGCTGATCACGCTGGGGGCGTTCTACTTTTTGCATGAGAAGATTTCCGCGCAGAAGATAGCCGGGCTCGTCGCCATCGTCGCCGGCATTACCGCCGTGGCTCGCGGGTGAAGAGGGATGAATCCGGCAGGCCAAATGACAACCATTCCAACGGACGCAAGTCGATGGCCCGGCATTTCTGTGGTGGTGCCGGTTTATCGGAGCGAAGCCATCCTGCCCGAACTTGTGCAGCGGCTCGCGCAAACCCTGCCTTCTCTAGCCCAGGAGTACGAACTCATCCTGGTGAATGACAGCAGCGCAGAGCTGAGCTGGGACGTCATCCGCCATCTCCAGCCCCAGTTCTCGTGGATACGCGGCATCAACCTCATGCGCAACTACGGCCAGCACAACGCGCTCCTGTGCGGCATACGAGCTGCAAGATATGAAGTGATCATTACCATGGACGACGACCTGCAGCATCCTCCGGAGGAGATTCCGAAGCTGCTGAGATCGCTGGCCAGCGGGTATGACGTGGTCTACGGCACGCCGGAGCAGGAGCAGCACGGGCTGGGCCGGGATTTGGCCTCGCTCGCGACCAAGATAGCACTGAGAAATATCGTTGGGCCGGAGATCGCCAGACAGGGCTCCGCGTTTCGCGCTCTTCGCCGGCAGGTGGTGAATGCATTCCGCCAGTATGAAGGATCATTCGTTTCCGTCGACGTATTGCTGACCTGGGGAACGAACCGGTTTGGCGCCGTTATTGTCCATCACAAGGCCCGGAAGCAGGGCGCGTCCGGTTATACTTTCCGGAAACTGGCGACCCACGCGCTGAATATGATGACCGGGTTCAGCACCGTACCCCTGCAGTTCGCCAGCGTCGTGGGGTTCTGCTTTACGCTTTTTGGTGTCGGAGTGCTGTTTTATGTTGTGATCCGATATTTTCTCAGCGGAAGTGCTGTCCCAGGATTTCCCTTTCTTGCATCCATCATCGCGATCTTTTCGGGCGCACAGTTGTTTGCTCTGGGGATTATCGGCGAATACCTAGCGCGCATGCATTTCCGCATGATGGACCGGCCCAGTTACGCAATTCGCGAAGTCGTTGCAACACCAGAAAGTAAAGGAACGACCTGAATGGACTTTCACATTCCTTTCAACCGGCCATGCCTGGCGGGAAACCAGCCTCCTGATCATTCACCACAGGATTCTCGAGTACTACCCCGACCTCTCGCTGCGGGAACTCCAGGAATTTCACGAGGCCGCGGAGGCCAACTGCTCATCGATCTGCACCATTGCAAAAGTCGAGATTTACCGGCGAAGGGCGCAAAATAAATGACTCCTCAGGGCATCGAGTTGCCACAAGGCGTTCCTGAACGTCTTTCCACCCCTGGCGCGCACGGGCTGCCGGCAAAGCACTCTTTTCGCACTGGGCTCTCGCTTGTCCTGGTTCTGCTGTTGAGCGGGCTGTACATGGGGCGGGAGTTGAAGCGCGGCTGGGTTCCCGGCGACGAAGGCACTCTCGCAGAGAGTGCCGATCGAGTCCTCCATGGAGAGCTTCCTCACCGTGACTATCATGAAGGCTATACCGGTGGATTGAGTTACTTGAATGCGGCAGCGTTCCGGCTTTTCGGAACGAACCTGGCCAGCATGCGTTACATGCTGTTTCTATTTTTTTTGGCCTGGGTCCCGGCGGTTTATTACGTGGCTTCAAGATTTGTTTCCCCGCTAGCTGCCAGCGCCGTGACCCTGCTCGCGGTGGCTTGGGGACCACCGAATTATGCGGCGGCCATGCCGTCCTGGTACAACCTCTTCTTCGCAACCTTTGGCCTGGCGGCACTGTTGCGCTACACCGAGGCACAATCGGATCGCTGGTTGCTGGTCGCTGGGTTCTGCGGCGGAATCTCGTTACTGTTCAAGCAGCTGGGCTTGTACTTCATCGCTGGCACCCTGTTATTTCTTTTGTTTCGTGAGCAAATGGCGCCCCGCACCGTACCCGCCGACCGCCGCGAGAGTATCTGGTACCGGGGTTTCCTCCTAACCAGCGTACTCTTATATGAAGCCTTGCTCTTCGGACTTCTCCGGAAGTTGGCAAATGCGGCAACGTACCTTTATTACTGGGTTCCGAACCTCGCCGTCGGCGCGACGATTGTTTGGGAAGAGTTTCAGGTCGCCCCGAATTGTAGCCGGCGATTCTCCTTTTTCTTAAGGGAATTAGCATTGTTTGGAATCGGCGTTGCAGCCCCCATTGCGGTGTTCTTAGTCCCCTACTGTTTGACTGGGAGCCTTTCCCAGGTCGTACACGATCTTATTATTATCCCAAGCCGGCTAGTTCTGCATACGGGAGCGAGACCAGAGCTATTCTCGTTCGTTCTCGGGAGTTTAGCAGATCTGGTCGTCATCGCTGCTGTGCTCTCAATAAGATCGATCAACCCGCGACAGTTTTGGGAACAAATCCTTCTCGGGGTACCCATTGCTCTCTTGATTCCGGCAGCTCTGCTGCTTGCTCGTCAAATGCCGGGTTTCTATATGGTTGTGTGGAACACGATTTGGGCCCTTGCGCCAGTCGTGGTAGTGCTTGGCGTTGGCCTGCTGGTTCGCTGGTCCGCGCTCAACCGATTGAACTGCACGCAGCGCCAGCGATTATTCGTAACTCTTTCGGTGACGGCCGCGTGTGGCTTGCTTCAATTTCCCTTCAGGAACATTTACTTTTGCTACATTGCACCGTTGGTATTGTTGTGCGCCACTGCCGTGGTCAGCCTGATGGAAAAGCCACCACGGTTGGCTGTAAGCGGCATGATGAGCTTCTGTTTTCTGTATGCAGTACTCGAGTTGACGCCAGGATTCGTTTACCACCTGGCGTATGAGTATGCGCCTGACACCCAGACGGTCCGGCTTTCGCTTCCTCGTGCAGGCGGGCTCCGTGTTACGGCTGAAAGCGCAAGCGAGTATGAGGAATTGGACAGCCTTATCCGGCAACACGCTCGCGGCGAATATATTTTCGCCAAGCCCGATTCCCCACAAGTCTATTTTCTTTCTGGTTTTCGTGATCCAACCGGTATTTTTTATGATTTCTATGAAGATGCTTCGGGGCGGACGCAGCGTGCTTTGGCAGCCATTGAGTTGCACAACGTCAATCTCGTAGTCCTGAATCATCATCGGGGTGTCGACCCGATCGCGGAAGATCTCAAGACTGCTCTCGAACACGAGTTTCCAAATCGCGCCGATGCAGGTGGCTACGAAGTCAGATGGAAGCCATGAACTTTGGATGGAGGGCGCGGTGCGTCAGCGGATGCGGAAGGGCACGTCCGGTTATACGTTTCGAAAACTGGTCACGCACTTCATGAATATGAGGACCGGCTTCAGCACTGTGCCGTTGCAGTTCGCCAGTATCATTGGCTTCTTTTTATGCTCTTTGGGGTTGGCATCTTGATTCATGTTCTGCCCCGTTATTTTCTCAGCGGGTCTGGAGTCCCGGGATTTCCATTTCTCGCCTCTATCATTGCGATCTTCTCGGGAACGCAATTGTTCGCTCTCGGAATTATTGGCGAATACCTGGCTCGCATGCATTTCCGTATGATGGACCGGCCCAGTTACGCGATTCGCGAAGTCGTTGCGGTACCAGAAAGTAAAGGAACGGCCTGAATGGACTTTCGCATTCCTTTCAACCGGCCATGCCTGGCGGGAAACGAATATAAGTACATTGCACAAGCTATAGCCAATGGGCATGCCTCTGGGGATGGGCCTTTCACCCGCAAATGTCACGAACTTCTCGAAAGAGAGTTAGATGGTCCGCGCGTCCTGCTGACAACTTCCTGCACTCACGCCCTGGAAATGGCGGCGCTGCTACTCGACTGTAGCCCGGAGGACGAGGTCATCGTCCCATCATTCACCTTCGTCTCAACCGCTAATGCCTTCGCTCTACGAGGTTCACGTTTGGTATTTGCGGACATCAGCCCGGATACGCTGAATCTTGATGAGAGCCGGCTCGAAGTACTCATCACGCCTCGGACGAAAGCAATCGTGGTGGTTCACTACGCGGGAGTTTCCTGCGACATGGATTCGATTCTGGCGACCGCGTCGCGCCACGGAGTCCGGGTCGTCGAGGACAATGCGCATGGCCTCTTCTCTCGCTATAAAGGAACCTATACAGGAAGATTCGGCTGCCTTGCCACCCTGAGCTTCCATGAGACCAAGAACTTCACCTGCGGAGAAGGTGGGGCGCTCGTTATCAACGATCCCGCGTTTGTCGAACGAGCGCTGATCATCCGCGAGAAGGGAACCAATCGTAGCCAGTTTTTCCGGGGACAAGTCGACAAATATACCTGGGTCGATATCGGTTCCAGTTATCTGCCGTCCGATTTGCTGGCCGCTTTCTTGCTGGCCCAGTTGGAAGCAAGGGAAGAGATTCAGCGCAAGCGCCGTCGCGTCTGGGAATACTACTGGCAACATCTGCACGCCCTGGCCAGGGAAAATAATGTGCGGCTACCCGTGGTTCCCCCGAAGTGCGAGCAAGCCTATCACATGTTTTATTTAATCCTTCCCTCGCTGGAATGCCGGCAGGCCTTGATCACGCACCTGAAAGAGCAGGGGATACTGAGCGTGTTCCACTACGTTCCCCTGCATCTGTCGACGATGGGAATGAAATTCGGGGCATGCGAGTGTCCCGTCACCGAGGACCTCAGTTCCCGCTTGCTCAGGCTGCCCTTCTATAACGACCTCACAAAGGACGATCAGGCGCACGTCGTAGGTGCGGTCGAAGAGTTCTTCGGGAGAAACTAGCCGGTTCGAACTGACCGCCCGGGGTCGGCTTGAAACGCGGAACGCCGCTTGCGATGTCATGACCCAGGCGCGTCAACGGTCGCTCCATCAGGTAGTAGCTCAGACACGCCACGGATACCGTCAGTAAAACCGGCAGGATGCGGAATGCCCTTCGCGTGTAAAACTTCCGCAGCGAGCCATCCTCCAGCAATTTTCCGGTGATGAGGTATCCGCTCAGCACGAAGAAAATCGACCCCGTAAGCCCCGATTCTCGTCGAGCCATACGGCCGGAAGGTTTCTAGAGCGCCGTGGTCGAACAGCACGACCAGAACCACGATTGCCCGCCAGCCGCCAAGCGTGGGAATATAGCTCGAAGTGCTCGATTTGAAGGCGCCCGGCGCAGTCGAAGGAAAAGGGGGGGAGGGGATGACAGATTCTACAGCTACCCCCGTCGATTGCCGATGCTATGCTCCAGGTCTTGAGGCCACGCTGGCTCCTTGCGGCTGCCTCCTCTTATGACAAACCATACCATGCCGGCTCAGCGGTCTGGCGGTTACGACGCCTCCGTCTTTGATGAACTGGCCAAGATCGAGGACCGGCACTTCTGGTTTCGCGCGAGAAACCTCCTGATCTATGAACTGGTACGCAAGCTCTGCTCCGGGCTGAAGCCCGGATACCTCGTTCTCGAGGCGGGCTGCGGAACTGGCAATGTGCTAAATGTACTTGGTAGTGCATGTCCAAACGGCCTTGTGGTTGGCATGGA
>Ga0066710_100006864_pt1 | contig 10752 bp, 5 predicted proteins | sample GraSoiAngelo_159_FD_79666 | JGI IMG/M metagenome (GOLD analysis project Ga0066710, IMG submission 79666) | Grasslands soil microbial communities from the Angelo Coastal Reserve, California, USA - 14_1009_16_40cm | ecosystem: Environmental > Terrestrial > Soil > Grasslands | place: USA...
CACCAGTTCGGCCACGATCTCCTCGTGGGGGCGCCGCACACCTGCTTTCAGAACGATGAGACCCAGAGGGATTTCTCCTTTGATCTCGTCCGACGTCCCGACGACGGCGCATTCGGCCACATCGGAATGGGAGGCTAGGACCTCTTCCACAGCACCCGTGGACAAACGATGCCCGGCCACATTAATGATGTCATCCGTGCGACTCATGATCCAGAGGTAACCATCCTCGTCCTTGTAGCCGGCATCTGCGGTCAAGTAGTAGCCTGGATAAGCGGTGAGATATGACGTCTGGTAACCAGCGTCGTTGCTCCATAAGGTGGGAAGACAACCGGGCGGCAGTGGGAGTTTGATGACGATATTGCCAATTTGGCCGGCTGGCATTTCCTGCCCGTCCCCGCCGAGCACGCGCACATCGTAACCAGGGACTGCCTTGGTGCACGAGCCCGGCTTGACCGGAAGCATTCCCAGGCCGACACAGTTGGCGCCAATTGGCCAGCCCGTTTCCGTCTGCCACCAGTGGTCGATGACGGGCACCTTAAGCTGTCTCTGTGCCCACAGGAGTGTGTCGGGATCGCACCGCTCGCCGGCCAGGAAGAGAGTTCGGAAGCCGCTCAAGTCATATTTGCGGATATAGTCGCCATTGGAGTCTTCGCGCTTGATGGCCCGAAAAGCGGTGGGGGCTGTAAAGAGGACACTCACACCATGTTGTGAGATCACGCGCCAAAAGGCGCCGGGGTCTGGCGTACCCACCGGTTTCCCTTCATAAAGAATAGTCGTGTTTCCATTAAGGAGGGGACCGTAAACCAAATAGGAGTGGCCCACGGCCCAGCCCAAATCAGAAGCTGCCCAAAACACCTCCCCGGGTTCCGCGCCGTAGATATTCTTCATGCTCCATTTGAGGGCGACGAGGTGGCCACCGTTATCGCGCACCACTCCCTTGGGAATGCCTGTGGTGCCGGAGGTGTAAAGGATGTAGAGGGGATCGGTTGCGGCTATCGGCACGCAATCGGCCGGTTTCGCGTTTGCCAGGAGCTCCGACCAATCGCAATCGCGCCCGGCGACCAGAGACGCTTTCTCCTGGGGACGTTGGAAGACAATGCACCGCTCAGGTTTTGCCGCAGCGATCTCAATGGCTTTATCGAGTAGAGGCTTGTACGGCACCACTCGGTCTACCTCAATGCCGCAGGAAGCCGAGATGATCAGCTTCGGTCTGGCATCACTGATACGTGTGGCCAGCTCGTGGGCAGCAAAGCCTCCAAAGACCACTGAGTGGACCGCCCCGATCCGGGCGCAGGCGAGCATGGCAATAGCCGCCTCCGGCACCATCGGCATATAGATAATGATGCGATCCCCTTTCTGAACGCCCTGACGAACCAGGACTCCGGCGAAACGCGACACTTTATCCAGCAACTCGCGATAGGTGAAAACCTTGATGGTTTGGGTGACAGGACTGTCATAAATCAGGGCTGGCTGGCCGGCCCGGTCATTTTTTTCGACCTGCCAGTCCAGCGCGTTGTAGCAACTGTTCACCACGCCGCCGGTAAACCAGCGGTAGAAGGGCGGTCGCGAGGAGTCTAGCACCCTGTCCCATTTCTTATACCAGTGGACCGCTTCAGCTGCTTCTGCCCAGAAGCCAGCCGGGTCGCATAACCACCGCGCATAGACTTCATTATAGGTGCTCGTCATAGGTGCTCGTCATCCTTTTGTTTCTCGGCGTTGGTTTAGGTTTGGGTTGTCACGTGCCTGCTTCGGAACAGGTAGTTTCAACCAGCGTTGAACCAAAGGGGGATCCGGCCCGTGCGGAAGCGAGGGTTTGACTTATGCGTCACCGATCGGAGCAGGTTTGCTGCCCCTCACTGTGGGAGTGAGGGATTCCCCGTTCAAGGGGAGCTGCATCTGGATGTCCCTTTGACACGTATTGGACTAGGACAGCCCTCGCAGCCAGTGCCTGTGGCCCCGTTCCAAAAGGCGGACTCTGCGAGAATTTATGGGGTTCAGGACCTATTATTTAGTTTCTCCGGTGGCAAAGGTACGAACATAATTGATCACATGCCAGCGATCGGTCTCGCTGAGTTTATGCTCGAAGGCGGGCATGGGGCCTTCACCTTTTGTGATGTCTTTGAACATCTCCTCATCCGTCATCTTTTCCATCTTGGATTTGTCGGTGAAATCGCGGGGCCTGGGGTTGAGCCGCTGGCCTGCCGGCCCATCGCCCATCCCCTTCTCACCGTGACACATTTGACAGTTCTTCTTATATGTCACCTGTCCCTTGGCAATGGAATCTGCCGTGGCTTCTATGGGATTCTTTCTTGCAGCGAAGCTCAGAATTGAAAAGAACAACAAGAGCAACACCAACTCTGCCACGAAAATGGTTCTTCTCAGGTGAAGCTTCCTGGGATCACCTCCGTCTACTGGGAATGATCTTAAGCGAGGATCAACCTGTGTCTGTCGTTCTAATTTTATCATTGAACCCTCCAAAAAACGGCCGACTGTCAAGGCAGCGCTATCCGCAACCGACCAATCATAAGATAACAGCTTCTGCTTTGGAAGCTTCGTTTGCACCAGAATCGCTGGATGGCTTAGTACGGAGAAAAATTCCCCGGGGGAAACTAATTGGGTTTTGGCATTTCTGCCCCTTATAATGAGTTTATTCTTGTTCGAGAATTGACTGGGACTGGAAAGGGAATTATGAAGGTTCTGAGTTTGAAAAAATTGTCCAAGACACTTGTCTTTGCCAGAACCAGCCAGGAAAAAATCAATTTGGTCCAGGCCCTTACTCTGGTGGTCTGGCTGCTATTTCTCACGAGCTTTTTTACCATTTTGTTTTTCGGCTACACCCAAATAAGCCTTCCGCAATATTCTGTGGACGATATTGCACGAGCGGATGTCGTCGTCCCTTTCGACGTGTTTGTTGAAGACGAAACAGAGACAAACGCCCGAAGGACGGCCGCCAGAAACCAATCCCCACCTGTTTACCGTTACGAGGCCGCCAAAGGAGAAATCCTCGCTTCGAAGCTGTCCCAGACCTTTTCAGAATGTAGAAGTTTCCTTAACTCCGTTGAGAATTCTCAAGATTCGTCTTCCTTAAAGCCCCCGAAATCCTCCTTGAGAAATTTGCCGCCGGATGTCCGTTCTAAGATTTCAAACGAAGTAGCCATTCTTAATCCAGAAATCACTGATACCGAGTCTCTTGAATTCTTGATGGCGGAGCAATTTGGTCCGGAGCTGGCCCAGAACATAAGTGGAATCCTAAGAAAGCTATTTCGAAACCTCATGGTCGAGGATAAGCGAAGTTTAGTGCGTGATAGAGGGAGAATCCAAATCGTCAATACAGTATCAGGGGAAGAAAACATAGTCCCTCTGGACCGGGTTGTCACCATGCAGCAAGTTCGTGAGACCTTAAATGGTCTAATTGGTAACCTGAAGACAGCGCCGTCTTCCCGGCCTCATATTAGGGCCCTAGTCAGCAAGCTGCTGGTCCCCAATCTAAGATTTGATTTACAGATGACTCAGCTCCGGCAAGACCGGACGGCAGCTAGTGTCGAGCCAGTTCTCAGGCTTCTGAAGAAAGGAAAAACGATTGTCCGGCGGGGCGATGAAGTGCAGCTTGACCAACTGCGGCAAATTGAGGCTATTCGGAAGCTCATGTTGAATCCGGTATCCATCAAGCAGGTCAGTGGAAAAGGTGTTTTGATCGCTTCTCTCTTGCTTATCTTTGGTTATTTCCTCCGTTCTTTATCTCAAGTACGATGGAGTTATTTCAAACTGGTTGCGCTCTGCAGCGGCCTTTTGGTGACCAATATTCTTTTGTTGAAGGTCTTCTGGTTCGTTTATAAGGCCCTCAGTAGAAACTTTGTGGCTGCCCCTTTTAGTGACAAGCAATACTTTTTTTTCGCCTTGCCTTTTGCCTTTGGGGCAATGTTAATAACTCTTTTGGCGGGAGAACGAATCGCCCTGGTCTTTTCGATTTTTTACTGCGTGTTGGCGGGTCTGGCTTTGGATACCGATCTTTACGGCTTCTTCTATGTCCTGATGTCAAACCTTATCGGCAATCTGGCAGTGCGTAACGCCATGCAGCGGGTGGGAATCGTGGGAGCCGGATTCAAGCAAGGAGTCGCTGCCGTGGGATTATTTGTCGTCTTGCAAATGTCCAGACAACTCCCCTTTGATCTATCGAGTGGCTCTTTTGGGGCTGCACTGGCCTTTCTGTCAGGACCAATCAATGCCAGCTTATTGCTTTTTATCCTACCGCTATGCGAACGTCTTTTCATGGTGACTACCGACCTTCGCCTTTTGGAATTGGGTAACCTCAACCTGCCTGTCATTCGGGATATGATTATCAAGGCGCCCGGGACTTACAACCACAGTGTGGCCGTGGGCACTCTGTCTGAGGGAGCCGCCAAGGCCATTGGCTTGAACCCCGTTTTTCTGCGAGTGGCATGTCTTTATCACGATATTGGGAAATCGCTTCATCCGGAGTATTTCGTCGAGAACCAGCAAGGTTTTAATATTCATGATAAGATTAGCCCTCAAGAAAGTGTCAGGGTGGTGATCGGTCATGTACACGAAGGGATTCGCATGGCCAGGGCCGCGGGAATTCCATCCAATGTCGTTGATATCATTCCCCAACACCACGGCACTAAAGTTCTAACGTTTTTTTTTGAAAAGGCCAAAAAACTGGCTGGCCCGGATGCCTCAAGGGTAAGTGAAGAAGACTATCGATACCCCGGCCCCAAACCGAAGAGTAAAGAAGCGGCCATTGTCATGCTGGCAGATGCCGTGGAGGCCTCTGCGCGAACGCTCCACGATTATTCACAAGAAAACTTCTTGGAGTTGATTCAAAAGCTCGTTGCCACTGCGACGGAAGATGGACAGTTTTCTGAATGTGACATCACCCTGGCTGAGATTGATCGCGTCGCCTTTAGTTTCCTGGAAACTCTATCGAGTATTTATCATACGCGGCTTACCTATCCGGGGTTTGAATTTGATCAGAAAACGACTCCCGAAAGATCTCGTGTCGCTACGAAGTAGATCCGATGGCAGCCACCATTCCAAGTTCTGTTCGGTCAACTGGTCTTCCGCCGAAACTCGTTACTATTTCCGAAGGAAGGTTTCAGATGGGTTGTGACCAGGGCAGGGAGGATGAGAAGCCTGTCCATTCCGTATGGGTTGACGAGTTTGCCATGGGCGCCTGCACAGTAACTAATTCCGAGTACTTGCAATTTATTGCAGACACCAAAGGGGAAATGCCTACGGCCTTTGCGGAAGCCGGCTTTTCGGAGCCGCGCCAGCCGGTGGTGGCTGTGAATTGGTTTGAAGCCACGGCCTATTGCAACTGGCTGTCCAGGAAGATGGGAGCCATCTTTCGCCTGCCGACGGAGGCCGAGTGGGAGCGGGCAGCGCGGGGAGGACTGGAGGAAAAACTGTACGCCTGGGGAAATGAGGACCCGGAAATGTTTGAAATCTATCGGACGGGCTGGCGTGACGAAAAGCCGCAAGTGGTGGGGCTCCTCGATCCGAATTCCTTCGGGATTTATAATATCGGTGATAACGTGCATGAATGGTGTTTGGATTGGTACCGTCCAGATTATTATGAGCAATCACCGTATCGTAATCCCGTGAATGTGGAGCCGAGCGCCCGCCGGGCTTCACGGGGCGGCTCCTGGCGGCATCGCATTAAGGTCAGCCGCTGTGCTGCTCGGAGCAGCCTGGATCCCAACTTCAGATACACCGATTATGGCTTTAGGATCGTCAAGGTACAGCAATGATGGAGGAAGGCTGGATGGCCCAGTGACTGTTAAGAAGAAAATCATGGTCAGTCTTCTGATGTTCTGGATCGGGCTGGCTGGTGGGGTTGTCTATGGGCAGAAGGACAAGATCATACCGCGCGTGGATAGTAATCTTTTTGACCGGGCCACTTTTCAGGCTGATTATGATCTTGTTTGGCAGATCGTAGTTAACGTGCTGTCGGAGTATCAATTCCAATTTGCTCGCAAGGACAAGGCTGCAGGCCAGATCGAAACGGGCTACATTGTTTTGTCTCGCCATCCGAGATTCTCAAAACTCAGCAATGGAGTGAAGGCGTTCGGGAACCCTCCCAGAGTGTTTCTAAAAAAGTGGCAGGATGGGAGGATCAAAATCTTTGCCGCGCTGCATAGACTTCCCGATTCTTACACTCAGGTGATCATTCGGCCGGAGATTGAAGGGTTTGCTTCCTTTCGTCTGGATGACACCGCTATCACTGGCGAGTGGCGCCCGTGTAAGTCCAATGGAAAATTTGAATTTGAATTCCTCAACGAAGTGGCTACGGAGCTGAAAAAGAAGCAAGGCGCGATGCCTGCGACAGCCAACTCCAGCGTTTCAAACGTTCCGGCCGATGGGTCGAAAAGTCAAGAGAATGAGAAAGAAGGGACGAGCAACCTCTTCTTGGTGTCGATTCCTGAAGGGGCTGAGGTCTACCTTAACAACAAACTGATTGGTATGACGCCGTCCAGAGTTTCAATTAGCGCTGGCCAGTATAAGGTTGTTTTCCGCAAGCCCGGATACAAGGACTACCAGCGGGAATTCATGCTTTATGGCGGCAGTGATGTGACAGTGGCTACCGAGCTGGAAACAAAATGAATGACGACGAAAAGAAATTAGCGTCGCAGCCTAAAACGATCCAACAACTATCCTTCAGAAATCCTTTAGACTAAACAAAACATCTTCCTGAGCAGACAAACTCTCGAGCCATTGCTGGATGCGAGCCTGCAATTGCTTCTTGGTAATCCGACCCGTCGGAGCAATGACAGCGAGAGGAGAAGCCAACTTCTGTTCTGAAATGTGGGTTTCAATGAAGGAATTGATTTGATTAATGACGTCCTGAGTTAGTTCAGGCAATGGGCCTTGCCCTAAAAGGGAGCGAAGTGTCTCAACATTTTGAATTTCAGTTTTCAGGTTCGGTTCAATGATATGCCGATAGTAGGCGATCATCTGCTTGTGGTGAGAAATTCCGAGTTCCAAAAATGCCCTTAAGTCTTCAATCACGTGACCCACATCCAATGGGCGACAGAGTTTGAATTTACACTTGCAAAGCGGGGCTTGCTGCAGGAGGTCCCGCACGGGCAAGGAACAGCGATGATCCCGGAAGCTGGTGATCCACTCATCCAGGTATTCGACATAGCTGGAGTCTCCCAGCGGAAGGCTCGCCAGTAATTGGAGGTTCCGAAAATCCTTGGAACCTTCGAACTCTTCCAAAATCTTAAAATTGCCCAGGGGACCTACACTCTGGTCATGACGTGGCGCATAATAATCAATGAAATGCTCTTTAAAGCTGAGAAACAAGCCCTCAAACTCGTTCCGCTTCTCGTATGACACCAGCTCGTGAGGGGCTTCCAGGATGCGGCGGAGAGACTGCCTTTCGTTCTCGATCTCCCCGCTCTCCGTTTTTTCAGAAGATAGAATATAGTCTCTGGACTTCAAGAAATTGTCCAACCAATGAACGAAGTGAGATAACTCGACCAAATCCCTGGAGCTTTTCTCCAACAAGTTGACATTTTCACCGAACAGCTCGATGATCTTTGCCATCCCTTGAATCAGGCTGACCTTGTTTTCCAATAAGCTTTCGATCGCTTCCGCCACTTTTTCAAAACGACGCTTGGTCCAGGCGAGCTTGCGCCACATTTGAGTGGTAAGCAATTCATTCGGAAGAGAATCCAGCTTACCAGAGACATCCAGATCGCGCCAATGCTGGAGCCATTCACTTAAGGCGCTGGCAGCGGCGTTACGGCCTCGACTCGTCGAAATGTCAGGCAGCTCTTGCTTCCCGGTAATGAGATGGCACCAATGAGTCAATACCTCACTGGGGTAGTCCTTGTCACTTTGTATCCGCTTGAAGAGTGAGCAGGCTGGTATGTTTTCTATAGACGCCAAATTTTCTCGGCTGGTCACAGTGTTGGTCTGGGGATCTAAGAGCTCAATCTGGCCGTCAGCAACCAGTGCCGTCAAGATGAGATGGAGCGAAGACCGGGTAAGTCCAAAGGGAGGACGGTGGATCATCGTGAAAATACTGTCGACGGACCGCTCGCTGGCGTCCAAGTTTTCCAGGAATTGAGTGACCTGCGAGAGAAAAATGGGAGGGGTGATACTTAAATTGAGTTCGTAGACGTCATCAAAATGGCTGACTAGACCCAACGGCAAAGCAAATCTGCCGGCCAATTTTTGAACTGTATCATCCGTGGGATCCTGACCGGCGAAAAGTTTGCGGGTAAGAGTCGTAACCTGATTTTCGGAAAGTTGTTCCCCGCCAAAATCCGGATGCAAAGAGTACAGTTCGTCCAGATTGGGTTTAAAAAGGTAATTAACCAAGCTTTGAAAGGTATGACATTCCAAATGTCTCTGATTAAGAGCTTGGGTTTGGGACATGGTGATAATTTTGCCGCGACTTAGATAGAGCTCCCGAAATAGATTGATCAGATCCAGGTTTTGTTCATCGCGCAGGGAATGCAAATCACTGAAAGCGAAGTCAGACGTGTGCGATTTCTCGCTAAGATGTCGTGCCAAAATCCTTTTGAGCTGGGTCCATTCCGCAACAGAAGGGGGGGAAGGGAGCCAATGAACCTCAGTCGGGCGCTGAGGTTTAATTTTCCTCTCCATCTCCTCTGTGAGTCCGATCGGTTCCATCCACAAGATCCACTCTATCTCTCCCGGTGCGCCACTCATGTTCGTCAAGCCTTCCTGAGAGGCGATGGCCGTCTCGCTGTTCTGGAAAGGTTCCTGGAGACTGGGCAGTTTGTGCGAGATCGCGTCATCCTCTTCTGAGTCACCAAAAGGATGATATTTCCTTCCCTCAACCCGCTCGGAATGAAGCAGCAGGCCGTGCCGTTCGGTGCCTCTCCAGTCTACCTTTAGTCGTTTCCAATTAATCTTTAGTCTAGCATGTGGCGTGACGGGGCTCCGGGGGAGGTCAGATCGAATGGGCCAGTCGGGAAAGTTTTTCTCTGCCGCCCCCAATAAAATCTCGGCAATTCGCGAATCGGAGTCCGGGATCTGGGCCGCGATATTGGAAAGGTACGTATTCAGTTCTTCCCGAAGATCGGCAATCCCCAGACGATAAGTGCGATCCAGCCGATCATGGGTGGTAGAAAAACCTTGTTCGACAGCCTTTTCCATGCGGCCCATCAGCATCCCGACGACGTTGTAACTGAGCCCAGTCTCGCTGTCCTCATACAGCAGCAAGGAATCTGCCAGGTCACGAACAGAAGGTGCTCGATCGGCCAGCGTCAAAAGGAATGTTGCCTTCAAAAGCATCTTGCCCCACAGTTTCCAGCGGTCCTCCAAGCGTAAGACGGCCTGGTCTGCCAAGCCCTGGTAAACCGTGTAAAGTCGCCTGCACTGGGGAGTATTTCTTAGGTCGTATTCTAATCGATCAAAGAGGCTATCAATGGTCACCAGACTGATAGCGCGATGACTGGCAATCTTGGGATAGGTCGAGATGACAAAGTCCAAGAGCGAGAACACTGGAAGCTTGCTCTTAATTTTTTCAGACAAGTCAAAGACCAACGGATGGAAAGGATAGGCGTCGCAGAATTCAGTCTCCGAATATTGAAAGTTGGGAAGCTTGGCTCTTATAAAGGAATAGAGCTTCTTGAGGTCCTGATATTGCCGGGGATTCTTCCTAATGACACGACGCGTAATGATTTCTCTCAGGTTGGCTCGGTCGATCCACTCAATTCGAAAATTCTCCAACGTCTGCGCCATGAGGTTGCTATCTATTCCCAAGGGACTCTTCGGCGAAAAGAAATCCTCATGAGTGGCCACCAGCAGAAACAATTGAGTGGCCTTGGAGCTGTATCCCATGAAACTCAAGAATTCAATATCCTCGTTGAGCTGTTGCACATCTCGTCTTAGGGCGCGTTTGGACAAACTGTCGATGATTAAGAGAATGGGTCGTTCTAAAGCAATGCTAAAGGTGATTAGTTCGTGAGCTTTGATTGTGTCGATGCCGGGAATGGCGGACGGATCGATAACTTGCTTGTGAAAACGTACTTTGAATTCGTCGTGGATTTTCTTCAACATCAGCTCAGGCAAAGGAGTCTCAGTTTCCTCGGAGAGATCGATCCAAATCGTTAAAGGCGACAACTCACGCAGGGTGGCGATGTGTGATTGCACTCGTGGATCATGCAAACCAGACGTCAGGCCGCCTTGCTGGCTGATCAAAGAGTAAATGACGGCTAAAAGATGGCTCTTCCCAACTCCATGTCCTCCGGTTAGCAGGACGGATGAGGGTTCCTGAGGTGAAACTTGCTGTTGCCCGAGTTTCTTATAGACTGCCTCCAGGATGCGACTCATTAATTCAACCAAACCATCGGTCGGCACAAAAGTGCTAAGACAATCGGCCAGATTGGCCGTTTCAATGGTCGGTTGATAATCTATTTTGCGAAACTCAAGGTAGTCTTTAATGAGCGGTGGCAATGGAGGACGACCTCATGAGATTTAAGGTTAAAACACGTTCTTCATCTAGTGTACTGTCCCTCTAATTGTCTATGCATTCTCGGTTTGCTCTGTACCCATCGCCCAGCTCCTCTCCCCCACAGGTGGGGTGAACTGCAACTCAAAAGTACTTGACCCCGACCAGGAGAGAACTGGCCGACGGTGGTGGTGAAGAGCACGCCAGAGATGGAGAAAAACGTCCACGGGCAATTAAGGGATGCCGCACTACCAAGAGCCAATCTTATGGACAAAGAATATCACATATCCTGTTCGAAGACGCAA
>Ga0066710_100006865_pt1 | contig 10751 bp, 8 predicted proteins | sample GraSoiAngelo_159_FD_79666 | JGI IMG/M metagenome (GOLD analysis project Ga0066710, IMG submission 79666) | Grasslands soil microbial communities from the Angelo Coastal Reserve, California, USA - 14_1009_16_40cm | ecosystem: Environmental > Terrestrial > Soil > Grasslands | place: USA...
CGGAACTTGTGACTCGTTCGCGTAAAAAGCAGCCCGGGCTCCGGCGGGAGTGGCCTGCTGTGCTGTCTGGTGGAAAACTTCGATTAGATCGCTAACCTCTGCGAGCGGCTGATGGGCACGCAAGTCGCGATCGGCTCCCATGCCTTCCACGAAGTCCAGCCACAGATCGGAGTGCGGCACGGAGGGCTCACCTGAGCAGTCTTCCACACCATTCTCGTCAGCCATGTTGGCCAGCACCGCGCGGCGCAGCTCACTTTCTTCGAGGCGAGCACTGAGTTCGGCGAGATAACCGGGAAATGCTTCGACGTGATGATAGTAATCGCGGGCATATTCGCGAAGATCTTCGCGAGTCAGCTCACCCGCTGCCCAGGCCTTATAAAAAGGATGGCAAAGCAGATCGTATTTGGCGATCCGGGCATCCAGTTGTTCGAAAAATTCCACAGTAGTCATGATTGCCGTCTCCTCCGTCGCCAACCAATATACGAGGGCGGGAAGATGGTGACAACCGGCGCGTAATCTTTTTCCAATTTTTAGGAACGTTTCGCGTGTCTGGCTTTTTTCTGAGTTGGGCGTCAGGGGATCAGACACATAATCGGGGCGTGAGGGCGAAACTCAGGACCCGAGCTGTTCACTTCATTTGTCTGGGCATGATTCTAGCCGGCATTGCAGCCGCTATGGCGCAGGCTGGCGCTCAGGAAATCGATCCGCGCGTGCCGGACGAAGTGAGATGGAAGGTTGGTTATGTGAACTCCATTCCACCGCCGCGAGAGTTTACCTCCGCCTTGCTTTGGGGGATCGCGATTGCGGATACACGTGTGCCTGGCTACCAATCAGCTACGGTGGAAATTGCGTGGACCAAGCTTTCCTGTACGGCGGAGGGCGGGGCCATCGTACTGAACGACGACCGAGGCAGCGTGCGTGGAGGACTTTACTTGCGGCGGCCATGGTTTGGGTCCAATGATTATCACGAGCCGATGCCTTTCGGCGGAACTGGAGGCTCACAAAAACGTGTGGTGCTGCGCGTCGGACTCCGCGCGGACCGCGTATGGCACTTCTGGAGCGCGTCGCCGCGGGCCAACCTTCCGGCGGGCAAGATCGTGGGCTGCACTGTTACGGCTCGCGTCAAAATATCGTCCGGAGCTTTGTTGCAGATGGGTATGGATTATTGGCGCACTCCGACCGCGCCTTGGGCAGGGTCTGGGGTAAATAATCACGAAGCGGGGGCCAGTAAATGGTACTTTCCGGCGGAGAAGTGGCAGGAGGTTTCGTTTTACCGATGTTGGACGGCCGCGGTTTTAGGGCTGGGGTTTGCGAGTGCGCCTCAACTGGAGCAAAGCATACACAGACGTTACGAGGAGCAGTGGGGATGAGTAGAAACCCGGCATCGGCCGCGGGAAACGAACTAAACTTAGCGTTTGACCCAAAATCGTTCCTGCGGTGTGACCTAACCCATTGAACAACATGACGACAGCAAAGATGTAGAAGACTGGCCGCATCCAACGCACTCCTTTAAATACTAGCGGAGACAGCGCCAATAGGACGAGCACGGCGCCTATGAGGCCTGTGAGCCACTCCCGGAATTCAAAAGTCGCCATGGGCCAGAAACCGAGCTTTGCCCGCAGCGCGAGTACGGTGGGGTTGTAAACAGACAGGAAACCGGTCGAAGCCTCGTCAATGACGTGGAGGGCGAACGCCAGGCAAAGAGCTATCCAGGCAATCCCCAACTTGAATGTGGCCGGGTCGCGGGTTGCGGCGGGTGATGCTGAGGTGGTCATATTTATTTCTTTCCCTACGCGGCTCTCTCAACTTCGCGGGATCCTCCGAAAACCCGGGGGCTAAAAGGCCGAGTCTGGAAGTCGCTTTCGGCACGGCTGAAGCCGTGCCCTTTCAAAGCGATTTTCCAGCTTTGAAAGCGCTCGCAAACAAGTATCCGCCGGCTGTCAATGTTCCTGACGCCACCCCGGCAAATCACGATCATTCGGTTATCGCTTTGGTTAACTTGGTAGAATCTAGAAGCGAGAATGGAATTCACGGAACAATTCGATGTCGTGGTGGTCGGCGCGGGCCACGCAGGGTGTGAGGCCGCGATGGCGGCGGCTCGCATGGGGCTGAAGACCGCCTTGTATACGCTGAATGTCGACCTGATTGCGCAGATGTCATGCAATCCCGCGGTGGGCGGAATCGCTAAAGGACATCTGGTCCGCGAGGTGGATGCGCTCGGCGGCATCATGGGGGAAGTGACGGACGCGGTCGGAATCCAGTTTCGGCTGCTGAATACCTCTCGGGGTCCGGCGGTGTGGTCACCGCGAGCCCAGTGCGACAAGCAGGCTTACCGGCTCAAGATGCGCGAAGTGCTGGAGTCGCAGTCAAACCTGAAAATCAAACAGGCCGAGGTTGCGGATCTCATTATTGAAGACAGCACCGACTCGCAGCGGCGCATTGCTCGCGGGATTCGATTGCGGGATGGCCGTACGGTGGGGGCGTCTGCCGTCATCATCACCACCGGGACGTTCCTCAACGGGCTGATTCATTGCGGTGAGCAGCAGTATCCGGCCGGACGATCGGGCGAACCAGCCGCGGTTCTTCTCGGTGAATCTTTGAAGAAGCTGGGGTTGCGAGGTTGCCGACTCAAGACAGGCACGCCGCCGCGGCTAGATGGACGCACCATCGATTGGTCGCTTTTCCAGGTTCAGGCGGGCGATGCCGATCCCACACCGTTCAGTTTTCGCACCAAGCGGGTCGGCCATCATGACTCGCAGATCCCGTGCTATATCGCGTGGACCACGCCGGAGACGCAGCGCATCATTCGTGAAAACGTACACCGGTCGCCCATGTACAGCGGGCAGATTAAGTCGATTGGGCCGCGCTACTGTCCTTCGATCGAAGACAAGATCGTAAAGTTTCCCGACAAAACTACGCACCAGTTGTTTCTCGAGCCGGAAGGCCTGAACACGCACGAGATCTACGTCAATGGGATGAGCACATCGCTGCCGGTCGAGGTGCAGCTAGCGATTCTCAAGTCCATTCCCGGCCTGGAGAATGCGGAGATGCTGCGGCCGGGCTATGCCATCGAGTATGACTCCATCGATCCGACCGAACTGGAGCGCACTCTGGAGACTAAGAAGATTGCAGACCTCTTTCTCGCGGGGCAGATCAATGGGACGTCGGGTTATGAAGAGGCTGCGTGCCAGGGGCTGATGGCGGGCATCAATGCAAGTTTGAAAGTTAAAGGTGAGGCGCCGCTGATTCTGGATCGCACCGAAGCTTACACCGCGATCCTGATTGACGATCTGATTTCCAAGGGGACGAACGAGCCTTACCGCATGTTCACGTCGCGGGCCGAATTCCGGTTGCATCTGCGCATTGATAATGCCGATCGCCGGCTTACCCCACATGGACGCAGGGTTGGGCTTATTGGGGACTCCGCGTGGGTAGATTTCCAAGCCAAGCAGGAGCGGCTGGAATCGTTGAGACAGTTGTTAGAGAAGGCGAAGCTTAGCAACGCAATGCTGGAAACGATGGGAACAGATTCAACTCTACTTTCTTCGGCTGGCCAAACTTGCGCCCAACTGTTGAAGCGCCCGGAAGTTTGCATCGAGCATATGGTTCCAGTCCTTCGTGAATTGATGCCGGAGTTTTTCGAGCGTGGATCAGTCTCTACAGATCATCTGACGTCCGAAGTGCGTAATGAACTGAAGCCGGTGGAGACGGAAATCAAATATGAAGGATACTTGCAGCAGCAGCAACGCTCGATTGAGCGGCTAAAGAAATCGGAGCAGCGATCGATTCCTGAATGGTTCGACTACCGCTCGATCAGTGGCCTCTCACGCGAGATGCAGGAAAAGCTAAGTAACATTCAGCCCCGGACACTTGGTCACGCGTCACGCATTCCCGGCGTTACGCCGGCGGCCGTGTCGCTGGTAAACGTGTTTATCGAAATCCAGGCTAGACGAAGAGCCCAAGCCGCTGTGCTCTGAATTTCTCCCCGACCAGAGATCCATGTGCTCACGCGGCGCACCCAGGGCGACCACGGGGGCTAATGCCCATCTTCACTCCTTGCGAACGCGGGCCTCGAAGGGCCGCTCTTCCACTGTGGCGTAAATGGCCAGTCGGGCGTAAAGAGCCCGTGCCCCAGCCAAGGGGGTTGAGGATTCCCAAAAGCTTCAGATGTACCATAAAGGCGTGCAGACACTGGCACAGAGTGTTCTTCATTACATTCGGCGGAACAAGCTTCTGAAGGCCGGCGACCGAGTGGGCGTCGCGGTGTCCGCGGGTGCGGATTCCGTCGGGCTGTTGCGGCTGCTGCTGGAGTTGCGGAAGGAACTCGGAATCGTGCTCTCTGTGGTTCATTTCAATCACAAGCTGAGGGGTTCGGATGCCGACGCGGACGAACAATTCGTCGCTGACCTGGTCCAACAATACAAACTGGAGTTACATCGTGAGAGTGGAGATGTTGAGGGCTTTGCAGCGCACAAGCACTTGAGCCTTGAGGCGGCAGGGCGTGAAATGCGGTATGCATACTTCTCGAGATTGCTTGGAAACGGCTTGGACCACGTTGCCACTGCCCACACGCTGGATGATCAGGCAGAGACAGTGCTCCTGAAATTGGTGCGCGGGGCTGGAACGCGCGGGATGGCGGGCATTTATCCTCAGTTGCCGGTTCATGGTTCTCAATTCTCAGGGAAGACTATCGTCCGGCCGCTGCTGGGAACCAGAAGAAGAGAATTGGAGGCTTATCTGAGAGGGCTGGGACAAGGGTGGCGCGAAGATTCGAGTAATCGGGACTTGCGCCACAGCCGCAACCGGGTGCGTCATGGGATTATGCCGCGGCTGGAGCGGCATCTGAATCCGGCAGTTCGTGAGACTTTGGCGGAAATGGCGGACATCGCGCGAGCTGAGGAGGAATTCTGGCAGCAGGAAGTTGCGCGAGTCCTGCCGCTGGCCTGGAAACGGGATGAAGCCACTTTAAAGTTGACCGCATTGGCCGGCTTACCGCTGGCTTTGGGGCGACGGGTGGTTCGGGCGGCGGGCGAGTCATTGGGCTTGCAGCTGGAGTTTGGGCATGTGGAGGATGTCCTGCAAGTCGCGTGCGATGCCGAGCCGGGGAAATCGGGGACGCTGCCGGGCGGGTGGGTTGTTTCCCGGAATGCGACTGAGCTACGCTTCGCTTGCGCGGCTTCGAGCGGCGATGCGAATGAGGATTATGAGTACTGTCTTCCCGTTCCTGGACGAATCAAGGTTGCTGAAACGGGTACATGGTTTGAAGCAGCACTGGTTTCGGTACGGGTGGGCGGCGGGTATAATCCCGACCACTTGCTGGATTCGACACTGTTGGGCAAAGAGCTCCGAGTTCGGAACTGGCGGGCGGGCGACCGTTTCTGGCCTGCCCATACTAAGTCTCCAAAGAAGATTAAGGAATTGCTGCAGGAGTTGCACATCACTGGATCGGAAAGAAAGCTTTGGCCGGTGGTGGTGCAGGGAGCTGAGGTAGTGTGGGTTCGCGGATTTCCAGTGCCTGGCCGTTTGCGCATTCGCGAGGGGGTTCAAGACGTTCTCATGATCAACGAAAGGCCATCGGGCGAACTGTGAATCAGAGCTCAAAGCCGGAACAGTTGCGTATCGTGATCCCTGCGGAGCAGATCCAGAAGCGGGTACGGGAAATAGCGCGGCAGATCTCCGATGATTATCGCGGTCAGACTCTTCATGCCATGGCGCTGCTGGAGAACGGATTCATGTTCATGGCCGACCTGGTAAGGGCACTTGAGGTTCCCGTGACCTGCCAATTCATCAAGCCAAGGTATCGCAAGCAGGAGAACAAGGGGCCGGGGGATATCCTGGAAATTTTCTTCAGCCATGAGCCAAATATCAGTGGAGAACACGTTTTGCTGGTGGAAGGCCTGTTACATTCTGGAGTGACCAGCGAGTTTCTAATGAACGATCTGCGGGCGCGAGGAGCGGCTTCGGTTAAACTGGCGACGTTGCTGGACCGGCAGTCGGCCCGGCGGGTGCAGTTGCAGCCGGACTATTTCGGGTTTCTGGTGGACGAAGCGTTCCTGGTGGGTTACGGGCTAGGGTCGCCTCAACAGGTCAACCGCAATCTCTCCTACCTGGCGGCTACAAACCAAGCCGTGCCCATGACTTAAGTTTCCGCAAGATCGCCGTCATTTTTTCCGCAGAACGGTTAAAATGGCAGTCTAGCAATATGTCCATCCAAAAGCCGTGGTTGGCATCTAATTGAACTGCGAAAGTTTGTCCCTTGAACGGGAAGCGCGTGCGGCTATTTCTTAGGAGTTTATCAGGGTGAATTCAACAGTAAAAACCGTGGTTTTTTGGCTCGTGATCGTTCTCTCAGCTTTCTTGCTCTGGCAAGTAGTAAAAATGGGGAGCGGAAATCAAAAAGAGAAAGAAGTCAACTTCTCACAATTCATGTCGGATGTGGACTCGGGCAATGTGAAGGAAGTCACCATCATTGGCATGGAAGTACGTGGTAAGTACCGCAATGATAATTCGGGCTTTCATACGACTGTTCCCGCAAATTATCCAGATATGATCAAGACGCTGCGGGATAAGGGCGTCAATATCTCCATCCGGGACGTCGGCAGCGGGAGTTGGACCTGGATCGTCAATCTGGCGCCGCTGGCGCTGCTGGCCGCGCTGTGGTTCTTCATGATCCGGCAGATGCAGACGGGCGGTAACAAGGCCTTGTCTTTCGGCAAGAGCCGTGCCCGGCTGCTCTCCATGCAGCAAAAGAAGGTCACGTTCAAGGACGTGGCTGGCGTCGACGAAGCGAAAGAAGAGCTGAAGGAGATCATCGAGTTCCTGCGCGAAGCGCAAAAATTCCAAAAGCTGGGTGGCCGAATCCCCAAGGGTGTGTTGCTGGTTGGCCCTCCGGGAACCGGCAAGACCTTGCTGGCAAGAGCTGTCGCTGGCGAAGCCAACGTGCCATTCTTCTCCATCTCTGGCTCTGACTTCGTGGAGATGTTCGTGGGTGTAGGCGCAAGCCGGGTACGTGACCTGTTTGAGCAGGGCAAGAAGAATGCACCTTGCATCATCTTTATTGATGAAATCGATGCGGTGGGACGTCATCGTGGGGCAGGGCTTGGCGGCGGTCACGACGAGCGCGAGCAGACCTTGAACCAGTTGCTGGTAGAGATGGACGGCTTCGAATCGAATGAAGGCGTCATCCTGATGGCAGCGACCAATCGGCCTGATGTGCTGGATCCGGCGCTACTGCGTCCGGGACGGTTTGACCGGCGTGTGGTTGTGAGCCGGCCGGATGTTCGTGGGCGCGAAGAGATTTTGCGAGTTCATACGCGCAAGATTCCTTTGGCAGACGATGTGGATCTCTCGGTGCTGGCTCGCGGGACTCCGGGGTTCTCTGGAGCTGATCTCGCCAACATGGTGAACGAAGCGGCATTGAGCGCGGCGCGGCAAAATCGTAAGGCCGTGCTGATGTATGACTTCGAACTGGCCAAAGACAAAGTGCTGATGGGCGTGGAGCGCAAGTCACTGATCCTCTCCGAAGAAGAGAAGAAGGTGACCGCCTATCACGAGGCGGGACATGCGCTGGTGGCGGCCAAGCTGCCTAAGTCAGACCCGGTACATAAAGTGACGATCATCCCGCGTGGAATGGCGCTCGGTGTGACCATGCAGTTGCCCATCGACGACAAACATAACTACACCAAGGAATATCTGGAAACCGAAATCGCCATCATGATGGGTGGCCGGATCGCCGAAGAGATGTTCCTGAACCAAATGAGTACGGGTGCAGGCAACGATATCGAGCGGGCGACAGAGCTGGCTCGCAAGATGGTATGCGAGTTCGGTATGAGCGATCTGGGACCGCTGACTTTCGGCAAGAAAGAAGAGCAAATCTTTTTGGGCCGGGAGATCGCTCAACACCGCGATTACAGCGAAGCAACCGCAATCAAGATCGACGACGAAGTGCGCCGGTTGATCAGCGATGGTTATGGCGTGGCGAAAGAAATCCTTGCTGCCCACCGCGACACGCTGGTCAGGATTGCCGTCGCATTGTTGGAGCGTGAGGTGCTTGACGCTAACGAAATACGTTTGATTATCGAGGGCAAAGAGTTGCCAAAGATGACGCCTCCGCCGAAAGGCGATGACGGAGTACAGCAGGTGCTCAAGCCAGAACCGGGACGTCCGGGATTGGCGAAGGGTGAGCGTCCGGCGCCGGCGTAAAAATCAGTGGCTAGTGGTTAGTGGCTAGTGAAAACAAGACAGGGGCGGCTTTGGGCCGCCCTTTTTTGTTCAAATATGCTTTACGTTTACTGGTTGACGACTTTCATCATGGTTTCTGGATAGCGGAGGCCCGCGGCGGCGCCGTGGGGAAAAACTTCATCCAGACGACGTAGATCCTGCGGCGTGAGTTGCATGTTGAGGGCTCCGACGTTGTCTTCCAGATATTTGCGTCGCTTGGTGCCAGGGATGGGGACAATGTCTTCGCCCTGCGCGAGTACCCAGGCCAGCGCCAGTTGCGCCGGCGTACAGCTTTTTTCTTTTGCGATCGCTTCGACGCGACGTACCAGCTCCAAATTCTTCTGAAAGTTCTCACCCTGAAAACGGGGGGAGAAGCGGCGGTAGTCGTCGGCGGGTAGATCCTCAAAACGCTTAAACTGGCCGGTCAGGAAACCGCGTCCCAGCGGGCTGTAGGCGACGAAGCCGATTCCCAATTCCCGGCAGGTGTCTAGGATCTTGTCTTCCGGATCGCGCGTCCATAGGGAATATTCACTCTGTAATGCCGTGATGGGATGAACCTTTGAGGCCCGACGGATAGTCTGCGGACCGGCCTCGGACAAGCCGATGTAACGAATCTTGCCTTCTTTTACAAGTTGAGCCATTGCTCCAACCGTCTCTTCAATCGGCGTGTTGGGATCTACACGATGCTGATAATAGAGATCGATAGTCTCGACCCCGAGGCGCCGCAAGCTGCCTTCACAGGAGGAACGAACATAATCCGGCTTACCATTTACTGAGCGGACACTGGGATTAGCAGGATCGCGGACGATCCCAAATTTCGTAGCGAGAATGACCTGATCGCGGCGTCCGCGAATCGCCTTTCCAACCAGTTCTTCATTGGTGTACGGACCGTACATGTCGGCAGTATCAAGAAAGTTGACTCCGAGTTCCAGGGCACGATGGATAGTAGCGATCGATTCATCGTCGTCACCACCGCCGTAAAACTCGGACATGCCCATGCAGCCCAAGCCCAGGGCGGAAACTGTGGGGCCATTGCGTCCTAACTTGCGGGTCTTCATGGTTAGCTCCTACAGAGGGCAAGTCGTTGGTTCTAAGGTAGAAGAAAGTCAGCTTTCAAAATAGATGCGAGGGCAGGAATCAGGATTCTATCAATGTGCAGTAAAGGAAAAGATCCAGCTCAGCAAGCCAGTATTCTGTTTGGGGAACTGGCTCGAACAGCAGATACCGTCTTTACTTCGCACTGCCAGGAAAGGTGATTTGTGGCCTCTCCGTCAGAGGCCTCTAATTCCCAAGTAGATAAACCATGCTCCCCCAAGCATAAACAACGTACCGCCGAACCAACGCGGCAGGGTGGGCGCATTGTCTCGCCGACTGGCCCCGAATCCTCCCCATGCAAAACGTCTGCCAGCGACCCCGATCCCGATGAAGGCACACCCGACGGCAATCTCTAGTATTCTCTCGATCATAACTACTTCTTTCCAGGACAGCCCGACCACACCGCACGTACAAAGGCGCGCGACGAGGCGAAGGTTACCACAAAGGGACTAATTCAGGCCGCCACAGTAATGACCGGCTTGGAAGCAAGCCGCACCTCGCCGATTTCGACGACGGGAACACCGGCAGCATTCAAGGCTTGGAGGAGGTCGCGTGAAGCTTCAACTGCAATCGAAATCAACAATCCCCCAGCGGTCTGCGGATCGAACAGTAACGTCTTGAGATTATCGGGAATTCTGCCTTCGTATCCAACGACGCACTCCGCGAAATCGCGGTTGGCTTTCAGGCCGCCGGGAATGTGTCCCGCGCGAACGCAATCCAGCGCGCCTTCCAGTACCGGAATGCTGCTGGCACGCAGATGCAGAGCGACATTTGAGGCAAGAGCCATTTCGCGGGCGTGGCCGATCAAGCCGAAGCCAGTCACGTCGGTCATAGCGTGGACGTGGAATCGGTCGTTCGTCGTTCGTCGTTGGTCGTTCGCCGTACTGCTTTCGCCCGTTGCGGCTGTTTGCTGGTGATTGATAACAACTTCTGCGGCCGTCTTGTTCAACGTCGTCATGGAAGCGACCGCTGCATCGATCCAGGATTGTTTTGCGACTCCTTTTTTAATGGCGGTGGAAATTACACCGGTTCCGAGAGCCTTGGTTAGCAGCAATCGATCACCGGGTTTGGCGCCTCCGTTGGTGAACACCTGGCTGGGATGGATAAGGCCGGTGACGGAATATCCAAACTTGGTTTCATCGTCACGAATGCTGTGGCCGCCTACGACGGTGCAGTTTGCTTCTACCATTTTTGAAAGGCCGCCGGCGAGAATGCGTTCCAGAATCTCGAGATCGCCTTTCTCGGGGAAGCAAACCAGCGCCAGGGCAGTTAACGGGCGTCCACCCATGGCGTAAACATCGCTCAGAGCGTTGGTGGCAGCAATCTGGCCGAAGGTGTAAGGATCGTCAACGATGGGGGTGAAGAAATCAACCGTCTGCACCAGCGCGGTAGCGGGTCCGATTTGATACACCCCGGCATCGTCAGCGTTGTCAAAG
>Ga0066710_100006866_pt1 | contig 10751 bp, 8 predicted proteins | sample GraSoiAngelo_159_FD_79666 | JGI IMG/M metagenome (GOLD analysis project Ga0066710, IMG submission 79666) | Grasslands soil microbial communities from the Angelo Coastal Reserve, California, USA - 14_1009_16_40cm | ecosystem: Environmental > Terrestrial > Soil > Grasslands | place: USA...
CGGCATGGAGGTGCTCACGGACCACGACACGCTGCAGCGTGCCCGCCGCGAGTTTCAGGCCTTCCGCGGTGTCTCTGCGCGGAGGCGGCGCTGAAGATTCTCCCGCCGCCTCTCGCGAAGGGCGATCGCATCGGCGTCGCGGCCCCCGGGGGGCCGATCCGGAGCGATCCGCTCGAGCGCGGCCTGTCCTATCTCGAGTCCCGTGGCTTCCGTCCGGTTCTCGGCAAGAACCTCGGCCGGCGTCACGCCTATCTCGCCGGCACCGATCGCGAGCGTCTTGACGACTTCAACGCGCTTCTCGCCGATCCGGAGATCCGGGCGATCTGGTGCGCCCGCGGCGGCTACGGCTGCGCCCGTATCGTCGCCGATCTCGCTCTCGAGCCGCTGCGGCGGCACCCGAAGGCGCTCGTCGGTTACAGCGACATCACCGTTCTGCAGTCCGCGATCTTCCGGAAGCTGCGCCTCCCGTCCTGGTACGGCCCGCTGGTCTCCGAGCTGGGCGACGCAGCCCTGTTCGACGAGTCGTCCCTCTGGAGGGCGCTCTCGGGGGAGGGCGGGGACCTGTCCTGGCCGATTCCTGCCTCCTCGGTCCTGCGCGCCGGGACCGGGGAGGGGCCGCTCGTGGGCGGCTGCCTGTCTCTTCTGGTCGGACTGGTGGGGACGCCCTACGAGGCGCCGATGGACGGGGCCGTGTTGTTCTGGGAGGAGGTCAATGAGGAGCCGTTCCGGATCGATCGGATGCTGGGCCATCTGCGCCTGTCGGGGCGGCTGCAGAAGCTGCGCGGCATGGTGGTGTGTCGTCTGGTCAACTGCGTGGCGAAGGACCCCCGGAACGACATGCCCCTGCGCGACATCCTGGAGACTCACCTCGCGGGAACGACCTTTCCGGTCGTGACCGAATTCCCCGCGGGGCACTGTCCGGGGAAGACCACGCTGCCGCTGGGCCGCTCCGTGCGTCTGGACACGAAGGCGCTCACGCTCGCCGTCAGCGGACGGTGAACAGGACCTCCCGGTTCTGCTCCTTGCCCGCGATCTTGTCGACCAGCTTCATCTCCATCTTGAAGTCGGTCGGCAGCACCTGGTTCGGAGCCAGAAGATCCTTGAGGTCGATGGCGTAGAGGTCCACCTGCCCGGCGAGCTGACGAACCAGGGGCGGCCGGTAGCGCTTCCAGCCCGTGCTTTCCTTCAGGAAGAAGGTCACCGTCGACTCCAGGCTCGGGCGGCCGCCGGCCGGATCGGGCGCGGGGTTGTAGACCTGGTAGTAGAAGGCGACCGCCTCACCCTTCTGCAGCACCGGCGTGGCCCGCGGCACCAGCCGGAACGACCCGAGGACGTAGGGACCGGCGTGCGTCTTGTCGTCCGGCCCCGGGTTCGGGTCCAGGCGGGTGAATCCCGAGAGGAGGGAAACGCTGCTGAGGTTGAGGTCCCTGTTGCGGAAATCGGGAACGTCGATCGTCCTGACCAGGGTCCCGATCAGCCCCGGAACCACCTTGTCCTCGACCACGACGGCGAGCCTGTAGCGTCCGGGCTGCAGGTTGTGTCGCGACTGATACGTGTAGGGGGCGGGCGGCGCTTCGTTCAGGGGCGCCGGGACGAAGGGCAGATCGCCGGTCAGGTTCACGGGCTTTCCCTCGCCGGCCGGCTCCAGGCGCGCGCAGGGACGAAGGGCGGCATCGCCGCTGCCGTGCGCGGCTTCGCGCGGCGCCTCGACCGTGACGACGGTCAGGGTTGTCCCGTCCGCGGCGGCGTAGGAGTCGGTGGTCACATCGAACGGCACCCCGGTCGGGCCGGATCCCTTGGCGAGGAGCGCCTCCAGGATCGGAATCTGACGCTTGCTCTCCGGTGTCTGGTCTTCCTCGGGGTTGCGGGTCGGGTTCATGGGAACGTCGGGGATCCCCTCGGCCACCTGGGCCACCGGGATCTTCCAGCCGATCCCGCGGGTCTCCGGGTGGGCGAGGACGTACTCCTCCAGCTTCTTACGGTCCAGCAGAAGCGGTGTCCCCGATCCGGCGGCGAACATCAGTTCCATGCGCGTCTTGATCCCGCTCACCTCGTTCGGTTCGTAAATCCAGATCGTGTGGCCGCGCGTGTCCTTGTCCGGCTTGGTGGGGGAACCGAGCAGCAGGTAGACGCGTCCCATGTCGGTCAAGGATCCGTAGTCCGCGGTCTGCGTCTTGAACGCCTTCTCCGCCTCCTCGATCTTCTTCCGGAAAATGATCTGGAACTCGTTCTGCGGTGTGCCGGGAGTGGGGTCGCGCTTCTCCCAGAACGACTTGACGAAGGCGGCGCGCTCCTCGTCGGTGCGCAGCTTCTTCCACTCCTTCTCTTCGTCGTCGGTCATGATCCACTTGACCGGCCCCTTTCCCCAGTCCTTGTCCGGGGTCTCGTAGTCCCGTGGGCCGGCCGCCAGCGCCAGGAGGGCGACCAGCGGGAGCGAGGCCAGTCTGAAGCGCGGAGGAATCGTCATCGGCACCTCGTGAGTTTCCGTCATTCTGCGTCCGGGGAGGCGCGTAATTATACCGGCCGTTTTCCGGTCCGTCAAACGGTCGTGGGTCCCCGGCCGCTATAATGCGCGTCGTGTGGTCGCCCCGGCATGCGTAACCTCAAGATGGTCGTGTCCTACGTCGGAACCCGCTTCGCCGGGTGGCAGGTTCAGCCCGGACGGGCGACCGTGCAGGGCGTCCTGGAGGAGCGTATCGCCCGCATGCTGCGGGAGCCGGTGCGGATCACGGGGGCGGGGCGGACCGACGCCGGGGTGCACGCCCGGGGGCAGGTGGCGAACGTTCAAATCGCCTCGCGCATCCCGCCGGAGGGTTTTCTCCGCGGCCTGAACGCCCGTCTTCCCCTGGACATCGTCGTGATGCACGTGGAAGAGGTGACGGAGTCGTTCCACGCGCGCGCCGACGCGCGGGGGAAGGAGTACCTCTACCGGATCACGCGGGACGGGATTGTGTCGCCGTTCGACGCGCCGTTCGTCGCCCCCGTGCACGCCCGGCTGGACGTCGAGGCGATGCGCCGGGCGGCCCGCGATTTTCTCGGGACCCACGATTTCACATCGTTCTGTCCGGCGGATTCCGAGATCGAGGACAAGGTCCGCGCTCTCCGCGTGTCGGAGGTGACGGAGAGCGGCCCGGAGGTGCGCTATCGCGTGGTCGGGAGCGGGTTCCTGAGGCACATGGTGCGCACGCTCGCGGGCACTCTGATCCTCGCCGGCCGCGGCCGGCTGGACACCGGGTCGATTCCGCATATCTTGAAGGCACGGGACCGGAGGCGTGCGGGGCCGGTCGCCCCCGCGCGCGGGTTGATCCTGGAGCGCGTCCTTTACGAGGGAGAGACGTGAGACTCCTGGTCACGGGGGGCGCCGGCTACATCGGCGCGGTGACGGCCCGGCGGCTTCGCGAGGCGGGGCACACGCCGATCGTCCTGGACGATCTGAGCGCGGGACACCGCGAGGCCGTGACCGGCATGGACCTCGTGGTCGGGGACTTCGGCGACCGGGCCCTGATTTCCGATGTCGTCACCTCGAAGTCGGTCGACGGCGTGGTCCATTTCGCGGCCGCGGCCCTGGTCGGTGAATCGGTCCAGGATCCCGCGAAGTATTACCGCAACAATCTGGAGCGCTCCCTGGCCCTGCTGGACGTCCTCCGCGAGCGCGGTGTTGCGCGCCTGGTCTTCTCGTCGACCGCCGCGATATACGGAGAGCCGGTGGCGATCCCGATGGATGAGGAGCACCCGGCACGCCCGACCAATCCGTACGGCGAGACCAAGCTGGCTCTCGAGAAGGCCCTGCGCTGGTACCACGCGGCCTACGGGTTCGCGTCGGTGTCGCTTCGCTACTTCAATGCCGCCGGAGCGAGCTCGGACGGGGCCCTCGGCGAGGTCCACGATCCGGAGACACATCTCGTCCCGAACGTGCTCCGGGCCGCCCTCACGGGCGAGCCGGTGCCGGTGTTCGGGACCGACTACGCCACCCACGACGGAACGGCGGTGCGCGACTACGTTCACGTGGAGGACCTGGCGGACGCCCACGTGCGCGCGCTCGAGGATCTCGGCACGAGGGGCGGGGCCAGGGCGTTCAATCTCGGGAACGGCTCCGGTTTCTCGGTCCTGCAGGTGATCGAGGCCGCCCGGCGGGTCACCGGCAGGCCGATCCCGATCCGCAAGGCCCCGCGCCGGCCCGGAGACCCGGAGACGCTGGTCGCCTCCTCCGGGAGGGCGCGCCGCGATCTCGGATGGGCCCCGCGTTTTCCGGACCTCGAATCGATCCTGGAGACCGCCTGGAAGTTCGCGCTCGCCCACCCCTCGGGATATCGCTCGTGAGGGAGGATCCATCCTTGCTCACTCCGTCGGGCGTGTGCTACGATTTCGATTCACTCCGCGTGGGAGCGACGACCCCCGCCATGTCCCATCCGGCAAGAGATTTAAAGGGACTCATCGTCAAGGGATCGCCCGAGGAACAGCTCCTCGCGCAGATCGATTTCACGCGCCTGCCGCGTCACATCGCCATCATCATGGATGGCAATGGACGATGGGCGAGGACGCGCAGCCTGCCCCGGGTCGCCGGTCACAGGGCCGGCATCGCCTCGGTGAGGGACGTGGTCGAGACATCCGCACGCCTCGGCTGCCAGGTGCTGACGCTGTACGCCTTCTCCGTCGAGAACTGGAAGCGGCCGCGGCGCGAGGTCGACACCCTGATGGGGCTGTTGCGCGAATATCTGAAGAAGGAGCTGGACACGCTGCAGAGCAACAACATCGCCTTCAATGTCATCGGCCGGATGGACGAGCTCAGCCCGACCATACAGCACGAGCTGCAGGATGGGATGGTGGCGACGCGCGGGAACACCGGTCTCCTGTTCAACATCGCCCTGTCGTACGGCGGCCGGGCGGAGATCGTGGACGCGGTCAACCGGATCCTCGCCGATCGAGGTTCCTCCGGCTCTCCGCGGACCCCCGTCGACGAGGCGGCCTTCTCTCGATACCTGTATACCGCGGGCCAGCCCGATCCCGATCTCCTGATCCGCACCTCCGGGGAGTTGCGCGTCAGCAACTTCCTTCTGTGGCAGATCGCCTACGCCGAGATCTGGGTGACCGAGACGTTGTGGCCCGATTTCAGGAAGCGGGAGCTGCTGCAGGCCATCGTCGACTACCAGAAGCGCGAACGACGCTACGGCCGGGTGGCCGGCTCCGAGCCGGAGCCCGTCAGCCTGTCGCCGGGCAAGGCCACGGTCTGAGCGCGCCCCCGGTTCCCTCATGAAGCGCGTCCTCTCCGCCGCCGTCTTCCTTCCCGTCTTCTGGGTGATCGTCAAGAAGTTCCATCCCGGGGTCTACGAGATCCTGATGACCGTCGCCGCGCTCCTGGCTCTGCGCGAGCTCTACAGGCTGGCGGCGGCCCGCGGCCAACGCTGTCATCGCCTGCTCGGCGCTCTCGTCACGGTCCTGGTGATCGCCTCGTTCGTTTTCGCGGGGTTCGACATCCGCTACGCCATCGCCTTCGGACTCATCGCTCTGCCCCTGGCGTCCCTGTGGCGCGGCGGGGACTGGGGACCCGCGCTGGCCGACATCGGCACGACCTTCTTCATCGCCACGTTCATCGGCGTTCTGTTCGGGTATCTGATCGATCTGAGAATCATCAACGAATTCCCGAAGGGGGAGGAGACCGGGTCCGATCTGGTCTTCCTGCTGTTTTTCGTGGTGTGGAGCAGCGACACCGCGGCGTACTGCATCGGAAGAATGTTCGGCCGCCGGCCCCTGGCGCCGCGCGTCAGCCCCAAGAAGACCGTCGAGGGAGCGATCGGCGGGGTCCTGGGCGCGCTTCTGGCGGCCTTCGTGGCCAGGGCCTGGTTCATCAATCGCCTGAGCCTCGGCGACTGTGTCTTTCTGGGGCTGGCGCTGGGGATCATCGGCATCCTGGGGGATCTCGTCGAATCGATGCTGAAGCGCGGCGCGGGGATGAAGGACAGCGCCTCCCTGGTGCCCGGCCACGGCGGCATCCTCGATAGGGTCGATTCCCTTCTGTACGCCGGTCCGGTCCTCTACTACTATTATCTGTTCGCGATGAGGACGCACTGATGGCCGCCGGGGCGCGCCGCGCGGTCGCCGTGCTGGGGTCGACCGGGTCGGTCGGTGTCCAGACCCTCGACCTGATCGGGCGTTTCCCCGAACGCTTCGAGGTGGTGGCGCTCGCGGCCGGGCGGAACGCCGAACTGCTGGCCCGGCAGATCGAGACGCACCGGCCGCGCCTGGCGGCGATTGGCGAGCCGGACGGCCGCGCCCTGCTGCAACCGGCGGCGCGCAGGGTTCGCTGCGAGATCGTGGCGGGGAAGGACGGGCTGCTCGCGGCCGCGACACACCCCTCGGCCGATCTCGTCGTGGCGGCGGTGGTCGGGGCGGCCGGACTGCCCGCGACGTACGAGGCGCTCCGGGCAGGCAAGAGCGTGGCGCTCGCCAACAAGGAGAGCCTGGTGATGGCCGGGGCTCTCCTGATGCAGACGGTCCGCGACACGGGAGCGGCGCTTCTTCCCGTGGACAGCGAGCACTCGGCCGTGCACCAGTGCCTGCGGGGCAGCCGGAGCGAAGACGTGCGGCGGATCGTGCTGACCGCCTCCGGCGGACCGTTCCGGACGACGCCGATCGACGAGATCGCGGGCGCGACCCCGGAGCAGGCGTTGCGCCACCCGATCTGGGACATGGGCAAAAAGATCAGTATCGACAGCGCCACGCTCATGAACAAGGGGCTCGAGGTGATCGAAGCCCGCTGGCTGTTCGGTCTCGACGCCGACCGCATCGACGTCGTGCTGCATCCGCAGAGCATCGTTCATTCGATGGTCGAAATGGTGGACGGGTCGGTTCTGTGCCAGATGGGAGCCCCGGACATGCGGGCGCCGATCCAGTACGCGCTCGGCTACCCCGAGCGCTTCGCCGGGCCGGTGCAAGCACCCGACCTTGTGGCGCAGGGGCGGCTGGAGTTCTTCCCGGTCGACCGCAAGCGCTTCCCGAGCCTCGACCTGGCCTACGCCGCATTGCGGGCGGGCGGGACCTCGCCGGCCGTCCTGAACGCCGCCAACGAAATCGCCGTGCATGCGTTTCTGTCCCGGCGTCTCGACTTTCCCGGGATCCCGAGGGTGGTCGAGAGCGTGCTGCAGCGCCACCGGCCGGCGCCGGTCACATCGATCGAGGGCGTCCTGGAGGCGGACGCCTGGTCGCGCGGGGCAGCTGAGGAGATTCTTTCGCGAGGAGGTGCGCGTTGAGCTTCATCCTGGAACACGTGAGCTGGATCTGGAATTTCGCCCTGCCGTTCCTCGTGGTTCTGGGCGTCGTGGTCCTGTTCCACGAGTTCGGCCACTATCTGGTGGCCAAGTGGCTCGGGGTCACGGTCGAGACCTTCTCGGTCGGTTTCGGGCCTCGCATCTTCGGATTCACCCGCGGCGGCACCGACTACCGGGTCTCCTGGGTGCCGCTCGGCGGCTACGTCAAGCTGAAGGGTGAGACGCCCGAGGAGATCAGCGGGCCGCCCGACCCGGGCGACCTCATGTCCCGCTCGCGATTTCAGCGCTTCCTGGTGTTCGTCATGGGAGCGGTATTCAACCTGATCACGGCGTACGTGCTGGCGGTGGCCGTCCTGATGATCGGCATCCCGGAGCCGATCTATCCGTCCCAGGCACCGGTGGTCGGCGAAGTCGATTCCGATTCCCCGGCGGCCGCGGCGGGCATCCAGCCGGGTGACCGGATCCTTGCGATCGGAGGACAGCCGGTCGCGACCTGGAGAGACCTGGAGCTGGCGATCCTGCTGAGCCCCGGACAGACCAAGGATGTGACGCTTGAGAGGGCGGGCCGGCGGCTCGCGCTCAAGCTTCCGATCGAGGCCGACACGCGCAACAGCATCGGCATCTTCTCGTTCGGCCCGGCCACCGGTGTGATCGTCACCGACCCCCAGCCCGGCCGTCCGGCCGAGAAGGCGGACCTGCGCACGGGAGACCGGATCGTCTCGATCGACGGGGTCGAGATGACGACCATCGCGCGGGTCATCAAGACGATCCAGGCGTCTCCCGGCAAGCCGCTGCATTTCGTCATCGAGCGCGACGGGACGCGGCTGGAAAAGGACATCACGCCGGTGCGCGACGGAGACAAGGGGGTGATCGGCTTCCTGCCGAGGCCTCCGATGGCGACCCGTGCGTACGGACTGTTCGACGCCCTGGGCGGCGCGCTGCGGAAGAACGTCGACAACGCCGGGCTCATGTTCCTGACGCTGAAGAAGCTGTTCCTGGGGGAGCTGTCGCTGCGCTCGTTCTCGGGACCGATCGGTCTCTACCTGATGTCGGGCGTGTCCGCCCAGGAGGGGCTGTCCCACTATCTCGAATTCATCGCCTTCGTCAGCCTGCAGCTCGGGATCATCAACCTGTTCCCGATCCCGCCCCTGGACGGTGGCCACGTCTTCACCCTGCTGATCGAGGGTCTGATCCGCCGGGACCTTCCGGTCCAGGTCAAGGAGCGCGTCATGCAGGCGGGACTCGTCCTGCTTCTCCTGTTCATGGCCACGGTCATCTACTTCGACATCAGCAAGGTGTTCATGCATTGAGAGCGAAGGACGCCGGGCCCGCCGGTAAACGGGACCACACGATCCTCTTCACACCCGGACCCACCGAGGTCGCCCCCGAGATCCTGAGCGAGATGGGCCGGGCGATCATCGGTCACCGCGGGGCCGAGATGCAGGGCCTGATCCGCGATCTGGTGCCCCGTCTGCGAGCGCTTTTCGGAACCCGCTCGCACGACATCTTCCTGACCGCGTGCTCCGCCACGGGGCTGTGGGAGGCGGCGCTCCGGAACTGCGTGGCGCGCCGGGTGCTCGTCCCCGTCTGCGGCGCTTTCTCGGAGCGCTTCTACGACGTGGCGGCGGCCTGCGGGCTCGAAGCCGACCCCCTGCACGTCGAATGGGGGAGGGCGGTGCCGGCCCAGGCGGTCGCCGACATGCTGGCCACCGGTCGGTACGACGCCGTCGCCCTGGTCCACAACGAGACCTCCACCGGGGTCGTGAACCCGCTCGCGGAGATCGCCGAGGCCGTACGCCGCCAGAGCGACGTGCTTCTGCTCGTGGACGCGGTCTCGTCGCTCGGAGGAGTTCCGGTCGAGGTGGACCGGAACGGGATCGACGTCTGCCTCGCCTCCGTGCAGAAATGCCTGGCGCTGCCGCCGGGTTTCTCCGTCTGTGCCGTGTCGCCGCTGGCCCTGGAGCGCTCCGCCAGGCGCGTCGGGAAGGGTTTCTACTTCGACTTCGTCCGTCTCAAGAGCTGCTTCGACAGGGCGACGCCGATGGCCACCCCTTCGGTGAGTCACATGTTCGCGCTCCTGGCGCAGATGAAGCGCATCGAGGCGGAGGGCCTGGAGGCACGCTACGCCCGCCACCGCGCCATGGCCGACCTGACGCGGTCCTGGGCCGCCGGTCGCTTCCGCCTGTTCGCGGCGGAGGGGTCCCGCTCGGATACGATCACCTGCGTCGCCGGCACCGGCGGCCTGGACGTGAGCCGGTTCATCGCCGCCCTGGCCGCCCGCGGCTTCGGGATCAGCAACGGCTACGGCCGCTTGAAGGATGCGACGTTCCGCGTCGGCCACATGGGGGACCACACCGTCGAGGGGATCGCCTCGCTTCTCGCCGCGATGGACGAGGTCGTGAAGGGGATGGCGGCGTGAAGGTCCTGATCGCCGACAAGATCCTGCCGGTGTGCGCGGAGGTTCTGCGCCGCGCCGGGATCGAAGCCGACCACCGGCCGGGGATCTCGGGCGCCGACCTCCTTGCGGCGGTCGCCGACGTCGAAGGGATCGTCGTGCGCTCGGACACGCGCATCACCGAAGAGGTGATGCGCGGGGCGCCGAAGCTCCGGGTCGTGGGCCGGGCCGGCGCGGGGGTGGACAACGTCGACGTCGCGGCCGCCACCAAACGCGGCATCGTCGTGATGAACGCGCCCGGTGAGAACACGATCTCGGCGGCCGAGCACACGCTGTCGCTCCTCCTGGCGCTGGCGCGGCAGGTCCCGATGGCCGATCGATCGATGAAGGCCGGACGCTGGGACCGGGGCCGGATTCTCGGCGTCGAGCTTTCCGGCAAGACGCTCGGCGTCCTGGGCCTTGGGAAGGTGGGTCGCGAGGTGGCCGCGCGCGCCCGCGCGTTCGGCATGGACGTGATCGGGTACGACCCGGTGCTCTCCGAGGACGTGGCGGCCCGTCTCGGCGTGACGCTGGCCCCGATCCTCGAGGTGTACGAACGCTCCGACTTCATCACGCTGCACCTGCCGCTCAGCGACGAAACACGGCATCTCATCGGCGCGGACCAGCTGAAACGCTGCAAGAAAGGCGTGCGCATCCTGAACGTGGCGCGGGGCGGCATCATCGACGAGACGGCCCTGCACGCGGCGCTGCTGTCGGGTCACGTCGCGGGCGCCGCCCTCGACGTGTTCGAGCGCGAACCGCCCTCCGGGAGCCCCCTGCTGTCGCTCGACACGGTCATCCTGACGCCGCACCTCGGCGCCTCCACGCAGGAGGCGCAGGAGAAGGTCGCGGTGCGCATCGCGGAACAGATCGCGGCCTACCTCAAGGACAATCTGGTGACCAACGCCGTGAACATGGAGGGGATCGATCCCCGGCTCCTTCCCGTCCTGCAGCCGTATCGCGACCTGTGTGAGAGGCTCGGCAAGCTCCTGTCCTCGCTGGCGCGCGGGCCGGTCTCCGAGGTGATCGTGGAGTATTCGGGAAGCGTTCAG
>Ga0066710_100006869_pt1 | contig 10750 bp, 5 predicted proteins | sample GraSoiAngelo_159_FD_79666 | JGI IMG/M metagenome (GOLD analysis project Ga0066710, IMG submission 79666) | Grasslands soil microbial communities from the Angelo Coastal Reserve, California, USA - 14_1009_16_40cm | ecosystem: Environmental > Terrestrial > Soil > Grasslands | place: USA...
CCCGCCTGCTGATCCTGGGCTCCGGTCCGGCGGGGTTCACCGCGGCAGTATACGCTGCACGCGCCAACCTGAAACCGATGCTCATCACCGGTCTTGCGCAGGGTGGCCAGCTCATGACGACCACCGATGTCGACAACTGGCCTGCCGATGCCGGCGGCGTTCAGGGGCCGGAGCTCATGGCGCGCTTCCAGAAGCACGCCGAGCGCTTCGAAACCGAAGTCGTCTTCGACCAGATCCATACCGCAAAGCTCGACGAGCGGCCGCTGCGCCTGATCGGCGACGCCGGCGAATACACGTGCGACGCGTTGATCATCGCCACGGGGGCCTCGGCGAGGTACCTGGGCCTTCCGACCGAGCAAGCGTTCATGGGCAAGGGCGTGTCCGCGTGCGCGACCTGCGACGGGTTTTTCTACAAGGGTCAGGATGTCGCGGTCGTCGGCGGCGGTAACACCGCGGTCGAGGAAGCGCTGTACCTGTCCAACATTGCCCGGCGGGTCACCGTGGTTCACCGCCGCAACAAGTTCCGTGCCGAGGCGATCCTGGTCGACCGCTTGCTCGCCAAGACCAATGACGGCGGCAACGTGGGCATCCTTTGGGACCAAGTGCTCGACGAGGTCATCGGCGACGCGTCGGGCGTCAAGGGTGTGCGCGTGAAACATCTAGGCGACGGCGTGACCCGCGAGCTCGAAGTGCAAGGCGTATTCATCGCCATCGGCCACACGCCCAACACGCAGATCTTCGAAGGCCAGCTCACGATGAAGAACGGTTACATCACCATCAAGGGCGGCAGCGAGGGCAACGCGACGAGCACCAGCGTCGCGGGCGTGTTCGCCGCGGGCGACGTCGCCGATCACGTCTATCGCCAGGCGGTTACCAGTGCCGGCACCGGCTGCATGGCGGCGCTGGACGCCGAGGCGTATCTCGAGACCGTCGGGTAAACGCACCCGCGGTGACACGAGCGACCGGTACGCGGTACCCTCAGCAGCCAATGGCCAAGTTGAGCGAGCTCAAGACCTTGCTGGCACAAGCGAGCGCAACTGTTCCAGCCTCGCCCAAGGCCAAGGCGCTCCTGACTCGGCGTCCGGCGCCCCGCCCCCGCGCCACCGAAGACGTGGATCTGCAGCAGGCGTTCGCCGATGTGAAGCCGCTTCGCACCGGCAATCGGGCTGCGATCCCACGCGAGCGTCCGGCGAGCATCGCGTCCAAACACCTCGCAGACGAGGCCGATGCGCTGGCGGCGAGCAAGTATGGCGTTGAGCCTTCACCGCTCAACTGGGAAGCGGGCCAGGAGCAGGAAGCCGAGCAGACTTTTCTGCGGAAGGGACTTTCCGGCGATGTATTGGTGCGGCTGCGACGAGGGCACTGGTCGGTTCAGGGCGAGTTGGACTTGCACCGTCTTAACCGCGACGAGGCGCGTGATGCCTTGGTCGAATTCCTCAACGAGGCGCGCGGCTGCGGCATGCGCTGCGTGCGCGTCGTGCACGGGAAAGGACTGTCTTCGCCGAACCGCGAACCGGTGCTCAAGAGCAAGGTGCGGCGTTGGCTCTCGCAGCGTGACGAGGTGCTGGCGTACTGCGAAGCCCCGCGCCACGCCGGAGGCTCCGGGGCCGTGCTGGTGTTGTTGAAGGCGACGTAACCCGAGCGGTTACGTCGGCTCTCGCTCACTCGCGGTCTCGTCGGATGCTTCCGGGTCGCCGGCGCGACGATGGAAGTAGATCGCGCTCGCAATCAACCGCAGGGCGTCCGTGCCCAGGATCGCGTTGAAAAATGCGTTGGGTAGCGGCAAATCCGCCACCCACCGCAACGCCCGTTTCCACACGAAGCGCGGATAGTCCGCCGCGACCGCCCGCGCCGGCTCTGGCCCGTCGGCGTCGAAGTAATCGGCAATCGCGTGCGCTGCGCGCCAGCCCGAGTCCAGCGCTGTGTGGATGCCGCCCGCGGTGAGCGGAGAAACGATTCCCGCCGCATCGCCGACCAGAAGCACCCGATTCGTTGCGAAGCGCGCGAGCCGACCTCCGACTGGAATCCGCCCGCCGCGGCGCGCAACGCGCCGCGCCCGGCTCCAGTCGAAAAGCGGCGCGATCTTGCGCTCGAACGCGCGCAGATCAGGCAGATGCGGCCAGCGCGAGGCAAGGCCGACCTGCGCAATACCGTCAACGCCGGGTACGACCCAGCCGATGTACCCCGGAGCCAGCGCGGAATCGATGAAGCAATGCAGGCGCTCCGCATCGATCCCGTCGATGCCTTCGTACTCTGCCTCGATGCCAAGCAGGAATGCGCGATTGGCCGAGAGCGCAAAGGTGCGTGCCACGTTGGAATGTGCGCCGTCGGCGCCGACGAGATAGCGGACACGCGGACCGCCGTCGGCCAGCGCAATCCCGCGTCTTTCCAGTTGTGCCCCCCGGAACGGGCACCCGTAGCGCAAGCGCGCGCCTGCCCGTCGCGCTTCCTCGGCGAGCCAGGCCATCAGCGCAGGGGTGTTGGTCGCGAGGAAGTAGTACCCCGGTGCGGCAAGGTCGACATGCGCGAGCGAGGGTGCATAGAGCCGCACACCGCGGATGCGTCGAGTCAGACGCGCCGGGACCTCCCATCGCTCGGCAGCTTCCTTGACAAGCAATCCGGTCGTGTGGATCGCCTGACCGGCGCGTCCCTGACGCTCGAGCACCACGACCGACAACCCGCGTCGCGCAGCAGAGCGCGCGCACGCCAGGCCTGCGAACCCGGCGCCGACGATCGCCAGGTCATGGTCGAACCCGTCGCGCGTCATAGGCAACGATGCTCCAGCGCAGGAAGGTCGCGTCTGACTTGCGCCACGCGCTTGGGATCGATGTCGCCGATAACGATGCCCGGCCCTTCGTCGCGTTCGGCGACGACCACACCCCAGGGGTCGATGAGCACGCTGTGCCCGTACGTACGCCGATGGTTCTCGTGCAGGCCACCTTGCGCCGCGGCCAGCACATAGCACTGATTCTCGATGGCGCGCGCCTTGAGCAGAACATGCCAGTGCGCGGCCCCCGTCACCGCGGTGAACGCCGAGGGGACCACGATGAGGGCGAGGTCGCGAAAGCGGCGATAGAGCTCGGGAAACCGCAGGTCGTAGCACACTGAAAGCGCCACTCGTCCGCACGGGGCGTCGAAGGCCACCGGCTCGGTCCCCGGCTCGATCGTCCGACCTTCGTCGTAGCGCTCGTCACCCTGGCTGAAGGCGAACAAGTGGATCTTGTCGTAGCGCGCGACGCGCCGCCCTTCGGGGTCAAAGACCAGCACGGCGCTGCGCACCCGTGCAGCATCCGTGATGGCAAGGGGCACCGTGCCGCCGATGAGCCAGATCCCCTGCTCGCGCGCGACGCGGGAAAGAAAGGATTGCTGCACACCGGAGCCGTCGGCCTCGCGCACGGCAACCTTGTCGCTCGCCCGTGCACCGAAGATGCCGAAGTACTCCGGCAACAGGACCAGTCGCGCACCCTGCTGTACGGCGTCGACGATGAGCGGCTCGATCGCGAGCAAGTTTGCTTCGACGTCGCCACCGGACAGCGTCTGTACGGCAGCGACGCGAAAAAGCTCGCTCATCGCTCTTTCCCGTTTGCCTCGGCCGCCGGACCCACGCTCGCAGGCTGGCGCCCGCTGCGCTCGACCACCGGATCGGACCAGCCGCCGCTCACCACGTACTCAAGAGCGAACATCTGCTCGATCGGATCCTGCAGCACCTTCTGCGCGAGCAGCGAGCCCGCGCCGACCGCGGCGCCGATGATCGGGTTGGCCAGCAGCAGGACGGCGGCGCCGACCGACACGCCTGCAGAGAGCGAAGGTTGCACGCGCACCTTGAGCTGTTGCGTCTCCTTGGCGATGTCCGCCTCGCCGGCAATCGAGACCCGCGCCGACGGTCCGACGATCCGCAGATTGTCGCTGTGCATCACGCCGTTCTGGATGCGCACGTCGCCGGTGAGCTCGTCGAAGGCAAAACCCTGGCCGAACAGATCGCGAAAATCGAATGAGAGCCGGCGCTGCAGCGCCTGTAGCGACAGCACCCCGAGGAGCTTGCCGACACCCGGGTCGAGCTTCGTGAACTGGCCGGCGCTCGAGTCGATGCGAAACGCGCCGGACAGCGTGGGATAGTCGAATGCTTCCGGCCCGCCGGCCCATCCGAGCTGGCCGCGGATCTTGGTCGCCGCGCCCCGTACCGCGTCAGGAACCCCGAAGCGCGCGAGATACTTCCCCGCGTCGCTGATGTCGAGCTCGGCATCGAGGGTCGTAAGCTGTGCCCGTTCGGAGGCGCGCCACCAGCCGTTTGCAGTCAGCGTGCCGTCGTCGTTGGCGAGTTGCAGGCGCTGGATCTGCCAGTCGGCGGCGCGCGGTTGTGCGGTCAGCTCCAGTTTGCCCAGATCGTGACCGCGCAACAGAAAGCTGTCGGCGACGATGTCGATTTCCGGCCACGGATTCGGCGCGGCGGTGGCTTCCGCCTTTGCCAACGCCGCGTTGGCGGCCGCGACCTCCGGCGCCGGCGCCGGCGCTGGGACCGTCAGCCGCTGCAGGCGCGCGGTGATGCGCCCGTTCGGACGCGCCGGCGCGGTGGCCTGCCATTGCGCGCTGCCGGCCAATTCGCGTCCTGAGAGCTCGATCTGCCAGGCATCGGCCCCGCGCGTCGCGCCGACGTGAAGCTCGTTGAAGCGCCGGCCAAATAAATCGAGCTCGCGCGCCGTGGCATCGATACCGCGGAGCGGCAGATCGTCGGTCGCGGCGGCGGCCTCGGCGTCGCGCTTGACGACAAGCCAGGCATCGGCGTTGAGCGAGTCGATGCGCCCGCGGATCCAGAATCCTGGGCGCTCCGGTTCACCGCTCCCGTCACCGAGGACCAGCAGGCCGCGTTCGACGCTCGTCGCGGTCGGGGTGATGCGTCGATGCAGCGTGAGTTGCCCGACGCGACCATAGCGCACCGCGACCGTATCGCGGCCGCGCTCGGCGATGCGGCGTTCCAGCCGCAGCGGTACCGTATCGCTCGCCAGCTTGGCGAGCGGTGGCGGGAGATCGATGCTGGCACCGCGCAGGCTGCTTTCGAGGGTTCCGGTCGACGCCTCGCCGCTGGCGTCGATCGCGAGCTGCCAATCGGTCGTGCCGGACACACGTTTGGCCATCGCGGCCTTCGGAAACTCGACTCGAAGCTGGCCAAGGTCTGCGGTGCCCTGCGCGGCGATGTGGGTGCGGCCGTCGCTGCCCGCAATCGCCAAGCGTGCGCTTCCGCCCAGCACATCGGCTGTGAGCTGCGGCGCGCGCACGTCGCGCTCGGTGAAAGCGAGCTTGCCGCTCAGTTGATTGAGTACTGGAACCGCTCCAGTGAGCTTGAGGCGATTGCCCGCAAAACTGTACTCGCCGTCGATGTGCGTCGCGCTCGGCTTGGCAAGCGGCAGGTCGATCTTAATAGCCAGTTTGCCCGCGCCGGTCGCTTCTGCGCCCTCGGTAACATGACCGGTCCATTCCGCGATCGGGCTGTCGGCGAGAAAGCGAAAGAAATCGCTGGTGGGGCCCGCCGCTTCACCTTCGATCTGGACAACCCGGTTGGGCGAGCGCAGATCGGCGATCCCTGCCTTCACCTGCGAGAGGGCTGTGCTGAATACCCGGCCGGTCCGAGCTTCGACGGTGAGGTGCGGGCCGTCGATACGCAGTTCGCCGCCGAGGTCGAAGAGCGGAGGCCATTGGTCGGCGTAATCCAGGGTAACGCCCTGACCCTTGAGCGCGAGCTGCAACTGGCCTTTCTTGGCGTCCGCGAATGGAAAATCTGCCAGGTCACCGCTGAGCTTCAGGCGCCCATCGCTCGCCGTTCCGCCGACGAGGCTACGGCGCAGCCAGCCACGCACCGCCGCCGGGAGCTTCGCCGGCAGATACCGATACGCCTCTCGAAGGTCGGCTCGCGCGACTTGTGCGGTGAGATCGATCGTTCCGGGCCCGCCCGCCATCGTGTGATAGATGCCGTTCGCGGAACCTGCAACATGGGCGTTGGCGAGGGTGACTTGGTCGAACGTGATTGCGGTCTCTCCGTTGGCGCGTTCCCAGCCGATACGCCCCTGGAGACTGTCCAGCGCGATTTTCTCGTCGAAGATACGCGGCAGCTCGACATTGACCGCCCGACTGGCGAGCTTCACCGACCCGCCTTTCTGGGTCGCCTCGAAGCTGCCCGATACACCGCTCAGGCCCGGCCACCCGTCCTGCTCGGCGAGTCCCAGATCAGCGAACCGTCCGCGGGCGGCGTAGCTCTCAGGCGCCGTCGCCTCGCCGTTCCATTGCAGTGAGCCCTCCGCCAGCGTGCCTCTCGGGTTGTACCGTGCCAGGTCCTGGCGCCAGCGTTCAGGCAGCGGCAGGTGCTCGGCGACCTGCATCAACGGTGCGAGCTGCAGGTTGCTGAACTCCATCGCTCCCGATGCGGCCTGGCTCGACGTCGCGTCGTGCAGCGTGAGCTTGAAGTCAGTCGGATCGAAGCGCGCCCCGCTGGCGCCCGTGAATGCGAGGTGCTCGGTGAAGAACTGGCGCGTTCCGGCTTCGCTGCGCCAGCCGACGCGTCCCTCGAGCCGCGTAAGCGCCAGCTCTCGCAAATCCGGCGCGAGCTTGGTCCCAACGTCGGTGAGCACGAGATCGGCGACCATCTCGCGCGGCTGGCCGTCCGTGTATTCGAGCCAGACGCGCAGCGCGCCCTTGCCGCTTCGCACGTCGATGGGCAGCGGCAGCCATACCCGCCATGCCGCGACATCGGCGTAGTCGAGTCGGGCATAGAGTCGGCCGGACGAGGCATGCCATTCGCCGAGCGATCGTCCTTTCACATCGCCGCGAATATCGAGCGGGGCTGCGACCTCTGCCGGCGGCACGCCGGTGAGACCGAAACGATGGCGACCGAAGCGGTTCTCCAGCCGGAACTCGACGCGCTGCAGCGCGAGCGGCGGCGCGTTGCGTTGTTCGTCGCTCCAGACGATCGCACCGTCGTGAATCACGATCCGCCGCTGCCGCAGCAACCAGTCTGCAAGCATCGACTCGCCGCGAGCACGGTCGAGATCGAAGGTGAGGCCCGCGATGTGCAGCTTGCCGGAGGCGTCGCGCCGCACCGCGAGCTCGGGCCGCTCGAGCGCGAGTTCCTTGAAGCGCAGATCGACGAACAGGAGCGAGGTCCACGCGACGGTCAAATGCAGCGCCGGCAAGCTCAGCAGCGGCGCGCCGCTTCCGCGGTCGACGATGCGGAAATCCTTGACGTCGAGCCGGGGGTTCCAGCCGTCCCAGCCCGAAGCGAGCGCGCCGAGCTCGACCGGTTGGCCGATCTGCTGCGCGAGCAGGTCGGTAATCTGCGTGCGATGGCTCTCGAGCTGGGGAAAGACGATGAAACGAATCGCCAGCAGGAGAATGCAGAAAGCCGCGGTCAACGCAACCAGCAGGCGAGCGCCCAAGCTGAGCATTGCCCGCGGCAGCGACTTCGCGGCGGGAGATGCGTCGGGACGGGCGCTCGTCAGCGGCATGATAGGCTTGGGCGAGTGATTCTACCCTTGGAACCGCAGGCCGCCCTTCTTCTCCCCCGATGGACCTCGATGCTGCCTTCGAGTTCAGCCGCTACGCCACACGCTTGCGCACGGCACAACCCGAGCTCACGACCCGCGTCCTGGCCGCGATCGATCGTCCGGTCACGGTCGAGCCTGCCGAGCTCGAAGCGGTCCGAGCGGCCGCGGATGCAGCCGCGCTGGCGGCGGTTCTGCGCACGCTGCGAGCGCGCGTCGCGCTCACGACGCTGCTGCGAGACCTGACCGGCCGCGCGGATCTGACGGAAGTCTGCACGACTCAGACGCGGCTGGCCGAGGTTGCGATCGGCGCTGCCGTCGAACTGCATCACCGGATGCTCGCCCTGACCTGCGGCGAGCCCACCGGAGCGGACAGCGGCACAACGCAGCGGCTCATCATCGTTGCCATGGGCAAGCTGGGCGGCGCCGAGCTCAACGTCTCGTCGGACGTCGATCTGGTGTTTGTGTACCCGGAGGACGGTGCGACGGCGGGGCCGAAGGCGCTGGCCAACCAGGAGTTCTTCGACCGCCTCGGACGACGTGTCGTCGGCGCGCTCACCGACGCGACCGCCGACGGGTTCGTCTTTCGCGTCGACATGCGCCTGCGACCTTACGGCGACGCCGGTCCATTGTCGTCGTCGTTCGCGGCGTTGGAAAACTACCTGGTGACGCAGGGGCGGACCTGGGAGCGCTACGCGTGGCTGAAGGCGCGAACGCTGACCGGGAATCGCGGCGAGGAACTCGACCGGCTGATCGCGCCGTTTGTGTTTCGCAAGTACCTCGACTACGACGCCTATGCCGGCTTACGCGACGTTCATCGCCAGATCCGCGAGCAGGGCCGCCGCAAGGACGACGCGCGCAACATCAAGCTGGGACCCGGCGGAATTCGTGAGATCGAGTTCATCGTGCAGGCACTTCAGCTCGTGCGTGGAGGCAGGGAGCCCGTGCTGCGCGCGAGGGGGACGCTACCGGCCCTCGCTGCCCTCGGCGCGCGTGGGTCACTGCCGCGGCCCGCCGTGGCTGACTTGTCCGCGGCATACGTCTTCCTGCGCAATCTCGAACACAGGCTGCAGTATCGAGACGATCGACAGACTCATGATGTGCCCACCGATGACGCGGAGCAGGAGGCGCTCGCCCGCGCCTGCGGTGCGGCCAACGCCGCCGCGCTCGCCGCGATGATCGAGTCGCATCGCAACGCGGTCGAACGTCACTTCGACGCGGTGTTCGCCACCGGTGGTGCCTCGGCCGACGATCCACTGGCCACGGTATGGCTCGACCCGACGCCGGAGGACGCCCAGTACGCGGCGCTCGTCGCCGCGGGGTACGCGGCGCCGCTCGCGGTCATCGAGACACTCGCCCGGGTGCGCCGGAGCGCACGCTACCTGCAACTGCCGACGCTGTCGCGGCAGCGCTTCGACGCGCTGGTGCCGCAACTGCTGCGCACCGCCGCAGAGCGTCCAAAGTCTGCCTCGCCGGTCGAGGCCGCGGTGGTTTTTGGCCGCCTGCTCGCGCTGCTCGAAACAATCAGCCGACGCAGCGTCTATCTTGCGTTGCTGGTCGAACATCCTCCCGTGCTGCCGCGCCTCGCGCAGCTCATGGGCGCCAGCGCCTGGGCCGCGGATTACCTCACGCGGCACCCGATCCTGCTCGACGAGTTGCTCGACAGCCGGGTGCTCCTGGAGGAGCCGGATTGGAGCGCATGGCGACGCGAGCTCGACGGGCAGCTCGCCATGCACGCCGCCGACATCGAGCGGCAAATGGACGCGCTACGCCATTTTCAGCACGCGCAAATCTTCCGTTTGCTCGCCCAGGATCTCAATGGCCTGCTCAGTGTCGAGCGACTCGCCGATCATCTGTCGGCGCTGGCCGACATCGTGCTCGCCGCGACGCTCGATTGCTGCTGGGCACAGATGCACGGCAGCGAGCCGGTCGCGGCGCCGCGCTTTGCGATCATCGGCTACGGGAAGCTCGGCGGCAAGGAGCTCGGTTACGCATCGGACCTCGATCTCGTGTTCCTGTACGACGATCCGGACGAGAGCGCGCCGGAGCGTTACACGCGTCTGGTGCATCGTCTGAATACCTGGCTCACCACCACCACGTCCGCCGGGCGACTCTACGACACCGACTTGCGGCTGCGCCCCGACGGTGCGAGCGGGCTGGTCGTGTCGAGCTTCGATGCGTTTCGTCACTACCAACGCGAACAGGCCTGGACCTGGGAGCACCAGGCCCTCACGCGCGCGCGTTTCATCGCCGGCGACGCCGCGCTCGGCGCCGCGTTCGAGGCCGAGCGCGAAGCGGTCTTGCGTCTGCAGCGTGATCCACAACAACTACGCAACGACATCGTCGAAATGCGCCGGAAGATGCACGCGGGGCATCCCAACAAGACGCCGCTTTTCGACCTCAAGCACGATCCAGGCGGCATGGTCGATGTCGAGTTCGTCGTGCAGTACCTCGTGCTCGCGCACAGTCGCGACCATGCGCCGCTTACCGCCAATGTCGGCAACATCGCGCTGCTCGCGCGCGGCGGCGCGCTCGGTCTGGTGCCGCCGACGCTGGCGGCGACCGTTGCCGACGCTTACCGCGAGTACCGGCGGCGGCAGCACCAGATCCGGTTGCAAGGTGCGCCGTCCGCCCGCGTCGATGCCGCGCCGCAGAGCGCTGCGCGAGCCGCGGTGGCCAAACTGTGGACTCGGGTGTTCGGCGCGTTCTGGCAGGCCGGATTCAGCTAAAATACGAACTTTGCAACGTTTGGGATAGCCGCCATGTCGATGGCAGACCGCGACGGATTCATCTGGTACGACGGCAAGCTGGTGCCGTGGCGCGATGCCACGACGCACGTCCTTACGCATACGCTGCATTACGGATTGGGTGTTTTCGAGGGCGTTCGCTGCTACAAGACCGCGGCAGGGCCGTCGATCTTTCGCCTGCGCGATCACACGGAGCGTCTGTTCCGGTCGGCGCAGATTTTCGGGATGAAGATCCCCTACACCGCGGACGAGCTCGAGGCCGCGCAGAAGGAATGCGTGCGTCGCAACGGACTGGACTCGTGCTACCTGCGGCCACTGGTGTTCTATGGCTCGGAAGCGATGGGCGTAGCCGCCAAGTCGAATCCCGTACGCGTGACGATCGCGGCGTGGCCGTGGGGTGCGTATCTTGGCGCCGATGGGCTCGAGAAGGGCATCCGCGTGAAGACCTCGTCGTTCACACATCATCATCCGAAC
>Ga0066710_100006873_pt1 | contig 10748 bp, 5 predicted proteins | sample GraSoiAngelo_159_FD_79666 | JGI IMG/M metagenome (GOLD analysis project Ga0066710, IMG submission 79666) | Grasslands soil microbial communities from the Angelo Coastal Reserve, California, USA - 14_1009_16_40cm | ecosystem: Environmental > Terrestrial > Soil > Grasslands | place: USA...
GCTGATATCTTCGGGCGTGCCCAGGCAATTGAATAGTTCAATGAACTCGAGGCTGTTCGTCACAAAACCTTGCGCGTTCGTGTTCATCGTGCCGCGCGTATCGCCAGGGTGATACATGATTTCGGAGATCGCGAGGCTCGTTTTGCGGCTGCATTGTCCCAGCGGCTCAATGGCGAGTACGGGGGCGTTGCCGCCGCCACTGCCGGCGGCCGATAAATCACGGAACGCCGCTGTCGTCGTCTGACTGGTGTTGTGGCTGGAAACTGCAAAGCCAAAATAAATGTTCACAGGCATCGCAATAGAAACGGAGCCGAGCTGGCTCCAGTTTTGGCCATCAAAACTTCCATAGCCGGTGAACTGGCTTCCGACGCGCTGCAGCCTCAGCCATGTGTTCGGGAAATTCGCCGGAAAGGACCCGCCCAGAGTGGTGGAACCATTGCTGGTGCTGCGCGATTGGAAGTACGTTCCGCTGATGCTTGGCGTGGCCATCACGCTGGCGAAGGTGCTACCGGGAGTCAATGCCTCGCGCGCCATGAGCCCGGCTTCGGCCCAAGCATCAGAGAAACTGAGAGACTGCAGCCGTACTTTAAGGTCGAAGTCTCCGCTGCGCTGCTGGTAACTGAACTGAAACTGGTCCGCAGTACCGCCGATATCGGTGCCGCCGCCGCTTACGTTATAACCACCAGTCACCGCGACCGTTGCTCCCGCAGGCGCGGGATTGCCAATATCAGCCCCGGTGTACGCCAGAGCAGCGAAAGTTGCCTGGCTGTTCGCCGCAATCGTATTTGCGCCCGTGCATTGATCCGTTATTCCGTTGACTCTCAGGATATAAGTTGCGCCTTCGATTTGGCCGCTCGTCACCAGCGTCACGTTGGTTTGGTTCGCCGCAAGCGTAGAGCTCAGAATCGGCAGAGCGCCCGAGCTATTCGTGATCGAGTAGTTGGACCGGTTATTTGCGCTTGAAGCAGTCACCGGCTCGGAAAACGTCACCACGATCTGATTCAATCCATTGTTCGCAGCGCCTAGCAGGCTCGGCGGAGCCGTGTCCGGGCTGACACTTAGAATCGCATCATTGCTGGTCGCACTGTAAGGATTATTGCTGGCAACGTTGCTGACGACCACGTGGAAAGGCGCGCCGTCGTCCGAGCTTTGGACATTTGGCAAGGCGTATGAGGCGTTGGTCGCATTCGGAATAGGCGAGGTGCCTCGATACCATTGGAACGTGAACGGCGGCGTGCCACTGTAGCCAACCGTGAAGTTTGCGGTTCGACATTGAAGCACAGTCTGGCTCTGCGGGTGGGTCGTGATGGCGACTGGCGTCTGGACGATCGCAGCGGGCGCCACCGTGATGCTGGGCAAGCCGGACGCCTTGATCAAAATATAATCCACTTCGAATTCCGAAGTGCCTCCGGTGCTGCCCGCGACGATCCCGGCGTAGCCCGTTCGCGCCGTTCGCCCGGGGATATAATCATATAGATTCTGCCAGGCTGCCGGCTCGGCTTGAGTGCCGTCGGCGAGCCAAATCTTGCCGAACACGTCGTTGACCCCGCCTTGCGATGCAGCATTTGGCTCGTGGCGCAGGCGCAGCCAATACCAGGTATTGTTCTGCCATGCGAATTGATACTCAGCGCCCCACGCGCGCAGGTCGTCGAGAAACTCGATGTGCCGTCCGAGATTCTCATCGCGAAAATGGAGATCGATGCCGCCTGCCGGCGACGCTGCGGGATCTACACATGTCGAGATTCCGCCGCGAGGTGCATCGCCTGTCCCGAAATTCAGCACCCGAATGCGCACCAGCACTTCCTGCACGGAATTATTGTAGCCTGCGACGGCATACAACAAATGGTTCGGGTCGCCGCTCGGCGTCGTGACGTGCAGAACACCCCCGCTCACCGTATAAACGTTCGCCCCGAGCACTTGCCAACCTGCCGCCAGACTCGTGCCTTCGAAGTCATCCTGATAACCATTTACCGTGGTGCCGACATCCACCGGCGCAAGCGCTTGCGCTTGCGCATCAGTCGACCCAAGCTGCAAAATGCTGGCGGCAAGCAAGGCCAGCCCCGTGAGGCGGAGGACTACAATCATATGAGTTTTGGCAGACTGACAGAATTCCCCACGAAAATCCAGCCTTTCAACGAGGGCTCTAATCGCCTGGTTTAGCTTAACAATCGAGAGGCGAATTCCGCATCGCCGCCGATATCGGTGAGCCGTTGATGGCGTCCTTGGAAAAGGAACGTCAGTTTTGTGTGGTCCAGCCCCAGTAATTTCAGAATGGTCGCGTGGAGATCATGAATGTGAACGCGATCCTCAACCGCGCGGAAACCAAATTCATCCGTTGCCCCGATTGTTTTGCCGCCTTTGATGCCGCCGCCGGCCAGCCAAGTCGTAAAACCATACGGATTATGGTCACGTCCGGCGGGCTTGTCAGGATACCGCCCGTCGGTAATAGGCGTGCGACCGAACTCGCCGCCCCAGATCACAAGCGTCGTGTCGAGCAAGCCGCGCGCTCTCAAATCCTTCAGTAATGCCGCCGTCGGTTGATCAACACGCCGCGCCATTTCCGCGTGAACGCGATCGTTATCTGCATGTGCGGCGTCCCAATCATCAGCGCCCGCGCCGCCCGTGAATACCTGCACGAAACGCACGCCACGCTCGACCAGCCTTCGCGCGATGAGGCAATTCTTCGCATACGTGCCTGAGATCTTGTCATCCAAGCCATAGAGATCCCTGGTCGCTTGCGATTCTTTGTTCAGATTAACGGCTTCGGGCACTGCAGCTTGCATGCGGAACGCCAATTCGTACGAGGCGACCCGCGCGGACAAATCATCCGTGTCCTCACCACGCGCATTTTGGTGATTGCGGTTGAGCCATTGGACGAAATCGAGCATCTGACGTTGGTTCGCGCGCGAAAGCTCTTTTTGGGGTTCGATGTAAAGCATTGGCGAACCGGCATTGCGCAGCACCGTAGGCTGATAGGTGCCGGGCAGAAATCCGCGGCCGTAAACCGGCGGCCCACCTTTGACGCTCCCGGTATTCGCCATCACGACAAATGCAGGCAGATTCTCGGACATGCTCCCCAAGCCGTAAGTAACCCACGAGCCCAGGCACGGATGGCCCATGCGCGCCGAGCCGGTGTTCATGACATATTGCGCTGGGGCATGATTGAACGAATCGTGGAAGCACGAGCGCACAACAGCCAGATCGTCGGCGCAAGTTTGCAGATATGGATAGGTGTCGGCGATTTCTAGACCGGACTGGCCGCATCTTTTGAAGGTCTGTTTGCAGCCATGAATGGCCGCATCCATTTTTGTGAATTCCAACTTCAATTCGCCCATCGCGCTTGGCGGCAATCGCTGGCCATCCAGTTTCGCAAGCAAGGGCTTCGGATCGAACGTATCGATCTGGCTCGGTCCGCCTTGCATGAAAAGGAAAATGGCGCTTTTCGCGGTAGCCGGAAATTCCGGTGTCTTGGGAGCCAACGGATTTGCGGAAGTTCCCGAGGGTGCCGCCGCAAACCCGTTGCGCCCGAGCAGGTCGAGCAACGCCCACGACCCAAAGCCGAGCCCAGCCTGGCGCAACATTTCCCGCCGTGACATGCAGCGTGAAAAATTCGGCCGATGATGCAATGGCTTCATGCGAAGTCAGTCCACGTAAGTGAATTCATTGGCATTGAAGAGGGCAAGGCATAGTTCCGCGAGGCCTGATTCGCGCGCGAACTCGCGTGCGCGAGACATTTCTTCGTTCGTGATCGGCCGGTTGAAAACTAACAACCACGCGCGCGGCAGAAGCCTTTTAAGATCGTCGCTGCATTCGCGCTGCAGGCGTGCGGCAAACGCGCGTGATTGCCCAGTCGCGGTCTGGCTGTTTAGCAGGGCCAGCGCTTGTGCGGGCACGATCGTTTCCATCCGGCGCGCGCAACTCGTCATTACATCGGGCGGATCAAATGCGTCGAACATCGGAAATAAAAATGTCCGCCGCACAAACAAATATACGCCGCGGCGATTATGCTCGGCGGAGTCCCTGGTCACTTTCCATTTCTGTTCGGCCTGAAACAGCCCCGTGATTTCATCCCTGGTCAGAGGCGGCACGACTGGCGGGCCGAACTGTTCCAACCTTAATGTTCCGGCACACGCGTGCATAGCGTCCCAGATCGCCTCGGCATCGAGACGCCGGCGAGGGAAGTGGGAGAGCAGGCGGTTCTCTGGATCGGTTCTTGATGCCTCTGGCGTCGCGATGCTCTGCATTTGGTACGTGCTGGACAGCATGATGAGGCGTTGAAGATGTTTAAGACTCCAGCCATGCTCGATGAAATCGTGCGCAAGCCAATCGAGCAATTCAGGATGCGTTGGCCGCTCGCCTTGGTTCCCAAAGTCGTTCGGCGTGCGGACCAGACCGTCGCCGAAGTGCCACGCCCAAACACGATTAACAATGACGCGCGCCGTGAGCGGATTTTCCGGTGCGGTCAGCCACTTTGCTAACGCGGCGCGTCGCCGATCCGGCGGGAAGCGCTCTCGAACCGCAAACGCCGCAGGAAAATCCGGCGCGACCACCTCGCGTGGTTTGTTCAATTCACCGCGGCTCAAGAGGTGCACCTCCATGTGCTGTTTGGCATGCAGCAAGCGCAATCCGGCCTGCTTTTCGGTTTTTAATGTGCATCGGGCATCGTTCTCCAGCTCTTTTGGCAGCGGCTTCTCGGCGAGAAAACCATTGAGCACCTTGATTCGGGACTCGCGGATTTTTTCCGGATACGTGCGCTCGCTCGCCGCGAAAATCGCCTGCATTGCGAAATAATCCTTCTGCGAAATCGGATCGTACTTATGGTCGTGGCACCGTGCACAACCCATCGTCAGACCCAGGAATGCCGCGCCCGTCGTGTCCACCGCATCCGTCAGCCAATCATATTCGAGCTGATTGAGAATCATCGCGGACTCTTGCGCCACCGGGCCGATTGAATAGAGCGCCGTTGCCGCAATGGCTTCTGAATCGCTCGGCCAAAGTTCATCGCCTGCTACTTGCTCCTGGATGAATCGATCAAACGGCTTGTCTGCGTTCAAAGCGCAAATGACATAGTCGCGATATCGCCACGCATTCTGATACGAATAGTCCTGTTCAAATCCTCCGGTATCCGCGTAGCGCGCCACATCCAGCCAATGCCGCGCCCACCGCTCGCCATATTGCGGCGAAGCCAGCAGCCGCTCGATTAATTCAGCGAACGCCTCAGGCCGGTTGTCCTTCGAGAAGATTTCGATCTCCTCCGGCGGAGGCGGAAATCCGATCAAATCAAAATACGCGCGGCGTAGCAGCGTCAGCCGGCTTGCTGCTGGAGCCGCCGCCAACTTGTTTTCTTCGAGTCTGCGGAGCACGAAAGCATCAACCGCATTATTCACTAGGGATTTGTTAGTCAGCATCGGCAGCGGGACAGCATTAATGGGCTGAAAGGACCAAAGGCTGCGGGCCCGCTGCAGCGTTGTGACATTTGGCGATTCAGATCCAATGGCTGCGAGCAAACCAATTGTCGTCGCAACTATCAGCCAAGCCCGTCCAACCAACTTCATGGCGCTTTGAATAATATCTTTGTCCTCCCCATCGCGTCCAGTCGAAGCCGCAGTGCAGCACCACCTCTGCGCACGACACATCGACAGCTTCAGGACGGTAGCGTGCCCAGAGTCGCGACTAAATGCAATAAGTCGGCTGCGGAATGAGCGCTGCTGACTGTTAAGCGTAGCCGTGCCTGGCTTCTTGCGACGGCAGGGTAGCGGATGGCTGGAATGAAAAAGCCTCGGCTCCTCAATTCAGCAGCGAGGTCCACTGCGCGGGTTTCGTCGCCGACGATCAGGGGAATGATGGGACTTTGCACCACCTGCGATTTGAAAGGTCCGCCGATAAGCCCATTTTTGAGTTGATCCACGCGAGCCCAGAGGTGGGAGCGGAGGCGTTCGCCTTCGTCCGATTGAATGATGCGGATTGCGGCTGTTGCCGCGGTCGAAACAGATGGCGGAGGCGCAGTCGAAAAGATAAATGAGCGCGCGCGGTTGATAAGAAATTCGATCAGAGATTTGCTTCCGACAATGTAGCCGCCAGAGGAGCCCAGAGCCTTGCCGAGTGTGCCCATTTGTATTTCGATCCGGTCGGCCAGTTCGAAAGCCTCAGCGAGTCCGCGGCGGTTTTGGCCGAACAGTCCCGTCGCGTGCGCTTCGTCGAGCATCAGCCATGCGCCATATTTATCCTTGAGCTCGACGATTTCGCGCAGCGGAGCGAGATCGCCGTCCATGGAGAACACGCTTTCGGTGACGACCAGAACTCGTGCGCTCTTTTTGCCAGCCCATTTGAGGACATCTTTGAGGTCATTTGGGTCATTATGCGCGAAGACGCGCAACGTGGCGCCGCTGAGGCGTGCGGCATCAATGATGGAAGCATGGGCCAGCTTGTCGATGGCAATTACGTCGCCCTTTCCAAGCAGGGCAGTGATCGTGCCGAGCGCACAGGCGTAGCCCGAGGAGAAGACCAAGGCGGCTTCGGTGCCTTTGAAGTCGGCCAAAGCGCGTTCCAGCTCATGGTGCGGTGCGAGGGAGCCGCAGACCAGACGTGACGCTCCCGAGCCGGCGCCGAAGTCTCGAAGCGCCTTTTCAGCGGCTTCTTTTACGAGCGGGTGATTGGCCAGGCCGAGATAGTCGTTGGACGAGAAGTTGAGAAGTTCTTGCCCTTCGACTCGGATGCGGACGCCTTGCGCCGATTCCACTTCCCGCAATTGACGGTATAGCCCTTGGCTGCGGATGATCTCAAGCCGTTGCTGGAGATCCATTTCGAATTTCGAAATCTTCATGGGCCGCGGATCCATTGTCCATTGACCATACTAGCGCGGACCGGCCCTTCGAGATTCACGATCACATCCGCGACCTGGCTTGCATGTCCGGACACCGGAATCGCAATCATGTCAGCTTTGGCACCGGGACTGAGCTGGCCAAGTATTCCCTCGCGCCTCAAAACCTTGGCTGCATTGAGAGTTGCCATCTCGAGAATTTGCTCTGGGCTGACATCAGGACATGCTTTAGCGAAAGCTCGCATTTCGGCAAACAGGCTTAGTTTAGCTGGCTGGCCGCTCGACTTGCGAATCGTGGCCAGACTGTCGGTTCCGAGGCAAATATTCACTCCAGCAGTTCGCAATTCGTGGAAGGGAAAGCTTTGATGTCCGAAGTAATCATGGCTTCGAGGACAATGAACGACGCTGACACCTCGTCGAGCCAACGTATGCGCGTCATTCACACCTAAATAATTCAGGTGCACTGCTATTAGGTTGTTGCTTAGATAGCCGTGTCGCTCCAGATGCTCGACCGGCGAACCTAAGCCGCAATCGGACATGTCGCGCTGCGTTCGCAACCAATCATATAATGGCCCTTTTCGGGCGCAGAACATGTCCATTTCTTCCTGAGATTCGGCGACATGCGTCGTTAGGAGCCAACCGTTCGATCGCGCAACGCCGGCGGCTGATCGCAGAAGCTCGGGGGTGGTAGTGTAAGGCGCGTGGGGTGAAAGGCCGGTTTGGCCTTCTGGATGCGGCAAGCCAGCCCAATTTTTGACCGAACGCATCAACTCTGGATCGTTAGCGGCACCGGACTTTAAAGTGATGATTTCGCGAAATGATATCACCCGTATCGGCGACAGTTTCCAGGCATTGGGCAGCAACTCGGGAATAGCTTCGATGTCGGCAACGGTAGTAACGCCCGCCCCCACGAGCATATCGATGCCATTTTTCCACGACCGGAGAAAATCCGCTTCCGTCCAGGCGCCTTTCAGTGTGACGATTGTCTTGATCCAATCGGCGAAATGCTTTTGAGGGGGGATCAGCCCGGCCATATCGGTGTAATCCAAATGGCAATGGGCGTTGATCAATCCAGGCAACAGGATGCTCTCACCGAGGTCCGCGACCTCCTCGCTCGAACCAGGCGATGCATCCTTCCATCGGCCGACCCAGACGATTCGGTCGCCATCAGTACGCACAGCGCCGTCTTCTATCGGAGAATTGATTACGGGTACGACGATTCGGGACCGCAGCAGCATGGGCCCGAATCAGCGGCCTCGAATTACCCAAACACCCAAGTACCCACAAGCCCAACGAAAAGCGCCAGAGGACTGGCGCACTCCAAGACGCTTCGCGAGTGCCGCATCGACGCCCAGTTTTGGCATTGGGATTTCGTTGGTCATTGGGATTTGGTCATTGGTCATTCTTAAGGTACTTGGGTATTTAATATCCTACGTCTGCGCGTCCTGGCGCTGGCGCTTGGTGCGGGAAGCTTCGTTATGTTTGCGAACCTTCCACTTGCCGTGTCGTTTACGGATTTGCTGCTCAATTTTTTTAGCAACGAGATCGATGGCAGCGTAAAGGTCAGTTTCCGAATCTTCAGCGTAAAGGTCCGGGCCCGGCATGCTGACGCGCATCGAGCACTTGAACTGCCGGTCAGTGGCTTTGGAAGTATCATGTTCGAGAATAACGCGCGCATCGATTGCAAAGCGATCCAGGTGTTCGAGCTGAGAAATCCGAGCATGGACATGGTCTTCGATAGCCTTCGTCAAGGTCACGTTATGAGTATTGAGGATCAGATTCATAAAACCGCAGCGCCGATGTGCATTTAGACTCTCTACCGATACTGGTCAGCCGACAACGCGTCAAAAACTATGTTAGATCGGGCGTCATGCCTCTGACCACCTTATTCTAAAGCACGGTGCGCTCAAGCGCTATGTACGGAAAGATTAAACTTCTCGAGCAGAGGACCGCGCAAAATCCGATGAAACCCATTTCACAACTTGTTGAGGGATCATTTCTCTTGATGCAAGTCGTGGATTTTTTGAATCACCTCCTTGACAAGGGCAGAAAGGAGAGCGAACCTGCACGGCTTTTTCCAGGGAATAGAGGAGGGGAGGCCCGTTTTATACCATAGGGGGCTTTTTCCTGTTCGGCGCGTGCGTTTCAATAGAAGGCTGCTCAACTTGTGGCGAGTTGAGCCGGTGAAAGCTTTGGCTTTTCGCCTGAGCCGTTTGGCAGCTTTCGGCCGCTGACCCTGAGAAGAGAGCAAAGGATTACCGAACACCATGCGATATCGCGATACATTTTGGAGCCGACTGTTCTACTCGTTGGCTATTTGCGGCGTTCTCACGATTGGCGTTGGCGCCTGGGCCGCTGACGATTCCCCGAAATCTGTGCCCGGCCAAGTGCTGGTCCGATTCAATGTAAATGCGCCGAACCAGCATCTGGCTGATGCGATGAACAAGGCGCAACTTCACATTTTGAAACATATTGCCAAAGCTGATGGCGCGGATGACCTCGTGCTCGCCTCGACAGCGTTGCAAGTGCCAGATGCGGTTAACCTCCTTCGGAACCATCCTGCAGTTCTATTGGCTGAGCCGAACTGGATTTATCAGCACCAATCCACTCCTGACGATCCCAGCTACCTGGACGGGTCGCTTTGGGGAATGTACGGAGACGTGCTCTCGCCTCAAAATCAATTTGGCAGCCAAGCCAATGAGGCCTGGGCCCAGAATTTCACAGGTTCAGACACGGTTTATGTCGGAGTCATTGACGAGGGGCTGCAGTTCGACCATCCCGATCTAGTGGGCAACGTGTGGACAAATCCCGGCGAGATTCCCGGCAACGGCATTGATGATGATGGCAACGGCTACGTAGATGACGTGCATGGCTGGAATGCGCTGGATAACAATGGTAATATTTACGACCCCGCGAGCGACGATCATGGCACACACGTGTCCGGCACGATCGGTGCGACTGGGGGAAATGGCGCGGGTGTGGTCGGAGTCAATTGGAATGTAAAAATCATTTCTGGCAAGTTCCTTGGTGCCAACGGTGGTACGACTGCCGATGCAATCGAAGCCATTTCGTACATGACGAAACTGAAGAGATATCAAGGCATCAATCTGGTTGCGCTGAACAATTCATGGGGCGGTGGCGGTTTTTCCCAGGCTTTGCTGGACGCTATTGCCGATGCGGCTCGTGAGAACATTCTGTTCGTGGCGGCAGCGGGTAATGGAAATTCCTTGGGAATTGGCATTAACACCGATAGCTCCCCGAATTATCCATCGTGTTATGACACGACCTCCGCGGCAGGTTACGATTCCGTGATTGCCGTTTCGGCGATCGACAGCTCCGGCGCCAAGGCGACCTGGTCGAACTATGGCCTCAAAACAGTTGATGTTGGCGCGCCTGGCGTCAGCATCTTATCAACACTTCCCGGCGGCTCTTACGGCTCTTACAGCGGCACCTCGATGGCCACGCCGCATGTTACCGGCGCAGCGGCGCTTTACGCGTCAATGTTCCCAGGTAAAAACGCGCTGGAAATCAAGAACGCGCTTCTGGATTCTGCTCGTAATACGCCAACTGCTTCCATGAGCACAAAAACCGTCACGGGCGGTCGTTTGAATGTTGGTTATTTAGTTCCACCTCCGCCGCCGACTGCGCCTCCTACGCCGCCGGCGAATCTCACCGCCACAGCAGGCAACGCTCAAGTGTCTCTTGCCTGGAGCGCGGCATCCGGGGCGACGAGCTACACGGTGTATCGATCCACGAGCAGCGGCGGGCCATACAGTGCGCTCGCGGCGAACGTCACCTCGACAACATTTGTGGACAACACGGCAGCGAACGGCAGCACATATTACTATGTGGTGTCTGCAAGCAACTCGCTTGGCGAGAGCGGCTATTCCACTGAAGTCAGTGCCACTCCGCAGGCGCCGGCGCTTCC
>Ga0066710_100006875_pt1 | contig 10748 bp, 8 predicted proteins | sample GraSoiAngelo_159_FD_79666 | JGI IMG/M metagenome (GOLD analysis project Ga0066710, IMG submission 79666) | Grasslands soil microbial communities from the Angelo Coastal Reserve, California, USA - 14_1009_16_40cm | ecosystem: Environmental > Terrestrial > Soil > Grasslands | place: USA...
CTGGCGATAATGGTTCCGAGATCCGCGTCGGTGAAACACCGTCCGTGTCGGGCAAACTCTTCGTTCAGAGTACGCATCACGTCGTCAAGGCTGCGGCGATTGCGTGTGGCATGACGAATCCCAAGATCGAGCAGGTAGCCCAGCAGCTCCCCCTTGTTGTAGTAGGAAATGCTGCGTTCGGGCCGGAAGTAGTCGGGGTACTTCTCCAGCCACGCCTCGCGCCCGGATTGGGCGGCGCTCTGGAACTTGTGGGCTGGCCGCGATTGAAGCGGCTTGATTTCCTCCGCCAGGCCCGCATAAAACTCGGGACGACTCTTCATGCCCGCGCGCACCAGTGACAGCTCGCCGTAAGTACTGGTGACGCCCTCGGAAAACCACAGGTCCGACGTGTCATTCCCGCGCAGGTAGTCAACCGGCTCGAGGCCCTGCGGCCGAATCCGCTTTACGTTCCAGAGGTGAAAGAATTCATGCGCCGCGAGTCCTTCCACACTTTCGAGGTGCGTACGGAGCTGCCCCGCCCGAACACTGATCGCGGTCCCATACTTGTGTTCCATACCTCCGCCGGCGGTCCCGCGCGGAAAATGAAAGATAAAGGTGTAGCGGGAAAGGGGCACGTCGCGCATCAGGGCAGTCTCGGCGGCGGTAATGCGCTCGAGTGATTTCAACAGCCGGTCAGCGGAATAATCGGAAGGGTCCGCGTGGACAATGACGCGGTAGGTGGCGCCGCCCTGAGGGTAGGAATATTCCTGAAACTGGCCTGCCTCCGTGGGGCTGTCGGCCAAGGCGTCGTAGTTCGCCGCCTCATACTCGCCGGGAGTCTGCGCCTCGTCAAGAAGGGTAGCAAGCTTCCAGCCCGCCGGCAGGTTGAATTTCACTCGCACCGCACGGTTACGCTCGCGCGGAAGATAGAACAGCAGCATGGCGAAATTGAAGAAGCCATGCTCCTGGTCGAGCGCGCTGCCGAAGGGCGGCTCGCCGTTGAGGTAGACGCTGTAGTGAACACGCAGCGCGGGGCACGGGTCGGAACCCACGCGGCGGGTATTCAGATCCGGGTCGCCCGCCGCAGACGGCACACGAACCATGGCCTGTCGATCTCCGCACTCGGCGCGCAGGTCCTGAACGTTGCGAATAAAGTCGCGAATCTGATACAGCCCGTTCCAGGCCGGAAACTGAATCTCGGTTTCGGGCCTGGCCTCAGGCACGGTCATCACGACTTTTACAAGGTGCGAGGCAGGCTCGCGCAGGTCCAGCTCGTATCTTACAGGCTGAGCTTCGCTCGAGGGTTCAGCCGGGCGGTTGCGGGGGCCCGCCCACAGTTTGAAGGATCCTCCAAACGTTGAAAGAAGCAGGAGCAAACAATGAGTCAGCTTCACAGGTGGAAACAGGACCGTCGACGGTCGGGCCGTTGAGGCTCCGTAAGGCTCAGCGCTTGCAAATCGTCGCATATCGAAAACAGGGACCGTCTGATTACCTCCGGTTTCCAAAATGGTACTTCCCCTCGGCGATCCATTCCGCAGGTCCCGTGAGGCTGACCTCACCGCCTTCGGGCCAGGATACTTCCAGGCTGCCTGCCAGCGTGTGCACTCGCAGCCTGCGCTCCGTCAAGCCACTCAGGACAGAGGCCACCACGGCAGCGCATGATCCGGTTCCGGAGGACTGCGTCTGTCCCACGCCGCGCTCCCAATAACGCACCTCGATCCGGTTTCGCGAAAGCACGCGCACAAACTCGACGTTGGTGCGATGGGGGAAGAGCTCGTGGCCCTCGATCTCCCGGCCCAGTTCGAGCCAGTCCACCACGTCGTAGTTATCCACGAAGACGGAGCAGTGAGGATTGCCCATCGAGGTGACGGTAACGTTCACAATACCCTTTGGAGTCGGCAGCGGAAATCCAACGACCGGCACCGGGAAATCGCCGGCACGGAAAGGAATCCTGGCAGGCTCCAGAACCGGCATGCCCATGCCTACCTGGAAGACCCATGTCCTTCCGGGCCCAAGACGCCGAGCCGCAGTCTTGGCTTGGCGCTGCGCCGGCTCTCGTAGAATTGACTTAATGCCCGCCGCAGTCTCGAAACGCAAGGTGTGCGCGTTGCGGCCTGTCGACGCCATATAAGCCGCAGCGCAGCGGATGCCGTTGCCCGACATTTCCGCCTCGCTTCCGTCCGCATTGAACACACGCATGCGGGCGTCATTTCCCTTCTTGGCGGGCGGTGTGAGCACCAGCAAGCCGTCCGCACCTACACCAGTGTGCCGCTCGCAGATCGAGCGCGCCAGCCGCCCCAGCAAGGATTTTGAGGCTGACCGCAGCCGCACGGTGCCCGCGCCGCCCCTCCGGTCGCGCTCAAAGGCGGGGTCTGCAAGCACGATGAAGTCATTGCCCAAGCCGTGATATTTCACAAAAGGGATGTTGCCGGATACATTCATATCATAGAAGATTACTGGAGACTGCATCCTGTGGTGACACGCCGTCCTTGTAGCGCCGCCGGCTCGGCGGTTTTTTCGGGCGGGAGATGCCGGCGCTACACAGAAACGTCACTATGTTCTGCAATCCTCAATTGGGACCAGCCTCGGGCCTGAGACCGCCGAAGCTTGACGGCCCTTCCCCCGGGGCTTTGGCCACTCTCCGCCAGACGAGTCTCGGCGCCACTCTCGCACAACTATTTCCTCAGGCGGTAGACGGAAAAGCCCTCTTCACCTGCAAACTGACCGCGCTCCACCACGACGTAATTCAAAAACGATCCAGGATGCGCGCGCATCAAGCCATCCACCGGATCCCCCTCGCTGCGAATGATCCACTGCACCCATACTTGGGGTTCGCGAGCGAGTTGTCCCCAGTATTTGCGATTGTTCTCGGTGATCGTCTGGCGATAGGAGACTCCGACCTCAGGCATCACACAGGGCCATTTCCCAGCCGCCAGGAGAATCATTTGCCCGTCGTAATGGGTGCGCAGGAATCGACTGACTGCCTGCTGCCTCTTCGATTGGCAGGGTGTGTTGAGCACGCTTTCCTTGACGATCGGAATTTCCTGGGCACCACCCCGTAGCATTGAGGCCGCCTGACCCAGGACCACGCCCAGCATGGCGACGAGCGCAGCAGCGCGCACCCGGCGGGACAGGCGAGATGAAAGCAGAAACGAAGGCAGGATCGCCACCGCAGGCAACAATTCGATCCCATAGCGCAGGTTGTAATAGGTATGCGGAAACAAGCTGGGCACGTAAAGCGGAACGGCAGCATGAGCCATCGCCTGCAAATAAAAAGGCAGCGAAACAAGAAACAATATGACGACGGCGCGCCGGCGACGCGCCGAGGCGTCCAACGCCCAGACCATCATCCCGAGCACCGCCAACTCCAGCGGCCACGCGCCGATAATCAGTTTCAGGTCCTCGAGATAATAGCGCGCAGAGAGCAGCAGGCTGCCGTCAGTCGGATAGCGGAACCCGGTAATCGCGATCTGGTGCGCGTAGATGGCCCGCGCCGAAAAAGGCCCGTTGTAAAACTCCAGAGGATTGCCAAAGCGATAGGCATTGTGAACCACCCAGAGCAGCGGCCCGGCCCCGGCGATCAGCAAAAACAGCCCGGCGCGACGCATACGGACTCTCCACGAGCCATCGCTTGTCCACAGCACGAAGAGGGCGGCGAAAGGAAGCAAATTCCAGCCATCATAGCGGGTGAGCGTACCAAGAAACGCCGAGACTGCCGCCGCAATCAGAAAGCGCAAACGGTGTTCCTGCTGGTAGCGGAAGAGCGCGTATACCAGAAGCACCAACCACAAGAGCGCAAGTGGCTCGGTAAGCGGCGTGCTGGCTAGGTACAGCATGCTGGGACAGAGTAAGAAGCCGGCGAGCGCGGCAATCCCGCCGCCCACGTCCCGGTTGATCTCCGTGCCCAGACGAAACATGAACCACGCCGTAACCATGAAGGCGGCGGTGGAGACCAGGCTGCCGCCGAGTCCCGAGCGCCAGAGAAAGTCATTCAGCGTGAGGGGCGAGGCCAGAAGGTGAAACAGCGGTAGCCAGACGCTGCCAATCTCCCCGTATCCCGGCGTTCGCGAGTCCCAGAGCCGCCGCGCTCCCTCCATGTGAGCAATGGCGTCGCCGTAGAGGTTGGTTAGACCCTGGGAGTAGAAGAAAATGAGGCTGGCGGTACCTACGGCGACGATGGCCAGGCCAATCCACCATCGCCGCGACGCGTGCAGCACATCAGTCTGCGGGCGCTCGGCTACTGCCGCTTGCGCGCGGGAGGCTGAGGACGCGTGCCAGAATTCTGCTATTTCAGACATCAAAATGCGTCATGCTCTTGAATTCCGCCAGGCGCGCTTCAATCTCCGCCGGCGTGAGCCGGAGCAGACGGCGCAAGCCAAACTCCTCGACGGAGAAGCTGGCCATCACCGAGCCGTACACCAGCGCGCGGCGCAGGTTCGACTCAGAATGCTCACCGGTGCGAGCCAGATGCCCCATGAAGCCGCCGGCGAAGCTGTCGCCTGCTCCTGTCGGATCATGGACCTGCTCGAGAGGATAGCCGGGAGCAAAAAAGATGCAGTCGTCCATGAACAGGCAGGCCCCGTATTCGCCGCGCTTCACAACCACGATGCGCGGGCCTAACTTCCGGATCTCCGCGGCGGCGCGCTTCAAGTTGTCGATTCCAGAAATCATGCGCGCTTCCCCTTCGTTGATCACCAGAAGATCGACCTCGGCCAGCGTCCTCTTGAGATCCTCAGGCTTGCGCTGGATCCAGTAGTTCATGGTGTCGCAAGCTACCAGCCTCGCCTTCGGTAGCTGGCGCCGGACCTCGAGCTGAAGTGGCGGATCGATGTTGCCAAGGAAGACGTACCGGCTGTCCACGTAAGCCTTCGGTATCTTCGGGGAAAATGTCTCAAAGACGTTCAGCTGGGTCTCGAGCGTGCGGGCCTGATTCATGTCGCCATCGTATTCACCGCGCCAGCGAAACGTCCTGCCCGGAGCACGCTCCAGGCCCTGAAGGTCAATTTGCCGCCCGAAAAACACGCGCAATTCCTGCTCGCCGAAATCTTCCCCTACGACCGCCACAATATTAACCGGAGCAAAGAAGCTGGCCGTCACGGAAAAGTACGTGGCCGAGCCACCCAGGATGTTGTCCTCCCGGCCGTAAGGTGTTTTGAGCGAATCGAAAGCAACCGACCCGACAACGAGCAAAGACATTCGAGGGCTACCCCCGGAGATTTGAAGCTTCAAGGTGAGATTTCAATCTGGAATTTCAGCCTGACTCCTTCAGATATTTTCCCACCAGCGGCCACAGCCTTTTCCGCGTAGCGGCCGGGATTTTCTTTCGGTCGGTAAGCATGGCGTGAGCCAGCGCCGAGCCGCATTTGCAGGCACGCTCTTTCGGCAGGCGCGGGACCACGTCCCGGATGATCTTCTGGGCGTTTTCCACGTTTTTCGTCAGGTACTCGATAACCTTGCTCACCGTTACGGCGTCGTGCTCAGGATGCCAGCAGTCGTAGTCGGTCACCATGGCCAGCGTGGCGTAGCAGATCTCCGCCTCGCGCGCCAGCTTGGCCTCCGGCAGATTCGTCATGCCGATCAGGTCCATGCCCCAGGCGCGATAGGTGTTGGACTCCGCTTTCGTCGAGAACGCAGGGCCCTCCATGCAGACGTAGGTGCCGCCGCGATGATGGGTAATGCGCGCTGCCGCACAAGCCTCGGCGAGCGCTTCCATCATCGTCTGACAAAAAGGGTCGGCAAAGCTGACGTGGGCTACCAGTCCGTTGCCAAAGAAAGTCGAAATGCGGTCCTTGGTGCGATCAAAGAACTGCGAGGGCAGGACCATGTCCATGGGTCTGAAGTCTTCGCGCAGCGAGCCGACGGCGCTCAGCGAAATGATACGCTCGACTCCCAGCTTCTTCATGCCGTAAATATTGGCGCGGAAGTTGATCTCCGAAGGCAGTAGGACGTGGCCGCGGCCGTGGCGTGCCAGAAAAACCACTTTGCGGCCCCCGATTTCTCCGAGCATGTAGGCGTCCGAAGGCTTGCCGAAGGGCGTGGTGACGCGCAGCTCGCGGGTGCGCTCGAGGCCCGGCATCTGGTAAAGGCCACTGCCACCGATCACGCCAATTTCAGCCTTGGTCATGAGTTCTCTTCGTTTCCCTCCTGATGCTCTTCCCCGTTCTGGTCCTCGTGCAGTTGAGTGAGTCGGCATCCGGGCGGCGGTAACAGTGAACGAAGACTTCATTGTTATTTGCAATCGACCGGCTTCGCTTCAATCTTGCCGTTGCACTCGACCAGCCTGGCCCAAGGCATTTCCGCGTCATGAGGAAAGATCACCAGGGTGTGCTGTTTGACCAGGCTTGGCAACAGGCGTTTCTTGCTCGCAAGCGTCTCCATAGGGTAGAGGTCAAGGCTCATGATCCATGGATAGGGCAGGTGGCAATGTGTCGGCACAAGATCGGAAACAAAACAGGCCTGCTCGCCTTGCGATTCGATCCACACGCACTGGATATCACGGTTGTGCCCCGGCACTACCTCGACGCGAATTCCCGGAATAATCTCATCATCGCCATCGAGCAACTCGGTCTGCCCCTCACCTGCAAGGAAGAATTCCTGGATGTAGCTGGCCCGGTCGCGTTCGGTAGGCTGCCGGGCATGCTCCCATTCGCCGCGCTGCACGTAGTAACGGGCGCGCGGGAAGGTAGGCGCCATGCTGCCGCTGTCGCTACGTGTGTTCCAACCGCAATGGTCGAAGTGGAGGTGGCTGTTGACGACGGTATCGATATCTTCGAGCTTGAGACCGTAACGCTCGATCTCGGCTGGAAGCGTTGCCGATTTCTGGACGTCGTAAATGTCAGCAAACTTGCGGTCAAACTTGTCACCGATGCCAGTCTCAATCACCACGTTATGCGCCGGGGTCTTCACGAGCAGACAATTCAAGCCCATGAGCACCCGATTGCGCGCGTCAGCAGGAACCTTCTTTTCCCAAAGCGCCTTAGGGACGACCCCGAAAACCTGCCCGCCGTCCAGGCGGAAGGTGCCGTCGGAAACCGCGAACATTTCAAAGTCGCCTAGCTTCATGGGGTGCAGACACACGATCACGAGTGCGGCAGCCGCGGCGCAGTGCGGCTGCGTGGAGCATTGGCAGCCAGGCGCGTTGAAACCCGACGGCGCCAGGTCCGGCCCCCGCAGCTACTTCGTTCCTCCACCACTTAAGCTTTGATTGTTGTGCTCCTCGATCAGCTCGATCAGGACTCCCGCCGTGGTCGACGGGTGCAAAAACGCGATCCGCTCCTTCCCTGCCCCGACCCGCGGTTCTCGATCAATCAGGCGCACGCCCTTGGCCTCGAGGTCGCGCAGTGAGCGAGCCAGGTCCGGAACAGTCAGCGTCAGGTGATGGATTCCCGGCCCACGCTTTGACATGAACCTGGCAATGGGAGAATCCGGCGCAGACGCCTCCAGCAATTCGATGCGGCTTTCACCCACCTCGAAGACCGCGACCCGCACCTTCTGGTCGTCGACTGACTCCCGCGATGCCGGCTCTTTCCCCAGAAGAGTCTCAAAGACGGGAATCGCCGCTTCCAGGGACTCCACCGCGATTCCCAGGTGATGAATTCTCATAAGAACCAGTCGAGAGTTGATGGTGCACAGTGAAGGCCGGCCGGTCTCTGCCCTTGCATGGCGAGTCAGAGGATCAGAGGTAGAGCTCTTCAAAGCGCCAATCGCGGCGCTCAACCAATCAGTTCCTCGACCACCGAATGCGGATCGCGCAGGTGTTCCAGTACCTGGTCGAGGTACGGCTCGATCGCGCCGTTTCGCAGGCGCTCTGCCAGCGCCTTCTCAAACAGCCTCTGCCGCAGCATCGCCAGCAGCCGGGCCCGCCACTTCTCCCGCCGACGCGTTTGCTCGAGTGCATTCGCCTGCGCGAAGCCCCGGAAGCGCTCGATGGCCTCCCGCAGCGCACCAATGCCCTCCCCCGCGGTGGCCACAGTTTTCAGGATCGGAGGCCGCCACAAATCATTGCGAGTGGCCATGCTCAGCATGGAAGTGATTTCCTGCTCCACGCGATCAGCGCCGGGGCGGTCCGCCTTGTTGATCACGAACAGGTCGGCAATCTCCATGACGCCGGCCTTGAAGGTCTGCACATCGTCACCCATCCCCGGGACCAGCAACAGCACGGTGACGTCCGCCAGCCGCGCCACCTCCACCTCGTCCTGGCCAACCCCCACCGTCTCCACCAGCACAACCTGGCAACCCGCGGCCTCAAGGATCGTGACTACGTCGTGAGCCGTGGGCGCAAGCCCGCCGAGTTGCCCGCGGGTCGCCATGCTGCGGATGAACACTCCTTCATCCCCGCTGAGGCTCTGCATGCGGATCCGATCACCCAGGATCGCTCCTCCTGAGAACGGGCTGGTGGGATCCACCGCCAGCACGCCCACGCGGGATCCCGCGCGCCGGTACGCGAGGGCAAGCTTCTCCACCAGCGTGCTCTTTCCCGAACCCGGAGAGCCCGTAATGCCGATCACGTAACTGCTCCCGGCCTTCCCAAACAGGATCTTCAACAGCGCGGTTCCCGCGTCCTCTCTGCTTTCCACGGCCGAAATGGCCCGTGAGAGCGCGCGCCGGTCTCCGGCAGCAATTCTCTCCGCCCACGCTTCGAGAGAGTCAGCCATTTGCTTCGAAACCCTGTGTGGCGGGCGTCCTCACCCACGACTCCAGGACGCCTACCGCTCCGACGTCTGGCAACTGCGATCCGCCGAGGTCATTTCCGCAGCAACTCTCGGGCAATCACCATGCGCTGAATCTCGCTGGTGCCCTCACCTATGGTGCAGAGCTTTACGTCGCGGTAGTACTTCTCCACGGGATAGTCCTTGATGAAACCATAGCCACCATGAATCTGGACAGCCTCGTTCGCCACTCTCACCGCCACCTCTCCGGCAAAGAGCTTGGCCATCGCACTTTCGAGAGTCACGCGCTGACCGCAGTCTGCCAGAGTGGCGGCCCGAAGCGTCAAGAGGCGCGCCGCGCCGATCTCTGTAGCCATATCTGCCAGCTTGAACTGGATAGCCTGAAAATCGGCGATACTCCTGCCGAATTGCCGCCGCTGCCTGGCGTAGCCTACGCTGGCCTCGTAGGCGCCCTGAGCCATCCCTACGGCCAGCGCCGCAATCGAGATGCGTCCTTTGTCCAGAACCTTCAGGCTGTCGACGAAACCTGCACCCGGTTTGCCCAGGCAATTTTCTCTGGGAACCCGGCAATTCTCGAAGATAACTTCGGTAGTGTCGCTGGCGCGAAGGCCGAGCTTGTTCTCCTTTTTGCCGGGACGGTAGCCGGGAGTCCCCTTCTCGATGATGAAGGCTGAAATGCCGTGCTTGTGCGCAGTCTTGTCCGTAACGGCCATGGCCACACAGATGTCCGCGTAAGTGCCATTTGAGGTGAAGGTTTTGGCTCCGTTCAGGACCCAGGCGTCGCCGTCGAGCCTGGCAGTGGTGCGCGTGCCGCCGGCATCGCTGCCTGCTTGCGGCTCTGTCAGGCTCCAACAGCCCAGCTTTTCTCCGCGCGCCAGGGGACCAAGATATTTGCGCTTCTGCTCCTCCGTGCCCGCCGTGAAAATATGACCCGCGCACAAGGAAGTATGCGCGGCCAAAATGATCGCGACTGAGCCGTCGACGCGAGCCAGTTCCTCGATGACCGTGACGTACTCGGAATAGCCGAGACCCGCGCCGCCATATTCGGGCGGAAATACCACTCCCATGAGCCCTAACCTGGCCAACCCGCCCAGAATCTCCCGGGGAAAGTGCTGCGTCTCATCCCACTCCGACACGTGTGGCCGGACTTCGCTTTCCGCGAACTCCCGAACCGCTTGTTTGATCGCCTTCTGCTCTTCCGTCAGTTCGAAATCCAACCTTCACCTCGAAGTCCGCGGCGCGAGTCAAGTTTCCCCTTGCAAGGCTATAACAGGCACTCATGTCCGTCAAGGAAAGGCCCCTCTATCCGGAGCCGTTTAGCGCTGTTCCGTAATTTGTTTGCGCCGCTTGCGCTACCGGCATCTTCACCGAAGGAGCAGACGCCTCCGATAATATCAGCGCGATCGCTCCGGGTCGCATGATTGAACATCTGCGAGTAGGCTGAAAGCGAACCCCACGATAGACCGGCACTCCGGAGGAAACAGCGTTAGGAGCTTACGGCAAGACCGGCGTTGAAGCTGTGGTTGTGCCAGGGCGTGATAATCCGAATGAGTATGCGGGCCACGCGCGTTGCACCGTCAACTGCGTTACTTATTCTTCGCTGTTGATCTTTGAGCCGCGCTTTGCGGCAGCGCGAAGGCGTAGAGTGTGTCGTCCACGGCCATGAGGACGTACTGCCGGCCGTCCAGCTCATAAGTGATGGGACCGTTTCGCATTTCACCGCCGGCATAAAGATGCCACAGTATCCTGCCGTTGGTGGGATCGAGGGCGAGCAGGTTGCCGGAGGCGTCGGCCGTGAATAGCAGGTTGCCCGCCGTGGTCAGAATGCCGCCCGAGGCTTCGCCTTCGCCGAGTTCGTGATTCCACGCGGGCTGCCCGGTCCGATAGTCAAGCGCCCGGAGGGTGGCGTTACCCCACAGGTCGCGATCGCGGCCGCCCCAGCCCTCCGCCTTCCCGGTGGCGGTGAGGTAGAAAATGCTGAATACGCGGCGTGCGCTCACGTAGAAGAGCCGGGTGAGCGGATCGAAGCTGGGCGCGAGCCAGTTGGTGGAACCCCCGGTGGACGGCTCGACCAGCGCCCCGTCCGGCCTCGGGTCGAGC
>Ga0066710_100006877_pt1 | contig 10746 bp, 13 predicted proteins | sample GraSoiAngelo_159_FD_79666 | JGI IMG/M metagenome (GOLD analysis project Ga0066710, IMG submission 79666) | Grasslands soil microbial communities from the Angelo Coastal Reserve, California, USA - 14_1009_16_40cm | ecosystem: Environmental > Terrestrial > Soil > Grasslands | place: USA...
CCTCATTCTCCGCGGTCTTCCGTCAGGCGCGACGGCGGGCGCGCTCAGCGGGCTGCCGGGCGGCGATGGTCTCGGCGGAGCGCTCGAAAATGTCGGGCACCGGCCAGCCCTGGAGACCCGCGTAGGTGTCGATCTGGGAGCGGTGGTGGACTTCGTGCTCGAGCATCATCATGAGCAGCCGCGCGCCGGAGAGCGACCCGGGCGTGTCGATCATCTCGATCCGGCGCGCGAGCCACGCATCGGGCGTGTCCCGCAGCAGCGCCGCGAAGCGTTCGGCGGACGACTGGAGCCACGGCAGCCACGTCCGCTGGTCGGCGCGGTCGATCTCGGGCGGCGACGTGATCCAGCCCTCGCCGCGATAGGCGCTGGCGAAGTAGAGGCGCGAGCCTCCGATGTGACCCACGATGTCGCCGATGCTCCACCCGGCCTGGCCGCCGACCGCTGCCGGCCGCCACGCGGCCGCCTCCGGGGGGAGCGCCCCCACGTCGCGCTCGGTCCGCTTCCGGACGCTGTCGAAGAAGCGCAGATAGGAGGCGATGTCGGAGATCACGGCCAGACCTGAACGTAGGCGGCCCGCTGCCGCTCCGAGACGTCCCCGAAGTGCGCGTCGTACTCCTTCCTCAGCCACGCCAGGTGCTCGGACTTGAGGAACTGCTGCAGCGTCTCCTCGCTCTCGAACTCGTACATCGCGACGTACTGGAACTTGTCCTCCGGCAAGATCGCCTTGTAGCGCCGGGCGCTGATCACGCCTTTGAACTTGCGGACGTCGGGCACGTGCTCGTTGTTGTACCACTCGTTGAACGCCTTCTCGCGCTCACGCGCGATCGTCGCCTTGACGGTGAACAGTGCGGTCGCCATCTCGCCCTCCTTCCGATGTGCGGTCCCTCGGCTCGATGATCTCGCACTCATCGAGTCCGCGGCGCGTTCTCTACCGTCGCTCGTCGAGCTTGACACGCCCGGCGCTGAGACGCTACTTGTTCGCTTGCACGGCGCACTACCGCGAGAGGCCTTGAGCGGGTAGAGTGCGGCGTGCGGAGGGACGGACCCGCACGGCTCGTCTCAGAAGGAGGAGATCATGGATCGCCGAGAGATTCTGCCCGAACGTCCCGTCGAGAAAGGTCGCGGCTTCATGCCCGGGGTGAGCGTCAATCCCTCGAGAGTTCTGTTCACGGCCGGGCTGACCGGGCGAAATCCGGACGGCAGCCTCGTCGCGGGCGGTATGGCCCCACAGGCGCGTCGCACCTTCGAGCGTCTGCAAGCCATCCTGTCCCAGGCCGGGGCGAAGTTCGACGGAGTCGTCAAGCAGCTCACCTACGTGACGGACATCGAGGCCTACAACGCCACCGGCCGGGCCGAGCGCGCCAAGTTTCTCGGCGGCACCCGGTCGGCTTCAACGGGACTGGTCGTGCGTCGCCTGGCCGATCCGGCCATGCTTATCGAGGTCGAGCTCGTCGTCGATCTGCCCGGATCGCCTTCACGGTCATCGTTGTTGGAAAAGTACAACGTGGAGAATCACCCCGGGGACTTCCATCAGGGCGTGATCGTCAACGGCGGCCGACTGCTCTATCTGGCCGGTCAGGTCGCCAACAATCCCGATGGCTCCGTGGCGGGCGTCGGCGACTGGCGCCGCCAGGCAGAAAAGATCTACGAGAACATCGGCCACCTGCTGCGAGCCGCCGGCGCGACCGCGGCCAGCGCCGTGAAGGAGACGACCTGGGTGCTCAGCATCGATTCCTGGCGCCAGCACAGCGTTCCCGTTCGCCGCGGCTTCTATCAAGGCAACTTCCCGGCCTCCACGCTCGTGGAGATTCCCGGGCTGGCGCGCCCGGAGTTCCTGGCGGAAATCGAAGTGATCGCGGCAGTGGCGTAGAGCGGTGCGCGGCCGCACCGGGGCGGAGCGCGGCCGCACGAAGCGGTGCGCGGCCACACGAAGGAGGATCGATCATGTCATTCAGCACGATCGCGACACCCGAAGCCAAGCCCGTGGCCAACTACAAGATGGCGACGCGTCTGGAGGGGGGTCGGCTGCTTTATATCTCCGGCCAGGTGGCGTGGGACGCGAGCGGGAGCATCGTGGGCAAGGGCGACGTGCGTGCCCAGGCGCGGCAAACGTTCGACAATCTGCGGGGGGTCTTGCGAGCCGCGGGCGGCGACCTGCCGAATCTCATGAAGATCACCACCTACATCACGAAGATCGAGGACTTCCCTGACGTCGCTCAAGCACGGAGCGAGGTGTTTCAGGGTGAGCTCCCGGCCAGCACCCTGATCGTGGTCAAGAGCCTGTTCCATCTGGATTTCCTGATCGAGGTCGAGGGCGTGGCGGCGGTGTGAGCGCGCCCTAACCGACAGGAGAGGGCTCAGACCGTCAGCGGTTCAGGAACTTCTTGACGCTGGCGGCGATCCCCGCGGGGTGGAGGCCGTGCTTGGCGTAGAGGCCCTTGAGGTCGCCCGACTCGCCGAACCCCTGGACACCGAGCCGCTTGACCGGCATCGGCAGCACCTCGGCGAGCGTCTCGGCGACCGCGCCGCCCAGGCCGCCGGCGATCGAGTGGTCCTCGACGGTCACGACGCGGCCGGTCTTCCCGACCGAGCGCACCAGCGTTTCGTCGTCGAGCGGCTTGATGCACGCGGCGTTGATCACCTCGGCCGAGATCCCGTCGCTCTCGAGCAGCTTCGCCGCCTCCAGACAGTTGAAGACGGGACCGCCGGTGGCGATCAGCGTCACGTCGTGGCCCCGCCGGAGCACGAGCCAGCGACCGAGCTGGAAGCGGTAGTCGGGCGGACAGACGGGCTCGAGGTTCTGCCGCGTCAGCCTGAGATAGAGCGGCCCCTGGTGCTCGACCGCGTGGGCGATGACCTGCTTGGTCTCGAGCTCGTCCGCGGGCTGGACGATCCCGATGTTCGGGAGCGAGCGGATGCAGGCGATGTCCTCGAGCCCCATCTGGCTGTAGCCGTCCTCGCCGATGGCGATGCCGGAGTGGGTGCCGACGAGCTTCACGTTCGCATTGGTGTAGGCGACCGAGATCCGGATCGTCTCGAAGCGGCCGACGACGAAGCACGCGAACGAGCAGGCGAATGGTATCCGACCGGTCAGCGCCAGGCCGGCGGCGACGCCGACCATGTTCGATTCCGCGATGCCGAGGTTGAATGCGCGCCCCGGGAACTTCTTGCCGAAGTTCACGGTCATGGTGGATTTCGACAGGTCGGCGTCGAGCGTGACGATCCGGTCGTCCCGGGCGCCCAGCTCCAGGAGCGCCTCACCGAACGCCGCGCGGCTGGCCTTGGCCGGCATCACTTCTTCCCCAGGGCGAGGAGCTCGTCCACGATCGCGCGCGTGGCCGAATCGGTCTTCAAGTAGTCCTCCCAGGCGCCCTCGGAGATGCCGAGGATCTCGCGGATGCCGGCGATCGCCTCCGTGGGCTTCGGCGCCTTGCCGTGCCACTCGGGATCGTTCTCCATGAACGAGACGCCCTTGCCCTTGACCGTGTGGGCCACGACGAAGGTCGGCGCGCCGCGCGTGGCCTCGGCCTGATCGAGCGCCTTCACGATCTGGCCGATGTCGTGGCCGTCGATCTCCATCACGGGCCAGCCAAACGACTGCCACTTGGTGATGACCGGCTCGAGGTCGAGGATCTTGGTCACGAAGTTGTCGAGCTGGATCTTGTTGTAGTCGAGAATCACCACCAGGTTGTCGAGCGGATGGTCGGGGCGGCCGAGCTTGGGGGCCGACATCGCGGCTTCCCAGACCTGGCCCTCCTGGGTCTCGCCGTCGCCGAGGATGCAGTAGACGCGGGCGGGCGAACCGCTCAGCTTGAGCCCGAGGGCCAGGCCGAGCGAGATCGAGAGGCCCTGGCCCAGCGAGCCGGTGGCAGCCTCGATGCCGGGCAGCGCGGTCCGGTCGGGATGGCCCTGGAGCGGCGAGCCGAGCTTGCGCAGCGTGATCAGCTGACCCTCCGGGAAGTAGCCGGCCCTGGCCAGCACGCTGTAGAGCGCGGGAACGGCGTGCCCCTTCGAGAGCACGACCCGGTCGCGCTCGGGCCAGTCCGGGCGCTTGGCATCGTGCCGCAGACGGCCGAAGTAGAGCGTGGTGAGGATGTCGATCACCGAGAGCGAGCCGCCGGGATGGCCGGAGCCCGCGTGGGCGAGCATGCGGAGGATTTGAACGCGGCATTCGCGCGCGATCGCTTCGAGACGCGCCTCGGCCATCAGTCGAGCTCCTCCATGAATCCAGCGATTTCGTCCACGTGGACGGAGGTGACGGCGATCTCGGGCGCGTACACGACCTCGTCCGCGGCCCAGACGATCGTGCCCTTCACATCCTTGGTGACGCCGGCGACGTTGTTGAGGAACGTGGCGATGTTGTCGTTGATACGGAGCGCGTTCGCCTTGATCGGCGCCGCGATCCGCCCGTCGCGGATGATATAGGAGTCGCCGACGACGGTACAGGTGAAATCACCGGCGCGCATTCCGTTGATCGGGTACGTGTACCAGATGCGGCCGATGTAGAGTCCGTTGCCGACTCGGCGGAGCAGCTCGTCGAGGTTCACCGGCTCGGCGCCCTCGACCACCACGTTGGAGGCGGCCACGCCGGGCGGGCTGTCGAACTGGCGCCCACCGCCGGCGCCGAAGCGGAACCCGTTGCGCGGCACCAGCGCCGCCTTGGCCTCGGGGGCGGCGGCGCCGAGCTTCTCGGCGATCGCCGGATCGCGCAGCAGCCGCTGGGTCTCGTACCAGTTCGACAGGCAGCCGACGAGCACGCCCCGCTTGATCAGATCGGTCCGGCCGGTCGGCAGCCCCTCGCACGTGATGCCCTTGGAGCCCATGAGCCCGGGCATCGCGCCGTGGTCGTAGAGGCTCAGGAGCGGTGAGGCGACGGCGCGGCCGAGCTTGCCGAGAAACGGCGTGCTCGACGAGTAGAACGCTCCCGCGGTGCAGGAGGGGATCACGATGTTGTTGAGCAGGTCGGCGACGGGCTGGCGACCGAACACGACCGTGTAGGTCCCCGACGGGACGCGCTGGCCGCCGATCGCGCCGATTGCGTTTTGCGCGGCGTCCACGCCGGCCTCGTCGGTGAAGTGATCGAGCCGCGTGCCGGTCGACGCGCCGGAGCCCTTGGCTCCTTGCGACTCCACCATGGCGGTCGCGAACGCAGTGATCAGCGACGTCTCGTCCGTCTGCGGGCGGGGCATCGCGGTCGAGGCGATCGCGATGCGCTCTCTCAGGATCGTGACGTCCCCGCCGAGGATCAGGCCGAGCCGGCGCAGCGCCTCGTCGTCTCCCGCGAGCGCCGCCAGCCGTCCCGACGCCATGAATGTCCGGAGGGCTCCGCCGGTGATGCGCCAGCCCGTGTCCACGAGGCTCGCGTCGTCGAGCTCCATCACCCTGGGGTCGTGATAGTCGGTGAGGACGCGCGGAGCGGACGCCGGCGCCGGGAGCGAGACGAACTCGGGATCCGCGACGGCGGCCTTGCGCGCCTTGCCCAGCGCGCGCTCGGCGCCGGCCGGCGTGAGATCGCTCGGCTCACTGCCGAATCCGATCAGCGCGCCGCGCTCGCTCTCGAAGACCGCCTGGATGCCGATGCCGTCGGACTCGGTGGACTTTGGCTCCTCGACGCCGTTGCACGGGATGTGCGAGGTGTAGTTGAGACGCGTCAGCAGCGCCGAGTTGGCCGACGTGAACACCTCGGCCTCGCGGACGTCGGGCCGGCTCTTGATCAGGGCGAGCGCCGCCTCCGCGGCCCGCGCAAGCTCGCCGACGGTTTTCATCGCGCCTTCAATGCGCGGGCGGCGCCGTGGGATTCGTGCCGTCGACCGGATATCCCTTCGCGATCCAGCCGGGCAGCCCCTCCTCCAGGACCTGATGATTCCGCCATCCCATCTGATAGAGCATGTCGCTGGCCCCCCGGGCCAGGGCGTGCGGGCAGGTTCAATAGAACACCACGACGGCGGTCTTCGAGATCTCCTGCGCCCGCCCCGGCAGCGCTCGCAACGGCACCGAGCGCGCGCCCCGGATGTGGCTCTCGACGTACGAGTCCCAGTGCCTGACGTCGATGACGTCCGCCTTGGTGCCGCGGTCGAGCGCCGCCTTGAGCGCGTCGACCTTGATGAAGCGCACCGGGTACTCCGGTGGTGCGGCCGGCGCGGCGCTGGCCAGCATCACGCCGGCGACGATCGCGCCGATCAGGCTCCCGCGCACCTTCAACCCCCGATCACCCGCGCCCGCGTCCGCATCGTCGGGCCGCCGTTGCCGAGGCGCTTGGTCTGCATCGGTTGCCCCTTGCCGCAGTTCGGGATCGGGTAGACACGGAAGTCGGAGCCGACCGCGTCGACGTTCACCAGGTAGTCGCGCGAGTCGGCGGCGATGCCGCCGTCGCGGTAGAGCCGGCCGAGCTCGCCGTTCCTGATCTCGTAGACCCGGCGCGCCGAGATACGGAAGTTCTCCCGGCTCTCGGCGATCGACGGTGTCCGGTGGCCGGCCACGTAGTAGCCGCGATCGACCTCCTTGACGATGTCCTCGGGCGCGCGCGCGCCGGCGTCGAAGACGGTGTTCGACATGCGGATCAGCGGCACCAGCGAAGCGTCGGTCGCCTTCCAGTGTCCGTTGGGCTCGCCGCCGAAGATCGCCGCCGTCTGCCGGCTGTTCATGAATCCCCGGAAGATGCCCTTGTCGATGTGGACCACGCGGCGGCCCGGCGTGCCCTCGTGGTCGTACTTGTAGTGGCCGAAGCCCGGCAGCGCGGGGTCGGAGTACGCGGTCACCAGCGGCGAGGCCACGCGCCGGCCGATCTGGTGGTCGCTGAGGCCGCCGAGGAGCCAGGAGCGGCCCGCGTAGGCGGTCTCCATCTTGAGGGCGCGGTCGAGCTCGACCGGATGACCGATGATCTCGTGCGAGAGCAGCGTGTTGTAGTGCGGGTCGGTGACGACGACCACGTCGCCGTCCGACGTCGGCAGCACGGGAGCCGCCGCGAGCTCCACGCCCTCGCGCGCCAGCCCCTGCGCGAAGTCGCGGAAGGCCGGGAAGGTGAGGGGCAGCTCGGTGGCGCCGTCGAGCAGGATCTCCCAGCCGCGCTGGTGACCGATCGCGTCGTACAGGTCCTGGCTCACCTCGCCGTGGACGGTCACGACGCTGCAGGTGCCCTGGGTCAGCGCGAACGACTGGTCGATGCAGGCCCCCTCGGTCGACACGAAGAGCTCGCGCGAGAGCTCGGTCAGCGTCGAGATGTAGTTGTACTTCACCCGCCCGTCGACCGCCGCCACCTGGCGCGAGACGTCGGTGGCGTAGCGCACCATCTCGGCCAGCTCGACCGTGCGCGGGTCGACGCGATAGACGGCGGCCACGGTGTCCTGGAGCGCCGGGATCGGGTGCAGGTGGGTGTCGGCCAGCGCCGCACCGAGCGCGCCGTACTTCTCGCGCGCATCGGCCTTCCTCTCGCCGTTCACCATCGCCCGCCGGTACGCGCGCTCGATCGCCTCCCGCATGATCCGGTCAAGGTCCGCGACGTCGGCGGTGCCGAGGACTTGCCCGACGTAGCCGGGCGCGATCATCCGCTCGCCGGCGAGGACGCGGACGCCCAGCGCGAAGCCGTAGTCGTCGCCGGAGAACTTGGGCGTCCCGTTCTCCGCGCCCGCGCCCTTGGCCTCGGTGACCTCGAGCCGCAGGTCGGCGTACCGGAGGTGCGGCAGCCGCCGCGCCTGGCGCACGCGCTCCTGCGCGATCGGCGTGACCGTGTCGATGAGGTCGACGGAGATCGGCTTCATCAGAAGGGCTCGACCAGCACCGTCTCGCCCGCCGCCACGTCCCCGCGCTCCTCCTCGAGCACGATGAGGCAGTTGCCGGCCACCATCGACGAGAGGATCCCGGAGCCCTGCGGCCCGGTGATCCGCGCCTCCCACCGCCCGTCGCGCCACTGGACGATGCCGCGCTTGAACTCGCGCCGCCCGGCGCGCTTGCTCATCGGCTCGAGCGCCGTCGCCTGGTACATCTCCGGGAACAAGCGCCGCCGCCCCGCCAGCTTGAAGATCGCCGGACGCAGGAAGAGCATCGAGGCGAGCATCGACGCGACGGGATTGCCCGGCAGCCCGAAGAAGTGCGCCGCCTTGATTCGCCCGAAGGCGAGCGGCCGCCCGGGCTGCATCGCGACCTGCCAGAAGTCGATCGCACCGATCTCGGCCAGCACGTCCTTGACGAGGTCGAGGACGCCGACCGAGACGCCGCCCGAGGTGACGACGATGTCGCCGATCTCGGCCGCCTCCAGCAGCCGCGCCCGCAGCTCCTCGCGCACGTCGGGCACGATGCCGAGGTCGATCACGTCGCCGCCGTACTGCTCGATCGCTCCCCGCAGCGTGAACCGGTTGGCGTCGTAGATCTGGCCGGGCCGGCGCGGCGTGCCGGGCTCGACGACCTCGTCGCCGGTCGACAGGAGCGCGACGCGCGGCCGCCGATGCACCAGGACTTGCCACCGGCCCAGCGAGGCGATGAGCCCGAGCTCCTGCGCGCGCAGCACGGTGCCGCGCTCGACCACGATCGTCCCGGCCTGGATGTCCTCGCCGCGCATGCGGACGTTCACGCCCTTCTTGATCGGGCCAACGCTCACGCGGGCGCCGCGGCGCTCCACGATCTCCTGGGGATACACGGTGTCGGCGCCCTGCGGCATCGGCGCGCCGGTCATGATGCGGACGGCCTGACCCGGATTCAGCGCGCCCTCGAACAGCGCGCCGGCGTGGAGCTCCGCCACCACGTCGAGCTCGCGCGTTCCCCTGGCCGGCACGTCGCCGCTCGCCACCGCGTAGCCGTCGACCGCCGAGTTGTCGGTGGGCGGCACGTCGAAGGGCGCGCGCAGATCCTCCGCCAGCACGCGCTCGCGCGCGCGAGTGACGGCGAGGAGCTCGGGCGGCGCGGGATGTGCGAACTGCGCGAGAATCTGATTTTGGCCGTCCCGCACCGAAATCATGGCGATATTATACGCGGCATGACTGAGGGCCGCCCGGCGGGCTTCTGGATCCGCGCACTCGCTGCGCTCATCGACTTCGTCGTCTTCTTCCTCGTCCAGGTCTCGTTCGGCTTCGTCGGCGCCAAGGTGTGGGGCGCGGACGTGCAGCGCTCGCCGGCGTTCCTGCCGATGGTCTGGTTCTTCACGTTCGTCTTCAGCGCGGCCTACACGACGCTGTTGCTGGCCCTCGGCGGTCAGACGATCGGCAAGATGCTCACCGGCGTGCGCGTGGTGATCGGCGGCGGTGAGCCGCCGTCGATCGGCACCGCCCTGCTCCGCTACATCGGCTACTTCGTTTCCCTCGGGTCGCTCTCGCTGGGCTACCTGATGGTGGGACTTCGCCACGACAAGCGCGCGCTCCACGATCTAATCGCCGGAACGCGCGTGGAGCGCGTGTCGCGGGCTTCCGCCGAGGCGCCGGTGGCGCCGCCTCCGCCGGCCGAGACGGCCGACGCGCCGTCGACCGCCTCGGGTACCGTGTGATTCCCACCGCGCCGCTCCGTGCGCGCAACCGCCTCGCCGAGCTCATCCTCGCCGCGCTGGCGGACGCCGGAGCGCGCGACGAGCTGGCGGCGATCGGTGGCCCGGACGAGCGCGCCACGGCCTGGCTCGTCGAAGACGAGATTCCGTACCGTCATCTGCTTCGGGAGAGGGCGCACCGCGCGTGTACCGCTCTGGCGTCGCGTCCGCCCGGCGCCGCCGTCCGCTCGCGTGCCGACGGTCTCGCCGCGGCGGCGACGCTGTTCGACGCCTACCTCTACTTCGAGGTCCACGAGCTGCTCGAAGGCTTCTGGCGCGACGCGCACGGCGACGACCGCGAAGCGCTGCAGGGCCTGATCCAGGTCGCGGTGGGCTATCAGCACCTGGCGAACAGCAACTTCGCCGGGGCCCGCGTGCTGCTCGAGGAGGGCAGCGGCCGGCTTCTCGGACGGCGGCTCGACGGGATCGAGCTCGAGCCGTTCGCGCACGCGGTCCGGCGCTCCCTCGCCCGGCTGCTCGAATTCGACTGGCGGGCGGTGCCCCCGTTCCCCAGCGCCGCCCTCAGAGCGGTGCGTCGAACGCACCGGAAGGAGACATCGTGAATCTGGAGCTCGCAGGCAAGACCGCGCTCGTGACCGGAGGAAGCCAGGGAATCGGTCGGGCCATCGCGTTCGGCCTCGGCGCCGAGGGCGCGCGGGTCGCGATCTGTGCGCGCGACAAGGCCCGGCTCGAACAGACCGCGGACGAGATCAAGGCCAAGACGGGAGCCGAGGTGGTCAGCCTTCCCGGCGACCTGAGCCGGCTCGACGACGTGAATCGCGTTGCGGCGGCTGCGCACGACCGATTCGGCCGGCTCGACATCCTCGTCAACAACGCGGGCGCCATCCGCGGCGGCGATTTCCTCAAGATTCCGGACGAGCAGTGGGCCGGCGACTGGAGCCTGAAGATCCTCGGCTACGTGAGGATGGCGCGGGCGGTGTTTCCGATGATGCAGGCCCAGGGCGCCGGCCGGATCGTGAACGTCGTCGGCGCGGCCGCGCGCAATCCGACCGCGGGCTACCTGCCGGGCGGCATCGCGAATTCCGGACTCATCAACTTCACCAAAGGACTGGCCGACCTCGGCGCGCCTTCCGGAATCCTTGTCACCGCGGTTTCGGCGACGGCGACCGCGCGCTGGGAAAGCCTCATCGCGACGCAGGCCGCGACGGCCGGGACGAGCGTGGACGATCAGCGTGCCCAAGCGGTCAAGGACTACCCGTTGAAGCGGATCGCGACGC
>Ga0066710_100006878_pt1 | contig 10746 bp, 10 predicted proteins | sample GraSoiAngelo_159_FD_79666 | JGI IMG/M metagenome (GOLD analysis project Ga0066710, IMG submission 79666) | Grasslands soil microbial communities from the Angelo Coastal Reserve, California, USA - 14_1009_16_40cm | ecosystem: Environmental > Terrestrial > Soil > Grasslands | place: USA...
GGCCTCGGCCGCCCGCGGGTCGGCGCCGGGGAAGCTCGTCGGCTGCTCGAGCCGCTGCACATCCTCGGCGAGAGCGACGAGCTCGTCCTTCGCTGCGCTCCGCACGTCCTCGAGGCGGATCTGGGTCGCACGGCGTCGCCGGAGCGCCCGCGCGCCGAAGAGCACGGCCGCGCCCGCGGCGAGGATCGCGATCAGCGCCCCGCCGCTGAAGCCGTGCCGCCCGCCGCCGCCGGAACGCTCGTCCTGAACGCGGTGCACGAAGTCGAGCAGCACGGCCGCGAGCCCTTCGCCGCGATGCGCGTTGAATGCGTCGGTCGCCAGCCGGCCGGCCGTCCCGCGCGGGAGATCGGTGCTGCCGGCGCGAAAGTGCTTCCCGACGACAACGGCATAGGTCCCGCGCCGGCCGAGGTCGTCGCGGAGAAGACGCAGCACTTCGTTCGGATCGCCGCCCGCCCGATCGGCTGTGGACTGGGGGAGCACCGCGATGTAGATCGGCTCGCCCGCGTTCGCGATCGCATTCCGCAGCTTCGCAACCTGCGCCGGGGGGAGCGTGAGCGCGGCGTTCGGATCGACGTAGACCGGCGACTGCCGGAGTGCGTTCGCCGCCTTCTGCAGCGAGCCGACGAGCGCGGCCGCGGGCGCGGCGAAGACGGCCGCGGCGACGAAGGAGGCGATCAGGGCGAGTCGCATCAGCCGGGGGACTCGATCGCCCGGTCCGGCTCGACGGCCCGCCGCCACCGCAGCGTCCGGAACGTCAGCAGGATCGCGCTGAAGCCGAGGACGACGTTCACGGCCGTCAGGGTAATGCGCATCCCGACGCTGAAGCTGAGCAGGACCGTCCGAGACGCGGCGCCGCGGAAGACGTACAGGAGCAACGCCTGTTCGGTGCCGATGCCGGAGGGGCTGAAGGGAAAGATCGTCGACAGGCTCAGCGACACCTGGACGAGCAACGCGTTGTGGAGCGTCGCCGGGAGGGAGAACGCGCGCAGCAGCCAGTAGACGGTCGCGAGGCGCAGACTCCAGTCCGCGACCTGCCACAACACGACGGTGCGCAGGTAGCGCGACCGGTCACGCGTGACGGCGAAGCCCTGCTTGACGCGGGCCCAGAACGCCTCGACGCGGAGCGCCGCCCACCAGATCCCGACGACGAGCAGCAGGACCACGCCGCCGCCGATCGCCGCGCCGAGCCGCGGGTGCCGGAGGAACCAGCCGAAGTCGAACGAGGGCAGGTGCGGCAGGACGTTCAGGCCGGGGAGGACGCCGAGCATGACCGCCCATACGACAAGGGCTCCCGCGACGACGCTGTCGAAAAGTGTCATCAGGACGATCGTCGAGGCGAGCGTGGTGTACGTCGCCTCCGGCAGCGCGCGCTTCGCAATTGCGAGCTTGACGACGTCGCCGCCGCGAGCGGGGATGATCGCGTTGACGCCCGTGCCCGCGACGTACGCGCCGAGCATGCGCAACCAGGAAACGCGCGCGTCCGAGTAGGCCGCAGCGACGACGTTCCGCCACGCGCGGCTGACGGCGCACAGCTTCACGAGATGGCAGCCCACCGCGATCCCGAGCGCCTGCCAGTGCACCGCCGCCAGGTGGTGGACGAACACGCCGATCGCATGGAGGACGGCGTGCACTGCGGCTAAGGCGCCGCTTGCGGTGCCGCCATCAGGAGGCGTCGGCTTTGCCGGCGCCTCCGTCTGAAATGACCGGTCGACACGCTCGAAGCGATCCCGACGGACCTAGGCGCGACCGCTAGCGGCCGTCGTCCGGCTGCATGAACGGGTAGCGGTAGTCCGTCGGCGGGTCGAACGTCTCCTTGATCGTCCGCGGGCTCGCCCAGCGGATCAGGTTCCACATCGACCCGGCCTTGTCGTTCGTTCCGGACGCGCGTGCGCCGCCGAACGGCTGCTGGCCGACGACCGCGCCCGTCGGCTTGTCGTTCACGTAGAAGTTGCCGGCCGCGTACCGGAGACGCTCCTCCGCGAGCTCGACGGCGCTGCGGTCGCGGGCAAAGACCGCGCCGGTGAGCCCGTACGGCGAGCCCTCGTCGATCAGCGCGAGCGTTTCCTCGTAGCGGCTCGGCTCGTAGACGAACGCGGTGACGACGGGACCGAACAGCTCCTCGCGCATCGTCCGGAACCCGGGATCGGTCGTCTCGATTACGGTCGGCCGGACGAACCAGCCGTCGTGGTCGTCGAGGTCGCCGCCGACGAGAACGCTCGTCGCGCCGTCGCCGCCGCGCGCCTCCTCGATCGCCTGCTTTTGCGTCTCGAAGGACTTGCGGTCGATCACGGCGCCCATGAAGTTGGAGAAGTCGGTAACGTCGCCCATCGACAGCGACGACACCTCGTCGGCGAGACGCTCGCTCAGCTCGGGCCAGAGGTTCGCCGGCGCGAACACGCGTGACGCGGCCGAGCACTTCTGGCCCTGGTACTCGAACGAGCCGCGGACGATCGCAGTCGCGAGCGACTCGACGTCCGCGGACGCGTGCGCGACGATGAAGTCCTTGCCGCCGGTCTCGCCGACGATGCGCGGATAGTTCCGGTAGCGCCCGATGTTGTCGCCGATCGTCTTCCACATCGACTGGAAGACCGGCGTCGAGCCGGTGAAGTGGACACCGGCGAGATCGGGATGGCCGAGCGCCGGGTCGCCGATTGCGGCGCCGTCGCCGTACACGAGGTTGATCACGCCCGGCGGCAGGCCCGCCTCCTCGTAGAGCTTCATCAGCCACCACGCGGAGTACGCGGCCGTCGACGCGGGCTTCCAGATCACCGTATTCCCCATCAGCGCCGCCGAGGTCGGGAGGTTGCCGCCGATCGCAGTGAAGTTGAATGGCGTCACGGCGAAGACGAAGCCCTCGAGCGGGCGGTACTCCATCCGGTTCCACACGCCCGGCGAGGAAACCGGCTGGTCCGAGTAGATCTGCGTCATGTACTCGACGTTGAAGCGCCAGAAGTCGGCGAGCTCGCAGGCGGCGTCGATCTCCGCCTGGTGCGCGGTCTTCGACTGGCCGAGCATCGTCGCCGCGTTCAGCGTCGCGCGCCGACGGCCGGTCAGCAGCTCCGCCGCGCGCAGGAAGATCGCGGCGCGCTCCTCCCACGGCGTACGCGACCAGTCCTCCCACGCCTCGGCCGCGGCGGCGGCTGCGCGGTTCACCTCGTCGGCGCCGCCCTTGTGCACCGTCGCGAGGACGTGGCTCCGGTCGTGCGGCTGCACCGCTTCGAAGGTGTCGCCGGTGCGCACCTCTTCGCCGCCGATCACGAGCGGGATCTCGAGCTGCTGGGACTCGAGCTCGCCGAGCCGACGCTGCAGCTCCTCGCGCTCCGGCGAGCCGGGCGCGTACGACTTGACCGGCTCGTTGTAGGGCTCGGGGACGCGGAAGATGCCGTGGGTGCTCATCTGCTGCGATTCTAGGGGCGATGGCTCGGCTGGTCGCGTACGAGGCAGAGGGCTGGGGCGTGGGGGAGCTGTGGCTCGACGGCCCGAGGGTGGTCTGGCACGAGCTGCCGCGCCCAAACGGCGCGGCGGTCGTCCCCGCTGGACGCTCCGAGCTCGTCGAGCGGCTGCAGGCGTACTTCGCCGGCGAGCCGGTGAAATTTGACGACGTCGAGGTCGATCTCGAGTACGAGACCGAGTTTCTCGGGCGCTGCGCCCGCGCGCTGCGCTCGGTGCCGCGCGGCGAGGTCGTGACGTACGGGGAGCTCGCGGCGCTCGCGGGCGCTCCCGGCGCGGCTCGTGCGGCGGGGAGCTTCTGCGCCCGCAACCGGCTGGGACTCTTCGTCCCGTGCCACCGCGTCGTCTCCGCCGGAGGGCTCGGCTCGTACGGCTCCCTCGGCGTCGCGTACAAGCGTCGCATGCTGGAGCTCGAGCGTGCCGCTGTCTGAGGATCTGCGAAACGAGCTCGCCGGGATCGCGCCGAAGCGCACCTGCGATCGGCTTGCCGAGCTCTCGGGTCTCTTCCACGCCGCCGGATCGGTCCACTTGCGCGGGCGCGGCGAGGTCTCCCTCCATCTCGACCTCGTCAGCTCCGCGGTCGCGCGGCGCGCATTCAGCCTGCTGCGCGCGCTCGGAATCGAGTCGGAGATCCGCACCTACCGCCGGCCGGCGTTCGACCGCGCGACCCGCTTCCAGCTGCACGTGCCCGGGACGGCGAAGACGCTGCGCGTACTGCACGAGGCGGGCGTGCTCGACGTGCTGCATCGACCGCTCGAGCGGCCGCCGAAGCGCGTCGTCGGGCGGAGCTGCTGCCGCGGCGCGTATCTGCGCGGCGCGCTGCTCGGCGGCGGCTCGCTGAGCGGCCCGCGCGACCCGCATCTCGAGATCCGCACCGGTGGCCTCGACGGCGCGGAGTTCGTCGCCGCCGTCGCAGCCAAAGGCGGTGCGCGGCTGCGCGTCGACGACCGCGGCCGCTTCGCGGTCGCGTACGCGAAAGGGACAGAAACGATCATCGACGTCCTCGGCGCGGCCGGAGCCGCCGACACGGTGCTGGCGCTCGAGGAGCGCTCCGTGCTCGGTGCGACCCGTTCGACCGCGAACCGGCTGGCGAACGCCGACCATGCGAACCTCGTCCGCTCTAGCCGTGCCGCGCACGCGCAGATCCAGGCCGTGCGACGCCTCGAGAAGTCCGGCCAACTGGAGTTCCTGCCGCCCACACTGCGCGAGCTCGCGAAGCTGCGCGTTCGCCACCCGACGCTGTCGCTGCGCGAGCTCGCGCGCAAATGCGACCCCCCCGCAACGAAGGCGTCCGCGTATCGACGCCTGCGCAAGCTGCAGCAGCTGGCGGAGCGCTAGGGCGGGCCGGAGGAGAGGCTCCGAGGACGACCCCCTCCTCCGGTTGAACCACGCTCAGGACCGTGGCGACGGACGGGGTCTGAATCCGTCGCCGGACGAGCGCAGACCCGCCTCAGGGAGTATGCATCTGTTGCGCGCGCGGGCGCTAGCTGTTTTTGAACCTGTAAACAATTCGCGGCTGGTTAGACTCGCCCGCGGAAAACGAGAACGGGAGGAAGAGCATCGCATGGCGAAGATCAAGGTCGGGATCAATGGCTTCGGGCGGATCGGACGCAACTTTCTCCGCTCGCACGTCCAGCGCGGCGGCGATTTCGACGTCGTGGCGCTGAACGACCTCGGCGACGCCAAGACGATGGCGCACCTGCTGAAGTTCGACTCCGTCCTGGGCCGCTTTCCCGGGGACGTCCAGGCGCGCGACGGCTCGATGGTCGTCGACGGGCACGAGATGAAGATGCTCGCGGAGCGCGATCCCGCGGCGCTGCCGTGGGACAAGCTCGGCGTCGACGTCGTGCTCGAGTCGACCGGCTTCTTCACCGATCGCGAGAAGGCCCAGGCGCACATCGACGCGGGCGCGAAGAAGGTCGTCATCTCCGCGCCGGCCACCGGTCCCGACATCACGATCGTCCTCGGCGTGAACGACGGCGACTACGACAAGGAGCAGCACCACGTGATCTCGAACGCGTCCTGCACGACGAACTGCGTCGCGCCGCTCGCGAAGGTGCTGCACGACACGTTCGGGATCGAGCAGGGCTTCATGACGACGATCCACGCGTACACGAACGACCAGCAGATCCTCGACCTCCCGCACAAGGATCTCCGCCGCGCTCGCGCAGCCGCGATCAACCTCATCCCCACCTCGACCGGCGCAGCGCGCGCGATCGGCCTCGTGATGCCTGATCTGAAGGGCAAGGTCGACGGAATGTCGATGCGTGCCCCCGTGCCGACCGGCTCGGTCGTCGACCTCGTCGTGCGGCTCGGCCGCGACGCCACCGCCGACGAGATCAACGAGGCATACCGCTCTGTTGCCGACAAGGACAACTACGGGGGCATCCTGCAGTTCTCGTCCGACGCGCTCGTCTCGACGGACGTCCAGGGCTCGCCGTACTCCTGCATCGTCGACAGCGAGCTGACGATGGCGAACGGCCGGCAGGCGAAGGTGTTCGGCTGGTACGACAACGAGTGGGGCTACTCCTGCCGGCTCGTCGACCTGATCGGGACGCTGCTCTGAGGAAGCCGCGCTCCGTCCGCGAGGCGGACGTCGAAGGCAAGGTCGTCCTCCTCCGCTCGGATCTCAACGTGCCACTCGAGGATGGCCGCGTCGCCGACGACATGCGCATCCGCGCGTCGCTGCCGACGCTCGAGCTGCTGCTGGAGCGGGGCGCGCTCGAGGTGCACGTCTGCTCGCACCTCGGGCGTCCCAAGCGACCCGATCCGAAGTTCTCGATGGCGCCGGTCGAGGCGCGGCTGCGCGAGCTGCTGCCGGACGAGCGGCTGCGCGTGCTCGAGAACACGCGCTTCAACCCCGGCGAGACGAAGAACGACGAGGGATTCGCGCGCGAGCTCGCCGACGGCTGCGACTTCTACGTCAACGACGCGTTCGGCTCCGCCCACCGCGCACACTCCTCGACGGAAGCCGTCGCACACCTGTTGCCCGCGTACGCCGGCCTGCTGCTCGAGCAGGAGCTCGATCAGCTCGGGAAGCTGCTCGGCGACGTCGAGCGCCCGTTCGTCCTCGTCGCCGGCGGTGCGAAGGTCGAGGACAAATTGGGCGTGCTCCGGCACCTCGGCGGCCGTGCCGACACGGTGATCGTCGGCGGCAAGATGGCCGAGGAGCTGCGCGACGACAATCCCCTCGACTTTCCGGTCGAGCTGCCGGTCGACGTCATCGCAGCGGCGGCGTTCGAGGCGGACGCAGAGCAGAAGGTGGCGCCGTACGACGAGGTGCCGGAGGGCTGGCTCGGCCTCGACATCGGGCCCGAGTCCCGCGAGCGCTTCGCCGGGCTCGTTCGCGAGGCGCGGACCGTCTTCTGGAACGGCCCGATGGGCGTCTTCGAATGGGAAGCGTTCGCCGAGGGGACGAAGGCGGTCGCCCAGGCGGTCGCGGACTGCGAGGGCTTCACCGTCGTCGGCGGCGGCGATTCGGTCCGCGCGGTGAACGAGCTCGGCCTCGCCGACCGCATCTCGTGGGTCTCAACCGGCGGCGGCGCCTCGCTCGAGCTGCTCGAGGGCAAGGAGCTGCCGGGCGTCGCCGCTATCCCCTCGACCTCGTAGGGTCGAGGAACACCTGGTCGACGGTCGCCACGGCCTCGCGCAGCTCCCGGTCGAGCGCGTCCGACGCCTCCTCGATCTGCTCCGAGGTGAGCCCGTCCGCGAAGTCGACGTGTGCGGCGACGAGGAGCGGCCGCGGCCCGAGGTACATCGTCCGCAGGTCGACGACCTCCTCGATCTCCGGCCGGCCGACAATCGCCTGCCGCAGCCGTTCGCGCTCCTCGCGCGTCGATCCCTCGCCGATCAGCAGACCCTTCGTGTCGCGGCTGATCGCGATCGCAACGTTGACGAGGAGAAGGCCGACGAGGATCGCGGCGCCGGCGTCGAACGCCTGGTTGCCGGTGATCTGCGCGAGGGCGGTGCCGACCAACGCGATCAGCAGTCCTGTGACCGCAGCGGTGTCCTCCGCGACGACCATCTTGATCCGCGGGTCCTTGCTCTCCCGGAGGTACCTGACCAGAGGAATCCCGGACTCGCCCAGCTCCTCGCGTGTTTGCCGGATCGCGCGGACCCACGAGATCCCCTCGGCGACGAAGGCGAAGGCGATCGTCGTATAGACGATCGGGAACGACACACCTGCTTCTCCGACTGGATCAGCCTGAGCACGCCCTCGCCCACGGCGAACAGCGCGCCCGCGAGGAAGACGACGACGGCGGCGAGCAGCGTCCAGAAGAAGCGCTCCTTGCCGTGGCCGAAGGGATGCTCCTCGTCCGGCGGCCGTTCGCCGAGCGAGAGCGAGACGAGCAGGAGTCCCGGGTTGGCGGTGTCCGCGACCGAGTGTGCGGCTTCTGCGAGCAGCGCGCTCGAGCCCGTCACGACGCCGGCGACACCCTTGCCCATCGCTACGGCGGCGTTCGCGGCGAGCGCATAGAGCACCGTCTTCCGGCTCCCGCTCACGCGGCCGGTGTCTCCGGACGATCAAGGCGCGAATCCTCGCGTGGATACCGGTGACGTGACCCGCGTCGTCTTCGCGATCGACGACCGGCACTTCGCGCCGGACAGGTGGCCGATCGGCCGTCACGGCCTGCTCGAGACCGTCGTGCTCCCCCTGCAGCCGAACGAGCAGCGCGTCCTCCGTTAGATTCGCCCGGCGATGCTGATCGCCGGGAACTGGAAGATGTACAAGGGGCCCGCGGAGACGCGTGCGTTCTGCGCAACGTTCGAGCCGCCCGACGGCGTCGACGTCGTGATCGCGCCGCCGTACGTCTCGCTCGCCGAGGCGGTCGCGAGCGGGCTCACGGTCTACGCGCAGAGCGTGCACTGGGCTTCGGCCGGCGCCTACACCGGCGAGATCTCGGCGCCGATGCTGCTCGAGGTCGGGGCTGCCGGCGCCATCGTCGGCCACTCCGAGCGGCGGCAGTACTTCGGCGAGACCGACGAGACCGTCGCGCGGCGCGCGTTCGCGGCCGCCGAGGCGGGGCTCGGCGTCATCGCCTGCGTCGGCGAGTCCGAGGAGGAGCGCGAGTCGGGCCAGACCGAGCTCGTCCTCCGGGTCCAGGTCGAGGCGATCAAGGACGCCGTCGGCACGCACGAGCTGCTCGTCCTCGCGTACGAGCCTGTGTGGGCGATCGGCACCGGCAGGACGGCCACGCCCGAGCTGGCGCAGGAGGCGCACGCCTTCATCAAGTCGCTGCTGCCGCGGCCCGTGCTCTACGGCGGCTCGGTCAAGCCGGACAACGCGGCCGAGCTCCTCGCCGAGCCCGACGTCGACGGCGCTCTCGTCGGCGGCGCTTCCCTCGAACCCGACTCGTTCGCCGCGATTTGCCGCGCCGCGTCCTCACGTTCCTGATGCGTCGTCAGCCTTCGGCGGAGCCCGGCTCGGCCGGGCGGGAGCCGAAGGCGGTCAGGGACGTGAGGCTCGTCGCGCTGATCGTCCTCGACGGGTGGGGCTGCGCCCCGCGCGGACCGGGAAACGCCGTCGAGCTGGCCGACACGCCGGTCTTCGACCGCCTCTGGGCCACATATCCGCACACGACGCTCGCCGCCTCCGGGGAGGCCGTCGGCTTGCCGCCCGGGCAAATGGGGAACTCGGAGGTCGGCCACCTCACGATTGGCTCCGGCCGAATCCTCTTCCAGGATCTGATGCGTGTGAACAAGGCGATCGAGGACGGGAGCTTCTTCGAGAACCCCGCACTGCGAGGAGCCTTCGAGCGCGGCGCGCGCGTCCACCTGCTCGGCCTCGTCTCGCACGGCGGCGTCCACTCGCACATCGACCACGTGAAGGCGCTGCTCCGGTTCGCGCCGGAGAAGACCTGGATCCACGCGTTCACCGACGGGCGGGACGTGTCGCCGACCTCGGCGATCCGCGACCTGGCCGAGCTGCCGCCCGAGCGGATCGCCACCGTCGCCGGCCGCTACTACGCGATGGACCGCGACAAGCGCTGGGAGCGGACGCAGCTCGCGCTCGACGCGATCCTCGAGGGCAAGGGCGCCCACGCGAGCGACCCGCTCGAAGCAGTCCAGACGAGCTACGACGCCGGCATCACGGACGAGTTCATCTTGCCGACGGTGATCGAGGGGACGCCGCGGCTCGACCCGGCGCGGGACACAGCGATCTTCTTCAACTTCCGTCCCGACAGAGCCCGCCAATTGGTGATGAAGCTCGTCGAGCGTGGCGTCGATATCACGACGATGACGCGGTACGAGGCCGACTTTGCGGGGCCCGTCGTTTTCCCGGAGCGAGAGGTGCGCGAGGTGATGGCCGAGGTGCTCGCCGAGCACGGGATCCGCCAGCTCCACGTCGCCGAGACGGAGAAGTACGCCCACGTCACCTACTTCTTCAACGGCGGCCGCGAGGAGGAGTACGCCGGCGAGACGCGCATACTCGTCCCGTCACCCCGCGACGTGCCGAGCTACGACTTCAAACCCCAGATGTCCGCCGCCGAGGTGGCCGACAGGTTCAGCGCCGAGATCGGGCGGGGATACGGCTTCGGCGTGGTCAACTTCGCCAACCCGGACATGGTCGGCCACACCGGCGTGATTCCGGCCGTGGTCGAGGCGGTCGAGACGACCGACGCCCAGCTCGGCCGGGTCGTCGACGCCGTCCACGCCGCCGGCGGCGTCTGCCTGATCACCGCCGACCACGGGAACGCCGAGCAGATGCTCGAGGCGGACGGGGTCAGCCCCCACACGGCCCACACCACGAACCCGGTGCCGCTGATCGTCACGGACACCGAGGTGGCCCTTGCGGGGCCCGGCGAGCTGGCGGATCTCGTACCCACCTCGCTCGAGATGTTGGGCCTTCGTAAACCTTCCGAGATGACTGGCCGGAGCTTGATTTGACAGGGCTATACTCCGACCCCTTGTCACTCGTGCAACCTGATCTCGGGGTCCTGCGGAAGGCGCAGCGAGGGGACGAAAGAGCGTTTTCGCTGATCGTCCGCGCGTACCAGGTGCCGGTGTTCAACTACGTCCTGCGGATCGTCGGCGACCGGGCGCTCGCCGAGGATCTGACCCAGGAGGTCTTCCTCCGCGTCTACCAGGGCCTGCCGAAGTTCTCGCTGCGGTCGAAGTTCACGACCTGGCTCTTCCAGGTGACGAAGAACCGCGTGCTCGACGAGCTGCGTGCCGCCGAGCGCCGGCCGCGCTCGCTCGTCGCGCTGGACGACCTGCCGCCGCTGGAGGTCGTGGACGCACCCTTCGAGCGGCTGGAGGCGATCGACGCCGTCTGGCGCGCGGTCGAGAACCTCA
>Ga0066710_100006879_pt1 | contig 10746 bp, 9 predicted proteins | sample GraSoiAngelo_159_FD_79666 | JGI IMG/M metagenome (GOLD analysis project Ga0066710, IMG submission 79666) | Grasslands soil microbial communities from the Angelo Coastal Reserve, California, USA - 14_1009_16_40cm | ecosystem: Environmental > Terrestrial > Soil > Grasslands | place: USA...
CGATACCTATGATGGAGTATTCGGCATCGAACGTAGCTTCGTAACCAAAATCGAAAGAACGGATCAGGTTATCAGGCTCGCAACCATCGCCGATAAAGACCCCGGAGAGAAATTTCAAGCTGACAAGTCGCAAAAAGACAAGGAATCTGAGGAAGCGAAACCACCCACAGAATCAAAAAAGCGGGATCCAGACGATCCGATCGTAGGGGAATTCAACCGGCTCAAAGAGAAGTCAAAGGAAGTGGACGGAATGCTTACCGAGGAGATTCGTGATCTCTTAAAAGAGATCAAGGCATTTAAGGATAAGATGGGCGACAACAGCAAACTCTTTGTCGAGTATGCCCGTGAGTTTAACGACATTCATGAGATCAGCTCGGCGGTTGAAGCCGCTTTTAACGCTCGACGTTAGAAGCTCTGTTTCCAGTTGACAACCTTTAACGGTTGACTCGCCAAAGCATTTTTGATGTTGCAGCTGTGATAACCAACAGTAACGGAACCGCTGATGTCCGAGTCGCCGATATCGTTCTTACCCGCAAAGATTTGACCCAGGATGTTTTTACTATTTTTCCCACCACCGGTGGTTTTAATCTTCCCGGTTACAATGATGAGTCCATTCCATGTAATATTTCCGGCTAGCTCGAGATCGCCCTTGACGAGCAGGACGCCATACCCGGTGACATTGTTGAGCTTTAGTTCACCATCCGCTTGAGTGCCTATCGCGTCAGCGTAAACGGTAACAAAATTTGATGAGCTCCCATAATCAGCATTCGTAACGTCATCGGTCAGAGTGTAATTTGCGCCGGCGCTCAGCGTGCTAACATAGGATGCTAGGTCGAGATCCAAAGTGCCGTGCTGTGGCGTCGCGGGACTGCCGGTTAACGTTGGACTACCATTCTCAGTTGTCGTCGCCGGATCCATCGTATAAATAGGCGCTAACGCCGTGCCACCACAGCTGCTCTGATCGTTTCCGCTGATCGCGATCGAACTACCGCTGACCGTCATGTTATCTTTGGAGTAGACCGTCGCGGGGCTACTAAAAGAATAAAGCTGAACGGTGGTGATTACGATTGCCTTTGCGTTGTTTGGTCCGGTCGCCACAGACGTGATCACGGCTTTGCTGTTGATATCCGTCGTGCTCGATGCGCCTTCGCTCGAATCGTTCGTTAAATAGGCATTGAAAGTGTACCCCGATACCAAGGTGCTCGAAGACGCGAGCGGAGAGTCGTCGGTGCTGGACGTGTAGCCGTTGAGGACGCCATTGGCACCGACTCGTGCGGCGAGCTCTTCGCTAAAATTGGTTTTGTTCGTGCTAGCGGCGTTTAACGCCCGTAAGGTCTGGCGCGCCTGTTCCGCGCCGGCCATCGCTACTTGCAGAGCTATCTGATTCGTCTTGAAGTTACCGCCAACTTTGACATCAGTCGAAGTGACTAAGAACGCAGTAGCTCCGGCTAAGATCAAGGCTGCCAACAGTGTGAGGACCGCGATTAGAATCAAGCCGCGATCGTTTTTGGCAACAGTGACGCGTACGCGCCCTCGCATTTTTTGAAGGAATTTCATATATGTACTCCCTCGCTACAGTCCCATATTCGGCGGCGTGATATCGGCGCTCAATTGATACGTCCGGTAACCGCCGTTGCTGGGATAACTTGGGTCTGGTTTGGCTGTTCGTGCAGTGATGTTTATCGTCACCTTTCTGATATTTCCGCTATTCGCCGACGAACTCACCGCGCTGCCGTTGGTGTCGTAGTAGCTGAAATTGAACGCCGTAATATTATCGGCGAGCAGTTCTGCGGTATCGCTGGAGCCACATTTTCGGGTAATGCGTAGATTAGCGCTGTCCCACGCGTAGATGATATTTTCCATGCTTGTGCTGTCCGCGGGATCGCACGTGGTCGTACTAAGAGCTCCGCTACCATTCATGTCCGCCTGTATTTGCAGCTGCGTTGCGCTACAGGTAACGCCGTAGGTCCCAGTGGGAAATGCCGAACCTAACGGATCGTACTTCGCCATCTGGATTTCACGGACCATCAGATCCAACGCCGCGCGAACGTTTTGCTGCATCTGCGCGACCTGCTCCTCGGCGCTGTTCTGCCTGGTCTGAACCGTAAATGTCTTAGCGACTGCCGCAAAAACCACTAAGCTAATCGCCATGGACACCAATAGCTCAATGAGGGTGAAGCCCGTCGTTTCTTTAGGTCGGGCAAAAATGAGGCCAATCATGTTGCCGCCATTACGGTCTTCAAGGTAATTGATTTCGTACCTACTGCACCTTCCGACCAACTTACAGTGACAGTAAGAGTCCTGATGTTCGTTGTGTCCGGCACCGAGGGCGCAACCGTTAAAGCCCGAGTGAAAGTAACCCCGCCCTGAGTCACGTTGACACTGCCGGATAGGCAACCGCTAGAGCCGGCGCCCGCGTTTGTATATCCAACACGCTGATTCTCTTCTAAACAAGATTGGGCGATTGCTGTGGCGGTCGTCATGTTTCTACTCGCCTGGTTGCCACGCATGACTCCGGTCGTGAGCGCCGCCGTCCCCAACAAACCAATAGTTAAAAGAACGATGGCGATAAATAACTCGATTAGAGTGAAACCTGCCTGGTTTCCAGCAATTCCCGATCCGTGTGAAGTGAGTCTTCTCATCGGCTTTAGCTAATACTTGCGGCTCCAGTGATTCTCAGCATAACAGTCTTGCTGCCAGCGGAATTTGTCAGCGTTATCGTTGGTGCAACATTGGCCGTGCCTCTGGAGGAAAACGTGATCGTGGAGGCCGACGACGCTAATGTCACATCGGAATACTCTGTTTGAATGTTTACGGTCTTGGTCGTGACGCCTGTAATCAGCATCGTTTGATTGGTCGGAAAAGTGACCACGTACGAACTGTTATCATTGACAGCTTTCGAACGGGCCCACATGAGCTCGCTGAAAACTTGACGGGCGGCGCCGTTGAGGCGGCTTTGCGGCCGAAATGCAGTGAACTGAGGCAGCGCAATCGCGGCGAGGATCGCGAAGACACCGATCGCAACTAGGATCTCACCGAGACTGAACCCGCGACGATCTGTCAAAATCTGTCTGCAATAACGAACTGGCATGGTTTGATTGAACCGTCTCATCTCCCAGGCTTCCTGCAATCCTACTAGCTACAAACCGTGTACGGTGTACGAGGCAGATTTGGTGCAATTCGCGCACCAAACGACCGGTCTCAAGGCGCTGTCTTGAGTGTCACGATTTGACACGATCCGGGATAGAAACTTCCTAGAAGTTTGCCCGAATAAAACCGTTACCTTGCCAAAGCGCACAAAGGTAACGAAATTTGTCGGAGATACACTAGCTAGCGGGGTTAATTGGGAGAGACGTAAAATTGAATGAGATCTTTCCCGAAGAAAATAAACAAGAGAGCCCCGGAGCAAAGGAATGGGGCGAATGGTAAAGCCAGCCTGCGGCCTGCACCAGTCGCAACCATGCACGCGATTCCGACGACTGAACCGACCAAAGACGCAAAAAATAGAGTGATCGGAATCGACGGCCAACCGAGAAACGCGCCGATCATGGCCAGCAATTTGATGTCGCCCCCACCCATTCCCTCGACGCCTGTCACTTTCTCATAGATCCACGCCGTTGCGAGCAAAAAACCACCACCGGCAAGTGTGCCGAGCACAGAGCTGACCGGCGAAGGAACGATAGGTGACTCGCCGCTAATAAGAAAATATCCGGCGACCGATAGCGCGAGTCCTACGATGATCCCGGGCAAACTGATTACGTCAGGCACGATCCGGACATCCAGATCGATGAAAGAAATCACGATCAGCGCCCCGACTAACACAAAGCTCACAAGAAAACTAAATCCAAAACCAAACCGGTCAAACAGCGCCAAGGCAAGCAAAGCCGTCAAAAGCTCCACCACAAAGTAGCGTGGCGAGATTCGCACGCTGCAGGAACGACATTGTCCGCGCAAAACCAAGTAACTGATCAACGGAATGTTGTCGTAGAAATTAATCGCCACTTTGCACTTTGGACAATGAGATGGCGGCGAGACAATTGAATCATTATTGGGGATTCTCGAGATACAAACGTTGAGGAAGCTGCCCACAAGTGCGCCAAACGTAAAGGCGAACAAATAAAACATCACAACCTCTGGACCATGTCGTTATAGTCAAGAATTGATAACAAGACTGTTGCTAGACTCATTAAAGTTGATCCGATGCGATCTCTTTAACGCCGCTTCCAGCAATTGGTGAAAATCGCCTCCGCGGTCTTTCCATTTCGGAACCAATATGTCTATGACGCTCGGTTTATTTAGCTGTTTCTCGAGGGTTTCGGCCAAAGAATCCTCTCGTTCGGGCTTATATAGACAGTTCTCGTACCCAACAAGTAGCGTCTGCATGACACCGACATCGGCAGCCACTACGGGTAACCGACACGCAATCATTTCGTAAAATTTCTGCGGAAAACCATATTCGGCAAACTGACTCTGTCGATTACACACGACTCCGACGTCGAGTGCGTTGAACAAATGCCCTACGTCAGAATGTGGTAATTCACCCAAATATAGAATTTTGTCGCTGATCGGAATGTGCAAGCCGCGCTCCACGCGACCGGCGAGTATCAAATAAAGATTACTTCTCATGCTGGACAACTTCTCAAATGCTTGGAAAAGGGTCTTGATCCCACGGTTTGCGCGCAAAGCGCCGGCGGTGCCTATGAGTAACCCGGATTCGGGCAAGCGAAGTGTCCGCCTCGCTAAGGTTTTGTCGGTAGGGTGAAAAATTTCTGGACAAACGGCGTTGGTAATCGTGCGCACGATGCCGGACGCCTGATACTCATTTTTGACCTTCTCGGCCAAGTTATAAGAAACCGTTGAAATCGCAGACGCACTCAATATCCCGCGCTTTAGTCCCGTTTTTATGCCTGGCAATTGCGTGGCCCGATAACTTTCGAAGTTGTCATATAGATCAACCACCAAAGGAACTCCGGTTCTCGCCGACAAAGATGCTGCGATGATGACATGCATGGCATCGGAAGCCCCGATAATGATCTCAGGCTTGAAGTCGGTAGCTATTTCTTTCAGCCGCCGAAAATACCGTAAAAATGCGGCTGGCCAATTCCAACCCAGTTGGAACGACTGCCATTCGACACGGTCGAGGCATTGTCCGGCTACTCGTGAGTCGAGTTCGTCGTTCCAGTACTTTAAACAGATGCCCCGAACGTGATGGCCTTGACCTGCGAGCATTCTCGGAAACTCGTAAAAGCGGCCAAATCGGTCGCGCAATAGGTCCTTGCCCATATACTGTTGTTTAGTAAGGAACAGGAGGCGCATGCTTTAACCGTAGATGACCCGTGCGCACGGAATCGAGGTTCCCACCATTACACCGACTGCCCGGGCTACCATACAGATCAATTCGCGGGTGCCGGAAGCTCCACGAAATCGCTGCCATGCGACACGAAAGGAGCGCTCATTATTAATATTCATGTTTGAATGGACCGATATGCGGCCAACCAAACCGGCAGCATAGCCGCCGAGGAAACAGCGTAAAAGAGCATCTATGATGCTAAGTTGCCTGCCACAGATATTGTGTTGAACGACACAGTCCGGAACATAAAGCCGATCTCGCGCTTCGGGGGAGCTTACTTGCAGAAGAAATGCCCGCTCGTCACCGACGGGAATCTTCGTACCAGGCCCGAGATTAACCGGCCAGCAGAATGGACCTTGATCGATCACCCGTCGCCGTACCGCGAGATTTGGTCCCATCGGATACTGATCTTTGGCGAACCAACGAATCTCGCCACCCAAATCTTGTTCCGACGTCAGAATTGTTTTTAGGTTATAGGATTTCAAAATCCATTTTGGGATACGCTCATAGTTCAGAAGGATTCGCCCGCCAAAGACATTGGCGCTTGGGTGCTCTACTGATGCCTTGTGCAATGCCATCAACCAGTTTGGATCTGGAACAACATCGTCGTCAGTGAAAAGTAGAATTTCGCCTCCTGCGTGGTTCAGTGCCGCATTAAGCGCCCGGCTTTTACCGGGCAGATTTTCGTTGACGACGACGATCGGCAAATCCTCCGCGGCGGTCGATAGCAGACTCTTCGTACCATCGGCACTGCCATTGTCGACGACGATCAATTCCCACGCAGGTTGCTCGGGCAGCGAACGCAGTCCATCGAGAAACTGGCCTAGCGATTCCCGTCTATTTCGCGTCGCGACGATTACGCTGATAGTCGGTGTAGCTTGTAACGTTTGCGGCACGTTTTACTCCCTCGAGATCGTTCGTTGTGTAGCTTGGGTGGCGTCTCTTCAGCGCTCTCACGATAGCCCGGAGGCTAAGCCGAGCGACTGTTCCGAAAAACTGGAGTGCCTGGCCGAAGCGAACGGGAGTCTTGCCACGAATGGCCCGGCCGTTATGCCACAAGCGAGTGAACGGCGTCACCTTCGCCAGGGCATCAAAGAATCCACCAACGCCCAATAGCGAAATGAATTGCTGGTTACATTCGAATAATCGCTCGCTGATGTGATGCAAAACCAAGTGATGTGTCGGATGATTACGCATGTCGCCCGTGGGTAGGCGGCCGCCGATCAATGGATTGTTGCTGAAGGCATTGTTCAGATGGCGCCGGTAGCAACCCAATACCCTGGGAATCAAAATGGATCCGCCCAGGAGATTCGAAAAATGGCAGACGTAGTTGTCGGCGCATTTCCTGAAAGCGTTATCCGAGTCGGATAAGACATAATTGAGGACTGGGCGCCGAAACATCATGGAGCTGGTGGTCGCCCAAACCCAAAAAGATCGCCGCAGCGAGATCGTGTTCACGCTTCTATAACTGTTTTGGGTTTCCAGATCCGGATGAACACCGCCGATCACTTGGCCCTTCGAATCAATCTGGAATTGATTCGAACTGCTGAATGCCACCGGCGGGCAACTTAGATGCACCCGCACATGCTCACTGACAAAATCAGGCAGTAAAAGATCGTCCGCGTCCAAAAATGACACGAACGCGCCGGCTGATTGCTGAACGCCGGTTCGAAATGCCGCGTACTGTCCCCGGGTTGACTCGTGCGTGAGCAGCGAAAATCTAATGTGGGACGAGTCACTACGGATGAAGCGTTCTATCCGGTCGACGGAATCGTCAGAGGAGTGATCGTCAACTATGATGCACTCAACGTCTGGGTAGGTTTGCAGACTGACCGAATGAAGACAATCCTGAATATAATCTGCATAATTATAATTGGTGACGATGATCGAAACCTTCGGCGAAACCGTGTTGATCTCGCCAAGCCGCGAATCCAACGCTTCGATATAGCTCTTTACAGAGCCCACTCAAAATCCTCTTTCTCGACGACTTTTTCCTGTTCACCGATAAAGTATTTTGGGTTGTCAACTTGTTTGCCAAGCTGGACGCCCTTAGCTTCATCGGTGCCAAACAGGGCGGCGTAATCGCCGTGGAAGCCGTCGCAGATTCGTCTGAGGTCGCAAGTATTGCAAGCGCGATCGTACTGATAGCGACAATGTTGCGTGCTTCTGAGGCGGGCATTGTCCCGGTACAAGTTCTCCTTCGGTGAAAGTTCAGCGGAATGATCGGACTTCGCTTGTAATAGTTTGCTGACTGACATGTGTACTTTGCGAGCCGGACCGCGTAGCCCTGGGTACTTTGTCACTAACTTTCTCGCGACGTCTGCGATCGGCTTAGCCGCCCCCTTGTACTGAATTGGCGCGTAAGTTTCTTTCGCTAGATCGGAAACAGGCGAACAGTCACCCCACTTCATCCGCTGCGGTTGTTGCCCTGTCCACGACCATGACGCGTAGTCCCATTCGTGAACATCGTACGGCAGTTGCTGAAAATTAAACATTGACTTGCGGTGGCGTTCCGCGACCATACAAAGTGGGAAATAGCGAACGTTACACTCGACATTCCCGTTCCCCAGAATATCCATCGCTGCGTTCAGGTAGGGCGATACTTCGCTATATCGCGGTACGTTCGTCGCATTTCGCTTTCCGGCGATCTGCTGATCTTCAAACGGGTTGAACGCGAGAAAATTTACTACTCGGGCATTTACGTCGACCGCCAACTGCGCGATTCTTTCCAGCTGCGGCAAAATGGGTTTAGATAAGACACTATTAAAGCGGATGGGAATCCCTGCTGTTATGATGTTCTCAAGCCCATGGCGCTGCTTTACCGCGGCGCCTTTCACGCCCACAATCGAGTCGTAGGTATCGTCGAGCCCCTGCACGCTGACCAAAAGATCCCGGATACCCGCGTCTTTGAGCGCAACGCACCGACGTAGATCCTGCAGTGCGATCGCGTTGGTGATCAGGGTAGGCATCAAGCCGATCGTGCGGCAATGCTCGACGAGCTCATTGATATGGCGAAACAAGGTCGGCTCGCCACCCTGGATGTCAATCGCGTTGTTGTCATAAACATCGACCAATGTCGAACAAATTCGCTTGGCCTTCTCGATGGTCATGAAAGCATGCTCGGGATGATCCGTTGAATTGATGCGATCAAGAAAGTAGCAAAAGTGGCAACGTATATTACAGGTCTGGCCCAGCCACATCACCCCTCGGCGGGTAATCGTTCTCGTCGTTGTTTTTACAAAATCCAAGGTTGGATCGACGACAAATTTTTGGGTCAAAGCTGGTTTATTCGCTGCCATTCAGATTTCCTCCGCCGAGCATACTATCGCCCTTTTTGGATCGGTCCGTCGCGGCCAATAATCACTCATATCATTTTGTCGCAGTCGCAGTACGAAAATTATTTTGCCATTTCCCGACATCATGGGGGCGTCCAACGCCCTGGTATTTATGATAGAAACCGATTTTCTGCGATCACGGTTAGGAGAGCAAAAGCCACGCCACAGAACAGGGTCAATTTGTTTGCAAAAAAAAGCCGCTTGCGGCATTGCTGTGACAAATATTGCCAGATATTGAACAAAAATGCACTTTCTTTTCTCAAATGGACTGTTGAATATCAATGACGAATGAAGGAAAGCGTTAGCAGAATGTCTAAAGAAATATCCTTTGCAGATGGGCGAAAAGCCATGGGCGGTGGATGATTGAGTGGAGCGATTCTGCGTCCAACGAAACCGGCGCACTTATTGCTCAATATGTTTCACTCGCGACACGACGAGTGAAGCCGGCGACTGTTCGCGACGGAACCTAGTCCCTACAGGACGACATCAAGAAACGTGTTGAAGAATGACATCGCAGCCTAATCCCCCCCTGTTACTGTTCTATCCAACAAGCCCAGTGCATGTGACTGACATGCGTTTAGTCATACAGCACATGCCGGAGTGGCGCTTCGTTGGAATACTGTACAGGCGGTGGGCCAAGAGAACTCCGGGCATCGACGTTGCCTTGCGCCAGTGCGAAATCGATTACTTAGAATTGGACGAAGCCCCAGCGCTGGCAAATGAACTTCCTACGGACACTAGTGTATTGGTACTCGGCACAGCCGTAGACTACTTTGCGCTGGATCTTATGGCCTGGGCCAAACAAAGGGAGCGCCCGATCGTTGCGATCGAAGAAGTTGCGCAACTTGCTCTTAATCAGCGTGATATGAACAATTACGATGCACCGTTTGACCGCTTTTTTCTAGCATCGGCTGAAGAAAAACACGGCTACGTCGAGCTGGGTTATCCGGTTGATAAACTATGCGTCAGCGGACTACTGGCCAACGACCGGTTCGGACAAGCAGGTGGAGACCAAGAGAAAAATATCCGGGAACGCATCGGTTTAGGTGGCGGCGAGAACGCGATTGTCTACACCACTTCACCCTTAAAACACCGCCTAAGGATTCACAACAAAGACGATTGGGCGTTTCGCGAAAGTGTTTTGATACAAATTGCAACTGTCAGCCGTCGAACTGGTCGCATTACAGTCGTCAAATTGCATCCAAATGAGGACCTAAAGACCGAGCGGGAGAAAATTCAAGAGATCATACCCAACGCGATTGTGATCGGACGCGAAATAGGGGTAGACGAACTCTTCTCGATTACTGGAGTGCTAGTCAACCGGGGAAATTCACAAACTTGTCTCGATGCGGTTTTGCGAGGCATACCGACTGTAATCCCCGCCTGCGGACTGAGGACGTTGTTTCATTATGACGGAGGCGCTTACATCGTCGAAGAGATGTGCAACCTAGCTGAGGCGATCGAGACTGCTCTAGCCAACGGCGCACCAGACAGTTCTGAGGTCCGGGCCAAGCATTTTTATCGTCCGCCCAATGGCGTCGGTCATTTTATTGCTCGCGAAATTAGCGCGCTAGTGGGAGCTGCTTCGCCTGCGGACGAGCTTTTCTGGAACTGGCTGATCAAATCCATGCTCTTTGTCGGCCGGCACGATCGCGCGCTTCAATTGTCAGAGAGGATTGAACCACGCACTGCATGGCAAGAGAACGTGCGCATCGCATTGAAGGCTCACGCGGAGGAGCGGTTGGACGACACCGTCGCCGCATGGCGGGAATGCATTGTGCTTGATCAGAATTGGTACTTTCCTCACTACGAACTCGCGCATGGCTACCAAACCTCGGGAGAACTTTTTCGAGCTATTGAACACGCGCACAAAGCCCTCGAACTCCATCCGCCGTTTCATTCGCTTTGGCATGAAATCCCGATGTGCGTGGTAATCATGGCTTCGCTCAGAAAGATGGGCAACGCCGATGGCGCAACCAATCAACTCAATTCGTTGGAAGCGCGCGGATTGGTCGACATTGTGCCCGAACTGCTCATCGAAAAGGCGGCACAACTTTCTTC
>Ga0066710_100006881_pt1 | contig 10745 bp, 9 predicted proteins | sample GraSoiAngelo_159_FD_79666 | JGI IMG/M metagenome (GOLD analysis project Ga0066710, IMG submission 79666) | Grasslands soil microbial communities from the Angelo Coastal Reserve, California, USA - 14_1009_16_40cm | ecosystem: Environmental > Terrestrial > Soil > Grasslands | place: USA...
CCGATGACTGACGCGCATCAGGGAACGGAATCGGGAGCTTCGATCTTCGAGGTCCTCACACCCCTCGTGCGGGAGTGGAGACTCGTCTTGGGCTTTCCACTCGGTGCCGGGGTCATCGCCGCCGCCGTCGCCCTGCTCCTCCCTCTCTCGTATACGGCCACCACGACGTTCGTCCCGGCCATCAGCGGGAGCGGCGCTACCATGCCGGGCGGCCTCGCGAGTCTGGCGAGTCAGTTCGGGCTGAATCTCGGAGCCGGGCCGGTCGTGTCGCCCGACTTCTTCGCGGAGGTGCTGACCAGCCGTGAGCTCCTGAAAGCCACGCTCCTCTCTCAGTTCCAAGGTCGCGCGCTGCTCGACATCCTGAAGATCGAGGGGAAGACTCCTGAAGCGCGCGTGAACGAGGGGATCCGCGAGCTCGAAAAGCACATCTACCAGCGGGTGGATCGCCGTACCGGAATCGTCACGCTCAGCGTCACCGGCGCCCCCCCCGCGCTTGCCGCCGCGGTGGCAAACCGCATGGTGGAGCTGCTCAACACGTTCAACCTGGAGCGCCTGCAGTCGCAGTCACGCGAGCGCCGCCGGTTCGTCGGCGAGCGCCTGCAGCAGGCAGAGCGCGAGCTCCGCGACGCCGAGGCTCAGCATCTCAGATTCCTCCAGGCCAACCGCCGCTACGCGGGATCGCCGCTCCTGGCATTCGAGGAGAACCGTCTGAGCCGCCAGGTGCAGCTGCGCCAGGAGGTGTTCCAGACCCTGACGCGCGAATACGAGGAGGCCCGCATCGCTGAGGTCCAGGACACGCCCGTCCTCACCGTGATCGACCCTGCGACGCCGCCCGATCGTCGCAGCGCCCCGCGGCGCAAGCTGCTCGTATTCTTCGCCATGTTGGCCGCTGGCGTATCCGCGCTACCACTGGTCTACCTGAGGGAGTACCGCCGCGCCGCCGAGCAAGAGGTGGCGGCGCCGTACCGGGGCTTCTTGGAAGCATGGAGGAGCACCCGCGCGGAGTGGGCGACGGCGCTGCGACTCGGGAACCGCCATCCCCGGGAGAGCATGAAAGAAGGCTCGAAGCAGGATGCGAAACGCGCCTAGCAGGAGCAGCGCCCGGGCTCTCGTCCTGCTCTGCGCCTCCCTGGCCGCGGGTGCGTGGGCCCTGGTCGCGCTCGCCATGTCGCCCCGGTACTCGCCCGCCAATGCTCTCAGTTTCGTCCTGCTCTTCTGCTCCCTGCTCTTCCCGGTACTGACGTGCGTTCTGAGACCCGCGGCCGGCAGGGGCGCAGGGGTGGGGGAGATCGGGGGCCTCGACATCTGCCAGCCGGGCGTAGTCGTGGCGCTGTTCTACTATTTCTACATGGTGATTCCCGCCCTCCACATCTGGCACGACCTCGGGCTTCACTCGACCTGGATCGATCCCACCTGGCCTCCCGAGCGGGTGTTCAACGTCACCTGCGCCCTGGGCCTCCTCGGTCTGGTCGCGTTCGGAGCCGGATACCACGCCGGCCTCGGGCGGCCGCCCGGCCGAGCGATCGGGATGCTCTTCCCGCGCGGCGCCGTTGCATGGTCATCCGCCGCCTGGGGAGTCGTCGCGGCGATGATCGCCGTTGGACTGGTCTTCAAGCTGTACCATCTCGCGGCATTCGGAGGGCTTTCACCGCGCGTGCTGCTGTATCTGTCCCCCTCGTACGCCATCGAATCCGGCGTGAAGATCGGCGGCGTTCCCACTTTGCTCGAGTCACTGTTCGATTGGGGGGTGTTGTTGCTCTTGTTCCGGTCTGTGACGACGGGAAGGTACAGGGTCGTGGCGCTCGCCCTCACCGGCCTGGCCCTCCTCCTCGCCTACCTTCTGAGCGGGAAGAGAAGTGCGATCGTGCCGTTCCTCCTGTTTCCCGCAGTGTGGTATCACTATTTGCGGCGCCGGATCGGTGTCGGACGAGGCCTGGTCTATCTCGCCGGGGGACTTGTGCTCACGGTCCTGCTGCTTCTCATGCGGTCCGTCGGCCCGCTGCTCGTGACCGCCGGCGGAGCGACCTTCACCGGGCGTGCGGTAGACATCCTGGTCCAACCGGTGCGCTTCTTCCTCTATTCGCCCGAGCTGACGGTATATGACATGACCATGCTCGCCGTCCAGGACCGGGCCTTCTTCCTCCACTCGGTTGGAGGCCCGTTTTGGGGCGGCTTGCAGCACAACGTCGCCCCGCTCACCTACGTCATCCCACGGTTTCTCTGGCCCACGAAGCCGGCATTCGCTGATTTCGGCACGCTGTTTTACGAGCGTGCGATCGGCGACCGCCCAGAGATCGGCTTCTCCGTGGGTCTTGTAGGGGGAGCCTACGTCTTCGCGGGCGTCATTGGCGTGGCGCTCGCCATGGCCCTCGTGGGCGTGGTCTCCCGCTGGGTGTACGACGTGCTCCGACCGCGCATGGATGGACCGTGGCAGGTCTTCTTGTACAGCATCTTCCTGTGGATGGCGTTTCTGCTCGTGAGGTTCGGCACCCTCGGCTCCACGGTGATGTTTTTCTTTCAGTACGAGCTGGTCGGGGTGCTGGCGGCGCTCGTCATTGCCCTGTGGCTCGGGCCGCGCCACCCCTCCATGAAGTAGGTATCGGTGAGGGGCGAGCGGCACATCGGTCAGAGCAATCGAATCTCGCTCGGATGGCTCGTCACACCAGGGCCTCACTGAGACGGCGCGCGACCTCGTCGACGCTGAAGACGCGTTGCGCGTCCCGCGCGATGCGCGCGCGGGGAATCGACCGGAGCGCCGCTATGCCGCGCGCGATCTCCGGAGTGCTCTTGCCGTCGATATAGAGCACGTACTCATCGAGGTCGTCGATTCGACAGTTGCGGTTGGCGATCACGGGTGTGCCCACGGCCAGCGCCTCAGCGGCGGCGAGCGAGGTCTGAAGATCATCGGCGGGCAGAATCACGAACGCGTCGGACTCGCCGTACAGCGCGAAGCGGCTGTCGTCGTAGGCGGCACCACGCAGCGTCACGCAGTCGCGCAGATCCAACGCGGCAACCCGGCGAGCAATGTCTGGGAGCGCACCCTCGTCATCGCCCATGACCGTCAGGCGCACCGCGCCAAAATAAGGGCGGAGCGCGTGCATCAGCTCGACGGTGTGCAGGACGCCCTTCGTCGGATGCAGCCGGCCGACGAAGCAGAGTCTGAGCTCCGGCGCCGGAGGCACGGGGCCGTCTGACGTCGCCCCGCCTTCCGCCCGGCGATGCTGCTCGGGAACGACCACCGGATGCGGCAGCAGGCGCACCTTCTCGCGCGCCACGCCGATGGCGAGGTAGTCCTGCCGCTCGCGTTCGTTCTCGGCGAAGCAGAGGCTAACAGCCTTCGCGAACCAGCTCCGGAACAAGGAGTCCCAGACGCGCTTCTTCCCCACGGGCCGCTGGGAGATCGTGCCAAAGGAATGGTGTATCAGCTTCACCCCCCTTAACCGGCTGACCAGGAGCAGGACGAGTGGCAATAGCCCCCGGTAATCAACGAACTGGATATAGTCGTACCGGCCTGCCTCCATGCAGATCCTGGCGCACAGCCGGAAGTGCAAATGGATGTTCCGTCTGGCGAGCGCTGCAATCCGCAGGGCCTTCACATAGGTGATCCGACCTCGGGAGCCCAGGTCCACGACGTGCGGCCCCATGAACGACGTGCGCGTGATGAGATCCGACGTGAGCACGTCCACCCGCACGCCGCGAGCTCGGAGCATCTGGGCATACGCCTCGAACAGACGCGTCGGACCCCCGAACGCGTACGCGGGCGCATACCAGTTGGTCGCCTGAAGAATCCGCACCGCCGACCTGCCCTCCCCGACCGCCGACGCCCCTGTGCCGGGCGCTCAAATGCGTCAGTCGGGACCGCTCGTCCGGATCAAGGAGAAATCCGTGCCGTGCCCGACGGCGAAGATCCGGTATCCGTGACGATTGAGCTCCCGGACGGCGGCCGCGGCGGGCGCGTAATCCGCCGACCCGGGGACACAGTGAAACTCCACCAGAATCTGTCGGACGTCGAGACCTGAGCGGAGCACGTCGTGGAGCACGCCGTATTCCGCGCCCTCGATGTCGAGCTTGAGAATGTCCACCTTCCGGTGCCCGAACTCCGCCATGACGGTCGCGAGCCGCTTCACGGGTACCTCGAGAGCGCCACCACAGTGGTGACCGTCCTGGATCAGCGTCCCCGAGACATAGCTCGGGTCATCGGGAAGGTAGAGCGCCGCCGCACCGTCGAAATCGGCTATTCCGTACGGCTGGAACAGCAGCTCAGGGGGGCGCGGTTGCCGCTCGACCCACTGGATCGACCGGGGCGTCGGGTCGAAGGCCCACACTCGGAGCCCGTAGGTACGGATGAGGGACGAGGCGAAGGACACGTCCTCGCCGACGCCCACGGCATACACGACCGATTGCGCGCTTACCGCGTTCGGGCAGATTCGCCACCCACCGTATTGCGGATCACCGTGCAACTCCGCGCGGCGGGCGATCTGCACCGGCCGGTAGAACGACAGACCGAGCCGCTGTCTCAGCCAGAGCCTCGTGGCGCGGAGCGCCCGGAGGGCCCGGGGCCCGCACACGGTCCGGACCAGACCCGAGAGCGCGGGACTCATCTGGTCACCGCGTCGACGATCTCCGCGGTGCGCGCGGCAATGCCGTCGGCGTCACCGGCCAGGTCTGGATACACGGGAAGGCGGACCAGGGTACTGCTGCACTCCTCCGTCACCGGGAGGCGATCTGAGCGGTCCGCCACCCGCCGGCCGAACGGCGAGGAATGCAGCGGGACGAAGTGGGACGCTGCACCGATGCCGCCGGCGGTCAACGCGGCGAGCACGCGGTCCCGGACGGCGGGAGTCCGCACCCGGAAGAAGAAGATGTGATAGTTGGGCTCCGCATACGGCGGGACCACGGGACGAACGACCTGCCCACGGGTCGCCAGCGGCTCGAGACCCCGGGCGTACGCTTCCCACACGATGCGACGCTTGGCCTTGATCTCCGCCCGCTTGGCGATCTGCGCCTCGAGGACTGCCGCCAGGATCTCGGACGGAACGTAGCTGCTGCCTTCGCTGACCCAGGTATAGCGGTCCACCTCGCCGCGCAGGAAGTCGGCGCGGTTCGTTCCCTTCTCACGAATGAGTTCGGCCTTGCGCGCCGCCGCCGGGTCGTTCGTGAGGAACGCTCCTCCCTCCCCGCACATGATGTTCTTCGTATCGTGAAAGCTGAGGCATCCGATCTGGCCGATGGTGCCGAGTGGCCGCCCCGCGTGGCGGGCGTCGATGCCCTGAGCGGCATCTTCGACGATCGCCAGTCCCCGGCCCCGGGCGAGATCGGTGAACGCCTCCATGTCGCAGGCGACGCCCGCGTAGTGAACGACGATGACGGCCTTCGTGCGCGGCGTGACGCGGCGCTCCACGTCCACGGGGTCGATGTTCAGCGTGTCCCCGGTGATGTCGGCGAACACCGGGCACGCCCCGCGCAAGACCACGGCGTTGGCCGTCGACACGAAGGTGAAGCTCGGCATGATCACTTCGTCGCCCGGCTTCACACCGAGGACCAGCATGGCCATCTCGAGCGCATGCGTGCACGACGTGGTCAGATAGGCGTGCGCCACCCCGAGCCATTGACGCAAGCTTTCCTCGACTCGCCTGCCGACCGGTCCGTTGCCCCGGAGGGTGTCTCCCCGCAGCACCCGGGCCACCGCCTCGATCTCACGCTGATCGACGCAGGGCCGGTTGAACGGGATCGAGGCGCTCATGCCTCGCGGGGACTAACTTGTGGCATGACGATTCGCCTGCTGGCCGTGCAGAACATCATGAGCCCCTACAACCTCTCCTTCTTCGCAGCCCTTAGCAAAGTGCAAGCGGTCGCCGCGCGCACGGTGTTCCTGGCGCCGAACGACACGAATCGACCGAGGCAGGCGCTGCCGGCCGACCTCGGCTTCGACTACCGGGTGCTCCCATGCCTCCACACCTTCATGCCCCGCTACGACATGCCCGTGTACGTGCACTGGGGCCTCTGGACCGAGCTGCGCCGGTTCCACCCCGACGTGCTCGTCATAAGCGGCTATCACTACTTCGCGACGCTCGAGGTGTTGGCCTTCGCTCGCGGGCATCGCGTGCCGGCAGTCCTGTGGTCCGGCAGTCACCTCGGCAGCGGATTCATCAAACGGGGCTGGGCCGATGCATACAAACGTTGGGTCATTAGCCGCTTCGACGCCTACCTGACGTATGGCTCCGCCGCCCGCGATCAGCTGGTCCACTATGGCGCTCCCCCGGGCCGAATCATCGTGGGTTGCAATACCGTCGACGTCTGCTGGTTCAAGCAGCGGGCGCAGGCGCTGCCGCGCGCCGACCAGCCAGCAGGCCCGCTTCGGCTGCTCTTCGTCGGCCGTCTTGTGCCGCTCAAGAACGTCGGCGCCCTCATTACGGCTGTCGGGCGCCTCCAGCAGCGCGGTCTGCACACCACCCTCGCGATCGTCGGCGACGGGCCAGCGCATCGGTCCCTGCAACAACAGGTCGATCGGGACGGCGTCCGCGGCGTCACGTTTGCGGGCTTCCAGACCGCCGAGCGGCTGGTCGCGGCCTACGTCAACGCGGACGCACTCGTCCTCCCGTCCCTCAATGAGGTGTGGGGCGTCGTCGTGAACGAGGCCGCAGCCTGCGGGATTCCAGCCGTCGTGTCCACCCGAGCCGGCGCAGCCCGCGACCTGATCCGCGCAGAGGAAACCGGACTGACCTTCGACCCCGCCCGTCCCGGCGACCTGGAGCAGTCTCTCGAGCGGCTCGCTCGCGACCGCGGGTTGTGCCGGCGCATGGGGGAAGCCGCGCAGCAGTTCATTCTCACGCGCGACCAGGCGTACTATGTCGAACGTCTGGTGAACGCCGCGCAGTTGGCGCTCACGGGGCACCGGCATCACGGCGACCGGGCCGGTCCCGCGTAGCTCTTACGCCGGCCGAATCGGGCGCGCGACCGCCGCCAGTCGCTGGCCGTACCAGGCATCGTAGAACTTGCGATGCTCCCCTGCGAGGATCGCCGACCACCATTCCTTGTTCTCCACATACCACGCCACGGTGGCGGCGAGCGCCGGGCGGAAGTCGTGGCGCGGCATCCAGCCCGTGTGGACCCGCAGCTTCGTCGCGTCGAGCGCGTAGCGACGGTCATGGCCGGGACGGTCGGCGACATACCTGATGCGGCTCGGGTCTCCGGCCAGCTCGGCGAGGATCGCATCGACGACCTCCCGGTTCGTCAGCTCCACGCCGGCGCTGATGTTGTAGACCTCGCCCGCGGACCCCTTTTCCAGCAGCGTCAGGAGCGCCCGGCAGTGATCTTCCACGTGGATCCAATTCCTGACGTTGAGGCCGTCGCCATACAGGGGCAAGTCCCGCCCCTGGATCGCGTGGGTGATCATCAACGGGATGAGCTTTTCCGGAAACTGGTAGGGCCCAAAGTTGTTTCCGCAGCGGGTGACGAGCACCGGCAGCTCGAAGGTCCCAAAGTAGGCGATTGCCAACAGGTCGCCCGCCGCTTTGGACGCGCTGTAGGGAGAGCTGGGCCGCACGGGAAAGTCCTCGGTCGCTCGCTCGCCGGGCGGAATGGAGCCGTACACCTCGTCCGTAGAGACAACCAGGACCCGGTCCACCCGCCCGACCCGCGCGGCTTCCAAAACGCACTGCGTCCCCTGCACGTTGGTGCGGAGAAACGGGTCCGGGCCCGCGATGGAGCGGTCCACGTGACTCTCGGCGGCGAAGTGGATGAGGACTGCGGCGGGCTCCCCGCACAGTGAATTCAGGAGATCCCGGTCGCACACGTCCCCGCGAATGAGCTCATAGCGCGGGTCTCCCGCGATGTCCCTGAGATTCGCCAGATTCCCGGCATAGGTGAGCAGGTCGAGGTTGACGACCTTGCAAGACGGTCGCTCCGTGAGGAGCAGCCGAATGAAGTTGGATCCGATGAATCCGGCTCCTCCGGTGACGATGTACCGAGGCACCGTGATCATGCCTCGCGCGTCTTCCATTCCCGCACGGCTGCGGCGACCTCGAACAGGCTGTCGGCCGTGCCTGCGTCACCCCAGAAGCCCGTCAGCACGCCGTGTACCAGCTGGCCCCGCCGGGCGTATACGTTGTTCACCTCCGAGATCTCGAGCTCTCCCCGAGCGGACGGGGAGATCGTCTCGATGACCTGCCAAACGCTGGGCCGATAGAAGTACACGCCGACCACCGCCAGGTCACAGCTCGGGTGGGCAGGCTTCTCTACGATGCCCACCACGCGCCCCGCGCCGTCGAAGCTCGGCACTCCGAAGCGCTCGGGGTCACGCACGCGGCGGAGCAAGACCATCGCTTCCTGATTCGAGGCCAGGAACCGCGCCGCAAACGGAGCAAGCGAGTCTTCCAGGATATTGTCGCCCAGGATGACGCAGATCGGAGCATCGACCACCTGCGCGCGGGCGCACGCCAGCGCGGCCGCTATCCCGTCTTCGCCATTCTGTGTGGCGAACGACAGCCGATCGAAGCCCAATTCCCGCCCGTCGCCGAGCAACTCCTGGACCTCCGCAGGCTCACGGCCGCCGACCACGACGCACGCCTCGCGGATGCCTGCACTGAGCAAGGAAGCCAGCGGGTAGTAGATCATCGGCCGATCATAGACGGGAAGCAGATGCTTATTGACGACGCGCGTCATCGGCAGGAGGCGCGTGCCCCTGCCGCCGGCCAGGATCACCCCACGCAACCGCTCCATCAGGCTCGCCACGGTCACCGAGACGACCGAAGCCCCTCCCTCATAGTCACGATCGGAATCGACTGCCGCCGGACATAGTCCAGCAGCTGGTGCAGAGTGGCAGCATCCCCGCGATCGACCTCGTGGAGCATGAACACCAGCCACTGACCTGTTCGCTTCGCTTCGTCGACCACCCGCTCGTAGGTCGGCAGCGTGTCCGTCCCGGCCCGGGCATACTGCCTTCCGAAAACGAAGCGGCGGATGGCATACCGGTCCGCCAGCGGAAGCGGGTTCGGGCCACCGCTGGCAGCTACGCCACCCTCGTAGCACTTGCGGGTGACGCGTTCCACCTCGGCGTTGAACAGCCCATAGGGATATACATGTGTCGTGACCGTAAGCCCAACCTGCTCAAGGTCACGTTTGGCCCCGCCGATTTCCTCCTCCAGCTGAGCGCCGGTCAACCTGGTTTCGTCCAGGTGCGCCCGGCTGTGGCTCGCGATCTCCCACCCGGCAGCCTGCATCGCCAGCAGCTGGGAATCGGTCAAGAACCGCCGACTGCTGATGACCGCCGATACGGCCACGGCTCCGTGCGCGTCGAAGATCGGCTTCTTGACCGTATAGTCCGTCCAGCTGCCATCGTCGATCACGAACGTGACCATCGGGTGAGTCACCGGAGAGACCGGGCCCAAGCAAGCGACCGCGGCCAGGGTGCTCGTCAACGCGAAACGGCGCGCTGTCGGTGAGGAGCTCACGACGCGGCTCCCGAACGAGCGGTGAACACGTAGCTGTGGTCGTCCCGATACGGTCCACCCCCGTCCCCGTCGACCCCGCGCGGATCCACGGGATCGCCGTCTCGCGCATATCCCAGCGATTCGAGCAAATCGAGCAGCTCGCGCCGGTCCACTCCGCGATGCACCTCCAGCACGAGCCTGGGCGTGAACTCGCGCAGCACGGCGGCCATTCCTTGGAGGGTTTCGATCTCCATCCCCTGGACATCGATCTTGACGCCGTCGATACGGGGCTCGCCCTCGCAGAGATCTCTCCAGATCGAGTCCAGGCGGACCGTCAGGACGGTCTCGAGCCGACGAGCATCCGCCTCCAACGTGCTGTCCGCCATGCCGCGCTCGATAGGCAGGCGCTTCAGCGCGAGCCGATCCGCCGCTCCGAGGCCGAACGGGAGCACGATCAGCTGAGGCAAGTCATTGAGCGCCCGGGTACGGGCCAGGTGTCCGGCCGTCGCCAGCACCGGCTCGAATGCGAAGACCCTCCCGCTTCGACCGACGAGCTCGCTCAACGCCATCGCGGTATAGCCGTAGTGCGCTCCCGCATCCAGCCAGCTTTCGCCACTCTGGACGTTCCGCTCGAACCACTGAAGCAGCGCACGCTCCGTTCTCCCGAGGATCGCGCTGGGATAATCATGCCAGGAGGTCACGATGGTGCGCCCGCGCAACGGGCCCGCCAGGATCCGATGAGGTCGAATCCCTCTTGGCATCAACCGGCGGATGTGCGCGCTCGGAGTCACGTCACACGTCCGTCTGGAGCCCGAATTGCATGACCACGTACTGGCAGTAGCCGCCGAGCCCAGGGAGACGTCTCAGGAGCCTGCGATCCAGTGAGCGGGTCAGTGTCAGCAATCGGCGAGCCGGCTTGGTCCCGAGTAGATAGGGAGCAGGCAGCAGCAACAATCCGACAAGATTGAAAAACTCGAGCTGGACCGCCCCGAACCCTTTCACAAACGTCCGCAGGTCGGTGACGCTCAGCGGCCGCTCGGTGGGAGTCCTGATCCCGGGCGTTAGGAGGCGATAGAGGCGCAGCAGCGGATTGTGAGCGACTGGTTCGTGGAACTGCGCGATCCCGCCCGGCCTGAGGAGGCTTTTCAGGGCGTTCTTGAAGAGCCGCAGGTCGAGATGATGAAGCACGCCGTTGCCCCAGACCACGTCGAACTGCTCACCGTCATCAGCCAGCGACTCAGCCGGCCTCACTGCGAACTCGAGATGACCGGTCTCACCGAGCGCGCTGGCGCGGCGTCTCGCCTCTTCGACCAG
>Ga0066710_100006882_pt1 | contig 10744 bp, 6 predicted proteins | sample GraSoiAngelo_159_FD_79666 | JGI IMG/M metagenome (GOLD analysis project Ga0066710, IMG submission 79666) | Grasslands soil microbial communities from the Angelo Coastal Reserve, California, USA - 14_1009_16_40cm | ecosystem: Environmental > Terrestrial > Soil > Grasslands | place: USA...
CCTCCATCTTTGCCGCGGATTACCAACAATTCGATTATTGACCGCCCTATTTTCTCCCAATGAGCCTTCCAGCACATAGGCAACATCTGAAGCCTCAACGAGATTATTACGAATCTCGTTGGATAGCAGATCTCCTCCCAACGAGATGCCGTTTACAACACCCTTGACGGTATTATTAGCTACAAGCGAATTTTGGATACGTCTCAAATCTATAGCGTATTCCTTGCCCCCGGACACCTCGTTCTCGATTGTATTCCCCGTCACGGTCAATCGCTTAAACACAATATCCGCGCCGACCGATGTGTTAGCAAAGATCATCTGTGCTGGCGGCGGAGCACCAGCCTTGATCCGTATGCGGTTGTCCTTGATCAGAAGATCCTCAAACACATTGCCTGTTGCGGGCTTCGAGTTATCCGGCGTTCCGATGCGGACACCATACCCAGTTGTCTTGGTTCTGATGACTTGATTGTCCGCAATAGTAATTCGCCGCAATATGCAATGGCTATCAGTTGGAGGGTCGATTCCCACGCTAAAGCCGGCGCCAAGAGGATCCACGACAGTATTGTTCGTGATTTGATAGTCTTCGGCAATCGCCTTATCTCCGACCGTAAATATGCCGATTCCGGCGGTCGCAACGGCGCGTTTTACCGTGTTTCGATCGATCACGACTCTTTGCGAATGGTTAACTTCGAGCTGCAAATCGTCAATGACGTTGTTGATGATTTTGACGTCTTGGCTGGGTTCCGATCCTCTCGCAAAAACAAACGAGTAGCGATCGGTTTTACCGCCAAGTTTCGGAGCGCTATCGAGAAAGGTATTGTTTTCGATCCGCACACCCTTCGCCGCATAAAAGACCACGCCGCCATAGGACGCTATCCCGTTAGCGTCAAAAGTAAGATTGGAAATTTCGATATCGCGAGATGCTTCGATGGTTGCGATTCGAGCAGCGCCGGTTTTCTGCTTGATCGTCGACTTCTGACCCTCGCCGGCAAAAGACAAGCTCGAGCGATTCTTAACGACGAAATTCGAAACGCTGTAGACCCCGGCAGGGAAATAAATCGTTTCACCAGGCTTCGCCGCATTGATCGCCGCCTGGATTGCTGTTGTATCGTCCGCCAATCCATTTCCCCTTGCGCCAAACTCCTTCACATTGACGACCCTACCACGGGACTGCCCCGATCCGGCTGCCGCTACGACACAAGCACTTGTAGTCAACATCAAGAGAAGGCTGATGACTGCTCGTAAAGTCATACTATCTCCGTACCAATCAGCTTTTCAGGCGCGCGAAAAGTTATCGCTTTTTCTGTCAATAGCTGCGTATACAGATCATCCATATCGCTGAGCAGACGCTGGACCGTAAAACGGTGCCGGACTGAGTCGCGGCCATTTTTACCCAGTTCTCGTGCCATCTGCGAACCATGTAATAAGGCGAGGACAGCATTAGTGAGCGCTTCAGGTGTTCGTGGCGGAACCAGACGCCCGGTCTTGTGGTCCTCGATCAGATCCGGCAGCCCGCCGACACGGGTCGCCACCACCGGACAACCTGCAGCCATCGCTTCAATCGCAGAAACCGGCGTTCCTTCGTTATCCGATGAAACCAGGAGCAGATCCAGATCGGCGTAGATACGGGGAAGGTCCCGACGCCAACCGGTGAACAGGACTCGATCCGCGATACCCAGCCTCCGCGCCTGCTGTTCGAGAGCGGGGCGCAACACGCCGTCACCGACAATCACAAAACGAGCAGTTGGTTCCAGTGCGGCGATCTGGGCCGCGGCTGCCAGAAAGAGGGCATGGTTCTTAATGGGGAAAATTCGGCCGACAATTCCTACCAATTTAATTTCATCGCTCAAGCGCATTTCACGTCGGAACTCACCTTGCTGTGTATGAGAATCGAGGAACGGCTCGAGGTCAAAACCTAAAGGAACGACTGTAATTTTTTCGGCCTTCGCAATACCATAGCCGATCAACTCATTTTTGACTTGTTCGCTCACGGTCACAAGCCGGTCGGTAAACCAAACCAACGACTGTTCAACGCGGCGCAACAACGCATTTTTCACAGGCCTGTAATAACCGTGCAGCACATGACCATGAAATGTATGAACAATGACTGGTACTCCGGCTAATCGAGCAGCGAGACGGCCCAAAAAACCGGCTTTCGCGGTATGCGTATGAACGATGTGAGGCCGTTCTAGACGCATTAAGGTAAACAATTTTATTAAAGCCTTGGCATCCCTCGGTGCGAGGTTAAAAGCGGTAACAATTTCCGGAATCACAGTGGGCTGAACTCCGTGAGACAAAGCGAAGTCCAGCATCGAGCCCTCCGCGTGGTTTTCGCTACCCACTACGAGCAATTGCTCGAAGCGGGCCGGATCCAGACCCGCGGTAAGATTAACCACATGGATCGCCGGACCACCGATATTTAAGCGTCCAATGATGCGAAGGACCCTGATCTTATCTTCAGCGGAGTGGAGAGACACGGAGTCACCTCCTGATCGATAAAAACTTGATGCCATATCTCAAACGTCAGCAAACTCCACAATCTATGGCCGTGATCGCGCTTCCCGCTCTGGTGCTCCTGGATGAGACGACGTACGGCTTCTTCTTTGAAATAGCCGCGCCGTAATGCCTCAGGACTGAGCAGTACATCGCGAACGTAATCTTTCAGACTGGTACGAAACCAATGACCCACGGGGACACCGAACCCATGTTTCTTGCGGAGGATGATTTCCTGGGGAATGAGACCCGCGAGTGCTTGCTTCAGTATGTACTTCGTCGTCATCCCCCTTAGCTTTAGCTCTGAGGGAATTCCGGCGGCGAATTCCACGAGCCGTTGATCCAGGAAAGGACAGCGAGCCTCCAGGGAGTTCGCCATAGTCATTCTATCCGTCTTTACCAGCAGATCGCCGGGGAGATAGCTTTGCATGTTGACCGAGAGCAACTGGCCAATTGCATCACCGTTCTGATGCTGGTCAAAATACCCATGGAAGTAATCTACGGGATCTAGATCAACAGGTTCCGCGAGCAATTCTCGAATGAAGCCGCTTTGAAAAATGCCAACCCAGTCTAAGTAGCGCTCGGCCAAGGGAAGGGGCGCGCTCTGCACGAAGCGTCGAGCGCGGCGGACAAAGCTGTTGTAACTCGTTGACTCAGGCAGGAGACCGAGAAGCTGAGCCGCGGCGGCTTGCAGGAAGCGCGGCACATGGCGATAAGCCTCGGCCAACCGTGCGGCGGCGAAACGCTGATAGCCGGCAAACAATTCATCGCCGCCGTCTCCGGTGAGAGCAACCTTCACATGCTCACGGGTCATTTGCGCAACCAAAAAAGAAGGGATCGCCGAAGAATCCGCAAAAGGCTGGTCATAATACCAGACCAACTTCGGCAACAGATCAATGGCGTCCGGCGTGACGAGAAACTCATGATGTTCGGTGTTAAATTTCTTCGCGATCACCCGCGCATATTCCAATTCGTTGAATGAAGGGTCGTCGGTAAAACCGATGGCAAATGTCTTGACCGGCTGGCGCGTGATCCGCGTCATGAACGCGACCACCGCAGCGGAGTCCACTCCGCCGCTGAGGAACGCCCCCAAGGGCACGTCGCTGACGAGCCGCACCCTGACGGCTTCTTCAAACAGCTCACGCAATCGTTCGACGTATTGTTTCTCCGAGAGCGCTGGATCCGCAACTTTTTGCGGCGGCGGTTCCCAATATCGATCGACAGTTACTTCGCGATTCTCGACGACAAGCCTATGCGCCGGGGGCAGCTCGGAAATATTCTCAAAGAACGTGTAGGGCGCCGGCACATATCCGTAGCTCAAGTAAAGGGGCAAGATGCTACGGCGCACCTGCGCTTTTACCGAGGGATCGGCCAAGATCGCTTTGATCTCGGAGCCGAAGATAATCCGGTCTTGGTCCCGATAATAGTAGAGCGGTTTCTTCCCAACCCTGTCTCTCGCCAAGAGTAGACGAGACGAATTTCCGACGCAACCGGTGCAGCCGTTATTCGCAAATCGAGAGTCATAAATGGCGAGGGCAAACATCCCCCTCAGTCGATTCAAACAATCGTCGCCCCATTCTTCGTAGGCTCGGAGCACGACCTCGGTGTCGGAACGAGTTTTAAAACGATGACCCTTCCCTTCCAGTTCTTTGCGTAATTCTTGAAAATTATAAATCTCGCCGTTGAAGACGATCGAGCAAGTCTTATCGTCGTTGAAGATCGGCTGATGTCCGCCTCCCAGATCGATGATACTCAAGCGGGTCATGGCGATCGCCGCGTCCTTGAACTCCGCCTTACCCCAATCGTCGGGACCGCGATGCTCAATCGTCGCGCTCATAGATCCCAAAGTGGACCGGGCAGGTGGAAAACCGTTACCCGAACTAAGCTCTATCCAGCCACAAATCCCACACATAGTTTTGTCCCCTGGCGAATCTCCACTGTTTCAGGCAATCGATCTAAATGCGGATCTTCGCTGGAGCAACTCTTCATAGAGCAATAGGGTTTCTTGAGACATTCTCTCGGCCGTAAAGTACTCTTTTACCCGTTCGCGTCCCCGCATACCCATACGGCTTTGCTCCAAAGGATCGATTAACAGGTGAGTTAACGCTTCAGCGAACGCCTTAGGATTGCCACGCTCGACCAGAAGCCCGGTCTCACCATCAATGACGATTTCTGTGAGAGGGGGAATCTTGCTAGCTACCACGGGCTTGCCGGTTGCCATTGCTTCAACTAGCACTTGGCCAAAGCCCTCTGAGCTAGTGGCGAGAGCGAATATATCGAGCGCATTAAGGAATGAGACAATGTCATTCTGGAAACCGACCAGCCGGACTTTTTCTGTCAAACCCAGCTCGTCAATCAATCTATGGAGCGTTTCACCGTATCCCCAGGGATCGTGACCGGCGATCAGCAAGCGCGCGCTGGGAACACGCATGCATAATTCCGGCATGGCTTGAATCAAAACGTCATGGCCTTTCCGCGGCTCGAGGCGACCTATGGAACCGATCACGATATTGTCGCTGAGCCCCCACTGCTCTCGGCGATCTACGCCAGATTCAGAGAACTTTTCCAGTTCGATACCATAATGGATCATCCTAGCCTTGTCTGGCGGCACACCCTGCCCGACCATCCAATCGCGGACCGCATGGGAAATACACAACATCACGTCCGCTCGCCGCCATAGAAGATTGAAAAGGGGTAGGCTCCATCGTCCTGACCAATCCTCGCTATAGATCGCGTGCACCGAGCAGACCCAAACTAAACCGGGATGGAAAACCCGCACGAACGCGCCGGCGAAATCGGCGCGCGGCAAATGGGTGTGCAAGATATCCGGCCGCTCTTCCCTCAGGACCCGCGGTATCCTGCCGAGGAAGAGAGAATCGTAACGGCTATCGGCTTGTAAGTTGATGACTCGGATATCTTCCTCCTCAAAATCAAGGCGAAGAGAACGGCTGTCTTTCACGTGCTCGCGCAAACAGGCCACGACAATTTCAACATTTTGTCGCTTCAGGTACCTGCAGAGTGTTAAAAGATGCAGTTCGGCTCCGCCGACAGAAAGCGTATTGATCAGATGAAGGACTTTCATAACCACCAAGTCACGGGCAAGCCCCGGGTCAGACTAATCTGTCTCCCCTTTGAGCAGGCACAGAAATTTCCAAGTCAAGAGAAGTTTTGGCAGAACTGGTATTTTTTCACAAACCACGAGCGTCTTTAGTAATGTGATGGGTAGCTTTTTTCTTTGCGGAATAAAAAATGGCCGCCACGCGACGTTCCGAAAACCTGCTTTTTTGAATAGCTCAATCCCTTGTTCGAGCGAAATACCGCCCCGAGGGTTGAGGTCCATTACGACCTTCTTTCGCACACGCCGCCGAAGCCTCTTTAATTCGGTTAAGGGATCGGCCACATACTCAAAAAATGTCTGGAACGAGACAATCGCATCAAAGGAATCTGACAAAGGCCTCCTTACAAAGTCAGCAACGATAAAATCGCCTTTCAATCTCGCTTTTTCAAACCGCCGTTCAGCCGCAGCCACCATCTTCGGTGAGATATCCACACCTCGATACTTTAAGCCATACTGAACGAACAGCTGCGCCAAATAACCGTCACCGCAACCCAGCTCCAACAGCGAGTCGCCTGGTTGTATGAGTCTCCCCCAGCCCGTCGAAATCACAAAGCGTCGGTCATAGTAAAAATCCGCATTGGCGGATACGCGGTCAGCAAATCCTTCGGCGAGTTGCTCAAACTTGTCTACAATGCCGTTAATGCTCTTAGATCTCATAGTATCCTCCGTCTTACACCATAATGACGCCATAACACCTTAAGCAGTTGAGTGGCGTACGTAGCACTAGCGCAGCGTCTGGATCCTGATCCCATGGTAGTTGATGCCGAAGACAACTCGTCCTAAAACCAGAATGGGATAAATCAAGCTTGTGACGGATAGATTGCTCTTTTTGATACAGTACGTTGATATATCTTAGTCAAACCGCGGAAAATGGCGCGCTTAAAAGCACTGCCAACAAATACCACGCGTTTCCCATCAACGAGAGTTATGTTTCCCACAGTGGATATTGTATGTACTCCATCTGGATAAGGGCTGTCGGCGTCGGGTTCGATACTGGCAACTTGTTCTTCGCTGAACTCCGTCGGTGTCAGTCGTATCACTCGGTTGATCACAATCCGCCCTCCGTAAGTTCTCGAACAATCTTGCGCAGGCCGATAAAGAAAGCCCTCGTGCGAAAACGGAGTTCCAGCAGACCGGGCCGAGTGGATGTCTGTTTTTATCGGATTTATTGCATGTGGCTTCCATGGCCCAGAAAGCTTCGCAGCATACCAAGCGAACAAATTTACAAACGCATTCTTTTCTCTGTCAGTGCACATCAGCCACCACAGTCCTTCATAATGGAACACTGTAGCGTCACTGGCAGCAATACCGTCAATAAGAGTGGCCACCTTCATCCAGTTTTGCGGAAACTGTTCGGCTTTATAAAGCGCTATTTCTCGTGCGGCGGCTGTCTCAGGAATGCAGTAGACTTCGCCATCGTACTCAATCAAATAGGGGTACGACACATGAACCGGCACATCAAGGACCGGCACGGGCTGGCAGCTATGACTTCCATCGGCAAGCTCTATGCTACAGATGATCCCTTTGGAGGAGCTGTAAGAAAACTGTTCACAAATGATCGTTAGCTTGTTGTCCTTAACTATACCAAAAGGGTCAGCTACAAATGTGCCGGTTTCTGGCGGCGGCAAATAATGAATTTTTGGCTTCGAGGTTAAAAACGCATGTATCGGCTCATACGAGATCCCTATATTCCATTCGTCATGGCAAAACAGGGAATTGTAGATTTTAATCACGCGATTCTTTAGGAGTGTCATCAGAAAGCGGAGGAGCTGGCAATTACTTGGTGCATGAGTCACCGGCGGTTCTACTTGGGACGGAAGGGAGGTGACGTAGTTACCACTACCGTTGAGGATATCGGCACAGACTCGCGCAGGCCACTGTGCAGTCTCGAAGAGGATCTCGTCAATGTTCTTAACATGAGAGTACTTGCATATTCCCCACAAACCCTTCTTCAGAATGACTTTAGAATTGTCTTGATCCGTCATCCTTTCTAGTGCTGCCCCAACTGAACACTCATCTGTGTAAATTTCCCAAAAGCAGGGCAGATCCGCTACGGCTTTGCCTGCAGCGCTATGTCTGAATGACCACACTCCGTAACGTGCGACGTTCAATATTGCTCCGCGAATTGTGCCAGAACCAAACCACAGAATGAAATCCAGATCATACGTACTAATGGTGTGCACATCTTCATCGTTGACGGACAGAGACGGCGCGTCGTTAACAGCGCTACAACGCATGAAAGGAACGTCTCCAAATGCCTTATTCATCTCCCTTATGCGAGTTGAGGACGCCCTAAAAAACCATTTTGAATAAAACCTAAACAAAACCCGGTCGAGATGATTCTCTTTCTCATAACTTGTCTGAGAGTTTCGATTTTCATTGACTATTATGGACAGGACTATCTGCACTTTGTCTAATGTCAATAGATTAGTGAGGCAACGAGCTTGCCACTCTTGAAGATTCGCTTGTGTATTCATAATGCCAATACGTATGGAGCGTGTACCGTAATCAACTCCAGAATTGGCATAATCTCGACTGTGCATAAACAAAAGTATTTTAAAGTACTGCCTTGAGCCGAGAGGGAGAATCCAGCTCACGATTGCTTGTAATTGACTTTAACCAACTTACTGCCACAGCCATCGTCTCGGCTAAGCGATCGCATTGTGTTATCTCTCTATGGAAAATGCCATCGATACGATTCTCTATCTTGTAGCTTCCAATATGGCTTCTAGCTTAGCTAGCGGTGCATTTCCATCGTTATTCCTTTGAGCAAGTGATTAGCCCTATTGTGCCACGTGTATTTCTGAACATCTCTCGTTGCCTGGTCGGCTAGTTTTCTTGCCAAATGATGATTCTCTAAGACGTATTGAATGCCGAGCGCTAGAGCGTCAGGGTCGCTCGACTTTACCAGCCAAGCATTCTCTCCATGCCGGACGATCTCGCGAATAGACGGCAAATCACTTACAACAATAGGTACTCCCGCGGCCATGTACTCAAAGAGTTTCAGAGGAGACATGAAATAAGAGTAGTGCTCGGTGTTAGGAAAGGGAGCAACCGCAACGTCGAAAGCTCGTATCCAATAGGGCACATCAACATGAGCAACATGGTCTATGAATTTCAACCGTCTTTCTGAAAGCCCTATTCTACAGGCTAATTTTAGATACGTCGGAACGGGATTCATCGGTCCGCCTACGCACAGCAGAAGCGGCTCTTCCCCGTTGATCGAGGGTAAACCCGCGATTGCTTGCACCAGTTCAGGAATACCTTTCTCCTCGCCTAGAGTCTGAAACCGCCCGATATAACCTATGATGGGTCGTTCTTGTGGCAGTCCCAAGCGTTCTCGGCATTCTTCCCTGCTCGGCAAGTTTGCGAACAGCGATAAATCCACACCGTCCGGAAGCACGACAACCTTTTCATCAGAAAACCCCATTTGCAAAAAGCCTTTTTTGATAAAGGAGGTCAGCACCACCACACGTCGAAGTTCGGAGTCGCAAGCAATCCGGCGCAGGATTCCCCGCCGTGCTCGACGGGGAACCGTGTGCTCCTCATAAACCGTTGGAAGTCCTAGTCGCAAAAGCCAATACGCAACTACGCTGTCCCGCGTGTAATAAAGATCCGCCATTTCTCTGCGGACACTTAGCGCCACGTAAAGTGCCCAAAGAAACGCATGGGCGAAGAAAACTGGCGTGAAGCTCGCTCTGGGAAAGACACGCTCCAGCCGGACCACATCAAAGTTTCGTACTGTCCTTACTCCAAACACCTGCGGCAGTCCATAATAGTCAAAAACGCCCCGTCCTTTTAGCTCTGAACTGACTTGATGACGGTACGGGTGCCAGAGCTGCACTTCCACACCATTTTGCGCGAATGCTTCGCACATTTTGCAAACCTGATAGCCGTGCGCCTTCTCAGTCGGCAGACGAGCATTGGAGATGTAAATCAATTTATTGACAAGTTTCCTCATGCCAGACATAACGATTTAACAAGATTTCCAAAAAACCGCTTCTCGACGAGCCTTTCGCCACTGCAAAATTTTGACCCGCTTAGCAGCCGCTATGTCACCCATGCTGTGCGTCCGAATTACCTGCTCATGCACTTTTTGGCTCACCTCACTTGAAATATGGTCTTGCCGAGCAGCATAAGAAGCAACGTAAAAGTCAGCACAGTCAGAGTCTGTGGCCACACTTCTATCGATACCAAAAAAATCTGGAGCCCGTACAACAATGCAAGGACATAGACTACACTTTGCAAACTGCCCTCACGAAATTTCACATAGACGAATTTAAGCAACACGCCCAAAACCACCATCACGATAGAAACCCCTGCAAGGCCAAAATTTAGGTAGGCATCCCCGATCAATGATGCGTGTACCCCCCACTTTCCTTCGTCCGAAAATCCTACCAGCGTTTGCACAATGAATACGCCTGCACTCTTTCCAGGAATCGGCAGAAACTTTTCTAAAGGCCAGGTCAAAGCCCCAATAAATGTTTGGCCGCCGAGGACACCGGGGCCGATGGCGAACGCGCCAGCTAAACTATGCAACTGACCCACGTCCGTAAAGATGCTGCCCTCTATATATTTCCATAGTCCTGATAACGATAATGACTCAGGTAACGCGCGAAGTCCTAAGCCACCACGATAAAGTGCTCCAACGTACAAAAACCACACGACGAAGAGTATGCCGACAGAGACGACTAAAGCGTATTTGGGTCGAAAGGTTACTCTATCCCATCGTTTGTTTTCGCGCCCGATATACCAAAGAAGCAGTAAGCCGGCAGCGACGGAGGTTAATGCCCTGCCCCTTCCACCCAATGTCCAATACGCCACCGTGGTGATGGTGACAGGAACTAGCGCCAGCCACTTGTACCCTCGTGCGATCAAATAGCAAGAGAAAAGAACACTACCGGCCATCATCATATAAGCCATGAAAAAGTATTTCCCCGTGCCGACTTGTATTGTGGTTTCCCGAAATGCTCCGCTTTCTAAAACCTCCAGGGACGCATTGCTGACCAGGAATACCGAGAGCGCCATGAACCCGACCAGCATGCCTGCGAAAGCAGCATACTTAGCCCCATCGGTTAAATAGAAATTCAAACATTTGCCATCGACCCGCCGCCCTGGAACAAGAATCCAGCC
>Ga0066710_100006883_pt1 | contig 10742 bp, 9 predicted proteins | sample GraSoiAngelo_159_FD_79666 | JGI IMG/M metagenome (GOLD analysis project Ga0066710, IMG submission 79666) | Grasslands soil microbial communities from the Angelo Coastal Reserve, California, USA - 14_1009_16_40cm | ecosystem: Environmental > Terrestrial > Soil > Grasslands | place: USA...
ACGACGCAGATCGTGTTGGTGCCCGACATGCCGGGGTATTCGACCTGCTCCATGATCACGTAGCCCGCGTCGGCATCGGGGCGTGTCGGCGGGAGGATGAGGTTGCAATTGGCGGCCGGGTAGCCGCGCGGCTCGCGCAGCATCCGCAGGCGCAGGTCGTCGGCGTGTTCCCGTAGCCAGCACATCTTGTCGAACATCGAGCCGCCCGGAACGTCCAGCACCCCGCCCACGATCACCCGGCCGGGCTCGCCAGCCGCGTGCAGGTCAACCGCTTGGATCATCCGGGCCAGCTGCACTGCGCTTACCGGCCCCGGCGGACGTCCGCGAGTTCGCGCGCGACCTCGCGGCGAGCGTCTCGCTCGGCGATGTCCCGGCGCTTGTCGTGAAGCTGCTTGCCGCGGGCGAGAGCCAGCTCCACCTTGGCGCGTCCACGATCGCTGATGTACAGGCGAAGCGGGACGATCGTCTGGCCCTTTTGCTTGGCACGGCCCAGCAGCTCATCGATCTGGGACCGGTGGAGGAGGAGCTTCCGCGTTCGCTTCGGTTCGTGATTGACGCGGTTGCCGCCCTCGAATGGCGCGATGTGGGCCCCGATGAGCCACGCCTCGCCGTGCTCGACGCGTGCGAATGCGTCGGACAGGTTGACCTTGCCACCCCGAACCGACTTGATCTCGGTTCCGGTCAGGACCAGCCCGGCCTCGAACGTCTCATCGATCGTGTATTCGTGCCGGGCTCGGCGGTTGAGGGCGATGGTGCGCTCGCCCATCGATGACGGCTCCTCGCTACAGGACGGGGCTCAGGATGACAGGCTTCCGGACGCACGAACGCCGGTCCGTTGCGGACCGGCGTTCGTTAGCGTTGCCACCACACAGGGTGTCCGCCTAAACGGCCATCTCCTGTGAGGTGGTGCAGCTACGCGAACTATCGATCACTGCACATCACCTCCTTTCGCTCGTATCGAACCCTACCCGAAGCCCGATCAGGGTGCAAGCCACCCGCCGGGGGCGTCACGCTGCCTCGAGCAGTCCGGACAGCGACGCGGACGATGCGTTGAGGGCCTTGAGAGCGGCGTCCAGGACCGCGTCCGAGCCCGCGGGCTGGTTGGCGGGGACCGTCACTGGGACGTCGGGCGTGAGCCCGACCTTGTTGATCCAGCGCTGCTTTGGCGTCAGCCATTTCGCAATGGTCAGGCGGAAGCCGCCGTTGTTGTCGTCGAGCGTTTGCCATTCCTGGATGGTTCCCTTGCCGTACGAGGTCTGTCCGACGAGCTTTGCCCGGCCGGTGTCCTGGAGGGCGCCGGCGACTATCTCGCTTGCCGAGGCGCTGCCTTTGTCGATCAGGACGACCACCTGGATGGAGGGATCGGTGGCCACCCCACCTGGTTCGGCGGCCGTTGCCAGCGGATCGCTGTGGGCGCCCTGCTCCCACAGGATCGGGCCCGAGGCGATGAACTGGCTGGCGATCCGCCTGGCAGCCGTCACATAGCCGCCGGGGTTGCCACGAAGGTCGACGACGAGCTTCTTCTCGCCCGCCGCGATATCCCGCTTGAGCGCCGTTTCGAAGTCGCTCGCAGCCTGGTCGCTGAAGCCCGTGATCCGGACATAGCCCACCGTGCCCCCGGCCAGGTCCCGGGCGATGACCTCCTTCTCGACGATGACCTCGCGCGTGATCTTGAGTACGAAGGCGGGCGCGCTGCCGCGGGCAATCGTGAGCGAGACTGCGCTACCCTTCGGTCCGCGCACCTTGGCGACCGCGGCATCGACCGTGAGGCCGTCCACCGGTACGGCGTCGATGCTGGTGATGCGGTCACCCGCGCGGAGGCCCGCCTTGTCGGCGGGGGAGCCCGCGATCGGCTCGATGATCGTCAGGCCGCACGTGGGGCCAAGAGTCGCACAGTCGGTGTTCCTGCCGTCCGTCGACTTGCCACCGACGCTGGCGCCGATCCCTTCGAACTGGCCGGACAGGCCCTGCAGGCTCTTTGCGAAGTCGTCGGGAGTCATGTACCCCGAGTACGGGTCGCCGAGGGCATCGATCATGCCCTTGATGGCCCCGTCGATGACCGCCTTGCGATCGACGTCGCCGCCCGCGTAGTGGTCCGTGATGGCGCGATAGGTGTCCCAGAAGGGCTGGAATGCGCGTTCCTCGCTGACGGGCGTGCCGGGCGTCGTTGCGGCGCTGCGGCCGATGCTGTACCCGGACATGAAGAGCGTCCCGCCGGCGAGCAGGATCACGGCCAGGATCGCGACCCGGAACGGCAAGGCGAGTCTCCCGCTTCGTGCGACCGGGGGCACGGTTCCTGCGGCTGCAGGCTCTGCGGGAGACTGGTCGGAGGTCGGTTGGCTGGTCGGATCGAGATCTGCGACGGACATGGCGCTTTGTTCCTGCGGGCATGGTTGGACCTTCGAAGGTCGAGCGGGGCGGTGAGCGTACACCGCCGCCCACCGATGCTACGCGGGCGCGCGTTGGATCGGATGTTCGATCAAGAGAACTTTATCGGCCTCGCGCGGGGCCTCCGCAGAGCTAGCGCCCCAGGTAGCTCCGCACGGACAGCCATGAGCCGAACATGCCCAGCCCCACGCCCGTGCCAACCGTGATGAGAACGAGATCCCGGGTGAGCGAGCCGAGCTGGAGTGGCAGGACCTCGAAAAAGCCCGTCATCACCTGGCTGAGCGGCTGTCCCACTACGGCCAGGAGGCCGAGCGTCAGCGCGGCACCGAGGACACCCACGAGCGCGCCTTCGAAGATGAACGGCCAGCGGACGAAGGCGTCAGACGCGCCTACGAGGCGCATGATCTCGATCTCCTCGCGGCGCGCCACGACCGCAAGCTTGATCGTGTTCACGATGATGAACAGCACCGTCAGGCCGACCAGGCCCAGGACGACGAGGCCGCCGGAGCGCAGGACGCTCGTGATCGTAAGGAGCCGGTCGACGTAGCTCTCGACCGGATCCACCTTGGCCACGGCGTATGACTGGTCGGGTGAGCGCAGGAACGTGACGACGTTGCCGTAGATCTTCGCATCCTTGAGCCGGATCTGGAGGCTTGCCGGCAGCGGATTCGTATCGAGGACCTTCGTCAGATCCTCGTGACCGAGCTGCGTTTGGCGATCGCGGAAGCGTTGGAGCGCCTCATCCTTGCTCACGTACTCGACGCTCAGGACCTCGGGCTGTGCCTCGACATCCCTGATGAGGTTGTCGATGTTGGACTGGGGCAGCCCATCGTGGAGCTCGGCCACGACCTGGACCTTCTGCTCGACGAACTCCAGGCCCGCCGCTAGGCCGGTCTGGAGGACCCAGAAGCCGGCCAGCAGCACCAGCATCAGGATCATCGTGGCAGTTGCGGCGAGGCTCATGACCTTGTTCCGCCAGAAGCCCTGCCAGGCGCGCTTGAAGCTGAACGCGACGAAGGTGATCATCAGTCCTCGCGGTGGTAGGCTCCGCCGACCTCGTCGCGGACGATCCGCCCCTCCTCGAGCGCGACCACGCGCTTGCGAAGGGCCGTAACGACTTCGGCGTTGTGGGTGGCCATGAGGACCGTGACCCCCAGCTCGTTGATCCGGAGCAGGAGCTGGATGATCTCCCAGCTGATGAGGGGGTCCAGGTTGCCCGTCGGCTCATCGGCAATGATGATCCGGGGGTCGTGGACCAGCGCGCGGGCTATGGCAGTTCGTTGCTGCTCCCCGCCCGATAGCTGGGCCGGCGTCTGGCGAGCCTGCGCGGAGAGCCCAACGAGAGCGAGGACTCGATCCACGGCGGGCCGGATCTGGCGTCCGGGCGTTCCCGTGACTTCCAGAGCGAAGGCGACGTTCTCCCAGACACTCTTGGTCTGCAGGAGCTTGAAGTCCTGGAAGACGATGCCGATCTTGCGGCGCACTTTCGGGATATGACGCCTGCGCAAATGAGCCAGATCCTGGCCGTCGACCAGGACCTTGCCCTTGGTCGCCAACTCGTCACGGATGAGCAGCTTGATCAGCGTCGACTTGCCCGCGCCGGACGGGCCAACGAGGAAGACGAAATCGCCCTCCGGCACCAGGAGATCGACCTCGCGCAGGGCGATGTTGCCGTTGGGATAGGCCTTCGTGACGTCATGCAGCAGCACGACCGCCCGATCAGGCGGTCGGTCGTCAGTCGTTCCGGTTGGCCCGGACCCGGGCCCGGTAACGCGGGCGCCTTCGGCGGGGCGGGAGGGGGCGATGGTCATCTGCTCCGCACGTGATGAATCGGCGATGCGACGCCGAACGGCGTCCTCTCGTGTCTCACCGCGGGCAGGTTGGGAGAGCCACGTCGCGGCGAGGCTACCATCCGGCCTCCTCGCGGGCAAAACGCGGTGGGCAGGATCGTTCAGATCAAAGCCAGGGAGTTGGGGACGTAGCGAGCGAAATCGGCGAATGGGCGCGTCCAGCACAGGAGCGCCGGAAATTCGTCGATCCGGAACCCGGCCCGCAAGAGACCCGAGAAGAGGGCCGTCGAAGCCCCGCTGACCCGCAGGCTGCTGGCGCCTCGCGGCAGGATCGCGTCGAGGGCGTGGCCTGCAATGGCCGGCAACAGCTCGTCGTCCAGTACCGCAATCGGACCGACGCGACCAACAGCCGACGTGTAGGCGTAGCCGATCGGCCGGCTCCCCGCCCCGCGGCCGGCGTGGTAGACGAACCCCTGGCGCCCGCCAAGGCGCAGCCAGTGGTGGTCGAGGGGATGCTCGTAGCCAAGGATCTCTCGATCGATCGCGTTCACCGCGCGGAGCCAGCCGGCGTCATGTTGGGCGCCGTCATGTTGCGCGCCGTTAGGCTGCACCCGGCCATCGCGCACGGCGCCCTCGAGCGGCATGTCTTCGAAGCGGGTCGCCGTCACGCCCGACGGCAGGCCGGGCAGGATGCCTCTACGCGGGCGGCCGACGAGCTGGAAGACCGGCAACCGCGGGACCATCCCATACTGGGCGTACAGGCCATTGGAGATCGGTTGGGTGCTGTCCGTGGCCGTCCCTAGCACCACCGGGCCCTCGGGATCCGGGGCCGAGCCGCCCGGAAACGTCCGAATCAGGAGCTCCCGCCCGAGACCGCGTGCCTGCTCGTCAGGATCTACGAACAGCATGGCCAGGAACCACACGGCTCCGCGAAGATACGCGGCCCCGAAACCGACGACACGATCGCGTTTGTCCCCCGCCTGCTGATCGCGCGTCGCCACCCAGAACATTTCCGGGTCGGTCGATTGGATGTGAGCCAGCAGCCGGCGCAGCGGCTCGAGGTCCAGGGGAAAGGCGGGTTGGTTCAGGCGGCCCTGATAATCGCTGAGGCTGCGGTGCCATAGCTCAGTGCAGGTCGGCAGATCCCCCTCGGTCGCAGGGCGGTAGGCGATCGCGCTGATGCGCTCGGCAGCGGTGCCCTCGCTCAAGGCGATGCGTTCACGCGACGGATTCGTCACCAGGCTCGGTCGCCCCGCGCTCGAGCTCGGCTTTCATGAAGGCGTCCAGGTCGCCGTCGAGGATCGCGCCCGTGTTGGACGTCTCGTAGCCGGTCCGCAGGTCCTTCACCATTTGATACGGGTGCAGAACGTAGCTCCTGATCTGGTTCCCCCAGCCGGCGACAACGTGCTCACCGCGCAGCTGCCGTAGCTCCGCTTCTTTCTCTTCGAGGGCACGCTCCAGCAGCCGTGCCTTGAGCACCTTGATGGCGGTCTCCTTGTTCTGGGTTTGGCTGCGCTCGTTCTGGCTCTGGGCAACGATCCCCGTGGGAACATGGGTCAGCCGCACGGCGGAGTCGGTCTTGTTGACGTGCTGCCCGCCGGCTCCCTGCGATCGGAAGGTATCGACCCGGATCTGGTCCCAATCCAGCTCGATGTTCACGTCGTCCTCCACCTCGGGGAGCACCTCCACCAGCGCGAAGGTGGTCTGACGGCGCTTCTGCGAGTCGAACGGGCTGATACGGACGAGGCGATGGACCCCCCGCTCGGCCCGGAGGAAGCCGTAGGCGTAGCGCCCTTCGACCGAGAAGGTCACGCTCTTGAGACCGGCTTGCTCGCCCTCGAGCTGGTCCACGATCTCGGTCGCGAAGCGATGACGTTCGGCCCAGCGCAAGTACATCCGCAGGAGCATCTCCGCCCAATCTGTTGCCTCGGTACCGCCCGCACCGGCGCTGATCGACACGAGAGCGGAGCCCTCGTCATATTCGCCCGAAAACAGGAGGGCCGTCCGCTCTCGCTCGTAGGCCTTCGAGAGGGCGTCCCCGTCGCGCTCGATCTCGGCGTCGAGCTCGGGATCGTCGGAGCCCTCGAGCAGCTCGAGCAGTTCGATCAGGTCGGATGCGCGCTTGTCGAGGTCCGACCAGAGATCGACCTCGGAACGGAGGCCGTCGGCCTGGCGAAGGATCCGCTGGGCGGCTCGTTGATCATCCCAGAAGCCCGGAGCCTGGGTCAACGCCTCGAGTTCGGCGAGGCGGGCCTGTTTGGCCGGAAGGTCAAAGACGCCCCGATGTCGACCGGATGCGCGCAGCCAGGTCTCGGATGGCGGCGGCTTCCAACCTAATTCCGCTCCCGGAGGTCCTGGAGCAGGATTGGGCGGAGCTCGATGAGCCGAAGGGCGGACTTGCTCCGGGCGACGACGGGGTTCACGCAGGGGCAGTAGCTGTTGTGCGGGCAGACGCCGCAGTTGCCATCGCAGTCGAGGGCGGCGGCGTAACTACAGGTGCGGCAATCTCGCTCGCAGGCGATCAGATCGACGAAAGATGCTTCCTCGGCCTGCTTCACGGCTCCCTCTCGCTTGTGGGGGCAGGGTCGGTCGGCGGGTGGTCGAAGGTGGGGGTTCGGGCAGGCAGGATCCTGGCCGATCCTTCGCCCCAGGGGGTTTTGCCGAGAGTATAGGGACTCGAACCGCCCGCGCCAAGAGGAAGAATTTCCGAATCATCCCGGAATATCGTCCCGTCGGCTCGCGCCCTTGCAAACGCCAGCGATGGGGGCGCCTCCCCGAACCCTCAGCGAGTGTCGCTGGTCAGGTCTCCGGCCGGCGCCTCACGGGCAAGGAAATAGAGACCCAGTGCGGCCAGCTCGTGGACGGTCGCGTCGAGGCGCCTCGGTGGGTCCGCCTCGATCACGCTCGTCGGTGTGGGTGAACCGTACGCGTTGATGCCCAGGTCCTCGGCGATCCGCAGGACCCGGAGCATGTGGGTCGGGTCCGATACGAAGATCGCGTCCGGGATGCGCCGAGCGCGCAGGATGCCGGCCACCGCATCCAGCGAATCGAGGGTGTTCCGGCCACGATCCTCCACCAGGATCGCCGAATCGGGGACACCGAGGGACAGGGCGTACTCGCGGCCCGTGGCGGCTTCGGTCGTGCGGTCCCCCTCGGCCTTGCCGCCGGTCACCACGAGGTACCTGGCCTCGCCGTGCAGGAAGAGCTCGATGGCGTGATCCAGGCGCGCCGCAAACACGGGCGACGGCCGCCCGTCGAACTGGGCTGCGCCCAGGACCACGATCGCCCCGGCAGGCCGCTGCTCGTCGCGGGCGCCCTGCTCCCAGATCCTGTACGTCGTATACAGCGCGACGAGCCCGAGCGCGAGAAGTCCCGCCAGGCCTAGCCGGACGAGATCACCCACGATGGGACGCCCTCGGTCGGCACCGTCGTACACGACCGCCTCAGCGGCCGTGGCACTTCTTGTACTTTTGGCCGGATCCGCACCAGCACGGATCGTTGCGGCCGATCCGAGCGCCCGTCGGTGTGTAGCCGGGCCGTACCGCGCCGTTGCCGTCTCCGGAACCGATGCCGCGCCCGCCTGGCTCGAGAGGCTGATCGCCGAGCGACTCGCGCATCGCGCGAGGGGCGGACGGAGCCGCCAATCCAGTGCGGGCTGGGCCGAACCCGGCGGCGATCCCGGCGCCGACACCCTGGGCAGCCTGGGCGACCGGCGACCCGCCGGCGCCTGCGGACCCCGTACCCCGCGTGGCTCCGGCGGCGGTCATCGCGCCTGCGACCGGAGCGGAACTCACCCCCATCGGTTGAGCAGGCGGCGTCCGGTTGATGCTGACCCGGAAGATCGTCGTTGCCACCTGGTGTCGAATGAGACCGCGCAGCTCCTCGTACAGGGAGAACGCTTCCTTCTTGAACTCGTTGAGCGGGTCTTGCTGGGCATACCCGCGCAGGCCTATGCCGCGACGCATGTCGTCGAGCTCTGTCAGGTGCTCGACCCACAGGGAATCGATGACACGGACCAGCACCAGTCGCTCGACGAGTGCCCAGTCGGTCTCGCCGACCTCCGCCTCCTTCTCGGCCAGGCGCTGTTCCGCGAGCTCGCTCAGATGCGCGCCGATGCCTTCCTTGCCACCGATCTCCCACAGGTCGTCTTCGGAGGTCCCGGCTCCGTCCAGACCCATGGCCTCGAGCGCGGCTGCGAGACCGGCCATATTCCATTCGCCGGGGGCATCGCCCTGGCAGTAGGTCTCGACGACGGCATCGATCTCGTCGTCCAGAAACGAGAGGATCGTCGCCGTGAGGTCCTCGTTGCGGAGCACCTTGTCGCGCTCGGCATAGATGGTTTCGCGCTGCTTTGCGATCACGTCGTCGAACTCGACGACACGCTTGCGGATGTCGAAGTTGAATCCCTCGACTCGGCTCTGGGCGCTCTCGATCGTGCGGCTGACCAGTCGTGACTCGATGGCGACCCCGTCTTCCAGGCCGAAGCGCTCCATCAACCCGGCTACCCGATCGGACGCGAAGCGTTTCATCAGGTCGTCGTCGAGCGACAGGTAGAACCGCGACGACCCGGGGTCGCCCTGCCGCCCGGCGCGGCCGCGCAGCTGGTTGTCGATGCGCCGGCTCTCATGGCGTTCGGTCCCGATGATGTGCAGACCGCCGGCGGCCACGACGCGTTCGTGGTCCTCGTCGCAGATCGCCTGGGCCTCGGCCAGAGCCGCCTGGTAAGTCTCCTTGTCGACCTCCGCCGGGTTGAGGCCGCGTCTGTGGAGGATTTCCGAAGCAAGGCCCTCAGGATTGCCGCCCAGGAGAATGTCGGTCCCGCGGCCGGCCATGTTCGTGGAGATGGTCACGGCCGCACTCTTGCCCGCCTGGGCGACGATCGGCGCCTCTCTCTCGTGGAACTTCGCGTTGAGGACCTCGTGCTTGATGCCCTGGCGCCTGAGCATCTCGGACAGGATCTCCGACTTCTCGACCGAGACGGTGCCTACGAGGACTGGTCGGGCTGCGCCGATCATCTCCTCGATTTCCTCGATCAGGGCCTCGAACTTGCCCTTCTCGTTCCGGAACACCAGGTCCGCATCGTCCTCTCGGATCATCAGCTTGTGGGTGGGCACAGCCACGACCTCGAGGCCGTAGATCTTGTGGAACTCCTCCGCCTCCGTCATCGCCGTGCCGGTCATCCCGGCGAGCTTGTCGTACAGGCGAAAGTAGTTCTGAAAGGTGATCGTGGCCAGGGTCACCGACTCGCGCTGGACCCGCAGGCCCTCCTTGGCCTCGATCGCCTGGTGCAGGCCTTCCGACCAGCGCCGGCCGGGCATCTGGCGCCCGGTGAACTCGTCGACGATGACGATCTCGCCTTCCTTGACGATGTAGTCGCGGTCCCGCTTGTAGAGGGCATGCGCACGCAGCGCCTGCTCGAAGTGGCGCGCCAGGACCGGGTCGGCGTCGTACAGGTTGGCGATGCCGAGCAGCTGCTCCATCTTCTCGATGCCCTGCTCGGTCGGGCTGACGGCTCGATCCTTGAGGTCGACGAAGTAGTCCCCGCCCTCTTCATCCCCCTCGGGACGCCCCTTGAGCTTGGGCACGAGTCGGGCGAAGGTGTAGTACTTGTCGGCCGACTCCTCGGCCTGCCCGCTGATGATCAGCGGGGTTCGCGCCTCGTCGATCAGGATGTTGTCCACCTCGTCGACGATCGCGAAGGCCCGTTCGCGTTGAACTCGCTCGTGGAGCTCGATGACCATGTTGTCGCGCAGGTAGTCGAAGCCGAATTCGTTGTTGGTGCCGTAGGTAATGTCGGCCGCGTACGCTTCCTGGCGGCTGGTGGGGCGCAGGTTGATGAGGCGTTCGTCAGTCGTTGGATACCCCGGCTCGAACACGTACGAGGTGTCGTGCGTGATCATTCCAACGGTCAGGCCGAGCAGGTGGTAGATCGGGCCCATCCACTGGCCGTCGCGCCGGGCCAGGTAGTCATTTGGCGTGACGATGTGGACGCCTCGCCCGGTCAGGGCGTTGAGCGCGGCCGCGAGCGGCGCCGCGAAGGTTTTTCCCTCGCCGGTCCGCATCTCGGGGATCTTGCCCTGGTGAAGGACCACGCCCCCGATCAGCTGGACGTCGAAATGGCGCTTGCCGAGGGATCGCTTTGTCGCTTCTCGAGCGGCAGCGAAGACTTCCGGAAGGACCTCGTCCAACGCCTCCTGGACTCGCGCCTGCTCTTTCTTACGGCGCGCCTTCGCGATCTCCTTGCGGCGCTCCAGGTCGGGATGGTGGAGTTCGTCCTCGTCGGGCTCGTCCGGCTGGACGACCTCGCGTAACTCCTCGCGAATTCCGGCGATCCTGTCGCGGATCTCCTCGTCGCTGAGGGATTCGAATTCGGGTTCCAGGGCGTTGATCTCGTCGACCAGCGGTTGGATGTGTTTCAGTTCGCGCTCGTTGGAGTCGACGAACCGGGAAAGGAAGCCAAGCATGGGTGACGAGTATAGGCGAGGGTCGTTCGGTGCCCGCCCCGTGGACGGTCGCCTCAGCCGAGGCCACTCCTCCCATCCTGCCGGATATTCACCCGGCGAC
>Ga0066710_100006884_pt1 | contig 10742 bp, 9 predicted proteins | sample GraSoiAngelo_159_FD_79666 | JGI IMG/M metagenome (GOLD analysis project Ga0066710, IMG submission 79666) | Grasslands soil microbial communities from the Angelo Coastal Reserve, California, USA - 14_1009_16_40cm | ecosystem: Environmental > Terrestrial > Soil > Grasslands | place: USA...
CGGCCCGCGTCCCCGACGCAGCGGCCCCGCACGGCGACGCGACGACGGGCCGCACTGGCCGGCCCTCGGGGCAAACTGGAGCGGCGGATTCGCCGGCCGGACGCGTTCCGGATAGAGTCACGGGAGTGACGCGCCTCGTTCTTCTGCTCTTGCTAGTCGCCGCGCCGGCGCACGCGACGGCTCCCTCCGCCCGCACACCGCATCGCGCGACCCTGCACGCCTCCGCCTCCGTCTCTGCCGATGCCTCGACCGACTCGCGGGCGCGCATGGCCGAGCGCGCGTTTGCCGACGGTGTCGCGCTCGAGCAGCGCGGCGATACGCGCACGGCGATGGGCGCCTACCGCGCCGCGGTGCGCAGCGACTCGACTTATCCCGAAGCCAACTACCGGCTGGGCCGGCTGCTGGCCTCCCAGGACAAGCTGCGCGACGCGGCGATCGCCTACCGCACCGAGCTGCGGTTCCATCCCGCCCACGCCGCGGCGTGGCGCGAGCTCGGGCTCACGCTGGCGCGGCTCGGCCAGAACAAGGCGGCCATCGCCACGCTGGAACAGCTCACGCGGGCGCAGCCCACCGACGACCAGGCATGGCAGGCGCTGGGATTCGCCTACTCGGTCGCCGGGCGGCACGCCGATGCGGAAGCCGCGCTGCGGCGCGCGATCTCCTATGCGCCCGATCGCGCGAGCGAGCACCGTGATCTGGCCGTGGTGCTCGCCGGCGCCGGGCGCGAGAACGACGCGCGCGAGGAATACCGAGCCGCGCTCGCGCTCGACGATGCCGATCCCGCGACCTGGACGAACCTCGGCAACCTGGAAGCGCGCTCGGAGCACTGGAGTGCCGCGCTCGACGCGTATCGGGCCGCCGAGAAGCGCGACTCGACCTACGCGCTCGCGCTGCAAGGGCAAATGCTGGTGTTCGACCACCTGGACGATCTGAAAGCCGCGGCCGAGACCGGACGGCGCTGGCTGCACCTGCGGCCGGACGACCATCGGGCGCGGCTCGAGGCCGTGAGTCGCTATCACCAGCTCGGCCAGGACGGCGTGGCGCTCGCGCTGGCGCGCGAGGGCGTGGCGCTCAACCCTCGCTCCGGCGACGCGCACGTCGTGCTCAGCTCGGTGCTGGACACGCAGAAGCAGCCGCGCGAAGCGCTGCACGAGCTGCGTCTCGCCGCGCGGCTGTTCCGCGATCCGCTGAATCGCGGGCGGACCATCCACATGATGCAGGCGACGATGGCGGCGCTGCCGGAGTCGGTCCGGGCGCTGGCGCGCCAGGACTCGGTGGCGGAGATGGAGCAGGCGAGGATGCGGCGGAGATAGGAGGCCAGCGCGCGGCGCGCCAGGGCTCGGCGGCGGAGGTGGAGCAGCCGAGGGCGCGCCGGAGATGGGAGTCAGCCCACGACGCGGCAGGACTCGGCGGCGGGGGTGGAGCAGCCGAGATATCAGCGCGCGGGCGGGCGCCGGCCCGCCTCCGAGCTCATGGCGCGTCGATGGAGGACATGCGCGCCGCAGTCCCCGATTTCCGCGGGCGCGGCTTCCGGCTCCGGGACTCCATGCCGGGGCCGTTTGCCGCAATCTTGTCCTCGAGCTCGACCCGGGCGCGTTGCCCGCAGAGCTGAGGCGTCAGGTCCAGCCAGGGCCACGGGTCGAAGAATCCCAGGCGCCGCTCTCGGATCAGGTCGAGCTTCGCGAACCCCAGGCGTACCGAAGCCAGCCACGAACTCGTGATCGCGACCCGCAGCTCCGCTCCCGTCCTTCGAGCGGCGAACTCACCCATCGGCAGGCCGGTGCCGTCGAACAGGATGCCCCACCGGCTCCCGAGCGGCAGGCGGAAGCTCACGGCGAACGTCCTCCGATCGGACTGTCCGATCAGGATCAGCTTCGGAGCGCTCATCATCATGCGGCCCAGGTGAGTCACGGCGAACGTCCACGAACCCTGGTCTGCGGCGACGAGGCGAAGCGCCTGGTCTCCGGCCGGCGCCGCCCGAGACATGCTTCTCGACGCGAACGACTCGGGCACGTCGGCGAATCCGAGCAGAGAGCGACGGCGCCACAACAACTGCGAGGCGTGACACAGGATCGCCTCCCGCTTGCGGCTTCGCTCGATCAGCGACAACGCACGCAGGTGGACGGCCGCACGCGAGCTCTGCGCAAGACGGCTCGGACAGTGCACGGTGTAGCTCAGCACCTTGAGCCCGGTCATGGCCGCCGGAGCGCTGTCGGCCCACAGCCTCGCGAGGATGGCCGTGGCGCCGTGGTCGGGATGGCGATCCTCCAGCGAGGGGACGAACAGCACCGACGGACGCCAGGCCTCGATCTCATCCGCGATGGTTCGCGTCAAGCTCCGGGGGTCCCGGAGCAGGCGTTCCATCAGGTACTGGTCCGGGAGTTCCAGGAACACCGCGGCTCGTGGATGGACGCCCAGCCTCAGCAATGCCTGAAGCGCCTCGTTCCGCCGTCGCGCTCCCCACCGCAGCTGGTCGCTCGCGTCGATGCGCCAACGCCTCTCGCATGCGCGTTGCGCCCACGGATTGTTCTCGCCATCGGTCAGAAACACGACGCGGATCGCCGCCCGGTGCGCCGCGGCGCGGCACAGGACTCCTCCGGTCGCTATCGATTCGTCGTCGGGATGCGGTGCGAGCACCATCACCCGATCGGCCTTCCTTAGCCCGCGCGGATCTCCGATCATGGCGATGCCGCGACCCGTGCGCCGATCTCGGGATCACGCGCGAGCGCGTCCGACCAGATCGCGGCGGAATGCCGCTCGCCCGGCGCGGGAACGTATTGATGCACGCCCGGCGCGAGCCATCGCGGTCCCCGGTAGGGAACGTCATCGAGATTGCCGCGGGCGGCCCTGCCGTCGACGACGATCGCGAAGCGCTCGGGGTAGCTGACATCGAAGGCGTGCCGGTGATTCCCATCGCCACAGGGGTCGACTCCCAGGTCCGTTCCGAGCACGCGCAGCGCGCCGAACGTGACGAAGTGGCGGTTCAGGTACTGGCGGGCCGCGGGAGGGAAATAGGGGCTGTCCGGGACCGCATAGTGGGTCCGACTTCGAATCACGTCGGCCGCGATGCGATCGGGGAGCAGGTGCAAGGCCAGCCGCGTCTTCGTGACGCCTTCCAGGACGAAGTAGTAGGGACGCGGGCGAAACACGGTCTCGCCTTTGAGGTCGAGAATCGGGTCGGCGGGTCGCGTCGCGCGAAGGACGGTTTGCAGCAGCCGCCCCTCGGTGCGAGTGGCGTCGCGCCAGGCGGATTCGGTGTCCGTCACGAGCGCGAGCTCCGCCGCCATCACCAGCGCCATGAACCCCGCCCAGGCCCATCGCGGCATGGCCCGGCGTCGGATGCGCCCGAGTGCGGTCCAGAGCGCGTAAGCCGCCGCGACCATGAGCAGGACGCAGAGCGGCGTCGAGGGCAGGAAATCTTCCCTCGTGATCAACGGCCAGAACGCCTCGAGCAGGGCCAAGTACATCCCCGCGGTCAGGAACACGACGACCCGGCGCGTGCTCGCGGGGCTCGCGGGCTGCCATCCAAGCAGCGCCTTGGCGGAGGGGAGCATGACCGAGAGCGCCAGCGGGAACAACAGCGGCCGATACGGGGCGCGTTGCCAAAGACCGAGCCCCGGAACGATGTTGTGCTGGACGGTGCAGTAGGCCATCGCGGGCAACGCGCGCAGGCGCCAGAACAGGCCCACGACCGCCGCCGGAATCGCGATCGTGCCGGCCGCGACCGCCGCCGCGAACCGCCTGAGCTGTAACCGCGCGGCGTTAGCCAGCGAACCTCGTTCCACGGCGAGCACGAAGGCGCCTGCCGACGCGAGCGACAGCAGCAGCAGCACGCTCTTGAGCGACGTCGCGAGCGCCGCCCCGAGCAGCAGTCCCGCGAGCAACCCTCGCCGCCCCGTCGGCCGACCACCCAGCATCACCACGAGAGCCCACAGCCATGTCGCCATCCACAGGATGTCGGCCCGGAATTCCGTCGATGTCAGCAGGAACGTGGGTCCGAAGCCGGCGACGAGCGCCGCCCATCGCCCCACTCGCTCCGACCACAACGCGCGCCCGAGGATGTAGGTTGCGACGAGCGAGAGCAGCGTCAGCGGCATCATCCACTCGCGGAGGATGACGAGGATGTCGGCGCGCTCTCCCAGCGCGCGCACGAGCGGCGCCGCCATCAGGTGAAACAGCGGGGCGTGGTTGTCGAACACGTCGCGGTACTGGACCAGGCCATGCGTCCAGCCCCACGCGACGTGCAGATGCTGGGGCTCGTCCGTATCCACGTGATGATGCAGCAGGTACAGCACGCGCACGGCGACCTGGACGACCAGGGCGCTCCAGAACACCGCCGTTTCGAACGTTCCGGCTCCGTCCGCTCGAGGCACGTCTTTGTGGGGGGATCGGAGGCCAGCGATCATCGAAGAGGTTCTCGAAGCGTTGTGATGCCGGCCCGGCGCTGCCGCGGGCTCCGCATGGCCACGCCGGGGTATGGGCGACTGCGGCCGGCCCGGCGTGTCGGGGGGTTCGTCGGAACCTAGGCGCCGGACCTTAATCACGACTTAACCAACTGGGCGCGATCTCGCCCGCGCACACCGTATCGGATGTGGTCCCGTTTATCGAGAACCCGGTTGCCGCCGGCCGGCGACCCGCGCGCCGAACTCCCGCGGCCGTCATGCCGGGACGCCCCGGGTGACCGCGGCCTGCCTCCCGCGGTAACATCCACGGCTCCTATGGACACCCACACGCTCTATCTCGCCGCGCCGCGCGGGTTCTGCGCCGGCGTCGACCGGGCGATCGACGTGGTCGAGCTCGCGCTGCAGGTTTACGGAAAGCCGATCTACGTGCGGCACGAGATCGTGCACAATCGCCACGTCGTGCAGGACCTGCGCGACAAGGGCGCGATCTTCGTGGACGAGCTGGACGCCGTGCCGGCCGGAGCGGTCGTGATCTTCTCGGCGCACGGCGTTTCGCCCGCGGTGCGGCGCGAGGCCGAGTCGCGCGGGCTCCGCGCGCTCGACGCCACCTGTCCGCTCGTCACCAAGGTGCATCTCGAGGCGCTCAGGTACGCGCGCGAGGGCTACACGATCGTGCTGATCGGCCATCGCAACCACGTCGAGGTCCAGGGCACGATGGGCGAGGCGCCGGAGTCGATCGTGCTGGTCGAGAGCGTCGCCGACGTCGAGCGGCTTGAGGTGCGGGATCAGGAGCGGATCGCCTACATCACCCAGACCACGCTGTCGGTCGACGACGTGCGGGCCATCGTGGCCGCACTGCGCGCGCGGTTCCCCTCGATCCGCGAGCCCGCCAAGGACGACATCTGCTACGCCACCACGAACCGCCAGAGCGCGGTCAAGGAGCTGGCGCGCCGCTGCCGGGCGATCCTGGTCGTGGGCGCTCCGGCCAGCAGCAACGCGAACCGGCTGGTGGAGGTGGCGGAACAGCACGGGGCGCGCGCCTACTTGATCGAGTCGGCCGAGGACATCGATGCCGCGTGGATCGAGGGGGACGTCGGGATCACGGCCGGCGCCTCGACGCCGGAGGAGATCGTGCGGCAATGCGTGAACCGGGTGGCCGCGATCGGGCGCTACCGCGTCGAGGAGTTCCGGTTGACCGAAGAGCGCGTGATGTTCCCGCTTCCGGGCGAGCTGCTGGCCGCGGCCCGGCGCGAAGGCGTGCCGGTTGGCGCCGGCAACGAGCGCGCCGCGGCTCGCGCCGAGCAAGACGAATATCGCATCCGCCACCACTGAAGCCGATCGCTCGCGCCCCTCACCCCGCCGCTTCCCGGGAATTCCCGCCATGCTGACACCGATCGCCTGGCTCGCCCCGCACATCCCGACACTCCTCGTGGACCAGCACCGCGGGCACCGCACCGAGATGCTCGAGGCCCTCGCCGAGGCGTCCCGCCAGTTGCTCGAAAGCCGGCCGCGCGCGGCCGTGGTCGTGAGCGCGCGCTGGCAATCGAGCGGGCCGTTCATGGTGGAAGCGGGCCGGAAGCACGAGACGCTCACCGACTACTCGGGGTTCGGGGTGGAAGTGCGCTACGCCTGCGACGGCGACCCGGCGCTGGCGCGGGCGCTCGTGGACGCCGGCGGCAAGGCGGGCCTGCGGGTCGCCACGTCCAAGCGGGGCGTCGACAGCGGCGTCACGGTGCCGATGCATTTCCTCGCGCCGGAGCGCGGCGTCGCGATCGTCCCGTTGTCGGTCGCGAACCGCGGCTTCGAGGAATGCCGGGCGTGGGGCGCCTCGATCCGGCGCACGCTCGCCGCCCGGCCCGAGCCCGTGGCGCTCGTCGTCGGCGGGCTCCTGTCGTTCGATCCGCACGCCTGGGGGCTCGGGCGCGAGGTCGTGGTACAGCGCGAGTTCGACGAGCGGCTGCTCCAGGCCCTGCGCGCGGGGCGCTGGGCCGCGATCGGCGAGGAGCGCCAGGCGCTCCTCAAGGCCGGCCGCCGCGCCCGGGGCGAGGCGGTGCAGCTGGAGGGCGACCTGCGGCACCTGGAGATCCTGAGAGGCTACTTGGGCGGCGACCTGTGCGGGGACGTGCGCTGTTACGAGACGAGCCCGGGGGTCGGCGCGGCGCTCGTCGGGTTCGCGCTCCAGGCGGAGGCGGCGGATGCGCGCGCCGCAGCCGACGCCTCCGGAGCCCGGAGCGGCGACGAGCAGCGCGACCGTGAGCACGAGCAAAGCTGAGCGGCGGGCCTAACCGCCTCCGCTACTTCTGCGCCCCGAACTCCCACGGCTCGAGCGCCGGCTCGAGCTCGACGCCCAGCGCGCTCGCCACGCGATTGATGGAGTTGTAGTACGCCGCGATCTGGGTGGCCCGCACGATCGCGCGATCGTCGAAGCCATACTCCCGGATGCGCGCGACGTCTTCCTGCTTGCGTTCCGAGGGCTCGCAGGTGAGCGCCACCGCGTAGTCGAGCAGCACGCGATCCTGGGCCCGCAGGTTGGCCTCGCGATAGTCGCGCGCCACCGCGCGGGCCAGGGCCTCGTCGCCGAGCGCACTCGCGAGGCGCGGTCCGTGGTGCGCGACGCAGTAGCCGCACCCGTTCGTGGCCGAGACCACGACCGCCAGGAGTTCGGCCTGCGCGCGGGTGAGCGGCGAAGGGTCGGCCATCAGCGAGCGGTAGCACGCGTAGCAGGCTTCCAGGCCCGCCGGATCGAGCCCCAGCGCCTGCCACAGGCTCGAGACCGCGCCGCGCGAGGACCCCGAGCGGATGCGCGCGTAGATCGGGGGCGCGTCGGCGGACTCCGGAGACACGGCGCGGGTCCAGCTCATGGGGCATCCTTTCGGGATCACGGTGGCCACACCGATCTTCGAACGGCGCGCCAGTCTACGCGAATCGTTCCCCGCGAGACAGTCCGCGTGCCGAGCAACGCCGCGCTGCCGGCGCCGAACCCGCACCGGCGCGCGCACGAGCGCGGGGCCGCCGGGCGCCCTTGCACGCTCCCCCCGCCACGTGCTCTATCATGTCGGAGTGAACGCGCATCGTGAACGCGGCCGGACCTTCTGGATCGTGATGGTGGCGCTGGCCGCGCTCGTCGCCGGGCTCGCAACGGCGATCTCGCAGTGGCGCGCCCAGCGGCCCGGGCCGGCGGGCGTCGAGGTTCCGGCTCCCGCCGACACCGGAGAGTCGATCATCGGCCAGGCTCTGGCGCAGATCCCGGTGGACTCGACCGCGCTCAAGAACCGCTGGCTCGATTCGGTGCGGGGGGTCGACGTCGCGGGGCTCACCCCGGCGCAGCGGGCGCTGTTCGTGCGCGTGGCGAACTCCTACCGCTGCACGTGCGGCTGCGGGTTCACGCTCGCCACGTGCCGGGCCTACGACGCCCAGTGCCCCGTGAGCGGCCCGCGGGTCCGGGCCCTGCGCGACTCGGTGCGCGCCGGCCTCGTCAGCGCCCGAGGGCTCCGGCAAAGGCCCAAGGACGTCGAGCCGGTCCACCCCGGCACCTGACCGTGTTTCACTCGGTGTTCCACTCGGTTGACGGCCACGCGGGCCGGGGATAGCCTGCTTGGTCGAATCGCTGCCGGATCCAATGCAGGCGGGCTCAACCCGCCGCTCCGCTCCCATGGTAGTAGAGGAGGACCCCATGCCTTTCCCCAAGCTCACCCCCCGCACCTTCAGCTCCATTCGTGAGCTCAACGGCATCTCGGCGCGCACGATGGAGGAGCACTACGAGCTCTACAAGGGCTACGTGGCGAAGACCAACGAGATCCAGGACAAGCTCGGAGCCGTCGATCGCGCGAGCGCGAACCAGGTGTTCAGCGACCTGCGGTCGCTGCGCATCGACCTGTCGTTCGCGACCGGCGGAGTCAAGAATCACGACCTCTACTTCGGCCACCTCGGCGGCAGGGGCGGCACCCCTTCCGGCAAGGTCGCGGAGCTGATCAAGCGCGACTACCCCTCTTACGACGCATGGCTCGGAGATTTCAAGGCGTCCGGGCTCGCGGCGCGCGGCTGGGCGTGGCTCGCGTACGACCACGATTGGAGCACGCTCACCACGGTGATCGGAGACGCACAGAACACGTTCCCGCTGTGGAACGCCACCCCGATCGTCGCGCTCGACGTGTACGAGCACGCGTACTGGATCGATTACGGCCGCGCCCGCGCCAAGTACATCGATGCGTTCTTCAACAACCTCGACTGGAACGTCGTCGAGCAGAATCTCGAGAAGGCGCTGGCAATGCAGGCGGTGCACAAGTAGCGCAACCCGATCGCGCCGTCTCAACGCAACACGCCGGGCTCCCGCGGGAGCCCGGCATCGCTTCGCGGCGAACGCGAGACGTTCGCGCGCGATGGAGGAATGAATGGCCACCGCACTGCTCCCGGTGATCGGAAAGATGGCCCCGGATTTCACGCTGCCGTCCACGACCGGTGAGACCGTCTCGCTTAAGCAGTTCAAGGGCAAGAAGACCGTGATCCTGTACTTCTACCCCAAGGACGACACGCCCGGCTGCACCAAGGAGGCGTGCGAGTTCCGCGATCACTCCGCGGAGTTCGAGCGGCACAACGCTGTGATCCTGGGGATCTCGACCGACCCGCTCGAATCGCACCTCAAGTTTCGCGACAAGCACAAGCTGCCGTTCCCGCTCCTGTCCGACGAGGACGCGACGGTGTCGAAGCTGTACGGCGTCTACAAGCAGAAGAATCTGTACGGCAAGAAGTACATGGGCATCGAGCGCACGACGTTCGTGATCGACAAGACCGGCCGGATCGCGCAGATCTATCCGAAGGTGAAGGTGGAGGGGCACATTCCGGATCTGCTCGAATTCGTGGGTGAAGACTGAGCCGACCACCGGCGCCGGCGCCTGCTCGCGCGCCGGCCTGCGGCGTCGCGAAGACCCCCGTGCTGAGCGTCCCCAAGCTCCCCGTCCCGGTGTTTCCGCTGCCGGGAATCGTGCTGTTCCCCAACGTCACGCTGCCGCTGCACGTTTTCGAGTTGCGCTACCGCACCCTGGTGCGTGACGCGCTGTCGGGAGAGCGCATGCTGGCGCTCGCCGTGCTCAAGCCGGGCTGGGAGCAGGACTACTACGGCAGTCCCGAGTTCTTCCCGCTCGGCTGCCTGGCGCACTTCGAGGAGGTCGAGTGGCTCCCCAACGACTGCTACGACCTCAAGGTGCGCGGTGTGGCGCGCGTCGAGTTCACCCGGATCGTGAAGGAGTTCCCCTACCGCGCCGCACGCGCGCAGGTGCTGCCGCAGGATCCGTACACGGAGGACGATCCGCTGATCGAACTGGAGAAGCAGTCGCTCGTGGACACGTTCGAGCGGCTGCTGGTGGCGCTGGGGGCCACGCCGCAGCAGGCCCAAGTCGATCGGTCCGCGGCTTACGAGACGCTGGTGAACATGCTGTGTGCGGGATCGGATCTCTCGCCCGTCGAGCGACTCGAGCTCTTGGCGCTCGACAATCTGGTCGAGCGCGGGACGCGCATTCGTGAGCTCACCGAGCGCCGGCTCAAGCTCGGGCTGACGGCGAAGTCCCAGCCGTCGCGGCCGGCGGGGAACCCCGAAGCGCCCGAGGAGGGCGGCGAGCAGAACTGAGGCCGCTTCACGCCTGAGCCCGCCTTGTTGGGCCGCGCCGCCGTCGCTAGACTCCCGCCAATGCGACTTCCGGCGGAACCGTTTCGCATCAAGGTCGTGGAGCCCTTGCGGCGCGTGTCGCGCGGGGTGCGCGAGCGCCTGATCCGCGAGGCGGGGCTCAACATCTTCGCGGTTCCGGCGGAGAGCATCTACGTCGATCTCCTCACCGACAGCGGCACCGCGGCCATGAGCGACCGCCAGTGGGCCGGGCTCATGATCGGGGACGAGTCCTACGCCGGGAGCCGCAATTTCTTTCATTTCCAGCGCACCGTGCGCGAACTGTTCGGCTTCCGGCACGTGATCCCCACCCACCAGGGGCGCATGGCCGAGAACCTGCTGTTCTCGACCGTGCTCAAGCCGGGCGATGTCGTGCCCAACAACATCCATTTCGACACCACCCGCGCGAACGTCGAGGCGCAGAAGGCCGAGGCGCTGGATCTCGTGATCGACGAAGGGCTCGACCCCACCATCTACCACCCGTTCAAGGGCAACCTCGACCCGGCGAAGCTGGAGCGTGTGTTCCAGGAGCGCGGCAAGGAGCACATCCCGCTGGTGATGATCACGGTCACGAACAACTCGGGCGGCGGGCAGCCGGTCTCGATCGCGAACGTCCGGGCGGTGAGCGAGGTGTGCCGCCGGTGGAGCGTGCCGCTGATCATCGACGCGTGCCGCTTCGC
>Ga0066710_100006885_pt1 | contig 10741 bp, 6 predicted proteins | sample GraSoiAngelo_159_FD_79666 | JGI IMG/M metagenome (GOLD analysis project Ga0066710, IMG submission 79666) | Grasslands soil microbial communities from the Angelo Coastal Reserve, California, USA - 14_1009_16_40cm | ecosystem: Environmental > Terrestrial > Soil > Grasslands | place: USA...
CGGGAGGGCGGCCGGAGGTCACCGTCGATCCGGGGCCGCTCGGCGATCGGTTCGAAGGGGACGCCCGCCCGGGCCACTTCCGGGGGGTGCTCACCGTGGTCGCCAAGCTGTTCGGCCTCGCCGCGCCCTGCCGCGCCTATTTCGGAGAGAAGGACGCCCAGCAGCTCCGGCTGGTCCGGGCGATGGTGGGAGACCTGAGCCTCCCGGTCGCGGTGGTTGCCTGCCCGACGGTTCGGAAGGTCGACGGCCTCGCCGTCTCCTCGCGGAACGCCCGCCTGTCGTCTGAAGAGCGCCGGGCGGCGTCGGTGCTGTTCGAGGCGCTCTCCACGGCGGCGGCCCTGGTTCGACGGGGGGAGGGTCGGGCCGACGTCCTGAAGGCCGAGATGGCTCGCAGGATCGGGGCCGAATCGCTCGCCCGGCTCGACTACGTGGCGGTGGTGGACGACAGGACGTGGGAGGAGCCGGCGATCCTGGACGGTCCGGCCAGGGCCCTGGTGGCCGCCAGGTTCGGCCAGACGAGGCTCATCGACAACCTGCTCCTTCCCTGGGCCGATGGGTCGACCGTGCACAATAGCGGGGACTCCTGATCGTTCCGGAGGCGAACCGTGCTGCTGGCGATCGACGTGGGCAACACCGAGACCGACCTGGGCGTGTTCCAGGCCGAGAAGCTGACGTGGACGTGGCGGATGGCCACGGGGCGGAAGCGAACCCCCGACGAGCTGGCCATCCTCTTCGGCGGGTTCCTGGAGCAGAAGGGGCTGTCTTTCTCTCGGCAGATCACCGGCGTGGCGATCGCCAGCGTGGTGCCGGATCAGACCCAGGCGCTCCGGGAGATGGTTCGAGACTATTTCCACTTCCCTCCGGTCGTGGTGGAGCCGGGAGTGAAGACGGGGATCCCCATCACCCTCGACAACCCCAAGGAGGTCGGGGCAGACCGGATCGTCAACGCCCTGGCCGCGCTGGCCAGATACGGCGGTCCCTGCGTCGTCGTGGACGTGGGCACCGCGACCACGTACGACGCCGTGGCCGAGAACGGCGAGTTCGTCGGCGGGGCCATCGCTCCCGGTCTGTTGGTGGGAGCGGAGGGCTTGTTCGCGGCGACGGCCAGGTTCACCAGGGTGGAGATCGTCCAGCCACGGTCCGTCATCGGGAAGACCACCGTCGAAGCGTTGCAGTCGGGGCTGCTCTACGGCACCGCGGCGGAGATCGACGGCATGGTCGAACGGATGCAGAAGGAGCTAGGGGGGCATGCCACGGTGATCGCCACCGGTGGGCTCGCGGGCGTTGTCGTTCCCGCGTGCCACACCATCAACCACCACGACCCGTGGCTCACGCTCGAGGGGCTCCGTCTCATCTACGAGAGGAACACGTCCCTGGATGAGTGACGAGACCGAAGAGGCCCGAGGACGGCTGGCGGAGGTCCTCAGGGCTCGCCGGGAGAGCCTGAAACGCTTGCGGGACAAGGGGATCGAGCCCTTCGCGCTTCGTTTCACCAAGGGCGCCGACGCCGCCGAGCTGCGCCGGGACTTCGAGCGTCTGGCCCCGGGGGAGGAGGCGGGGATCCGGACGGCGGTGGCCGGCCGGATCATGCTGATCCGACGGCACGGGAAGCTCTCCTTCATCACATTGCGCGACACCACGGGGGACATCCAGCTCTATCTCTCGGAGGAACATCTCGGCGAGGCCTACGGATCGGTGGACCTCCTCGACTTGGGGGACATCATCGGAGCAACTGGCGAGGTCGTCAGGACCAAGAGGGGCGAGCTATCGGTCAAGGTGGAAGGCCTGACGCTCTTGACCAAGGCCCTCCGGCCGCTCCCGGAGAAATGGCACGGGCTGCGTGATCCGGAGGCGAGGCTGCGTCAGCGGTACCTGGAGTTCGCCACGAACCTCGAGAGCCGGGCGGTGGTCATGGCGCGGGCCCGAGTCCTGAACGCCTTCCGGGACGTGCTCGCGGAGCGCGGGTACCTTGAGGTCGAGACGCCGATCCTCCAGAAGACCCATGGCGGCGCGCTGGCCAAGCCCTTCGTCACCCATCACAACGCGCTGGACATGCAGCTGTACCTACGCATCGCTCCCGAGCTGTACCTCAAGCGCCTGTTGGTTGCGGGGTTCGAGCGCGTGTTCGAGATCGGCAGGGACTTCCGCAACGAGGGGATCGATCGAGACCACAACCCGGAGTTCACGATGTTGGAGGCGTACGCGGCCTACGCCACGTACGAGGACATGATGGAGCTGGCCGAGGCGCTGATTCCCGCGGCGGCCATGTCGGTCAGGGGGTCCCTGCGCTTCACATATCAGGCACGCGAGGTGGACCTCACGCCTCCGTGGCGGCGGGCGTCGCTGGCCGATGTGGTGTCGGACGCGGTCGGCGAGACCGTCGATCATCGGGACGAAGAACGGCTGCGCGCAGTGGCCAAGCGGTTGGAAGTGGGGGTGGACCACTCGTGGGGCCCGGGGAAGATCCTGCTGGAGATCTTCGAGAAGCGAGTGGAGCACGACGTCTGGAGCCCGACCTTCGTCAAGGACTTCCCCCGTGAGGTCTCTCCGCTCGCCCGCCCGCACCGAAGCGCCGACGGACTGACGGAGCAGTTCGATCTGATCGTCTGCGGCATGGAGCTGGGTCCGGCCTACTCGGAGCTGACGGATCCCGACGAGCAGCGGGCCCGATTCATGGACCAGCAGCGCCTCCGGCGGACCGGCGACGAGGAGGCGCACCCGCTCGATGAGGAGTTCCTGGTGGCGCTCGAGCACGGCATGCCGCCGGCGGGAGGCATCGGCCTGGGAGTGGACCGGTTGCTGAAGATCCTGGTCGACGTCCCCACGCTCCGCGAGGTGATCCTGTTCCCCCATCTGCGGCCCGAGTCCGGCCGGTCCTGATCGCCCGGGCCAGAACCAAGCGGCCCCGAGCTTCCGTGGTATCAGTCATGCCCTTGCGCTGCACCGCCCTGACATTCGTCCTCTTGTTGGCCGCCTTCTCATGCACCGGCCGGGCCGGGTCCCCCGGCCCCGGCTCGGCGAGCGGGGGCCCTCCGACGTCCGGCTCGACGCCGAGCTCGGCCGGGTCGGGCGGGCGCCCCATCGTTCTCCCCGTCGTGGCGACCACCTCGGGCCCCCTGGCCGCCGACGACCGGAGCTACCTGGACGGGATGCGCCTCGCCGTGGAGACGGTCAACCGGGCAGGAGGGGTGAGAGGCCGGCCCCTGGCCCTCGAGCTGCACGACGACGGAGGGCAGGCCAGCGGGGCGTCGGCGGCGATCCTCAGCGTCCTGGCCCGTCGTCCAGCCGCCGTCCTCTATGCGGGCCCCGGGCCCACGCTCACGCCTCTCCGGTCCCGGTTCGCCCAGACGGGGACACCGGTCGTGCTCCTCGGAGGCGACCTGTACACGAGCCGAGCCCTGTTCCCCGAGGTCTTCCAGACGGCGATCCCGTGGGAGTGGCAGGCGAACGTCATCGCCCGGTACGTGGTCGTGGACCGGAAGGCCCGGAACATCGTCTTTCTCGGGTCGGGTCCGGAGGCTCGATCGGCCTCCCGGTCGCTGGCCACGGCACTCTCGTACTGGGGCGGACGTCTGGCCGCGTCCGTCGTCGATCTCCGCCCCGACCTTCCTTCGGCCCCTCCCGCCCTCCGGCGGGCGGCCGCGGCGGGCTGGGACGTCGTCTTCGGGCCTCCCGGCGACGCAACGGCGCTGGTGAGGGCTGTCGAGGCCAGGGCGGGCATCGACCGCTCGGCGCGTCCGGGGCAGCGCCCGGGGATCAGCGGCCCCGCGTCGCTCCTGGTGCAGGAGCCCGGTCAGGCCCGCCTCGAGCCCGGGACCACGGCGTGTTACACCTACACGTGGGCCGGGTGGGCCCAGCCCATCCGCCGGGTCGCCGACTTCCGCCTCGGGCTCGCCACGATGACGGGACGGGCCCCCGAAGGCCTGGAACAGGAGGGCTATGACGCGGTCAGGGTCCTTGCCTGGGCCCTGGCCAGGACCGGTGGGAGGGGAGGTCCACGGCTGACCGTCGCCCTCGAAGGGGCCCACGACCTGGCCTTCTCCAGCTTTCCGATCGACCTCGGACCGGACGACCACCTCTTCCTTCCCCGGGACGAGCTCGGGCTCTTCGCGGTGGCGGGGCCCACGGAACGACTCGATGCCTGGGAGATTCCTGGGACCGAGCCGTGGCGGCCGGTCATGCGGACGTTCACCTACGACGGCGAGCGGACCAACGTCCTGGACATGGACCGGCGGGTCTTCTTCCCCTGGTGGACGAAGTACAAGCCGGGACCGAAGTACTGGACCTCGCGATACGGGATCGCTTCTCGGCCCAGCGATCCGCTGCACTGAGCCCATCGGTCCTGGCCGGGGGGCGAGCGGACCAACCCGTCGCGGGCCCGAACAAACGCCCTTGGACCTGTGGTTCGAGACCTTCGGCTAATCCCCAGGAAGCGGCGACCCGAATAACTTGTTGAAGGAACCAGGAGGCTCGGCCGAGCGTCCCGGAGTGGAGATGGCGACCCTGGGGGAGGACATACGGTGCGAGTTGCGTCGGACCCCCTGGGTATAATCGGGCTCGGAGGCGCTCGTGGCGCGAGAAAGCGCCGGGGGGCGCCTTCTTCGGCCTCGAGGGTAGGACGTGGTCCGGTGATCCACGAGGCGTCCGGCGCGGAGACCAGGGCCGAGCGATCGGCCCGGAGGGAACGACATGTTTGAACGGTTCACCGACCGCGCACGCAGGGTCGTGGTCCTCGCCCAGGAAGAGGCGAGGATGCTCAATCACAACTACATCGGGACCGAGCACATCCTGCTCGGGTTGATCCACGAAGGCGAAGGCGTTGCGGCGAAGGCTCTGGAGTCGCTGGGGATCTCCCTGGAAGCAGTCCGCCAGCAGGTCGAGGAGATCATCGGGCAGGGGCAGGCCGCGCCGACCGGCCACATCCCGTTCACCCCTCGGGCCAAGAAGGTCCTGGAGCTCTCCCTGCGGGAGGCGCTCCAGCTGGGCCACAACTACATCGGTACCGAGCACATCCTGCTCGGGCTGATCCGCGAGGGCGAGGGTGTGGCGGCCCAGGTCCTCCAGAAGCTCGGGGCCGATCTGAACCGGGTCCGCCAGCAGGTCATCCAGCTGCTCCAGGGCTACGCCGGCAAGGGCGAGGGCCAGCCGGGTGAGCAGGCTCCCCCGGGCTCGATGGTCCTGGACCAGTTCGGGCGGAACCTCACTCAGCTGGCCCGGGAGACGAAGCTCGATCCGGTGATCGGCCGGGAGAAGGAGATCGAGCGGGTCATGCAGGTCCTGTCCCGCCGGACCAAGAACAACCCGGTGCTGATCGGTGAGCCCGGCGTGGGCAAGACGGCCATCGTGGAAGGGCTCGCCACCAAGATCGTCAAGGGCGACGTCCCCGAGACGCTGAAGGGCAAGCAGATCTACACGCTCGACCTCGGCGCGCTGGTGGCCGGGTCGAGGTACCGCGGTGACTTCGAGGAGCGCCTGAAGAAGGTCCTCAAAGAGATCAAGACCCGCGGCGACATCGTCCTGTTCATCGACGAGCTGCACACACTGGTGGGGGCCGGCGCGGCCGAGGGCGCCATCGACGCCGCCTCGATACTCAAGCCCATGCTGGCCCGCGGCGAGCTCCAGACCATCGGGGCGACCACCCGCGACGAGTACCGCAAGCACCTGGAGAAGGACGCCGCGCTGGAGCGCCGGTTCCAGCCTATCTACGTGGATCAGCCAACCGTGTCCCACACGATCGACATCCTTAAAGGACTTCGGGACCGATACGAGGCCCACCACCGGGTCACGTACACGGACGACGCGCTCGTCGCGGCGGCCAACCTCTCGGACCGCTACATCAGCGACCGGTTCCTTCCCGACAAGGCCATCGACCTGATCGACGAAGCCGGCAGCCGGATGCGGATCCGCCGGATGACCGCGCCCCCTTCGGTTCGGGAGATGGACGAGCGGATCGCCGAGGTCAAGCTGAAGAAGGAGTCGGCCATCGACGCGCAGGACTTCGAGCGGGCCGCACGGCTCCGGGACGAGGAGCGCCACCTGGTCGAGGAGAAGGCTTCCCGGGAGCGCGAATGGAAGGCCGGGGAGATGGACGTCCTCTCCGAGATCGACGAGGAGGAGATCGCCGAGGTCCTTTCGGCGTGGACCGGCATCCCCGTGTTCAAGCTCACCGAGGAGGAGACGGAGAAGCTCCTGCGGATGGAGGACGAGCTGCACCGCCGGATCGTCGACCAGGAGGAGTCGGTCACCGCGGTCTCCAAGGCCATCCGGCGGACCCGCGCCGGCCTGAAGGACCCGAAGCGACCCTCCGGCTCGTTCATCTTCCTGGGCCCGTCCGGGGTGGGGAAGACAGAGCTGTCCAAGGCGCTGGCCGAGTTCCTCTTCGGTGACGAGGACGCCCTGATCCAGCTGGACATGTCGGAGTACATGGAGAAGCACACGGTCAGCCGCCTGATCGGCTCGCCTCCCGGGTACGTCGGCTACGAGGAGGGCGGGCAGCTCACCGAGGCCGTCCGGCGCAAGCCGTTCTCGGTGGTCCTGTTCGACGAGATCGAGAAGGCCCACCCCGACGTGTTCAACACGCTGCTCCAGATCCTGGAGGACGGGCACCTCACCGACGCCCAGGGGCACACGGTCGATTTCAAGAACACCGTGATCATCATGACCTCGAACCTCGGGACCCGGGACATCCAGAAGGGAGCCTCGATCGGATTCGCCGCCCGGCCGGACGAGCGCGTGACCTACGAGAAGATGAAGGAGAAGGTCCTCGAGGAGCTGAAGCGATCCTTCCGGCCCGAGTTCCTCAACCGGATCGACGAGGTCATCGTGTTCCACTCCCTGACCCGCGAGGACGTAAAGGCGATCGTGGACCTGATGATGAGGCGGGTTCGCGAGCAGCTGAAGGCGAAGGACGTGGAGATCGAGTTGACCGACGAGGCCAAGAATCTCCTCGCCGAGAAGGGGTACGACCCCGCGCTCGGCGCCCGTCCCCTCCGTCGCACCATCCAGCGGATGGTGGAGGATCCCCTCTCCGAGAAGCTCCTGTGGAAGGAGTTCCGGGCAGGGGAGACGATCATCGTCGATGCCCGCGAAGGCGAGATCACCTTCGAGCACACCCCGGTTCCTCCCGACACTCCGCCGGTGGAGCTGGCCGGGCAGGAGTCATAACCCACGCGCCCGGGTAAATAGGGCTTCCCCAAGGGCAGGGCGGAGAGGCTCGCTAGCGGTCCCTCCGTCCTCTCGTCCCGAAAGGGATGCGGTTAGCCGGGACGCCGGCGGCCGTCAAGGGCAAGAGCCGCCCAGCGATCATCGGGTCGCTGGGCCTCTTGTCATTCGGGGGCCAGGTCCACGCGGGCAAAGAAGACGTCGGTGGGGCCGGCGCGGCTCCGCGGCCGGGCCTGGACGAACAGCGCGGAGAAACCGGATGGGAGCCCCGCCAGCCCCTCGTAGTCGCCCACGAAGTCCCCCTCGGAAGAGAGCCTGGCGGTGTCCAGGTCGAAGGGTGGACCGCCCAGATCGAGCTGGTGCCAGGTCGCCCCGTCGTCGCCGGACCAGGCCAGCCGGACCTTGGTGGGCACGCCCTCTCCCGGTGAGGACCTCGCGGAACGATCCTCGTACCAGGTGACCCCGACCCGTCCGTCGCCGGCGACGGCGACCGTGGGCAGGAAGGCCTGGCCGGATGGTTCCGCAACCGTGACCCTGGGCTCCCAGGTGGTCCCTCCGTCCCTGGACCTCACCAGCCGGATCTGCCACCGATCGGCCGTGACTTGATCCGCCCAGGCCACGAAGGCGGTCCCATCGGGCCCGGTGGCGGCGCTGATGTTCGCGGTGGTTGCCCGGACCGCACGATGGCTGGAGGGAGTTCGCAGGGTGGCGAAGGTGAAACGGGCCACGCTGGTCGGCCGGCTCCACGTCCGGCCCTCGTCCGACGACCGGACCACGGCGATGCGAGCGGGGAGGGGCGGGTTCGGATTGCCCGACAATGATTTCGCCTCGGCGAAGAAGTCGAGGAGCGTCCCGTCCGAGAGTTGCGCCAGCGTGTGGAACTGCGTCTCGGTGTTCCCGGAGTAGAGGGTCCCGGGGGTGGACCAGGTCCGCCCGCCGTTGCCGGTGCGAGAGAAGCGCGCCGCGTTCACATGCGGAGTCACCTTCGGATCGGTGACCGCGTAATCGACCCAGACGACGTATGCCGTCGAGCCGTCGGACCGGTCGGCCAGGACCGATTCCTTGTCAACGATCAGTCGCGCGTGCCCGTTGGCCACGGTCGCGGGTTCCGTCCACGTGGCGCCGCCGTCGGTCGTTGTGGAGACGAGGACCGCTCCCGTTCTGTCGTCCCGGATCCCGATGGTGCCCAGGTAGGCGCGTCCTGGTCCTGCCGACACCCATGGATCGCTCGCCCGGATATAGGGCCCGTTCGAGCACTTGGTGAGTCCTGGTACCAGCGCTTCCTTCCAGGTCCGGCCGCCATCGGTGCTGGCGGCCGACTCGATGCCGGCGGCTCCCCCCCTGAGGTCGCGATCTTGCTGCCATGCCCCGATGAGCGCGTCGGGTCTGGCCGGGTCGGCGGCGATGGACGGCTCGACCTCTGCATCGCGCACGGCGCCCTGAGCCGAGGGACACGCGCGGAGAGGACCCCTGACGCTGACGACGCCGGGTCCCGAGATGGAGATCCCTGGGGGGCTCGGGGAGGAAGCTGCGGGGCCGGCGGGGCTCTGGGAAGGCCTTCGCGGCGGGCTGGATGTGCACGCGGCGAGCAGCACCGCGATGCCCACCGACAGGAGAGGCGCTCTCACTCGGGTGCCTTTCGTCTGCCTCGGGTACGTAGGGAAGCCGGCACGTGGATTTCCGAAGGGTATCCAGGTCAGGCGGTGTCAGACCCGGTCGCTACAGTCCCTCCGTGGGCAAGCTGAAACGGGTGTTCGTGTGCGCGAGCTGTGGGCGGCCCTCGGCGCAATGGACGGGGCGGTGCGCCTCGTGCGGGAGCTGGGGCACGGTGAACGAGCATCCGGCCGGGTCCGGCCCCTCGTCCTCGGCCGGAGCCGCTCCAGTGGTTCTCAGGCTTGCTCCGGATCCGGAGGAGCACCGGATCCAGACGGGATGGCCCGGCGTCGATCGCGTCCTCGGTGGCGGGTTCGTCCCTGGATCGGTGGTCCTCCTGGCGGGGGCGCCCGGTACCGGCAAGTCGACCCTTCTCCTCCAGCTGGCGTCGGCCCTCACCGGAGCCGGGCACCCCTGCCTGCTCGCGTCCGGGGAGGAAGCCCGCGGCCAGGTGGCCGCGCGGGCGCTGCGGGTGGGGATCGACGGATCGGCCCTCGCCTACGTGCCGGGCCGGAGCCTCGGGGACGTTGTGGAGAGCGCGCGAGCCGAACGACCGACGGTCCTGGTGGTCGACTCGATCCAGACGATCCGTGACACCGCGTCGGACGGGTTCCCCGGAGGCGTGGGTCAGGTCCGGGCATGCGCGGACGCGCTGATCGATCTGGCCAAAGAGAACGACGTGACCGTCCTCCTGATCGGACACGTCACAAAGCAGGGCGATCTCGCCGGCCCCCGCACGCTGGAGCACGCGGTGGACGCGGTGCTGACGTTCGAGGGTGATGCCCGGTCCGGCCTTCGGGTCCTGGTGGGGGGGAAGAATCGCTACGGGCCGGAGGGAGAGGTGGCGTGGTTCGAGATGACGTCGAGAGGCCTGGTGGAGGCCGAGCCATCCACCCGGCCCGGTCGCGACGGACAGGAGGCCGGTTGCGCCACGGGCATCGTCCTGGCCGGTCGCCGGGCGCTGCCCGTCGACGTCCAGGCGCTCGTCGTGCCATCGGACGGCCCACCGCGACGCCAGGTCTCCGGGCTCGATCCTCGGCGCTTCCACATCGTCGCCGCCGTGACCGATCGCGTCGTGGGTCTGCGGCTTTCCCGCTCCGAGCTGTTCGGCGTGGCGGGGGGTGGGTTCAGGCTGGAGGACCCGGGCGCGGATCTGGCCATGGCGGCGGCCCTGGCGTCCGCCGCCGCGGGCCGTCCGCCGCCGCGGGCCGTCCGCCGCCGCCTGACCGCGGCTTCATCGGTGAGGTTGCACTGACCGGTTCGGTGCGACCGGTTCCCGGCGCCGAGGCACGGTTGTCGGCAGCGGCAGACGCTGGCCTCCGCGACGTGATAGTGGCCAAAGGGACCACGGTTCCGAGTGGTCGAACCTCGGGCCTGCGAGTGGTGGAGGCCGCGCATCTTCGCGACGCGTTACGGTGGGCAATGACGAAATAGGGGCCGGTAGGGGCCGCCTCGACTCAAAAGGCCCGTTGACCTGCGCTTTTGGGTTGCGGCCGGACAGCTCCTCGTGTTAACCTGTGTCTACCGAAGTAAGCCGTTCGCGCACACGAGGGAGTGCTGTGTTCACAAAAGGGGACAAAGTCGTCTATCCGCACCATGGCGCAGCAGTGATCGAGGACCTTGTGGAACGCGAGGTGTTCGGGGAACGAAGAACCTATTTCAAGATTCGATTGGCGCATGGGGACCTCACCCTGATGGTCCCAGTGGACAACACCCAGGAAGTCGGGCTCCGCGAAGTCATCTCCAGGCGAGAGGTGAAACGGGTGTTCGATGTCCTCCGCGAGGAGGAAGCCCACATGCCCACCAACTGGAGCCGCCGGTACAAGACCAATCTGGCCAAACTGTCCTCGGGCGACGTGTACCAGGTGGCCGAGGTGGTCCGGAACCTCTCCGCCCGTGAGAAGGAGAAGGGCCTCTCCGCCGGGGA
>Ga0066710_100006886_pt1 | contig 10741 bp, 17 predicted proteins | sample GraSoiAngelo_159_FD_79666 | JGI IMG/M metagenome (GOLD analysis project Ga0066710, IMG submission 79666) | Grasslands soil microbial communities from the Angelo Coastal Reserve, California, USA - 14_1009_16_40cm | ecosystem: Environmental > Terrestrial > Soil > Grasslands | place: USA...
GCATATTCGCTCAGGCAGTCCCTTTGAAACCGCGTCTTCGCGACTTTGCCTCGATACTCGTATCGCACCGGCGTGTACAATTGGCCGAACCAGCCTTCGTACTTCCACGACGACGTGCCGATGAAAACACCTTTAGCGGCGAGTGCCGCCGCGCGCTGTCTTATGGCTTCGCGATCAAAGGGCATTGCCCGCATAGGGTACCGATTTGTTGACTCGAAGGCCAGCGCACCCAAACACGAATCCGCCGTGACCAACGCGCTTTCCGCTCCGGCTTCACGGGCTGCCGGTCGGCCCTGTCCCCCTCTCGACCACGCCCGTTCCGCTGCGCTCCAAGCGCGCTCGTCACGAGCGAACTGTTTGGCCGCAATCGCGGAGGCTTCCGTCTGGCGCTTGCCACCGTCGCTTCGCTACGCAGCTCACTCATTTCGTTCGCTGCTCCGACTACGCTTTCATCGGCCAAGCGCCAGACCGAAGCAGAGCGATACCCGTCAGATTTTTGTCCGCAATTGCGGACAATTTTCCTGAACACCAGCCGCGACATTGCCTCGGTCTTCTGGACTTTTACCAGCCGGAGGATACGTTTGCATGGCACTCAAGCGATCCAAACCGAGAGCGAATGATGCGCAGCTAGACCTGTTTTCATACACCGGAGGCAACAATGATCACCCTGACTCAATACGGAATGATGGCCGAAGAACATTGGCGGAAGTTTTGCCCGAGAATGGTGAAGGGATTGGAAACGAGCGGCAGGCTTCAGGAGATGTTGCTGGCGGCGGAGGAGAAGACGGAGGAAGAACTGTCAACACTACGGAGGCAGTTGATGAAGCAAGGATAAATGGCGTAACAACAGGCGCACGACCAAGCGTGGGAAACGGTGAGGGAGCGATACATCCTCCTGCCGCCCGAATCCGAGCGAACGGTCAGCCACACGAGCACGTAGAACCGCCCCGCAATCAGGCCAAGTAATCGCATCACAGACAGCGATGAAGTTGGCAAAGGATCTCTCAAACTCAAACAGAAATGCCGGGCAAACATCGAAGCAATCCGGCTCCTTGCGACTTCTCGAAAAGGACAAGCGACCAGCCACGACTGAAGAAAAATCCATGTTGGTCAAATACGTCGGCTGGGGCGGCATTCCACAAGTCTTCGATCCAATCAGCGGTTTGCGGTTGGGAAAACGAGCGCGACCAGCTTGCTTCACTCCTGGGAGAAATGCAGCTCGAAAGGCACATCCAGGCGTGCCGAACGGGTGGGCGTGTGTTACTTCTTCGTGGGGACCGTGTTCGGAATGGCCGCCTTTCCGCTGGGCGTCGCGCTGGCGGCGGTCGAGATGCAGCAACCGGCGCTGGCGCGCGCCGTTCCGATCGCGGTCGGCGTGGTCGTCCTCATCGCCGACGCGCTCCAGTTCAGCGCGTGGAAGGCGCGTCACCTGGCCTGCTGCCGGGAGGCACCCGGGCGCGGCCGTACGTTGCCGGCCGACGCGGGCACGGCCTGACGACACGGCCTGCGTCTCGGACTCCACTGCAGCCACTGCTGTGCCGGTCTGATGGCGATCCTCCTGGTCATCGGGGTCATGGACCTTCGCGCGATGGCTGTCGTGGCGGCAACCATCACCGTCGAACGTCTCGCACCGGCCGGTGAGCGCATCGCGCGAGCCATCGGGGCCCGTCGTCGTCGGGGCAGGGTTGTTTCTGATCGCGCGAGCACCCGGGCTCGGATGATGCCTGCGTCCCGGGCACCATGCCCGTGTAGTAGAACCATCTGTGCACAGGTTCCCTCGGGTGCGAGCACCAAGTCCGCATCTGGGAAGTTCACTAGCTCTGGGGCGGATCACGTGCCATGCGGAAGTGATCCACGCGGACGTATAACGCCTGTTGCTGACATGTTGCACGCAACTCGCAGTTTGGCAGTCACATAAGGATCCCATCGCAGCTTACGACCGATGAATGCCATGAGGCGCGGCTACCGCGCCGAAGGGATTGCCTAGAAGGAATTACGCCACTAAAAAATGAGTGCCTACGCCCGACTAGCTCCATCCTGTTGAGGGAGCGCCGATTTTCTCACCGAGTCGTGTCCAACATCGCACTGCAAGTCAACGATCGAGCACTATCCAAGCGGGAGCGTGGTCGCTCGCGTTCTCCTCACCGCGAACCCATCGGTCTACACCCCCGTGCACGAGTCGATCGCACACTGTTGGAGAGAGAAGGAAATGATCCAGCCGCATCCCCTTGTCTAGAGGCCACCGATTACGCTCGTAGTCCCAGAACGTCCAGAGCGGCCCCTCGGGTTGCAGTTTTCGCAGAGCGTCCGTCCAGCCCTGAGCTAGCAGGCGAGCATACGCCTGGCGACTCTGAGGTTGAATCAATGCGTTGTTATCGAGAGATCGCGTTGGGTAGATGTCCTGCACAGTCGGTACGACGTTGTAATCGCCGGCCAAGACGACAGGTACGCCGGCCTTCATGAGTTCCGCGCCGTGGTCGATTAAACGTTCGAACCAGGCCAATTTGTAATCGAACTTCGGACCGGGTTGAGGATTTCCGTTCGGCAGGTAGATGGAAGTGATCAACACACCATTTACCGCCGCCTCGATATAGCGTGCCTGGCGATCCTTAAGATTCCCAGGCAAGCTGGATCGCGTCAGCACCGGATCGCAATCCCGCGCCAGGATCGCTACGCCGTTCCAGGAACGTTCGCCTAGCCAGACTCCGCGATAGCCGAGGTCACGAAGGGCACTTGCCGGAAATGCTCGCTGCTCTACCTTGAGCTCCTGGAGGCAAACGACGTCGGGCTGCGCCCTTGCGAGCCACGCCGTGAGATTATGCAGACGGTTGTTGATGTTGTTGATGTTAAAAGTGGCGATCTTCAATGGCCCGGCCTCACGCGAAAAGACCATTCTGTCCTGACCCGAGTGTCACACTGCAAGTACTTCCTTTGCGTAGGACGTATGATTGCACAAGATCACATAGATGCCCTCGAAAGTCGCTGGCAAGGAAGCATCGCTAAACCGATCGGAGCCCATGTCTGCAGGGACACACAAGAGTTTTAGTTTAGCTGAACTCGTTCTGATCTTCTTAACTACAGCCCGGGAAAATGTGACGTGATTAACGTCCATGCAGATCAGGACACCGATGCACACACACATCTCCCAACTCATATACCGAGTTCTGTTGATGATCGCCGCTTCCAACCGTTCGACCGTCGGTCTCGACTTTCAAGTAATCTATTCGGTTCTGACCTCCATGTAGCACGACACCACGGCTACGACCGTTCTCCACGATGGCCGCAACTATTATGGCATCCTGACAGGACGACTGGACCTCTTCGATCTCCTACCGGCAAACGCCATCGGGAAAGACGATTAAATCCGCAGGTACGGCATCAAGTTCACGCGCGGTAAGAACCCAAGAGATTCGCATTTGGTGCTCCTAACGGACGGTTCCCAGCGAGCGTTCGAGTCCGTCCGGGGAAAGGTGAGAAGCTACTGATATGGTTTCTTGGATAAATCTGATTTCGCCCACAGAATTATTGACAATTAGCTCGCATTCTCAAGAGAATCGGACATATGGCGTTGCGCGATCGGGTTATCGAGGTGCTAAAAAAATGGTGCGGAACTGACGCGGTGATCGGAGCGACGAGAAGTTGGAAGACCTCTGGAACAGAACCACGTTTGGACTTTCGGCCGCGTTTTTCCAACTTTGTCGAGATGATCTGCGAGACTGTCTGTGGGCGGGCTGGAATCCGATCGTGGGCTTGGAGAGACGGTTCTTTAGTCATCTCGATGCCTCTCATGCAGTCGTGCTGGTCGCAATCCGCAGTTCGGACGTGATGGCGTTAGATCCGTTGATCGGTCCCTGATTCCCAAAGTTATCAAACGACCACGTTTGAGGCTGCTTGGAAAAGCGTAGGCCAGGAAGCCCTGGTTTTGATGGGTCCCTGGCGGGGGTGAAGGCACTGGGTGCGCTCTCAAGCCTAGCCAATGGTGTGGTAACCTAGCGGACAACATGGCGTGGCTTGAAAACCAAAAACGCGACTTGGGTGGCTGACATGGCGATGCCTAACAATCTGTTGCTGGTGCGCCACGGCGAATCGGAGGGGAATCCCATCCTGAAAGCCCTCCACGAGAACCGGCGCCCTCCCGACGCAGAGATTCTCGATAAGGTGGACACCTCCCTGTGGCGTCTCACCGCCCTTGGCGTGCGCCAGGCGCGCACGACCGGCGCCTGGCTCAGGGACCAACCATGGGCCCGGTTCGACCTGTACCTGTGCTCCGACTACGTGCGGGCCCGGGAAACTGCCGCCGAGCTCAACTTGCCGGATGCCAAGTGGCGCGTCGAGTTCTACTTGAGAGAGCGGGACAGAGGCCGCGAATCCGCCCTGTTGACGAAGGAGGAGCTCGAGCGCCGGTTCCCGGGATCGCGTGAGCAGAAGGCTCGCCACGCCTTCTACTGGAGGCCGGAGGACGGAGAGTCCATCGCGGACCTGTGCCAGCGCGTCAACCGGGTCCTTGACACCCTGTGGCGAGACAACGACAGTCATAATGTCATCGTCGTCTGCCACGAGGAGGTCATGTGGGCTTTCCGGATGCGCCTCGAGAAGCTTGCTCCCGAGGACTACCTCAAGCTCGACCAAGACGAGGCGTTGAAAGTCCACAACTGCCAGGTGTGGCACTACACCCGGCTCGATCCGGAGACAGGGCGCCAGGCCGTCCACTTCACGCACCGGGCCACATACGATCCGGTCGAGCCACGGCGCAGCCGATGGGAGCCGATTCACCGCCCGCGGTACTCCAACAAGGACCTGCTTAAGGGCCTGCCCCCACGCACGCTGAAGTCATGATTATGGTGTGCTGGCCCGCACTGAGGGCTTTCTCCCTATCTTCTTATCTCTTTATCTCTGCCCGCGCCGGCTCGCGCCCTCGATCGAATCCCACGTTTCGGTCTTAAACCATTCGGCCAGTTCTTGCATGAGCCGTAACGCCAGAGGCAGATACTCAAGTATGACAGAACGTCTCTCGGCGCGGTCGTCTTCGACGTCATTCATCTCGGCGAACCCAGCGTGATCCGCTGGTCCGACAGATTCGAGTTTGCGAAACAGCATCTCCCCAGTGACGACGTATTTCAGATTGCCTCGCTGCGCGGCGGGTTGAAAATGACCTTCGCTTGTTTCGGCGTTGGAGTTTCAATTTATTTTTCAAGAACGAAAAGTCCAAAAGGTTCAAATCACAGGGATGCTACGAGGCGTAAAGGCGTCCAACGCCAGGTGGGCACATAGCCTGCTGCAAACCCGCTGATGAATCCCGCGGCGAACTGCCAGAACAATTCCAGGAGCAAGTACATGAGCCAGGCGAAGCCTTCATGACGCAATGATGGAGATAGTCTTCATTTCTGGCGCTTCGGCGACGACACGAGGGACGGTCGGCCCTCGAAACTCTTCCTGAAGAGCCGGGTCCGTGTCCCGCGGGCTTGCTTGGCGGAGCCGAAGTCCTCGTCATTCCGCCGGGATTGCGCCATGTTTAGAGATGCGCCCAGCATTGGAGATTCGAAGGTCAGGAATGCACTTGCTTGGGTCTCACACGGCGGTAGCGTTGTAGTAGTCCAGCACTTCGGCGTCCAGGTCGACCGGCTCGCCTAGGCTGGCGAGCGTTGCAAGCAGAAGTGCGGGAGCGGGAGAGGAACGGTCAGGATGATCCGCTTGATGCGGGCCCGCAGGGCGGTGTCGGTCCGCGCAAGACGGTAGAGCATACGCCAGCTTGCTCAGCTCGTTTCCGGCAGCCGCAGTTCTGTTCGTGTTCGCTGCGGGCTTTGTGCACAGCGATCTGAGTCGTTTCGCAGCGATTGGCGCAATGATCGCTGTCGGTTCGTTCTTCTTTTTGCCATTGTGGGTAGTGCTGCACATTGTTTTCAAGAGGTCGCTCGTCAGCGCAGGTCCTGGTGCTTCCGCCATCCAGTGTTGCTACGCCGTCGCGTAGTCAATGTAATTGTCGCTCATCAGCGGATGACCTTCGCATAAAAGGTGAATCTGTCAGTGGTGATCAGAGGGACACGTTCGAGATTCATTCGGCTGGAGAGGTCCCGGAAGAGGGTGAGTGTGTTTCGATAGCTTCGTCTTCCCACGATCGTCGCAGGCCAAAACCGCGACCAGACCTCGATCGTGGCGAAGATCCAGATGGTAGGTTGGCTTTAGGAAACCGATTTCATGAGTATTCCTTCTAGCCACCCCCACCGAAGAGGCGCACGCGGATCGGTTGGTTTGAATCTCGCTTGCTCGACCGAAGCCTGGAGGGTAGAATTCTCGCAACTCTCAATAAGATGTGTGCTCAGGAGTAATCAAGTGGTTGTCTATCTCGCCGGGAAAGGGAACAAGGACCGGGTGACATTCTACCGGCGGTAGTAAAGACCGACCTCGCGCGGCACGTTGAGCGCGTCAGGAGCCTACACGAGAAGGATCTCAAGACTGGTGCGGGCTGGGTTGAGCTTCCCGCGGCGCTGGCTCGCAAGTATCCCAATGCGGGACGGGAATGGGCGTGGCGGTGGGTCTTCCCTGCGACGCGGATCTACGTGGAGCCCCAAACCGGCGAGCGGCGCCGTCACCACCTCCACGAGTCGGTTTTGCAGCGTGCCGTCAAGGAAGCCATCCGGCGCGCCGGGATCTCGAAGCCGGCAAGCTGCCACACGTTCAGGCATTCATTTGCGACGCATCTCCTGGAAGCCGGTTACGATATCCGCACACTTCGGGAGCTTCTTGGACACAGCGACGCGAGCACGACCATGGTCTACACCCATGTTTTGAACCATGGTCCAGGCGCGGTTCGTAGCCCGGCAGACCAGTTGCTGGGTGCAGGGATGCGTGACATTAGGCTGACAGGGGACCGCCGTCTAAATCGAGAACCGAAGGAGACGAGGTCCAAAGGAAAACGCGTGGGTTTCAACGAGGTGGGGTAGGACGGTCGGTCGGGGTGGCGACAAATTAGACCGGCCGAGACTGCAGTGTTTAGGGATTTAGACAGTTCTGTCGAATACAAGTTAGATTGCCATGACAGTATCCATTCGCCCCTTTGAGGTCTCCGATTGGCCCTCGCTTTGGCCGATCCTTCACGCCACGTTCTCTAAAGGCGACACATACACTTACTCGTCGGACGCAAGCGAAGATGAAATCCGCACCGCTTGGACAAAGATTCCCAGAGCCACTTTTGTAGCCTGTGATGAGTCCGGACAGATTCTTGGTACTTACTACATCAAGCCAAATCAACCGGGCAATGGCTCGCATGTATGCAACTGCGGTTACGTCGTTTCGGAAAAGGCTCGCGGCAAGGGCGTAGCTTCTCTCATGTGCGAGCATTCGCAATCAACAGCCGTTGCTCTTGGCTTTCTAGCCATGCAGTTCAATTTTGTCGTTTCTACCAACAGTGGAGCTGTTCGCCTCTGGCAGAAACTCGGATACGACATTGTCGGCACTCTTCCGCGTGCCTTTCGTCACCCGCAGGCGGGTCTTGTCGATGCCTACGTCATGTATAAGTGGCTGGCAATCTAACAAGGCGTTGCACGCGACGCCGCTCGCCCTGCGGGCTCGCGGTTCCCTTGCTGCGCTCGGCGCGCGTGAACGCCGGCGTTAGCCAGCCTGTCGACCGGTTGCCACTTGATTTGAGGGAAGCCATGGGCAGGAACATCACAACCGCTGCGTGGTTCGGCTTGATATCCATGTCCCTGTGCCTGGTGGATCCAGCAGCAGCCCAGGTCGATCAGCAGCGTGCCGAAGCTTACTTTAAGGAAGCAGATGCCATTTGTCAGCGCGACGGCGGGCGACTCTGGGGGATCTCGTTGTGCGGGCCCATGGTGATAGCTGATGCGCGGACCCGAACGCTCGCGACAAGTCAAGCTCGCCCAATAGGGGAAGAGCCACGATCCATCGGGTTCGCGAAGGCGCCCATCGAGTGGGGTGGCGCGCCTTGGGCTGCCTACATCTGGGACTTCATAACTCCCCTATCGCCCCGGGCGCGAGGCGAGTTGATGATGCACGAGCTCTTCCATCGAATTCAGCCAGACCTCGGGCTGATTACCCCAGGCGCGCAGAATAGGCATTTGGACACAGTCGAGGGACGAGTCTGGTTGCGACTCGAGTGGCCGGCGCTGGCGCGGGCGCTCAGTCCGTCTGGTGAGGACCGCAAGCGCGCTGTGAGCGATGCGGCCGCCTTCCGATTGACGCGCCGGGCGGGATTTCCCAATGCCGCAGAGACTGAGCGCGTCGAAGAAATCCGGGAAGGCCTCGCCCAATACACCGCGACGGTCGTCACGGCAGCATCGCCTGCTGAGGCAGTCGGCACTGCTCTCGAGCAGCTGGCGGCAACGGAGAAGCAAGAGACGTTCGTGCAGACATTCGCGCCTACCTCGGGCGTGTTGTACGGAATTCTCCTCGATGTCTCGTCGGCCGATTGGAGGCGCCGGGTGCGTGCCGACTCGGATCTCGGACAGATGCTGATGGCTGCCTTGGATGCCGATGCAGCCCCGAATGCTGTCGAAGCCTCCACCCGGTACGGTGGCGCCGAACGGCGGGCTGCAGAGCAACGGCGGGATGATCAGCGGAGCTTTTTAGTGCTCGAGCTGCGACGACGCTTCGTCGATGGCCCCGTGTTTCTAGTGCCGTCAGGCGGGGGCGGAACGTTTGACGCGCGAGGAGCCACGCCCATTCCTGGAATCGGGACGGTGTACTTTTTCCGGTACAGCCTCAAGGGTGAATGGGGAGCTTGGAGGCGACCAACGGCGTCTTGATAAATGACGACGGGACGAAACGGGTGGCAGGCCCGGTCCGCATTGAAGGCGCCACCCTCACTGGCGACGGCTGGAGGGTGACAGTTGCGCCAGGGTGGGGTCTGCGGTCTGGGCCTCGTGCCAGCGATTATCAGATCGTTCGCGAGTCACGGTAGAACAATCGCGGGAACCTGAAGGCGGCTGGCTAACACGGCGCTTCAGCCGGCGGCCGGAGACCTCGATTGTGGTGGTGCAGAGGCTCTCGTGTGAGTCCACGCTTGTGGCCGGCCGCGGCTGAGCGCCGGAGTTAGCGGGACTTGAGGTGCAATGAGCGTCGCGACCGGCATACTCGTTGCGCACGCGGTCACACTTACTCTAGCCTGGTAAAGACAGTTTACTGTATGGAGGTTGTCATGGGAACCCAAGCCGCGGTGAATCCATCGGAAGAGACGATCCGGATCGGGCCGCTCGGCATTCGCTTTCTCCTGACCGGCGACGACACCAACGGCAGCGTCTCCGTCTTCGAAGTGACCGTCCCGGCCGGGCAGAAGCTGGCCGCCCCAGCCCACAAGAACGACGCTTACGAGGAGACGCTCTACGGGATCGAGGGTGTGATGACCTGGACCATCGACGGCAAGGCCATCGAGGTCGGGCCGGGCCAAGCCGTGTGCATCCCGCGCGGCGCCGTCCATCGCTTCGACAACTTCGGCACGGAGGATGCGAAACAGCTGTCGATCGTCACTCCGGCGATCATGGGTCCGGCCTACTTTCGGGAAGCCAGCGAGGTCGTGAATGCCGCCGCGGGCGGGCCACCGGACGCGGCCAAGATGGTCGAGGTCTTCCGGCGACATGGGATGACGATTGCTGCACCGCCGCCGAGGCGTTAGCCGTCGAAAGGTTGTCTCCACGTGCGAGGGAGCCCGCTAACAACCGGCTGAAGCTGACGGCGCGCGGGAGGCCCACGGCGGATTCGAGGCGGCGTTCGCGCGCCGCAGCTTAGCCGGGGCGTTGGGCGGACGCGAGGTGCGCGGATGAGGAAGATTCTATGGCTCATTCCGTCGATATGTTGCCTCGTCGGGTGGTGGGGCTCAATCGTCGGTCCACGGAAGCTGGTCGCATTCGGCGTAGTCGGCTTCCTGGGTGGTGGCCTGCTGTCGTATTGGGCTGGTAAAGGTCCAAGGGTAGGCGCAGGCCTAGGGCGGAATTGGGTGATACTGACCGTGGCGCAGGTTGCGCTCGTCCTTGTTGCGATCGCATGCCTGATCGGCATGTTCGCGAGTTCCAGGGGCGGCGGCGTAGCGGATTCGCCAGCGCTTGAGGTGCGGGCCAAGTACGAGCTCATGAGCCATGGTCACAGAGCCGAAGTCTCGCGGACGCGTTACGTCATCGCGAGCGCGTCGTTCAGCACGGGATGGCATGCTTTGGCATTGCTCGCGAATGTCGGGGCTCTGAAGCGACGCTTTGCGAGTTAGCGCGCGCCGCCCAACGACGCGTTGCAGCGCATGAAGCGCGGGCATCCGAACTACGCTTACGTCCTTATAATGAAGTCGTCGTTTATCGCGCTTCAGCGCTGAACGCGGTGTTAGACGGCTGCGCGTATCGGCGCGCTCCTAGGCTCTTGGCAACGGAGATCGGGCTCGTGACGAAGCGTCGCAAAGTCATCGTCCAAATCGCGACCAGCGCGGACGGCTATATCGCGCGTTCCGACGGCGATCTCGAATGGCTGACGTCCCGCCCGGCACCAAAAGGTTTCTATGGCACGAACGCCTTCATGAGGTCGATTGACACGAAGGTGCTTGGCCGGAAGACCTAGGAGGTGAGCCTGCGAATGGGAGCGAAGTTCGACTCACAGGGTCGGAACATCGTTTTCTCCCGTCATCCGCCGCCAGCTGACGCCCCGTCAGGCGTGGAGTTCGTGAACGATGCAATCGGCCCATTCGTGAGCCGTCTTCGAGAGCAGCCTGGCAAGGATATCTGGTTGATGGGCGGTGGCGAGA
>Ga0066710_100006887_pt1 | contig 10741 bp, 11 predicted proteins | sample GraSoiAngelo_159_FD_79666 | JGI IMG/M metagenome (GOLD analysis project Ga0066710, IMG submission 79666) | Grasslands soil microbial communities from the Angelo Coastal Reserve, California, USA - 14_1009_16_40cm | ecosystem: Environmental > Terrestrial > Soil > Grasslands | place: USA...
ATCACGTCGGTCGCGTGTGCCGGGCTCCATTTGCGCACATCGGCCAAATGAAAATTGACGCCATCAATTCGGTTCAGCCGAGCGTTTGCTTTCGCGGTCGAAATCGCTGTCGGATCAATATCAATGCCAACCACGCTCTGTGCGCCAAAGCGTTTCGCTGCGAAGGCGAGAACCCCCGTTCCAGTTCCGAGATCAGCAGCGGACCAGCCGTTTTTCCAAGCGCGAGTCAATTGCTCGAGGAGACGAAGCGACATTGCTGTCGTTGAATGGTCGCCTGTTCCAAAGGCTGCGGAAGCTGGAATAACAAGTCGTTTTCCAATCTTGAGCGGTTTGCGCTTTTGCCCGTCCGTAAATCGTTTCAGCCAATCGCGCGGCAATTTCTCGGTGCATCCGCCAAATTCTTTAACGAGCTTTCGCGAATCACTGCGCGATGTGCACGCAATTTCGAGTTGTAACTGTTTGCGTTTCGGTCTTGAGATGATCGCAAGTCCGCGGCGTGAGCACGCTTCCAAAATGCTTTTGTGCGCACTCAGCCAAGGCGGACCTGCAATCTTCCGCCACAGATACAATTCCGATCTTATTTTTTCTCCGATGCTTTTTCGCCCTTTATCTCAGCCATCTTTTGCGCAAGACCGGCGGCGAACTTCTCGTATTGAACGTTATCGACCGTGAACGTGCCGAACATGTAGTTCGAGTCCTTCCATGACCAGTCTTGGTCCGCGTCGGTATAAGTCATGTTTGAAGTTCGCCCCTGAGCATATTCATGATGAAGTGGGTCCGCCCCCGGCGGATTCATGATTTTGGGCGTGCCGCCCAGTCCACCTTCAATCAGATGACCGCGGAACTTACCATACTGCCCAAGAGTGATCTCGTGTTCTTTGCCATCAATCTTTCGGGTAATCGGTACGTAGCGTGTCTCGGTTTTTTTTGAGACGCCCGGCGTTAAAATCGCTACCGCAATCGCTTCGAGCGCCTTGCGCTGCTCGGGATTCGCTTTCTGGTCGATGTAATTGTAGGCAAAATTCCAGTTGCCATAGGATTCCATCATCGTCTGGCCTTCTGGACTTTGGCCCATGGTAGCGACTGCCAGCCCGTCGAGCTTGGTTTTGCCGTAATTACCTTTCTGAATGAAAAGCACCTGGCCGCCGCCGCAGGTCATCTTGGTTGGTTTGGAATTGAACCAGCATGGGCACGCGGCATCACACGAGCAGGCTTCTTCGAGTTGGCCGGTGATTTTCCAGGGAGTTTTGTCTTTGGGTTGATCTGCGCCTTGCAGGGAAATTCCACTACCGAGGAGACCCACAACCAGCGCACACAACCGGGGAAGGGATGTCGTTTTCATAGCGCCAATTTTATATCCGCGGGCGCCATTGAACAAACCGATTTTGAGTACCCTCAAGGAGCGACGGCTTCCGAGCGGTCGCACAGATATGACGGCTGGGGAAGCCGTCATTCCTTGCGCCCCAAGGGAAGGCTGGAGCGGGTGACGAGGCTCGAACTCGCGACGTCCTCCTTGGCAAGGAGGTGCTCTACCACTGAGCTACACCCGCATTTTTGAGAGGGAAACAATAATGTCCAGCGACCCGCGGGGCGCAACCTTTTAATTGCCTCCGCAAGCTTGAAATTGTTGAATCCAAATTGGGCGTTGAGTGCATCCTATGATCAAAGCACCTCTATGAAGAAATTAATCCTCCTCTGTATTTGCTCCATGGCGCTGGCTGCGGGCTTGTTTGCGCAGACATCGACGCCATCGCCGATCGCGAGCCCGCCAGCAACAACAGCAACCCCAGCGCCAACTGCCAGCGTCTCTTCTTCGGACCTCGCCGAGAGGATTCATCAAAAGCTGGAGAAAAAGTTTCGCGGCCAACACGGCGTCATCATTAATGAGGGCGAGCATAACGAAGATGCCGATCTCCGAAAGATGCGGGAGTTCGGGGCGATTCCAATCGTGGCGATCGTCTTTCTCTCGATCTTCGGCGCGCCGGTGCTGATCGTGATTATGATAGGGATCTTCGCCCTTTTAATAAGCCGCTCGCGGCAGCGCACGATCCGCATGCTGGTGGAGAAAGGTCAGCCGGTTCCTGCTGAACTGCTTGCACCCGCGACGCGAGCGGTGCGCCAGCGGTCGGATGTACGGCGTGGAGTTGTTTGGGCCATGATTGGGCTCGGTGTGATGGTCTTTTTTGGCGCCATAAACGATTGGGAAGGCGGCATATGGTCATTAGGGCTGATTCCCTTTCTGATCGGGCTTGGTTATTTGATTGTATGGAAATTGGAAGGCAAAAAGGACGTTCCTCCTCCGCCACCGGGACCGTAGTGTTGCGGCCGTGGAGCTCACTGATGCAGACCTCATTGCGCGAGTTCTTGGCGATGACGACCAGCACGCGTTTGGCGAACTGGTTCGGCGGCACCAATCGAGTGTGCGCGGTCTGCTTCGGCAACTCACACGCACAGATATGGCCCTCGCCGACGATCTGGGGCAGGAGACCTTTTTGCGTGCTTACAAGAACATCCGCAGCTTTCGTGGTGAAGCGCGGTTTTCCACCTGGCTTTACCGAATCGCGTACAATTGTTTTCGCGAAGATGCGCGCCGCCGCAAGGAACTTGTTGGTGTGGATGAGGAGCAGTTGCAAGCGGAGCACGATCCGCAGACTGTCGATCCCGGTTTGAGACACGATCTAATGCACGCGCTGAGTTTGCTTCCATTGCACGAGCGGACCGCAGTGGTGCTTTGCTGCCAAAACGGACTATCGCATGATGAGGCCGCGCGCGTTCTGGATATTCCGCTCGGCACCGTGAAGACCAACGTTTTGCGCGGCCGCGAGAAACTGAAACGAACGCTGGCAGCATGGGGACCGAATTGATATAATGAACACAATGATCGAGGACGAAACGCTAGACCGACAATTGCGCGAAGCTGCGCCGTATATCGACGACGATGGATTTACCGCGCGCGTTATGGCGAAGTTGCCTGCCGCACGGCGCGAACCGCGATGGCTGCGTGCAATGGTTCTGCTTGGCCTGACAGTACTCGGTAGCGGACTTGCCTATTTGCTCTCCGGCGGTGGTCGCTTTGTGCGCGAAGGCATGGTCCAGTTGGCGAATTTTCCGGTTTGGCTTCTGCTCGTGTTCGCATTCGGCTGCGGCTTGGTGGTTGGCGCTTTTGCCGTTATCTTCGCCATCCGCAAGACGCCAGAAGCGCGCGATCTTGCCCGGTTGCGGTTTTGAAACGCCGCGTCGCTAGGCTGGAGAGAGCTCGCGCGCCTGCTGCACATCGCGTTCAATCTGGTGGACGAGCGCATCGACGTTTTCGAATCTCTTTTCCGGCCTGAGGTAGCGGATAAATCGCACTTCGAGATTCTCGCCGTAAATGTCGCGTTCGAAGTCGAACAGATGAATTTCGAGAACGCGCTCTGATCTCTCGCTGCTCACAGTCGGGCGATAACCGAGATTCACCACGCCGGGATACGTTTTGCCTTCCAGAATCGCGTCAGCGAAATAGACGCCGTTGGGCGGAAACTGCTCGCTGTGCGCGCTCAGGTTGGCCGTCGGGAACCCGAGTTTTTTTCCCAAGTCGTCGCCGCGCACCACGGTCCCCAGAATGGTGTAATCGCGCCCGAGCATCTGGGCGGCTTTGGCGAGGTCGCCGGCGTCAATAGCTTGCCGGATCGCGGTGCTGCTCACAATCTCGCCATTCCGCAGCGTCACAGCCTGAATCCCGACGACGTCGAAATTCCATCGCGCACCCAGTTTTCCCAGCAGCTCCAGAGTCCCGCGCCGATTTTTTCCGAACGACAATTCGTGGCCAACGCAGATTTCGCGCAGCGGTTTTGAATGCGTCACCAGTTCGTGCACGAAATCTTCGGGCTCAGTGGCAGCGAACTGTTTATCAAAGGCAATGATCAGGAGATGCCGGACGCCAAGCGCGCGAATCAAAGAGATCTTATGTTGCCTGGCGGTGAGCAAATGCGGCGCTTTTTCCGGCCGGAGCACTTTTTCCGGATGCGGATCAAACGTGACAACTACAGGGGTCCCACTCGCCGCATGAGCGTGTTGCGCAGACGTGGAGATCACTGCCTGGTGACCGAGATGGACGCCATCGAATACGCCGATGGCCAGAAAAATGGGTCCGCGCAGTTTGCCGAGTTGTGAGATGCACCGCAGAATTTCCATGTTGCTCTACGCTCCGCGCATTCTGGAAACTTCCGGCAGACTCAGCATCCCGTTGACGATTTCTTCGCGCGTCACCTCTTTGATTTGATCCACGGTAATGGCGTTCGCGACATCGAAGCGACCGGATTTTGTCCGGCGGAGCGATTTCAGATGCGCGCCGCAGCCGAGTGCCTCACCGATGTCGTGCACATACGTGCGAACGTAAAATCCCTTGCTGCACAAAACACTGAAATCAATTTCGGGCAATGCGACGCGATCGATCGTGTAGCCATAGACGTGCACCAAACGCGGCTCGCGCTCGATCACTTTTCCCTGGCGCGCGAGCTTATAAAGCCGAACGCCGGCCTGCTTTTTCGCCGAGACCATCGGCGGCAACTGGTAGAAGTCGCCCCGGAATTTTTCGAATGCCGCCCGGATTTGATTTTCAGTCAGCGGCGGAACGGGGCGCTGCTGAATCACGTCGCCCTGGCGGTCTTGCGTGTCGGTGGTCAGGCCGAGCACAAATGTGCCCACATATTCCTTGTCTTCGCTCATGAGCAGATCCTGCACCTTTGTGCCGCGTCCCACGGTCAGCAGGAGCAAGCCGGTGGCGATCGGATCGAGGGTGCCGCAGTGGCCGATCTTCTTCGTTCCAAGTTTTCGCCGCGCCAGCGCGACAACGTCGTGCGACGTCATTCCTTCGGCTTTATCGACAAGTAAGACGCCATCAGGAGATGCGGGCGTGCTTAAGGGTTTCACGAATTTCCTCCAAAACTTTTTCTTCGACTTCGACAAGGCTTCCTCGAACGCGCGCGCCAGCCGCAAGTGTGTGCCCGCCGCCGCCAAATTTCTGGCAAATCGCGCAGACATCGACCTTTTCATCTTTCGAACGCATGCTCACGCGCACTTTGCCGTCAGCGAGTTCTTCAAAAAATACGGCGACAATGACGCCGCGAACTGCCCGGAGATGGTCGATCAAACCTTCGTTGTCTTCAGGAAGAACTGCCAGATCTGCGGCAGTTTTTAAGCTGAGGCTGAAGCTTGCCACTTGGCCGCATTCGCTAAAACGCATGGTTCGGAGAATCTCTCGCAACAGTTCCAGCCGGCGTCGGGGAAAGCTCTCGTACAATTGCTGGCTTATCCGGCCAACGTCGAGGACGCCGTAGCGCACCAGTTCCGAGGCAATCTCGAACGTGCGTGCGCTGGTTTTTGGATATTGAAATGAGCCGGTGTCAGCAGACATGGCGGCGTAAAGATTTTCCGCGATGTCATGGTTGAGAGGCAAGCCCTGGCTTTTGATGAGTCGGAAAATGATTTCTCCCGTAGCCGGCGCGCTCGAATCGATAATCACCATGTCGCCATAGCCTGGATTACTGCGGTGATGGTCGATGTTGATCCAAATTTTTGCCGAGCCGACAGCGGCCAGCGCGGTGCCCAACCGGTTTTGGATCGCCGTGTCGAGCGCGATAGCGACATCCACGTCCTCCGCCACGGAGGGTGGCTTGGTCAGCAAATCCGCGCGCGGCAGGAAGGAATATTTCTCAAGCATGCCGTCTTCATTCCAGACGCGAACGTGCTTGCCCAGTTGCTGAAGCGACAGGGCCAGCGCGAGCTGGCTGCCCAGCGCGTCGCCGTCGGGGCGAACGTGACTCAAGATCGCGAAGCGCTGATGCTCACGAAGAACGCGGCCGATTTGTTCGAACGTGGTGTCGCTCACTCGTCCTCGCCGCCGAGTTTGTCGATCTCGTTTAAAATCTCAAGCACGCGCGCGCCGCGTTTGATTGACTCATCGAGGTGAAAAACGAGATGCGGTGTGTATTTCAAAACGACGTGGCGAGAGAGTTCAGCCTGCAACGCTGGACGATGCGCCTCCAATTTGTCGATCACGCTTGCGCCAGCGGCTGCGCCCAGAGTACTCACGAAAACATGTGCGCTCTTCAGGTCCGGCGCCACGTCCGCGGCGTTGACGCTGACCAGCACACCTTCGCCTTCGAAGTTGATTTGGCGCCGAATGATTGCGCTCAGCTCGCGTTTTACCAGCTCGTTTAAGCGGAGTTGTCGATGTTTCATGTTTTTTGTAGGCCGTTTCTGTGAAACGGCGGCGTCTGACACAGACGCCCTACAATTTCTGCGCGATCTGTTCGAGCTGATAGCACTCGATAACGTCGGCCACCTGGTATTCGCTGAAATCGCCCAGCTTGATCCCGCATTCCAGGCCGGAACGCACTTCTTTCACGTCGTCTTGGAAACGCCGCAGTGTCGAGATGCCGCCGTCGTAAACCGGCTGGCGCTTTCGCAAGAGGCGGGCGCGCGCGGCGCGGGCGATGCGGCCATCGGTGACCAAACAACCGGCCACAATGCCTCTGCTTAGTTGGAAAATCTGCTTCACCTCAGCGTGTCCGATGATTGTTTCGCGAAGCTCCGGCTCAAGCAGCCCTGCCATGGCGTCTTTGATCTGATCGAGCAACTCGTAGATGATGCTGTAAAGCTTGATCTGCACCCCTTCGCGTTTCGCAGCGGAGACCGCCATGGTCTCGACTTTTACATTAAAGCCGACTACCACCGCGTCCGATGCGCTGGCCAGCAAAATGTCCGATTCGGAGATCGGTCCAACAGCCGAATGAATAATTTCCAGATCGACCTTTTTGCTTTCGATCTGTTTCAACGCGCCCACGATCGCTTCAAGCGAGCCTTGCGTGTCGCATTTCAAAACGATGCGCAGAACCTTTTTGCCTTCGGCGGTTTCCAGCAGAGTTTCCAGAGTGGCGCGTTGCGGAACGGACAGCTTGCTCGCACGCTTTGCCTCCAGCCGTTCATCGCTCAGTTGTTTCGCCGCGCGCTCTGATTCCATGACGAGGAATTCGTCACCTGCATCAGGCAGGCCGGTAAAGCCGAGCACTTTTACTGGCATCGAAGGTCCGGCTTCCTTTACCGGTTGGCCGCGATCGTCCAGAAGCGATTTTACTTTGCCATTGTAATCGCCGCAGATAAACGGGTCGCCGATTTTTAATGTGCCCATCTGCACGATCACGGTGGCGGTCGGGCCGCGTCCCGCTTCCACCTGCGCTTCGATAACGGTGCCGCGTGGTCTGGCGCTCGGCGAGGCCTTGAGTTCCATCACCTCCGCCTGCAGCGTTATCATCTCGAGCAGGTGATCAATTCCAGTGCCCTTGGTTGCTGAAACCGGGCAAACAATGGTTTCGCCTCCCCAATCTTCCGGAGTAAGAACCTGCTCCTGAAGTTGTTTCTTTACCCGGTCGAGGTTCGCACCCGGGAGATCCATTTTATTGACGGCCACCATGATTTTCACATGCGGCGCGGCCTTGGCGTGGTTAATCGCTTCGATGGTTTGCGGCATGATGCCATCGTCAGCCGCCACCACCAGCACCACGATGTCGGTCACATTGGCGCCGCGCGCGCGCATGGCGGTGAAAGCGGCGTGGCCCGGTGTGTCAATGAACGTAAGTTCTGCGCCGTTATGTTCGACGGTATAGGCGCCGATATGCTGGGTGATCCCGCCGGCTTCACCCGCCGCTACACGCGTCTTGCGAATTGCGTCCAAGAGCGTGGTCTTTCCATGATCGACGTGTCCCATAAACGTGATGATGGGCCCGCGTGGCTTGAGTTCCTCCTTCTTTTCAATAACCGGCAGAGGCGGCGCGACTACCGGCTGTTCTACCTTGTGAACGCCGGCCCCTTCTTCGCGGCGCTCTTTTTCCTGAACGAACCCGTGATTCTCCGCGATCTTCGACGCAATATCGGGCTCGATGGTCTGGTTGATGTTAGCAAAGATGTTGTGCGTCATCAGTTCCGCGATGAGCTGATGCGGTTTTAAGCCAAGCTCGGCGGCCAACTGTTTAACAACAATTGGAGGTTTGATAAGAATGATCTTCTGCGGCGCGGCTTCCGCCTCGACAGAAGGCGGCGCAACCTCGACCGCTTTCGAAGCGTCGCTGGTGACGACGCCCGGGACTTGAGTCGGAGGTGTTTGCGCAGGCGCGGGCTTTGCAGGCGCAGGAACTTTAGAAGGAACCGCTGGAGTCTCCAGCGCCGCTCGGATGCGCGAAATTGGGGGTAAAACGTGGTGCTTGGTTTTTACCTCGCCATCCTCTGCCTTCTTGCGCGGTTTTTTTCTGTCAATGAGCGAGACACGCTCCGCTTCACGGCTCGGCGGCGGGGCAGCTTGCGGCGCGGTTTTGAATGGTAGATGGGTGCGCGACTTTGTCGGCGCCGCCGCAGCTGGATGCGTCGGCGCAACTTTATCCTCTATTTTTCTCTTCGGAAGTTTTATCCTGGCCGCAGCCGCTGGCTTCTGAACGGCAGCAGTTCTGCGCGCGGCTGGTTTGCGCGTTGCAGTTTTGCTGCTCGTCTTCGTTGCCATAGTTGTTCGTTTAAAATTCCGCTCATGGCTCGAGCATCTTAAACCGGAGCCATGTTATTGCACGAGTTCCTGTCGGTGCACGGCCTCATAAATCTCGCTCGCCTTTGTTTCATCGACTGAGAGAATATCCACCAAATCCTGCATGTCCGCATCGCGCAGTCCTTCCAAATTTGTAAAACCGGATTTTACCAAGGTAAGCGCCTGTTCTTCGGTGATAGGGAGCGCGCCGGCAAGCGTCTGCGCAGCTTGCGCGACCTTCTGTTCCACCACGGTTGTCGCCGACGTGTCCTTGCCGATATTGATTTCCCAACCGGTTAATCGCGAGGTTAGCCGCGCGTTTTGTCCCTTTTTTCCGATCGCTAGCGAAAGCTGGTCTTCATCGACCGAAATCTGCACGCTCTTTTTCTCCGTATCGAAGACCAGATTCTTCACCTTCGCGGGCTTGAGCGCTTCCAGAATGTACTCCTTCCGATCGGAGCTCCAGCGAATGATATCGACCTTTTCATTATTGAGTTCGCGCACAATGTTTTTGACGCGCGAGCCGCGCATGCCGACACACGCGCCTACCGGGTCCACTTTTTCATTTGCGCTCCAGACTGCGATCTTGGTGCGATAGCCGGCTTCTCGCGCGATGCCGCGAATCTCCACCGTGCCATCGGCGATTTCGCTCACTTCCAGTTCGAACAGGCGTCGCACGAAATTCGGATGACTGCGCGAGACGATAATCTCTGGACCGGGGGGACCGTTCTCCACCGCAACCACGTAGGCGCGGACACGCTCACCCACATTGTAATCTTCCACCGCGACTCGCTCGCGCTGCGGCATCACGGCTTCGAATTTCCCAAGATCAAGAATGACGTTGGAACGGTCGAACCGTCGCACGGTTCCGCTGACAATTTCGCCGGCGCGGTCCTTAAACTCCTCATAAATCATTTCTTTCTCGGCCTGGCGAATTCGCTGCATCATGGCCTGTTTTGCAGTCTGCGCCGCGATGCGCCCGAAGTTTTTGGGAGTGACTTCTACTTCCACGGTATCGCCGATGTTCGCGTCCGGTTTGATCTTGCGGGCTTTCGAGAGCTCGATCTCATCCTGCGGATTGGCGACGTGATCGACCACGACCAGGTTTGCCAGCGCCCGGATTTCGCCGCTCTTCGGATTAATATCGATGCGCAGATCGCGCGATGCGCCGACGCTCTTCTTGGAGGCCGATAGCAGAGCGTTCGAAACCGCCTCGAGCAGGATTTCGCGTTTGATCCCGCGCTCCCGCTCCAGGTAATCGAGCATGGCAATAAATTCCGCGTTCATAAAACATGCAGCCCGCAGACTAAAAAGAGTGGGACGCCAGTTCCCACTCCCATCAGCGCGCGGACTAGGCACCAAGGATACCTTCGTGAAGTCTGCTCGTCAAGCTACGGTTCGGTTTGATTTGACCTGAGATATTTTCTAAAAACACTTGGTTTCATCGCAAATCCGTGGGAAAATGGGCGCTTTCCCGTCCATGCCCAGCGTCTCGGCATCGCCTGTACGAATCAAGTTTTGGGGGACGCGTGGTTCCATCGCGGTCCCCTGCGGCGCGGCGTGGGACAATGCGAAGAAGTTTATCGAGGAAGGAAATCTCGGTGGCAAAGGCTCTTTTGCCCATGCCGCAGCAGTCACGGGCGACACCGTGAGCGATCCTTACAAAGACACGGCCGGACCTGCGATCCATCCCATGATCAAAGTCGTAAATATTCTCGCGATTTTAATCATTCCGATTTTCTTTTAGGAAAAGTTGAGCAACTGCCTTGGAAAAAAGAATTCGTGCTTTTAATGTAAGTTTGCTTTAAACGAACGGCGCCAATCGCCACCTAAATGCCTCGTGTCTTAATCATCGAAGACGACGCCGAAAACCGGCGCTTAATCGCACAGCTTTTCGCGCGCGACGACTGGAAGGTCCTGGAAGCGAAGGACGGTGATGCGGGGCTGGAGCTGGCGTTGCGCAATCGGCCGGAGCTGATCCTGTGCGATTTGCTAATGCCAAAATCGAATGGCTTTGAGGTATGCCGCTCCATTCGCGAGCAACTGCAACCAGCCAAGATCATCGTCGTCTCAGGCCGCGATTATGGGGTCGATCGAACCAGCGCCCTTGAAGCCGGCGCAGATGAATATCTGCTCAAACCGATCACGTGGGAACTGCTCTCCAGCACGATCGACCGGCTCCTGCCGGAA
>Ga0066710_100006888_pt1 | contig 10740 bp, 10 predicted proteins | sample GraSoiAngelo_159_FD_79666 | JGI IMG/M metagenome (GOLD analysis project Ga0066710, IMG submission 79666) | Grasslands soil microbial communities from the Angelo Coastal Reserve, California, USA - 14_1009_16_40cm | ecosystem: Environmental > Terrestrial > Soil > Grasslands | place: USA...
CATCACCGTCGAGCGCGAGACGCCGACGATCGCGCTCGTGGACGGCGATCTCGGGTTCGGTCAGGTCGTGGCCCGCCGGGGTGTGGCGATCGCCATCGAGAAGGCGCGTGCCCAGGGATTGTCTGCGGTCACGCTGAAGCGCACGAATCACGTCGGTCGGCTCGCCGATTGGGCCGAGACGATGGCGGTGCAGGGGTTCATCGGCATGGTGTGGGTGAACGCGCCGATGGCGCTCAACGTCGCGCCGTGGGGCGGCGCCGCCCGGCGCCTCGGCACCAATCCGCACGCGATCGCCATCCCGGGGCCCGACGGCACCGTGGCCATGTCACACGACTTCGCGACGAGCGTGGTGGCCGAAGGAAAGCTCAAGGTGAAGTTCAACCGCGGTGAGAAGGCCGCGCCGGGAATCATGATCGACGCCGCCGGCCATCCGTCGACCGATCCGCGCCAGTACTACGCCGATCCGCCCGGCTCGCTGCTGACGGCCGGTGAGCACAAGGGCTATGGTCTGTCGCTGGCCATCGAAATCCTGGCCGGCATTCTCTCCGGGACCGGCGCCGCGCGCCCGATCCCAGGTCCCGTGCAGAACGGAACGCTGATCATCGGCCTCGATCCGCAGCGCTTCCTGCCCGCGCGCGATTTCCACGACCAGGTGGCGGGCCTCTTCGGATTCGTGCGGTCGGCGCCGCTGGCCCCCGGAGCCAAGGAGATTCTCGTTCCCGGCGAGCCCGAGGCGCGTCTGGAACGCGAACGCCGCGCCGTCGGCGTGCCCCTCGACGACGAGACGTGGCGCCAGTTCCGCGAGTGCGCCACCGAGGTCGGCGTCGCCTGATGCTCGACGTGGTCACGATGAAGGAGATCGACGCGATCTTCGCGGTCACCGACGCGCTCGGCGTCCATCGCGAGAAGCTCGTGATCCCGCTGGGACCGGCCACGCCCGGGCGCGTGCGTAAGCTGCTCAACGGCAAGTTCGAGATCACCGTCGAGGCGGCCCGGCCGCTCGACGTCTGGCTCCGCGAGCTGCCCGCCTTGATCGCCGCCGCCGAGAAGACGTGACGGGCGGTCTCCGGCGGGAGCTCGGCCTCCTCCCGCTGGCCGCCGTCATCTTCTTCAACGTGAGCGGCGGCCCCTACGGCATCGAGGACACGGTGCCGTCGTTCGGACCGGGCCTCGCTCTGCTCCTGCTCGTGGTCACGCCGCTCCTGTGGAGTCTTCCCGTGTCACTGGTGATGGCCGAGCTTGCCTCGGCGTTGCCCGCCGAGGGCGGGTACGTCACGTGGACGGCTCGCGCGTTCGGACCGTTCTGGGGCTTCCAGGTCGGGTGGTGGTCGTGGCTCGACTCCTTCGTGGACGTGGCGGTCTATCCGGCGCTCTTCGTCGAGTACGCCCGCTTCTGGGCACCGGCGATGACGGCAGGTGAGCGCTGGCTCCTCGCGGCCGCGTTCGTCGTGGTGCTGACCGCGCTCAACGTGCTCGGCGTGCGTCCTGTCGGTCGCGCGGCGGTCGTCCTGGCGGTGGCGTCGCTCCTGCCCGTCGCCGGCCTCGTCGTCGCCGGCCTCGCGGGGGCCCGCGCGGCGCCATGGACGCCGTTCCTGGCCGAAAGCCGCACGCTCGAAAGCGGGATAGGTGTGGGACTCGCCGTCGTCATGTGGAACTACTCGGGCTGGGACACGCCGGCCACCGTGCTCGGCGAGACACGAGCCCCCGAGCACGCGTTCCGGTCGGCCGTCTTCATGGCGTTGCCCCTGATCGCGGTCGCGTACGTGCTACCACTCGGAGCCGCTCTGGCCACCGGCCGCGTGGACGCCGCCGCGTGGCGAACGGGCGGCTTGCCCGACGTCGGCCGCGCGGTCGGGGGTGCCGGGCTCGCCTGGGCGATCGCCGTGGGCGCCGTGATCAGCACGGCCGGGCTGTTCCTCTCGCTCACGCTCACCAACTCGCGGCTGCCGTACGTGCTTGCACGCGCCGGCGCTCTCCCGGCGGCCTTCGCCGCCGTGCACCCGCGCTTCGGCACCCCGTGGGTGGCCGTGCTCGTCTCCGCCGCGGGATACGCGGCGTGCGCGGCCTTCTCGTTCCGCGAGCTGATCGTTCTGAACGTGTGGCTCTACTCCCTGAGCCTGCTCGTCGAGCTGGCCGCGTTCGTTCGGCTGCGGACGGCCGAGCCCGAGCTCCATCGGCCGTGGCGCGTTCCCGGCGGCATGCCGGGCGCCGTGGCGGCGGCCGCACTGCCGTCGTGCTTCGCACTCGGCGCCATGGCGACCGCCGGCTGGACGAACACCATTGCGGGCGTCGTCGCCGCGCTCACCGGTCCCGCCGTCTACGGATTGACGGCCGGCGCCCGTGGGCGCCTGCGGGAGGGGCGGCTATGAGCGGCGTTGTCAACTCGGTCGCGTACGCACACGGGCGCAAGCTGGCCGACGTGCCGATCGCCGACATCAGCGAGGCCCTGGCCGAGCAGGCCGACAGCTTCGTCTGGATCGGGCTGCACGAGCCCGAGGCCCCGTTGCTCCGCCAGGTCCAGCAGGAGTTCGAGCTGCACGACCTCGCCATCGAAGACGCGCTGGTCGCCCACCAGCGCCCCAAGCTCGAGCGTTACGGCGCCGGGATCTTCGTCGTGCTCCGCACCGCCCGCTGTCTCGATGGCGGCATCGAATTCGGCGAGACGGACATCTTCGTCGGGCCCCGCTACGTCGTATCGGTGCGCCACGGCGCCTCGTCGCTGTCTTATGCCGACGTGCGCGCGCGGTGCGAAGCCACCCCCGGCCTTCTCGGCAAGGGCCCCGCCTTCGTCCTCTATGCGCTGATGGACTTCGTCGTGGACCAGTATTTCCCGATCGTCGACACGCTGGAGGACGAGCTGGAGGTGCTCGAGGAGGACGTCTTCGGCCAGAAGTTCGATCGCGAGACGACCACGCGCATCTACCGGCTCAAGCGCGGGCTCGTCGACGTCAAGCGCGCGATCTCGCCGCTGATCGACGTCTGCAACCGGCTCACGCGCTGGGACAACGACCTGATCCCCGACGACGTGCGCGCGTACTTCCGCGACGTGTACGACCACGTGATCCGGATCAACGAGCTGGTGGATACGCTGCGCGAGCTGTTGACGACGGCGCTGGAGGCGAACCTGTCGCTGATCGCCGTGTCGCAGAACGAGGACTTGAAAAGGCTGGCCGGCTGGGCCGCCATCATCGCGGTGCCGACGATGATCGCCGGCATCTACGGCATGAACTTCCGCTTCATGCCCGAGCTGGAGTGGCGCTGGGCCTACCCGACGGTGATGACGGTGATGCTCGGCTTGTGCGGGTTCCTCTACTACAAGTTCAGACAATCCGGCTGGCTTTAGTCGGCACATACGTTGTAACGAAGCCGCGAGGCCGGCTCGCTCCGTGGGTGGGCTGGTCTAGGTGCGGGCCGGCTGCGTTAGTCTCACCGATTTAATGAAGTTCTCGCCGTGCCGTTCAGTTTCGCGTCTTCAAATTCTCGTCGATAATCCGCGCGAGACAATCCAGCCGGGGTAGCGAATACACGTAGGTCCGCCAGCCGATGGCAACGTGGTCGACGGGTTCGCCGGCGTTCCCGGCCGGATAGATCACCACGCCGACGTTGGGACCGGCGCTCGTGCAGCCGCCGGCGCACGCCGCCCTCACGCTCACGCGCTCCGCGACGCCGCGAGTCGCCGCCAGCGCCTCCAGATGTCGGGCGACGGCGCGGGCGTCCAATCGTCGGGCCCGGCCGCCGCGCTCGAGCGGCAGCGTGACCACACCTGGCTCGTTCGGACAGACGGTGATCACCAGTCGGCGCCGCGGGCTCATCGGGAATTCTTACCTGTGGTTGTGGAATTTTTACCGGCGAGCCCCTCGGCGAGGAGCGCGGCGGCGGCGACCGGCTCACGGGCCGGCGCCACCCAGCGGGCCCGCAGCCCGGCGCGAGCGAGCGCGCGGCGGATCCCGGCCCGATACCAATCGTCGCTGAGCACGCTGCCCGCCCATGAGACGAGCACCGGCGACGGAAGACGAAGCCGGCGCGCGACGTCGATGACGTGGGCCGCGAGGTGGGCCTGACCGGAACTGACGATGCGCCTGGCCTGTCGATCGCCGCGCCGCGCGCGGCGGATGACCCCGGGCGCCAACGCCGCGATCCGACCGACCGCGTTCCCCGTTCGCAGCAGCGTGAGCGCGGGCAGGATGTTCTCCCCGCGCGACGTCGCGCGCAGCCATTCGCGACCGAGCCAGAAGCCGGACCCCTCGTCGCCGAGGAGCGGTCCGAGACCGCCGGCGCGTGTCCACCGCCCGTGGTGGTCGCGGCCGACGGCGATCGAGCCGGTGCCGGCCAGAATCAGCACGCCGGAGCGTCCATCGAGCGCGCCCAGCAACGCGGCCTGCGCGTCAGGCACGACGACGACTCGACGCGCGAGACCGCCCAGCCGACGCTTCAGCGACTGGCGCTCGCCTTCGGTCCAGATGGCCTTCGAAGCGACGACGAGCGCGGCCACTGTTCCGACCGTCCACTGTTCTCGCTTCCAGAGCTTACGCAAAAGATTTCCAAGCGCGGCGGCGTCGGTCGTGGGGCCCTGGTGGCGACGACTGGGGCGCCCGTTGACGATGGCCAGGACGCGGATCTGCGTGCCTCCGAGATCCACACCCACGGCGACTCGTTCTTCATTGTGTCGAATCACGGACATGGCGTGACTTCCTGTCCCGTATTGTGAGGCAGGGACGGTTCGGCATCGTCTCGAAATCAGTCGCTTAGGTCTTGAGCGCTATCTGGCACGCGAGATGCTTGACACTCGCGGCCAGAGGCTTCCATCCCATGAGCAAGGCACTCGCAGCGTGGTTCCTGATCGCGGCCGCCACGGCCTCGCCGGCCGTGACGCCTCGCGACGTTGTCCAGGGCGCGGTCGCGCGTGTCATCAGCACGCTCGAAGACGCGAAGCCCGGGCAGCCGGGTGAGGTGCTCACGTCCACGCGGCCGAACGCCGACCGCGTGCGCGCGGAGATCCGGCGCATCGCCACCGATCTCTTCGACTTCGAAGAGATTGCCCGCCGCGCGCTGTCTCGCCACTGGGCGGGTCGCACGCGCGCCGAGCAGGCCGAGTTCACCGGGCTCTTCACCGAGCTACTCGAGCGCTCGTACGTGGGCAAGATCGAGTCCTACTCGGGCGAGAAGATCGTGTACACCGGCGAGGTCGTGGACGGCACCTACGCCACGGTCCGTTCTCGCATCATCACCCGCCGGCGGAGCGATACGGCCCTCGACTACCGTCTGCACGAGATCGACGGCCGCTGGAAGGTCTACGACGTGCTGATCGACGGGGTGAGCTTCGTGTCGACCTACCGCAGCGAGTTCAACCGGGTGATCCAGTCGTCGTCCTACGAAGAGCTGCTCGAGCGGCTCCGCAAGAAGCGCATCGACATCCTCGCCGTCAGCGGGAAGAGCTAGTTTCTCGACCGCTCCGAGTATGATGGGGCGTGCCCGCCACGCCTGCGACAGCGCTGACCTGGCCGGACTACGTCGTTCTCGCCGCATCCCTGGGCGTGCTGCTCTTCATCGGCTTCCGCCTGACCGGCGAGCAGCGGGACACCGTCGACTTCTTCCTCGCTCGCCGCCGCGTGCCCTCGTGGGCCGCGTGTCTGTCGTTCCTCGCCACCGAGATCAGCGCCGTCACCATCATCTCCGTCCCCGCCACCGCCTATAGCGAGAACTGGGAGTACGCCCAGTTCTTCGTCGGATCGAGCCTGGCCAAGTGGGCGGTCGCCTTCGTGTTCATCCCGGCCTTCTATCGTTACGAGGTCACCACGATCTACCAGTTCCTGCTCCATCGCTTCGGCCAGCGCAGCCAGGTGACCGCGTCGATCTTCTTCTTCATCACGCGACTGGCCGGCTCGGGCGCCCGCCTCACCATGACCGCGCTCGCGGTCGGCTACCTCATGGGCTGGTCGCTGGTTCCGACCATCGTCGTCTTCAGCGTCGTCTCGATCATCTACATCGCCACCGGCGGCGTGAAGGCGGTCGTCTGGACCAACGTCTTCCAGGCCTTGATGTTCCTGGCCGCCGGCGCCGTCACGCTCGCCTTCCTCGTCTCACAGATCGACGGCGGCATCGGCGCCATGGTGCGGTTGGCCGGTGACACCGGCCACCTGAACGTCGTCAACTGGGGCCCGTCCCTTGGCGCGCCGGACTTTTGGCGCCGGATCTTCACGAATCCGAACATCGTGTGGGTGGCGGTCCTCAACGGCCTGATCGGCTCGATGGCGGCCTTCGGCACCGACCACGACCTGATGCAGCGGCTGCTCACGGTGGAGACGCGGCGCGAGAGCCAGTGGACGCTGTCGCTGACTCCGCTCGGCACCCTGGTCACGCTGATCATCTATCTCGGTCTGGGCGCCGGGCTCTTCGCCTATTACACGCAGCACCCGGCGCCCGCGCTCGCGCGCGCCGACGAGATCCTGCCGCACTTCGTCCGCTCGGTGATGCCGGAAGTGCTGCGCGGGTTCATGCTGGCGGCGATCGTGCTGTCGTCCATCGACTCGCCGCTCGGCTCGCTGGCCGCCTCGTTCGTCACCGACATCTACCGGCCCCTGATCGTGCGGGGCCGCAGCGAGCGTCACTATCTCCGGGTCTCGCGCCTCGCCGTCCTCGGCTTCGGGATCGTGCTCGGCGTGCTGGCGTGGGGCTTCGCGTTCGTGCCCGGCCAGATGTTGTGGACGGTCTTCAAGATCGCCGGCGTGACGTCGGGTTCGCTCCTGGGCGTTTTCCTGCTCGGGCTGCTGACGAGCCGGCGGATCGCCGACGGCGCGAACGTGGCCGCGATGATCGCGATGGCCGTCATCAACCTCATCCTGCTTTTGCTGATCGAGACCAAGCATCTGGCCCTGGGCTGGTCGTGGCTCGTGATCGTGGGGACGGCGGGGACGATCGTGCTCGCCCTGCTCCTGTCGCTCCCGAGTCGCGCTCACGCTCGGACGGGCGTCATTCCGGGACAGCGTCCCGCGTCGTCGCGACGCTGATCGGGCGTTCGAGCGTTCTCCGAGGGCAATCGACGGGCGGGCGTTTGTTTTGAGCGGAGGGGGCGACGCCCGCCTCGCGCTCCCCTGGCCGGGCGCCCGTCTCCTGTTAATGACAGAGGCGGGCGATGACGGCGTCGAGCTGGCAGCGCCGCCATCCGTACGCCGTGATCCCCAGCGTCTCGGACGACAGGAGCGCGGCGTCGTACGGATCGCGCAGGAGAACGACGGCGAGCGCCCGCGCCCGGCCCCGCACGGCGTCGAGCAGCGCGCGATTCGACGCATAGAGGTGCGCGTCGTAGAGAAAGAGCACGGTGGCGTCGGCGTCGGCAGCGCGGTCAGCCGCGTGAGCGATCTGATCGGGCGTCGGCTCGATCGCGACGACGACGGTCTCGGGACTGACACCTGCTCGCGCGAACGTCTCGCCGACGTACGTGGTCTCGTGCTGCACTTCCGGCTCGATGGTGATGCGCGGCGCCAGCTCGGAGAAGCGCGGAAAGATCACGGTGACCCGTCCGTTGAGCGCACGGCGAAGCGTGGCCGGCCCCGGCGACACGATCGTGACCGCGCGCGTGGCCATGGCCATCGCCAGCGGAGCGCCCTCGGGCTCGGGCGCAGGCGCGCCACCCTCGGTTCGCGGCCCGCGTGATTCCCGGAGCTGACGCACGCGCTGCGCCGACGCCTCGAGCGCTCGCGTCGGGAGCTTTCCGCTGCGGTATGCGTCCACCAGGGCCGCGGCCGCCGCCCGCTGGGCCGGCGCGGTGTGGCAGACGAGGAGCAGATCGTGGCCGGCATCGGCCGTGCGCACGGCCGCTTCACCGATGGGGCACGTCTCGCTCACCGCACCCATCTCGAGATCGTCGGACACGATGACGCCGCGGAAGCCGACCTGTTTGCGCAGATAGTCCTCGACGATGAGTCGCGAGAACGTCGCGGGCACGCCGGAGGGATCGAGGTTCGGGTAGACCGGATGTGACGTCATCACGCACTCGGCGCCGGCGGCGATGGCGTCGAGAAACGGTGGCAAGTGCGTGCCGTGCATCTCATCCCAGGTGGAGTCGATCCGGGGCAGCCGGAGATGCGCGTCGAGCGGCGAGTGGCCCTTTCCGGGAAAGTGCTTCGGGCAGGCGGCGACGCCACCACGGGCCATGCCGCGAATGCGCGCCACGCCGTAGCGGCTCACGATCTTCGGGTCCTTGCCGTAGGAGCGAATCCCGATGTTCGGACTGTAGCGTTCGGTCAGGACGTCCAGCACGGGACCGAGACTCAGATCGACGCCGAGCCGTCGCAGCTCGCGCGCCTCGATCAGTCCCTCACGATGCGCGAACGTCTCCTCGCCGGCGGTGCCGACGGCGAGGTTGTCGGGGAAGATCGTCACGCCGCGGCCCAGCATCACGATGCGGCCGCCCTCGTGGTCCGTCGCGACGAGCAGACGGCGCCCGAGCGCAGATTCGAGATCGCCGAGGAGCTTCAGGAGCTGAGCGGGCGATTCGAAATTGCGCCGGTAGAGGATGAGGCCCGCCGCGCGTGTCTCGCGGAAGAGGCGCACGTCGTCGTCGCGCACCGTCGAGCCGACGAGTCCGATCATGAGACGTTCGCCGACGAGATCTTCGAAGTCGATCATACGAACGATCTTACTCGCCTCCCCGGTGCCAACCCGTCGAGTTACGCACACAACAGTCTGTCGCGGGCGTGACACTGAGTCCCGCCCGAAATCGGGGCCCTGTCGCATAACTCCGCGCGAACCCGGACGTGTTCGTTGCTTCGGGTCTGGCACATCCGCTGCAATCCAGGTCTGGCAAGCGGGACAGTGTGTTTGCCAACGGTGCAGCGAACACGAAAGGAGGCCCAGCGATGAACCCCTGGAAGCTGACCGCGATCGGGATGGCGCTCATCATGGCCACGGCGCTCGTGACCGGTCTCGTCGTCGCCAACTGGTCCGGGACGTCGAGCGACAAGGTTGAAGACAGAAGGTCCGAGGACCGAAAGGCCGCTCAGTCCCCGTCGGCGTCGCCGAATACCGCGCGTCCGACTCCGCGCGCGCAAAGCTCGGCACCACGCGTGGCGAGCACGGCGCCGCAGCCGTCGCTGCAGGCCTCGGTCGACGCGTGCAATCAGTACGCGGCCCAGCAGATCGGTAACCGGGACAAGACGGTCGACACCGTGAAGGACGCTGGTGTCGGCGCGCTGCTCGGCGCGGCCGTCGGGGCCGGCGGCGGCGCGATCGCCAGCGGTGGCAAAGGCGCGGGCAAGGGCGCGGCCATCGGTGGTCTGGTGGGCGCGGGGGCCGGAACGCTCTACGGCCTGAACGAGAACAAGAAGCACGACGAGCGCTATCGCGACGCGTACGCGACGTGCATGCGCTCGCGCGGCTACGCCAGCTAACGAGAACGAAAGACGCTACTCGGCCCGTCTCACCGGCAACGGTGGGACGGGCCGTTCGCTTTTCGGTGGCCGACCCGGCTGGTACGATGTGTCCGCCGGAGATCGACGATCAGGAGGTGAAGTCATGCGGCGAATGATCAGCGTGTTTGCGATGGGCGCCATCGTCGCCTGGGCGCTGCCCGCAGGGGCCGCCGACGAATCGAAAGTCAAGGCGGCGGCGGGTCAGGTCGAATCAGGCGCGAAGAAGATCGGCGATGGCAAGCTTGGCGACGGCGTCGAGGACACGGCCAAGGGCATCGGCAAGACGGTCGTCGAGAGCGCCAAGTTCACCGGCGAGAAGTTCAAGGAAGCCGGCAAGGCGGCCGAGCCGCCGGTCAAGGGCGTCTGGGGCAACCTGAAGGAAGGCAACGTCAAGGAGAGCGCCAACCAGGTCGGTGCGACCGTGAAGAACTTCTTCGGCCGCCTGTTCTCGAACTGATCGCTCAGCGGTAGGCGAGCCAGCGCGCGCGCCGGGTGAGCCAGGTCGCGCGCGCGGGGCGCCACCTTCGCTCCTGGCTCAGCAGAGGCTCGCCGCGCTCGATCGAGCGGCGGATCGAATCCGTGCCGCAGAGGATGTCGATCGGCAGCTTTCGATGCTCGAACTCGTACGGCGGTCGCCGCCACCGGAACTTCCGCCGGCCCAATCGTCGCGCGCTCGCCACGACCGCCAGCCCGGTCAGGAACGGTTTGAACGTCGCTCTGTCCGTCACGTGAATCTGAACGCCTCCGCAGAGCTGGCCCGCCCACTTGTGGAACGTCGGCACGAAGCGCGCCGGGCGGAAGTGCACGCCGGGTAGCCGTCGCCGGTTCAGATCTTCGGCGAACGCGTGGGCGTCGAGGTACGGGGCGCCCACCCACTCGAACGGCCGCGTCGTGCCCCGGCCCTCCGAGAGGTTCGTGCCTTCGTACAGGCATCCGCCTGGATAGACGCGCGCGGTGTCGGGCGTCGGCATGTTCGGCGATGGCGCGACCCAGGGCAGGCCCGTGTCCTCCCACTGCATCGACCGTCGCCAGCCACGCATCCCGATCACCGTGAGATCGCAGCCGAGGTGGTGCTCGGCGTTGAGATAGGCGGCCAGCTCGCCGATCGTCATCCCGTGACGCGCGGGCAGGGGGTAGAGCCCGACGAACGACGCGAACGACGGATCGGGAACGTTGCCCTCGACGGTACCGCCGAGCGGATTCGGCCGGTCGAGCACGATGACGCTCACCCCGGCGCGCGCACACACCGGCATCGCCAGCGCCATCGTCCACACGAACGTGTAATAGCGCGAGCCGACGTCCTGGAGATCGACGACGAGAGCGTCGAGCC
>Ga0066710_100006890_pt1 | contig 10739 bp, 7 predicted proteins | sample GraSoiAngelo_159_FD_79666 | JGI IMG/M metagenome (GOLD analysis project Ga0066710, IMG submission 79666) | Grasslands soil microbial communities from the Angelo Coastal Reserve, California, USA - 14_1009_16_40cm | ecosystem: Environmental > Terrestrial > Soil > Grasslands | place: USA...
GGGTGAGCGGGTTGCAGCGCGCCAGGACGAAATTTTTCACGAAGGGATGCCGGATCCCGCGACTCTTCACTTTCTCGACCTGCCGATCCAGGACGCCGCTGGCCTTCTCCGCCAGTTCCGCCCGCCGTTCCCTTTCCTTGTAGGCCGAGGATAGGGAATCCTTGAGGAACTTGTCCACGCGCCTCAGGATCGATCCGAAGGCGCCCCCTGCGAACCGCGGGTGGGCTTCGTAGAGAAGTCCCAGCGTGGCGTAGTAGGCCTCCTCGAACTGGAAGGCGAAGGACTCCTCGGACTTTCTTCCCGATTCACCGAGGAGACCACGATACATCCGGATCACCTCCGTCGACTTCTCCTTCAGGTTGTGCGCCTTCTCCGTGTTGAGGGCTAGGATCTGGAACGCCACCTCGGGCTCCGCCAGGAGGATTACCGGGATCGTGGCCGCCTTCATCTTCTCCAGGGCCGTCCGGCGGTGGTTACCGTTGGGCGTCCAGTATGCCCCGTCGGCCCCCCGGACCGCCACCACAGGATCGACGAACCGGTCGAGCTTGGCGATGACCTTCCGAAGTCGTTCCAGATGGGTCTTGGAAATGTCCCGTTGATAGGGGGTCGGCTTCACCCGGTTCAGCGGGAGGATCGCGAAGATCTGCCAGTTCCTCCCCACCGGCTCGCGATACGCGGCGAGGGGAACGCCCCCATCCTCGGCCACCTGCTCGGCCAGCGCGCGGATCCCTCGGGGCGGGTCTTCTCCGGCCGGAAAGGTCGCTAGGCTGAGGGAGGTCATCGCTTCGAGTCACCTGGAATGGAGGGGATGCCGTCCTTCATTATAGGTCTTTCCGAGGCGGTGTGGTTCCCTTCCGAAGGATTTCGTCGTAGGCTCCCCCGTGGAGGCTCACCTTATGCCACGGATCCGGCGGGCTCCTCCCGCGGCCCATCCGACTTCGGGCTTCGCCCGCCGACTCACCCTCTTCGACTCGACCATGATCGTGATCAGCGGAATCATCGGCTCCGGCATCTTCATCAATCCTTACGTCGTCGCCAGGACCGTGGGAACCCCCTTCCTGATCCTCGCCGTCTGGTGCGCGGGGGGCCTGATCGCCCTGGCGGGGGCCCTGGTCTTCGCCGAGCTGAGCACGGTCCTCCCGCGGGTGGGGGGACAGTACGCCTTCTTCCGGGAAGCCTTTCACCCCCTTGCCGCCTTCCTGCACGGCTGGTCGCTGCTGCTCATCATCCAATCGGGCGCGACGGCGGCGGTGGCGGTGGCCTTCGCCCAGTACGTGGCTCGCCTCGTCCATGTCCGGGACGGCTTCCTCGCGCCGCTGGCTGTGGCGATCCTGCTGGCGCTTTCCGCCTTTCACGCCCTGGGAATCAAGCCGGGGGCGGTGCTGATCAACGTGATCACTTTCGGCAAGACACTGGCCATCGCCGCCCTGATCCTCGGCGCCTTCGTCCTCACGAGGGAATCGGGGATCACCTTCCACCCGCTCACCCCGCCCGGCCTGAGGGGATTCGGGCTCATCTCCGCCTTCTTCGCGGGATTGGTGCCGGCCATGTTCGCCTACGGCGGCTGGCAGAATCTCAACTACGTCGCCGAGGAGGTTCGGGACCCCATCCGGAACCTTCCGCGCGCCATTATCATCGGAGTCATCTGCGTCATCGCAGTCTACGTGAGCGCGAACGTAGCCTATGTTCACGTCCTCTCGGCTCCGGAGCTGGCCGCGACGAAAACGCCGGCGGCCGACGTGGCCGCGCGACTGGTGGGCGAGAGCGGAGCGAAAGGGATCAGCCTGCTCATCGTCATCTCGACCTTCGGCTTCATGAACCTCTCGCTGCTGAGCGCGCCCCGCGTCTACTACGCCATGGCGGCCGACGGCGTCTTCTTCGATTGGGTCGGCCGCCTCAGCCCCCGTTTTCACGCGCCCACCGCGGCCATCCTGCTCCAGGGGGTCCTCGCTTCCGCCTTCGCGCTCACGAACACCTACGACAGGCTGCTCGGCTACGCGGTGTTCGCCGACTGGATCTTCTTCGCGCTCGCCGGCCTCGCCCTCATCGTCTTCCGCGCCAAGCTGCCCGGGGCTCCCCGCCCGTACCCGACGCCCTTGTATCCCTGGACGGCGATTCTGTTCACGCTGGCCGGCGCGGGCATCGTCCTGAACACCTTCATCGCCGATCCGCGCAACGCGCTCATCGGCTCCGCCATCATCCTCCTGGGAGTGCCGGTTTTCTTCTTGTGGAGGCGAACCAAGAAAGCGGGGATGGACTGAAAATGAAGAACAGCGCCTACATGACTTGGGCCAAGCGGCACGCGGCGGCGCGGTACAACCTGGCCAACAGCGGCATCCTCGCCTGCGGGCTTCGGGACCTGCCGCTGCGCCTCGAGGAGATCGAGCTGAACGGGCCGAACAGCGAGGGATATCCGCCCCTCAAGGAGGCCATCGCAGCGAAATACGGAACCACCGCCGGCCACGTGGTCACGGCCCAGGGGACTTCCCTGGCCAACTTCCTGATCTGCGCCACCCTGCTGGAGCGAGGGGACGAGGTCCTCATCGAACGTCCCACGTACGATCCTCTTCTCTCCGTCGCGGGGTATCTGGGGGCGGAAGTGAAGCGGTTCGGACGGACCTTCGAGCAAGACTTTCAGATAGACCCGGACGAACTGCGACGGCTCGTCTCTCCGCGCACGCGCCTGATCGTACTGACCAGCCCGCACAACCCGAGCGGCGTGGTGGTCGATCCGGACGCGCTGACCCGGATCGGCGAGCTGGCGGCGGAGGTCGGCGCCCGGGTCCTAATTGACGAAGTCTACCGGGACGCCCTCTTCGAAGACGCACCCCCGAGCGCCCTCCACCTGGGGCCCCAGTTCATCGCGACGAACAGCCTCACCAAGAGCTACGGCCTGAGCGGGCTTCGCTGCGGCTGGATCCTCTCCGACCCCGAGCTGGCCGAACGGGCGCGACGCCTGAACGACCTCCTGGGCGCGGTCGGCCCGATGCCCAGCGAGGCGATCGCGGTGGCAGCCTTCCGGCGCCTGGGCGCCCTCGAGTCGCGCTCTCGCGCCCTGATCGAGCCCAGCCTGCGCCTCGTCCACGCCTTTCTTCGCGAGCACGCCGACCTGCTCGATTGCGTGGTCCCGCCGCGGTCCATCATCGTTTTCCCGCGTCTCAGACACGAAGCCACCAGCGATCTCCTGCACGATCGACTCCGCCGGGACGAAACCTCCATTGTGCCGGGAAGGTTTTTTGAATCGCCGCGCCACTTCCGGCTCGGCTTCGGCGTCAAGACCGAGGACGTGGCCGCGGGACTGGGAAACCTCTCGAAGGCGCTCCGCGAACCCACGGACTCCTGACTCCTCCCTCCAGGGCGGGGAAACCCCCCGCACCCAGGCCGAGCCTTGACCCGCGTGCGGTGCCCCATTAAGATCCGTCCACCTTAGTCGGTTCAGACAGCAAGCCCGGTCGCCTCGGTGGCCCCAGTCGGATCGTTCGATGGGCGGCGTATCATGAGCGTCGCGCTTCCGGGCCCCGGATGACGGACCCCCGGAGGGCGCGGACGTCACGGATGCCTTGCGGAGAGTGTTCGCCATGAAGCGAAAATGGACCGCAGAGACCCTCCTCGCCATCGTTCTGGGCGCGGCGCTCGCCCTCTACCTGGCCTGGCCTTCGATTCAGAAGATCCGGAAGACGCGGCCCCGGCAGGACGTGCTGGTCGTTTACGGCTTCAGCATTCTCGGCGAGGTGATGAACGAAGCGATCTTCCCCGCGTTCAGCCGGCAATGGAAGGAACAGACCGGAGAGGACGTGGTCTTCACCTCCTCCTTCTCAGGTTCCGGCACGATCACCAACCAGATCATCATGGGAGCACCGGCCGCGATCGCGATCCTCTCCCACGAGGGGGACGCGCGGCGGTTGAAAGAGGCGGGCGCCGTCCGGACCGACTGGCGCGAGTTCCCGGCTCGCGGCGTCGTGAACCGCACACCCTTCATCATTCTTGTCCGGAAGGGAAACCCCAAGAGGATCCGCTCGTTCGACGACCTTGCCCGGAGCAAAATCGGGATCGTCCATCCCGATCCCCTCACCTCCGGCGGGGCGCGGTGGGCGATCCTCGCCGAGTTCGTGTCGGCGACTCGGGACCCCTCGGGCGCCGACTCGGAGGATCAGCGCCGCGGCAAGGCGCAGCTCCTGGGAATCTGGAGGAACGTGGTCGGTCAGTCTCCGTCCGCCATGGGGGTGCGCACCCAGTTCGAGAACGGCTTCGGAGACGCCCTCATCACTTACGAGCAGCAGGGTCTCATCCCGCGCCCGGAGGGCGAGAAAAAGGTGGAAATCGTCAGACCCTCTCGCACGGTGCTCTCCGAGCATATCGCGGTCCTCGTGGACCGGAACATCCGTCCGCGGGACAGGTTCCTCACCCTGGCGTTTCGCGATTTCCTTTTCTCCCCTGAAGCGCAGAGACTCTTCGTGAAGTACGGATTCCGATCCGCGGTGGACCCCTCCCTCGACCGAACCAATCCGGCTCTGGCGGACATGCCGGGGGCGGTGACGGTGGACCAGATGGGAGGGTGGGAGGCGGCCAACGCGCTGGTGTTCGAAAAAATCTGGAAGGGCGAAGTACTCAAGGAGCTCGGGAAATGACCGGCGAGAGGTCTCCGGCCGCTGGGCGCCGCAAGACGCTGACGCACCGAATCACCATCGGAGTTCTGTGGGCGATACTGACGCCGCTCCTCATCCTCCCGCTGGTCGCCATCTTCGTCTTCGCGGGTCGCGGCGGGTGGTCGAGCTTCTGGCGGACGATCTCGCTGCCGGACGCCCAATTCGCCCTGCGTCTGAGTCTCTGGATTGCGCTGTGGACGAGCGTGGCCAACGCGGCGATTGGGACGTTTTCCGCCTATGTCCTTTCCAAGCACCGGTTTCGAGGACGCGGCCCCCTCACGATCCTCGTCAACCTGCCGGTGGCGATCCCGACCGTCGTCATGGGGACGTCCCTGCTCCTGCTGTGGGGCCCGATCGGGCTTTTGGGACGCTACCTGGTTCCCCTCGGCTTCCGACCCATGTTCGCCCCCTTCGGGATCTTTCTGGCCCACCTGTTGGTCACCTTTCCGTACATGCTGGGAGCCGTGAAGCCGGTCCTCGACGAGCTGGAGATCACTTACGAGGAGGCGGCCTATACCATGGGAGCGGGCCGCGCGCGGACGTTCTTCTACGTCATCCTCCCGGCGCTGAAGGGAGGGATCTTCTCCGGGACGCTCCTCACCTTCGCCCACTCGTTGGGCGAATTCGGGGCCACGGCCATGGTGTCCGGCAATCTCCGGATGAAGACCCAGACGGCTCCTCTGTTCATCTTCGCGCAATTCGAGGCCGGGCAGATCGAGATCGCCAACGCGGTGGCCGCGGTCCTCGCGGTCCTCTCCTTCACCATCTTCGTGTTCCTCCTCCGGTTCACGCGGAACCCCGCCCGCGAGGGCGCCTGATGTCCATCGTTCTTGACCACGTCTCCAAGTGGTTCGGAAGCCATGCCGCGCTGGACGAAGTCTCGCTGGAGGTGTCCGACGGCGAACTCTTCGTCCTGCTGGGCGGCTCCGGGAGCGGGAAGAGCACGGCGCTGAGAATCATCGCCGGCCTCACCCGCCCCGACGACGGGCGGATCCTCTTGCAGGGGACCCGCGTGGACGACCTGCCTCCGCAGAAGCGAGGGGTCGGGTTCGTGTTCCAGAACTACTCCCTCTTCCGTCACATGACCGTCGGGAAGAACATCGAGTTCGGAATGCGGGTCCACCGGGTGGACGAGCGCGAGCGGATCCGACGGCGGGAGGAGCTCCTCAACCTCATCGGCCTCGACGGCATGTCGGACATCCTCCCCGAGCACCTTTCGGGAGGCCAGCAGCAACGGGTCGCGGTGGCCCGTGCGCTCGCCTACCGGCCCTCAGTTCTCCTCATGGACGAGCCGTTCGGCGCACTTGACGCGCTGACTCGCGCCCAGATCCGGCAGTCAATGAGGGAGATCCAACAGAAGCTGAAGGTGACGACGATCCTCGTGACCCACGATCAGGAGGAGGCCTTCGATCTGGCCGATCGGATCGGGATCCTGGATCGCGGCCACCTCGTCGAGGTGGGCCCTCCCCATGCCCTGTACCGCCGGCCCAAGACCGAGTACGTGGCGACCTTTCTCGGCGCCGCCAACCTGCTGATGGGAGATGTCCGGGAAGGGCAGGTCCAGATCGGCGACGCGGTCCTCACGCTGCCGCCCGAGGCGCCTCAGGTGAAGGGCTCGATGGAGGTCAAGGTCCTGATCCGCCCCGAAGACCTGGAGATCAGCTCTCGGGAAGGACGAATCGAAGGGAAGACCCTGGGTCTGGGGCGGATTCGGGAAAAATTCCACGCCGGGCCTATTCTGCGACTCAAGGTGGGCATGCCCTCCCTGGAGGGGGTCCCGATCCTGCGCCCCGAGCCGACCTACGGTCAGGCGGAACCGACCCTCATCTCCCATGCGCTGCCCGAATCGGGAGAGGTGGCGAGCCTGGAAACGGGGAGCGAGGTACTCCTTTTGGTCCGCAACCTACACGTGATCCCGCACGAGGGGATCTCGATATTGGTCTGCATCGATGGCTCGGATCTTTCCCGCCGCTGCCTCGATTTTGGCGCCGTTGTCGCGTCGCAGATGCACGGGAGGATGGTGGTGCTGGGGGTGGCGGAAAAGCCCAACGAGGAGACCCGGGCCCGGGAGGGGCTGTCGCTGGCGACGCAACTCTTTTCGGAGCAGTTCCCCAACCTCAAGACGCGGTTCCGCACCGGCAACGCCGCCGACCGGATCCTGCAGGAGCTCGACCGCGAGGAATACGGCATGATCCTCCTCGGGTACCGCGGACGTCACGGGCCGGCCCGATCCATCGGCTCCACCGCCGAACGTATCACCATGCTCTCCCGCGTTCCGGTTCTGATCCTGCCCGAGGCCCGCCCCTCCCTCCGGCGAATCCTGATCTGCATGGCGACGGGTGCCTCGAGCCGCTCCGACGTGATCTTCGCCGGCCGGGTGGCGGAGCGCGTCGGGGCCGCAGCCACGCTGCTGCACGTCAGCGGCGGGGATGAGGCCGAAGCCGGGGCCGAGCCCGCCGACTCAGGCGGCGTGCGGTATCACCTGCGGGAGCTGATCACTGAACGTCTCGTACGGGGAGTCCGGACCTTGAAGCTGATGGGGGTCAACGCCCAGATGAAGGTGCGCCACGGGCTGCCACCCGAGGAGATTGTCGAGGAGGCGCTCTCCGGCGACTACGACCTCATCGCCATGGGTGCGCCGGACCCGCCCCGCTGGCGCGGCACTGGCCGACAGTCGATCATCGACTTTGTCCTCGAGAAAGCCCGGCAACCGGTCCTGATCGTCCCGGCCGCCAGTCCGTCGGAGGGATGAAGCGGAGAGAAACCGAAACAGGCGTGGGGGAGCATTACAGAGCGCAGGTCCGGAAGCCGGCCAGGACATCGCGCCGGTTTGCCGTGTAAAAGTTCCGCCAGGTGTTCCGGATGAGGCGGGAGCGAGTCGCCCAACAGCCCCCGCGCAGGACCCTGTAATCTCCGCCGAACCAGGGCTGGGAGTACTCCTTGTAAGGGTCCACCGCGAATCCGGGGTAGGGCGCGAAGACGCTCGCCGTCCACTCCCAGACGTTGCCGATCATCTGGCGGCAGCCGAAGGCGCTGTCGCCCGCGGGATGAGCGCCAATCTCCACGCACCCGATCTGTCCCGAATCGAGGTGGGCGAGCTCGGGTGAGGGAGGATCGTCCCCCCAGGGCCACCGGCGTTTCCGCTCGGCCACCCCGAGGAGGTCCCGTTCCGGCTCGGAGCTTGCCGCTCTTTCCCATTCCCCTTCCGTCGGGAGCCTTCGGCCGGCCCAGCGACAATAGGCCTCCGCTTCGAATTGGTTGACGTGAATGGCGGGAAGGTCCGGCTCGAGAGGGACCCAGGCGTCGAAGTGCTTCCGCATCCAGGCCCCGCCTCTCTCCTGCCTCCAGTAGATGGGACGGGTCGCGTCCTCCTTTCTCCGCCACCGCCATCCCGGGGGGCTCCAGAAGTCCTCTCGTTCGTAACCTCCCTCGGAGGTGAACCGGGCGAACTCGGCCTGGGTTACCACCGCTCGTGCGATCCGGAAGGGACCCACCTCCACCGGATGCGCCCACTTCTCGTTGTCGAAGACGAACGGCAAGTCGCGGGTCGCGCCGAGAAGAAAGAGACCGCCCGGGATCTCGACGTCGCCGGAGATAGATTCGCTCCGGGCTCCCGGTGCCGGGCGACCCCCGGGGCGCGGCTCAGTGGGACGCGACGCCCGCTCCTCCTCCGGCCGGAGTGGCGCGGGCCTTGGAGGTGCGTAGCCAAGGGTCTGGCGGGTGTACGTGAAGGCCTCGGCGTGCATGTCTTCGTGAAACGTGACCATCCGGTGGAAGTAGACGGCCTCCGGACCGGGATCGCGCTCCCCGAGCCGGTCCAGGACGCGGTCGAGAACCGCCCTCGCATAGGCGAGCGTGGCGACGCGCGAGGGAAGCGGCAGATCCCACCGAGTGTCGTGAGGCACCTGGAAAGAATCGTAGAGCGCGTCGGCGTCGCGGCGAATCGAGGGCTCGCCGGTGCGCCTCAGGAGCCACCGCTCTTGGAACCAGGCCAGGTGGCCGATTTCCCAAACGAGCGGGTTGACGATGGACAGGCGGGGTCCCAGAAGCTGATCGTCCGTCAGATCTTCGATCAGGGCCAGGCTTCGCGTGCGGGCATCGATGAGATCCCGGGCAAGCCCGGTCGCGGCGTCAACGTCAGAAAGGTCCATCTCGCTCGCGGCGGGCAGAGCCCTCGGACTCGGGCGGATCAGAACGTCGAAACCTCCGGCGCCACCTTTCGGAAGTGGAACTGGACGGAGATATCCCCCAATGGCTTCCCGTCGACCTCGGCGTAGGGGTAGATGAAGTAGTTGAGCGGCACGTCCCGCTGCGGCGGCTCCAGGATCAGGTCGCGCCCTACCGCGAACTCGATCCGGTCGTTGGGAAGCGCGTTGAAATACGCGTCGGGGAGCCGTTTTTTCCAGGCCTCGCTGGCGTCGACACCCTGCCAGCCGCGTCCCGGATCGTAGTATTCGGCCCAGCAGTGGTAGCCGGGAATCGATCCTTCCTTCTGATCCGCCGGGATGGGGAAGCCGATGACGAAGCGGGCCGGAATTCCGGCGCTGCGGGCCATCGCAATGAAGAGCGAATGAAAGTCGGTGCAGTTGCCGCGATGGCGCTCGCAGGCCCAGACCGCGTCGCCTCTCCCCCAGCCGGTTCCCTCTTTGTTGTACGTCATGGTTCGGACCACGTAGTCGTAGTACGCGCGCGCCTTCTCGGCAGGGCTCTTCAGATTCTTCCCCTGCTCGAGGGCCAGCTCCCGGATGCGACCTCCCAGAGGCACGAGACGATCCGCGCCGAGATAGCGGGCGGGGTCGAGCGGAGTGTCCGAAAGAATCGCGTCACGCGGAATCCCGCTGAAGGGGCGGCGCTCTACCAGGAACCGGAGGAGGAGCTCGCCCCGGAGCGGCCCCTTCCCTTCCAGGTATGCGATCCGGTTTCCGAACCTCTTCTCGCTGGTCAGCCGCCAGGGCCAGGGAGCTTTGACGCTGGCGTCCAGAACTTTCTGCGCGTCGTTGTCGCTCGGATACGGAACCCAGACAGAGAACCGGCCGGGCCGCACTGCGTTCAGATTCACCCGGTACTCGAACTCGAAGCGCGCGGCTTCCGACCAGGCGGTCGAGGGAATGTCGCCGCTCGCGGCCGTCGCCAACGCCGCAATCGAAAGGATCGCCAGGGCCATCCGCTTCATAGACGCCTCCAAGGGGGGTATTATCTTACATCACAAGACGTCCGCCGCCACTTCCGGGTCCGTTGATCGGGGACATTCTGAATGCTCCTCCGTTTGATTACACCCGCGGATGCCGGGTCCCGCTCCGGCAACCGCGTGACCGCCAACCGCTGGGCGCGCCTCCTGCGGGAGCTGGGGCACCGAGTGAAGGTGGCGCGGAGGTACGGCGGGGAGCCGTGCGACGCCCTCATCGCTCTGCACGCGCGGAAGAGCCATGAGTCGATCCGGCGTTTCCACCTCACCCGCCCCGACGCTCCGCTCATCGTCGCACTGACAGGCACGGACCTCTATGGCGATCTCCAGAACAGCCGGCCGGCGCGCCTTTCCCTCGAATGGGCGACGTTCCTCGTCGTCCTCCAGCCGATGGCGGTCGCGAGCCTCCCCCGCACGCTACGGATCAAGGCACGGGTCATCCGCCAGTCGGCCCAAAAGCCGACGGGACGGGTGGCACCGGGGCGCGGGGAGTTCCGGATCTGCGTTCTCGGGCATCTGCGCCCGTTGAAGGACCCTTTCCGGACGGCGATGGCCGCGCGGTTCCTGCCCGCCTCGTCCCGCACCCGGGTCGTCCACCTGGGACGGAGCCTGAGCCGAACGATGGCGGCCCGAGCCCGGGAAGAGATGGCTCACAATCCGCGGTACCGATGGATGGGCGAGGTTCAGCGGGGGCGGGCCCTCCGAATCCTCGCGGGGAGCCGGCTCCTGGTCCTGAGTTCCCGGATGGAGGGAGGCGCCAACGTCCTCTCCGAGGCGCTGGCCGCCGGAGTCCCGATCCTCGCGTCGCGGATTCCGGGATCGGTCGGCGTCCTGCGAAGGGGCTACCCCGGGTTCTTCCCGGCCGGCGACACCCGCCATCTCGCCCGCCTCCTCCGGCGAAGCGAGGA
>Ga0066710_100006891_pt1 | contig 10738 bp, 5 predicted proteins | sample GraSoiAngelo_159_FD_79666 | JGI IMG/M metagenome (GOLD analysis project Ga0066710, IMG submission 79666) | Grasslands soil microbial communities from the Angelo Coastal Reserve, California, USA - 14_1009_16_40cm | ecosystem: Environmental > Terrestrial > Soil > Grasslands | place: USA...
CCACTGATCCCGCATCGCTCGCATTCGTGGCCGTCCTGCTGAGCGTCGTGGCGCTGGCGGCGAGCTACGTCCCCGCCCGCCGGGCAACGAAGGTGGACCCAATGGTAGCGCTGAGATGCGAATGATGCCATTGAGTGATTTTGCGATTGAGTCATCGCGCGATTGAAAGCCGAGGGGCCTTTCAATCGCTAAATCACCCATTCACCCGATGGCTCAATTGGGAGGACGGATGAACACTCTGGTTCAAGACTTGAAATTCGGCCTTCGCATGCTGGCCAAGAGCCCCGGCTTCACGGTCGCGGCCGTACTGACGCTGGCGCTCGGCATCGGGGTCAACACCACAGTTTTTAGCGTAGCGGATGGAATCCTGTTCCATCCCCTCCCCTTCGTCGAAGACTCGAGCCGTCTGGTTGCGATCGTCGAGATATCGAAAAATTCCGGGTGGAACTCTCTTATTGAGCCGGCCAACTTTCTGGATTGGAAGATGCAAAGCCAGTCGTTCTCGAAGATCGCGGCCTTCGAGTGGGCCTCTGCCACGATGGGCGGAGAGCCAAGGGCGGAGCGAATAGAAGCCGCGCGGGTATCGGAGGATTTCTTTTCAACCCTCGGTTCCAAGCCGGAACTCGGCCGCATCTTTTTGTCGGAGGAGCAACAGCCGGGTCGCGCGGTCGTAATCCTGAGTGACAAGGTCTGGCGCAGCCGATTTGCATCAAACCCTCACATCCTCGAACAGGCAATTCGCCTCGACGGGCGGAATTTTGCGGTGGTGGGTGTGATGCCGAGACAGTTTGATTTTCCCACGGGGGCGGCACTTTGGATGCCCCTCGGTATGAGTCCGAGTGATTGGGCCAGCCGGAAATCCGGCCAATTGCACGTGATTGCTCGCCTGAAGGCCGATGTGGCCCTGAGCAAAGCGCGAGCGGACCTGGCAGCTATCAGCGGGCGCCTCGAGCAAGGCTACCCCGAGACGAACAAGGGCGTGAACGCCGTGCCGGTGTCGGTCGGCGAGCTAATCAATGGGAACCTGACCCCTCTATTTTGCTACACCCTCCTCGGAGCAGTGGCCTTCCTCCTGCTCATCGCTTGCGGCAACGTGGCAAACCTGCAGGCGGCACGGGCGACGGGCCGATGGCGCGAAATCGCTCTGCGCAACGCGCTCGGGGCCACCCGCCGGCGCATGGCGCGGCAACTCTTGACGGAGACCTTCCTGCTTTCTGTACTGGGGGCAGGGCTCGGCCTACTCGTCGCCGAAGGCGGTATCGGGTTGATTGTCTCCGCCATGCCCGCCGAGACGGCCAAGCAGATCGCGGGCTGGCGAGATATCGGACTGAATGGCCGCGCCGTTGCCTTCGCAATGGCGGTGACAATCCTTAGCGCCTTGCTGTCCGGCCTGATGCCGGCACTGCGCGGGTCGAAAGTCGAACTTAATCAGGTGCTCAATTCCAGTGGACCATCCGGTTTAGGGGCCTGCTTGCGACTGAGGAGTTTCCTGGTGAGCGCCGAGGTCGGCCTCGCCCTGATTTTAGTTGTCGGCGCTGGCTTGATGGTAAAAGGCTTCCGCAATATCTTGGAAAAGGCGAGAGCGTTTGATCCGGGAAAACTGGTGACCGCTCGCGTCATCCTGCCCGACTACAAGTACAGCGACTTTGACAAGCGGCGCGCGTATTTCGACCGCGCGCTCGAAACTCTCCAGGCGACGCCCGGAGTGGCGGCGGCTTGCCTCTTCACGACCCCACCTTTCAGCAACAACGGAACCCGATGGAAGTCGTTCAGCATCCAGAGCGTCGAGGCTGGTAAGCGCCTTCCCGGGGCGGTAGTCCAGGCCGTCAGCCGAGACTTTTTCCAAATCATGTCCATTCCTTTGCGTTCCGGACGCGATTTCGAAGCGCGCGATGATACAACGGCGCTTCCGGTCGCCATCATCAGCGAAAACCTCGCCCGGCGCTATTGGCCGGGGAAGATCCCGCTGGGCGAACAAGTTCGCCTGGGTGAGCCCAATTCGCCCGGGCGGTGGCTGACTGTTGTCGGTGTCGCCAGCGGCGTCGTATACGATTGGACCGATAACGAGCCCGAACCCACGATATATATTCCATACTCCCAGGTCTGGACGTCTCTCGATCCCAAGGGTGGAGCGGCCTGGGCGGACACGTACTTTGGCGTGAAGGCGGCCGTAGAGCCGGAAAGCCTCCTTTCAACCTTGCGGCAACAGCTTGCGGCGGTGGATCCCGATGTGCCTTCTTTCGGCCTGGAGACGCTGGACAAAGTGATGACGGCTTCACTTGCCGGCGTCGCGGAAGTTGGCGGCATGATGGCCGGAGCCGGGCTCATGGCTCTGATTCTCGCCGCGGTGGGAGTTTACGGCGTCTCGGCTTACAGCGTCGAGCGGCGCACGAAAGAAATGGGGATTCGGATAGCGCTTGGAGCGAAGCGGCGCGACATTCTGAACCTGGCCATAAGGCGCAACGGCGCGCTCATCGCCGCGGGCCTTGCGGCGGGACTCGTCGGCGTGCTGGCTCTGATGCCCCTTCTTTCAGCCTTCTTCTATGGTGTCAGTCCGAGCGACCCATTCACAATACTGGCCGTCTCGCTGTTGCTGGCCGCGGTGGCGATGCTTGCGACATACATTCCGGCCCGCCGAGCGACCCAGGTTGATCCGATGGTAGCCCTGCGTTACGAGTGAGTGGTTTTCGTCTGAGGGTCCGAAGCCCTGCCGCGCGTTCCAAGCTTTGCAACCGTATGCGCCGACCGCCGAAGTCTTTCCTCTTTCTCCTCAATAAAGTTATATAATCGGTGGCTTCCGGGGTGTCCGAAGAATTTGTTGCCGCATCGAAATAGGTGTAGGGGTGGCGGCAACAGTAAGTCTGTTAGCCGACGAACGACGATTCTTCAAGCTCTTCAATCGGAGGGCGAATCCCTTGGACGGTCAAAGCGTCGCGCAGCGAGAAAATGCTTCCCTCAGTGGGGCCCAGCTCGATCAGCTATGCGTGAACACCATACGATGCCTTTCGATGGACGCCGTCCAAAAGGCGAACTCTGGACACCCGGGACTTCCCATGGGAGCCGCCCCCATGGCTTACGTCTTGTGGGACCGCTTCCTGAAGCACCATCCGCGAAAGCCCCGCTGGCCGAACCGTGACCGCTTCGTACTCTCGGCAGGCCACGGCTGCATGCTCCTCTACAGCCTCCTCCATCTGACCGGATACGGCCTGACCCTCGACGACATCAAGGATTTCCGGCAATGGGGCAGTAAGACGCCGGGCCACCCCGAGCACTTGCTCGTCGAAGGCATTGAGACGACCACAGGGCCGCTCGGACAGGGCTTCGGCAACGGGGTGGGCATGGCTATCGCGCGGCTGTACCTCGCCGCGTATTTCAACCGGCCTAGTCATGAAATTGTGGACTACAGGATTTATGCCCTGGTGAGCGACGGCGACTTGATGGAAGGCGTGTCATCCGAGGCGGCATCGCTGGCCGGGCACCTCGGACTATACCCGCTCATCTACATTTACGACAACAATCACATCTCAATCGAGGGTTCGACCGAGCTAGCGTTTACTGAAGACCGTGGCAAGCGCTTTGGGGCTTACGGATGGTTCGTGCAGGAGCTTCCGGACGGCAACGACGTCGAGGCAGTGGACCGCGCCCTCCGCGCTGCGCAAGCCGAATCTGAGAGACCGTCGCTGATCATCTGCCGGACGCACATAGGCTTCGGCAGCCCCCACAAGCAGGATACGGCAGAGGCGCACGGCTCCCCACTCGGCGAGGAAGAAGTCAAGCTCACCAAGAAGAACTACGGCTGGCCCCTCGAGCCGACGTTTTACATTCCTGAGGAAGCTCTCGCCCATTTCCGCGCAGCGATCGCGCGCGGCGAAAAGGCGGAGGCCGAATGGCAGAAGCGTCTTGCCGAATACCGCGATGCCTACCCCGACCTTGCGGCGGAATGGGACCGCTACGTCGGCGGTGAGTTGCCCCCCGGCTGGGAAAAGAAGATTCCGTCATTCCGACCTACCGACGGGCCGCTGGCTACGCGCCAGGCGTCGGGAAAAGTGCTGAACTCTATCAGCGCGTCCCTTCCGACGCTCGTGGGCGGCTCTGCGGACCTCGCGCCGTCAACCGATACGCTTGTCAAGGGCGCCGGCGACTTTGAGAAGGGAAGTTACGGCGGCAAGAATTTCCATTTCGGCGTCCGCGAGCACGCCATGGGCGCGATTCTGAACGGCATGGCACTCTCGGGTCTCCTGCCCTACGGCGCGACGTTTCTAATTTTTTCCGATTATATGCGCCCCACTTTGCGCCTCGCGGCGCTGATGGAACTGCACAGCATTTTTGTTTACACGCACGACAGCATCTTTCTTGGCGAAGACGGCCCAACGCACGAGCCCATTGAGCACCTGCCATCGCTCCGGGCCATACCGAACCTCTGCTTCATCCGCCCGGGCGACGCTAATGAGACCGCCGTCGCCTGGCGTGTGGCCCTCGAGCACCGCGGCGGGCCGGTGGCGCTGGCCTTGACCCGCCAAAAGTTGCCCATCCTTGACCGGCGGAAATGTGCTCTCGCGGAAGGCTTGGCGAAGGGCGCCTACATTCTGGCCGACGCCCCCACCAAGCGCCTGGAAGTTCTGCTCATCGCTTCGGGCTCGGAGGTGAGCGTCGCGTTCGAGGCCTACGAGAAACTTTTGGAGGAAGATGTTGCGACTCGCGTCGTGAGCATGCCCTCCTGGGATTTGTTTGAACGCCAGCCGCAATCTTATCGGGATGAAGTATTGCCGCCGGAGGTCTCGGCGCGGCTCGCCATCGAAGCCGCATCGCCTTTCGGCTGGGAGCGCTACGTCGGGCCTCGGGGCGCGGTCATCGGCATGACGAGGTTCGGGGCCTCGTCGCCCTATCAGGTCCTGGCGGAGAAATTCGGCTTTACCGCCGCCCACGTGGTCCGTAAAGTCCACGAGTTGCTCGGGCGGTAAGCCGTTACTGTGTGAGGTCATCATGGCTGAGAATCCACTTCGCGAGCTTAATCGGCTGGGTCAAAGCGTCTGGTATGACTATATCCGGCGCGGAGAAATCCTTTCCGGCCAATTCCAACGATTGATTGATGAAGACGGCCTGTCGGGTGTCACCTCGAACCCCAGCATCTTCGAGAAGGCCATCGCTGGAAGTAAAGACTATGACGAGGCTGTCCGGCGGTTGGTTAAGGAGGGCCTGGCGGCGCGGCAGATATTCGAGCGCCTGGCGGTCGAAGACATCCAGTGGGCCGCCGACCTGTTCCGCCCGACATATGACGCGACCGAGGGCGGCGACGGCTTCGTGAGCATCGAAGTGTCTCCGGACCTTGCATATGACACGGCGGGCACGATCGCGGAAGCCAGGCGCCTCTTCGCCGAGGTGAGCCGGCCGAACGTGATGGTGAAAATTCCCGGGACAAAAGAAGGGTTGCCGGCCATCCTCCAGATGCTTACCGAGGGCGTGAACATCAACATTACATTGCTGTTCGCGGTCGAGCGCCACGTCGAAGTCGCGGAAGCCTACCTTGCGGCTCTGGAGGCGCGCGTGAAGCAGGGCAAGCCCGTGAACCGCATTGCTTCGGTCGCGAGCTTTTTCGTCAGCCGCATTGACACGCTCGTGGACCAGGACATCACCGCGAGAATTCAGACAGCGAAAAGCGACGGCGAGCGGAAGCGGCTCGAAGCCCTGCTCGGCCGGACCGCCGTCGCCAACGCGAAAAGGGCCTATCAGGAATTCAAGCGCATCTTTGGCGGCCCGCGTTTCAAGGCACTGGCCGAAAAAGGCGCCAAGGTGCAACGCGTGCTTTGGGCCTCGACCAGCACCAAGAACCCCAAGTACAGCGACGTGCTCTATATCGAGGAGTTGATCGGGCCGAGCACCGTGAACACCATGCCTGCCGCCACCATGGCCGCCTTTCGCGACCATGGAAAAGCGCGCGTTACGATCGAGGAAAGGCTCGAAGAGTCTGGTTCGGCTCTCGAGGAGCTCGAGCGGTCAGGCATCAGCCTTGCGGATGCCACTCGGAGGCTCGAGGACGAGGGGGTGGCGGCGTTCTCCAAAGACTTCCAAAAACTTCTGAAGGCCATTGAAGAGAAGCGCGCCAAAATTCTTACACCCCCCGCTGACCGCTGGAACTATTCCGCTCCCCGACTCAAGCCCGCCGTCCAGGCAACATTCGGACGGCTCGAAAAGGAAAGTTTTTCGAAGCGTCTCTGGGACCGCGGTCCCGGACTTTGGAAATCCGACCCGGCACACCAAAAGATCATACGTAATTCCCTCGGCTGGCTTTCAGTCTGCCAGTCCATGCTCGAGCACATTCAAAGCGTTGTGAATTTTGCAGAAGAGGTTCGGCAAGGCGGCTTCAAGCAAGCGCTGTTGCTGGGCATGGGAGGAAGCAGCCTTTGTCCCGACGTTTGCCGCGCCACATTTGGCGCCGCGCCGGGCTACCTCGACCTCCACGTACTCGACTCGACTGTGCCGGCGGCCATCGAACACGTCGAAAAGTCTTTGAATCCGGCCGAGACGCTGTTCCTGGTGTCCAGCAAATCTGGCGGAACCGCGGAAACACTTAACTTCTTCCGCTACTTTCATGAGCGCGTCGAAGGGCTCAAAGGCGGCCGCGCCGGAGAAAATTTTGTAGCCATTACCGATCCGGGGACGTCGCTCGAGGCGCTGGCAAAAGAGCAGAGGTTCCGGGCGGTCTTCCACGGCTACCCGGACATCGGCGGACGGTACTCGGCGCTCTCCAATTTCGGCATGGTCCCGGCGGCGCTCCTGGGCGTCGACGTCATTGGGTTGCTCGAACGGGCCGAACGCATGGCGCAAGCTTCGAAGAGCTGCGTTCCCGTGAAGGAAAATCCCGGCGTCGCGCTGGGAGTCGTTCTTGCAGAAGCCGCGCGGGCCGGCCGTGACAAAGTCACGTTTGCCGTTTCAGGCAGCATCGGGACACTCGCCGGCTGGCTCGAACAGCTTATTGCCGAGAGCACCGGTAAGGAGGGCAAGGGCCTGATCCCGGTGGCGGAGGAATCCCTTGGAGCACCTTCGGTGTACTCCAATGACCGGATTTTCGTTCAAATCAAGCTGGCAGACCTAAACGATGCGGATGAGGAAGGGAAATTGGCCGCGCTCCAAAAGGCCGGAAATCCTGTGGTTCGGATTACGATGGGCAGCAAGATGGACCTCGGCGAAGAGTTTTATCGCTGGGAGGTTGCGACGGCAACGGTCGGGGCTTTGATGGGCATTGACGCATTCGACCAGCCCAACGTCCAGGAAAGCAAGGACAACACGAGCCGCCTCCTGGATGAGTTTAGACGCCAAGGAAAGCTTCCGGAAGGGCAGCCGGACTTCGGAGTGGACGGGCTGCGCCTTTACCTGGACCCGGAGACGCGGCGCGTCATCGCCGGTGCGAAGAAGAGTGGCGCGGCGGAGTCTGACCTCGTTATCCCGCTGCGGGAATTTCTGAGCCGGGCGAAAACCGGAGGTTATATCGCTTTAATGGCCTACATCGAACCCACGGGCCCGAACAAAGCGCTGCTCCAAACCCTCCGCATGCGGCTGAGGGATTCCCTCCGGCAAGCGACGACGCTCGGTTTTGGGCCGCGATTTCTGCATTCGACCGGACAGCTTCATAAAGGCGGGCCGGACAAAGGTCTGTTCATCCAATTCACCGCGGACGACGCGAGCGACTTGGCGATCCCGCGTGAGCCTTTCGGGTTTTCGATTCTGAAGCAGGCCCAGTCGCTCGGCGACATGCAGTCGCTGGTTTCGAGGAACCGGCCCATTCTGAGGGTTCACTTGGGCCGTTCGGTCGAAATCGGATTGGAGAAAGTGCTCAAGGCCGTCGAGCAGGCGGTGGGGGCGGGAGAAAAGGCTCGGGCGTAGGAGAGACATATGGGGCTGGGAACCGAGGCGTCTTCCGTGGCCGAGACCGCTCTCTTGGCGAATCCTTTGCGGGAAGGCACGCGCGTCCGCAAGACGCCGGCGCCGTGCTCCATCGTCATCTTCGGAGCCTCGGGTGATTTGACGGAGCGAAAACTCATCCCGGCGCTATACTACTTGGCCCGCGAACATCTGCTCCCCGTAAGCTTCACGGTGACAGGATGCGCCAAGTCACCATATACGACCGAAACGTTTCGAGAAAAGGCCCGCCAGGCGGTTCAAAGTCATTTGAAGATTCCCGCCTCAGAAGCCCCGTTCCTCGAGAGCTTCGCCCAGTCGCTGTTTTACATCAGCGATGATTTCGGCGACGTCAAAGCTTACAGCCTGCTGGACTCGATGCTCGATCGGTTCGACCGTGAGCGCGGCACGGGCGGCAACCGTCTGTTCTACCTCGCTACGCCGCCGAGCTTCTTTCCCGTCATCGTCCAGCACTTGGGTCGAGCAGGCCTCGCGAAGACTCGCGACCCGGAAAAGAACTGGACGCGTATCATCATCGAAAAGCCTTTTGGGCGCGACCATGCAAGCGCCCAGGAACTCAACCGCACCGTTACGAGCGTCTTCGATGAGGAGCAGGTTTTCCGCATTGACCACTACCTGGGCAAAGAGACCGTCCAGAACTTGTTGGTCTTTCGCTTCGCCAACGGGATTTATGAGCCGATTTGGAACCGCCGTTACATTGACCAGGTGCAGATTGCGGTCGCGGAAAGCCTGGGGGTTGAGAACCGCGGCGCGTACTACGAAGAGGCTGGATTACTGCGGGACATGATTCAAAACCACGTCCTTCAATTGTTGTCCCTGGTGGCCATGGAGCCGCCGGCGAGGTTTGCGGGCACGGCGGTTCGCGACGAGAAGGCCAAGGTTCTTCGCGCCATCCGGCCCATACCGCCGGACGCGGTTAACGACCTGGCCGTGCGAGGGCAATACGGCGAGGGGTTCGCCGGCGGCAAGAAGGTCTCAGCCTACCGTTCCGAGCCCAAGGTCTCGCCGTCTTCGGTGACGGAAACCTACGCCGCATTGAAGCTCTTCATTGACAATTGGCGCTGGGCGGATGTTCCGTTTTACTTGCGCTCCGGCAAACGGCTGGCGAAGCGCGTCTCGGAAATCACGGTGCAGTTCCGCAGTGTGCCGCACTTGATGTTCCGGGACGCGATCGAGGACATCATCGAGCCGAACGTCATGTCGCTCCGAATCCAGCCGAACGAGGGGATTGCAGTCAGGTTCGGCGCGAAGCTGCCGGGGCCGGCCATGCGCATCCGGCCCGTGCAGATGGAATTCCGCTATGGGGAATCGTTCGGCGCCCCGCCACCGACAGCCTACGAGACTCTGTTGCTCGACTGCATGCTGGGCGACAACACTCTATTTAATCGCGACGACGCGGTCGAGCTAGCTTGGGAGCTGGTGATGCCCATACTCGACCGGTGGAAGAACGACGGGGAAAGGGATCTCGCTTTTTACGAAGCGGGAAGCTGGGGCCCGGCGGAAGCCGACCGACTGCTCCAACGTGACGGCCGCCGCTGGCAGCGCCTCTGAGAGCGCGCGCGGCGACGAGAAACCGGCCTAGGGTCTTTGAGGGAGAGAGATGCTGGCTCCGCTTCAGCCTGTGCTCGAAAGTCCGCGAGAAGTGGACGTGGAGGAACTCGAGGCCGAACTTTCGGCTTTGTGGCGCTCTGCCGCCGAAGGTGCCTCGGGCCAGCGCGTTGTCACCCGCGCCTGCGCGCTGACCCTGCTGGTGAGCGTTGAATCCGAAGACGCGGCCTGGGAAGTCAGCAATTTGATTGGTGACGTGACCCGGCAAAACCCTTGCCGTGCGATTATCATGGCTTCGGAACCCTTGGCCCGGCCCGGCGGGATAAACGCCTGGATATCCACCCACTGCCACCTTCCCGTGGAAGGCGAAAAACAGGTTTGTTCAGAACAAGTGGCGGTAGTTGCTCGGGGCGACTCGGTTCGGGCGCTGCCGAACGTGGTGCTGCCTTTGGTAATTCCGGGGCTGCCCATTTATCTTTGGTGGCGCGCCCCGCGGTTCGAACCAGAGCCGTGTTATGAGGACATCCTTCGCGTTACCGACCGCGTCCTTATTGATTCCGGCCGGTTTCCCCACCCGGCCTTGGACCTGCCGCGCCTCACCGAAAGGGCCAGGGAGGCGGGGATCCGCATGGGTTTCAGCGACTTGAATTGGGTTCGGATGACACCGTGGCGGGAACTCATCGCGCAATGCTTCGATCCCTCGGAGCTACGTCCTTATCTTGCCCGCGTGAAGAAGGTGACCGTCGAATACGAAAAAACTTCTCCACGGAGGTCGGCTCAAGAAGCTCAGGCATGGCTGCTTGCGGCTTGGCTGGGCAGCCGTATGAATTGGGATCCGGCGGAGCCGGCAACTGAGGCCTCGGATGCCTCGCGGACTTGGATTTTCAACTCCACTGATGGCCGCGTAGAGGTTCGCCTGGTCCCGCGAGAATTTGTGGGCGGGGGCGAGGGGATGTGTTTCAACATCACTTTGGAGGCGGCGGGCGACCCGCCCGCGCGGTTCTCGTTGAAGCGCGGCCCCGAAGGCATTTGCGTGACGACGCAATGCGCGGTGGAGGGCCGCGAGCCGGTTTCACGAAATGTGCGGCTGGAAGTCCTCGAAGAGATCGAAGTCGTCAACGACGAACTGAAATACCTCGGCCGGAATCGCGTTTTCGAGCAGACGCTCGCCATGCTCGGCAGAATGGCCGGCCTCTGAGCCTGGCGCGTTTCAGTAAAGCTCGTGTCCCCAGTCCATGCCACAGCCGGACGTCCGCATCTATCCGAACTTGGA
>Ga0066710_100006892_pt1 | contig 10738 bp, 10 predicted proteins | sample GraSoiAngelo_159_FD_79666 | JGI IMG/M metagenome (GOLD analysis project Ga0066710, IMG submission 79666) | Grasslands soil microbial communities from the Angelo Coastal Reserve, California, USA - 14_1009_16_40cm | ecosystem: Environmental > Terrestrial > Soil > Grasslands | place: USA...
TCCAACTTCCGAATCGTGACTACCGTGGACCCATCTTCCCCAAAAAGGAAACCGGCGAAGCGGGAGTCCCACTCAGCCGGTTTCGCGATTTGCTCCGCCCAGCCTCTTGGCGAACCACAGCGGGTCGCGCCGAGCTTCTTAGCATCTGAGACAATGAACGATGGCGGCTGGCCGACCGCTGTCAAGGCCCGCTCCACGGACTCGTGTTCGGGCTCGCGTCTTCGCCCCTACTCGAGGACCGCCTGCGCTACGCGCCTCCTCGAAGCGGGCCGCCCGGTTAGGCAGCGCCCACTCTCCGTTCTTAGAAGTCATTGCATCGCATGGATTCGGCCCGCACGCACCGAAAACACCATCGCGCGCGCGCGTAGAAACGCTCAGGGTGGCACGCGACGCAAGCGCCGGTGACAGTGTTGGTTGCGCATACAGTGAATACCCAAACGTTCGCTCGGCGCAGCGGATTGCGAGACCGCTGCTCGTTTGTAACCCCATGCGGTAACGCTGCCTCGCAAGCGACTTTGCCGCTACTTTGTCCGTCGAGCTCGTCGGCGGCGGGCATGGAGGGCCTGTGCGGCAGCGCACCGCCGAGAAATAGGGATTGCTGCTGTTCGCGGCGTCACGCGCCGAAGGGGCGCTCCCATCAGTCTGACATTTTTCGATTGACCCCCCCCGGTCTCGATTTCGGCCGGGTGGGTGGAGGGTCTGCACGCACCGAAAAACGCTCCGTACTTGGGGTCGGGGATTTCGACCACAACGCATTCGAAGGAGTCCGTCTTTGCCGACTGCGTTAACTCGATGTGCCAATCCAAGTCGCCCTTCGGACCTTTCTCGATGTGCCACGAGCGTGCCCATTCCTGTGACGGCGTAGACCTTGAGTTCGCGGCTCGCCCGCGGCGTACAGACACGCGTACCGATCGGGGGGCGGTACAGCTTGCGTGGCGCCCACTTGAGCATGGCCGAGGGTGTTGTCTTGGCTGGAGCATCACCTTCTAGCGCGAGCGTTGTCTTGACCGTCCAACGGTAGTGTTCGTCGGTGCAAGGGCCGGTGGCATGTACTTCGCCAACCGGCTGAGCGAGCAAGGCAAGAAGGACTGCAGCCTGTTTCACGGTCACTTGCGCCTCGACCCGAGCTTTCATTAAACAATGTGAGTCTCACAAGCACGGCCGACAGGGCCCTCCATTGGACATCGGGTCGTCCAACGACTTGAACACGCCGCTCAGCCCGGATGGCGCGCCGCTGCTGCGTGACGCCTGGCGCTACCTCTTGACAGCGCAGGGTGCCGGCCACGAGCACGCCGAGGTAAACAAGATCGCTTCCGAAGGTGAGCGATGAAAGCGACCACAAGGCTCGTGGGCGCCTCGTTGTCGACCCTGGCTCTCGCCTGCAATCTCGACAAAGCCCCGCTCGGCCCTGGCAGGCCCGCGTTCGAAGAATCGGTCGCACCCTCAGCGCCGCTCGTCGTGCACGTCGTCGTGCCTCAGGCCACGGATCCCGCGATCGATAGGTTTCTCGACGATCACTACGCCTGGCTCGACACGACCGCCCGCACGAACCACAAGTTGTTCGTCTTCCTGCCGGGCACCATGGTCCGGGCGGCCACTCCGCAACGCCCGGCGCCGGGTGCCAGGCAGGACCGATCAGAACCGCCGGGAATAGCTTACGAAGATCAGGAGCCGCGCGAGGTCGCCCGAAGCGCGAGTTGGGCTCGGGCTCCCGTTGGGGCGCACAGTGGCGCTGTCCGCTAGGCTCTCGGTCACTCTGATCGGAGTGCTCAAGGTGAACGTGCCCCGGCCCCGCGTGACAGCAAGGCCTGGATCGAAGAACACGACATGTCCCGGTCGCCTGAAGCCCTCGTCGCCGCCGCCGATCAGATCGTGGTACGGGATGCCGTCGACGCGTCCGCCGAGGCTAATGGACACGCCCTGCTCCGGCCACACGGCGTACGCCAGCCCCAGCCGTCCCGAATAGACGTCGGGCACCGACCAGTACACCATGGACGGGGTTCCATTTGGTTGTGGCCTGAGGACATTGCTCAGCGCCCGCGGGCTGACGAGATAGGCCCCGGTGGCGTAGGCGAAGGCCCGGCGGAGCAGCTTCCGGAACGCTTGCATCTGGAGGATGACGCCCCAACCACCGTCGCCGGGCTGGATCGATTGGTCTACGGGGTACTGTACCGCGCTTCCGTCGGCTCGGAAGAAGTTGTCAGCGTACCTGTTGCTTCCCGTCGGCGCCTTCACTCCCACGCCGAGTGCGACATTGCCTTTCAGATGTGTCCCGGGGTCCAGCAACCATGCGCTGCCGACCAGGCTGATGTCGCCGAGACCAAACGCCTGGGCGGCATGGCGGGCCGTGTCCGCGTAGAAGCGAGACTGCATGCCGTGCAAGAGGGCACGGTCAAACTCAGGGTGTAGCGATTGGTCGCGGCGTACGTCACGGTGACGTCGACCGAATGGATGTAGTAGATGATCGGCTGGCCGAACGGAGCGAAGTCGCTGCGCACCTGATCGGCCACGAAGAACTGATTGCCGTGGAGATAGCGGTAGCCGACGGCAACCTGCCATTGGTGGGCGCCGAGATCGGTCAACCTTGATTCGCCCTGTCCCCCCAAACTGGGAGTTGTGAACCGGATCGGCGGTCAGCCCTGGGCGAAGGACTCCCTCGGGAGGAAGAGGACTCCGGCGCCGATCGTCAGAACCGCCACGAGGCGGTGAACCCGGTTGAATAGGAGTCCCATGGGAGTCCTCCTCCTTCTCGCGCCGGCCGCCCTATCGCGGCGGCAGTATCTCAGCGAGCCCGTGCTGGATCGCCTCGCTCGTGATCGGGCCCGGGTTCACCACGCGCACGACGCCCTCGGCATCGATGAACACCGAGGTCGGGACGCCGCGCAACGCGTAGCGCTTGCGAATCTTCCCCTTCTCATCGAGTAGCACTGGGAACGGCATCCTGAGCCCGTCCACAAACCTCCGCACATCCTTCCTGTGCTCCTGATCCGTTAGGTCAATGGCAAGGACTGCCAGCCCCTGGTCCTTGTGAGCGTTGTAGGCGGTGATGATGTCGCGCATCTCGGCGCGGCAAGGCACACACCACGACGCCCAAAAATTCAGGAACACGGGGTGGCCCTGAAAGGTCGAAAGGCGCGCCGTATCACCGGTGAGCGTCTTGAGGGTGAAATCAGGCGCCCTGGATCCCGGTGTCTGGGATGGCAGCAGCGCGGCGGCGCCCGTCAACGCTGCGCACGCGATCGACACCGCACGTGTGCAGGCCTTCATGTACCTCCCAAAGACAAACGCCGAGCTTCCATTCCAGTAGCTCGGCGGTCTTGGGGTCCTTCGTTGCGTCTGCGTCCGGCGTCGCGGAGGAGGCGAGGACCCGTGGCTTTGCGTCCCCGGCTTTCGCCGGGTTTGCCTCGAAGCTGGGCTCGTTCCACAATGCGCCCCGCCGCGGGGGGCGTCAAGAGTCACAGCGCGGCCCGGTACCGCTCCCACTGCCCCTTGAGCTCCCGCATGAACGCGATGAAACCCGGATCGTCTCGGATGTTGGCGAGATTCGGATCGCTCGCGAAATAGGGATAGCAGGGCCACCCCTCTTCGGCTGTCCGGCGCAGCCACTGTAGGGCGGGCGCAGGCTGCCGGAGGATCGCGTAGACTGACGCAATGTTGTAGGCGGTGTGGTGGAAGTGGACGAAGCCCTTGCCGGACGCCTCCGCCTGCCGGATGTCCTCTGCTGCGCCGCGGGCATCGCCGGCCCGGGCGCGCAGAATGGCCCGCGTGCTGCGGACCACGCCACCCGGATCCGCAGGATGCGCGCGCAAGTACTCGTCCATGAACGCCGACGCCTCGGTGTCTCTCCCGAGATACAGGAGCGCCCAGGCAACCTGATAACTCCACAACGCGGGGTTGGCCCCCGGTCCCGCCTGGCGGATGAGTGTGAGGCCGTCTTCGTACTGCCCGCGATAGATCTTCGCAATGCCGATCCGCCGCTGGGCGTTGACGTCGAAGGGATTGAGGGTCAGAGCGGTCCGGAGCTCGGCGACGGCCTCGTCTAAGAGCCCGATGTGCAGGTAGATGACCCCCAGGTGATGATGCGCCTCGCCGAGGTTCGGGTTCAACGCGAGCGCCCGTCGGTCCTCCTGAATAGCCCGCTGATGCTGGAAACTCCCGGCTACATCCCACAAGACAAAGGCCCTGGCCCAATGGGCCTCCGCAAGGTCGGGGTCTAACTGGAGCGCCTTCTCCACCTCGACGTAGGCCTTCTCGAGCGCGGCCGTGTCCTCGCGGGCGAACTGACTGACTCGGAGCCCGTAGGCTCGCGCAAGTTGCGCGTGCGCGGCCGCGAAGCTCGGATCGAGTGCCACCGCCCGTTCCAGCAGCCCGATCGCCACGGAGTCGTCCGCCCGAGTCTCGTGCCTGACCCGAATCTTGCCGCGGAGGTAGAAGTCGTACGCGTCGAGATTGCTTGTCGGCGGGGTGCGCAGCCGCTGCTGCTCAGCGGCGGTCAGGGACACTCCCAGCGCCGCCACGATGCCCCGCGCCACGCGGTCCTCCAGGACGAACCGATTCTCCAGCGGCTCCTCGAACCGGTCCGCCCACAGCTGGTAACCCGACGTCGCGTCGATCAACTGCACATCGACCCGCACGCGGTTCTCCGAGACCTGCATGCCGCCTTCCACCACGGCATCCACGCGCAGGGCTCGAACGACGTCCCGGAGCAGCGGCGTCGTACCCCGGTACTCAGCCACTGCGCCGCGCGAGGCTACCCGTAACGCCCGGATCCGGCCGAGGTCGGTCGTGAGGGCCTCGGTCAGTCCATCGCTGTACCAGGACTGCGCCGTGTCGCGCGAGAAGTTGGCGAGCGGTACCACGGCGAGGGACTGAATCCGGCCCGCGTTGGAGCTCGGCCACAGCCGCTCGGGCGAGCCGCCGCCGCCCGAGAAAACGAGCCCGACCAAGGCTGTGACGATCACAACGGGCCACACGACGCGGCGCCCCTGCGGGGGCGCGGCGGCTGTCGCGACGCGCACGGCGCCTCTGGGCGCCGGGCTCGCCAACTCGACGGGTGCCGCCGTCTCGCGGGCACGGACGGCGGCGAGCAGTGCTTTGGTCTCCGCGGCGGGCTCGGCCTCGAAGTCCTTGCCGAGCTGTTTGGCGAACTCGTCGTAGGCGGCTACCGCGCCCGCGCGATCGCCGAGCCGGTCGAGCAGCGTGACCAGGTGGCGCAGCGGTCCCTCCTCATGCGGTGCGAGCTGGGCCGCGCGTCGCGCCCACACGAGCGCGGCGTGAAGGTCGCCCGCCGCCTCGGATTGCGCGACCAGGGCCTGTGCGCTGCGCGACGCCGCTTGTTGCAGTCGTGCGCGCTCGCCCTCCAGCCAGCGCTCGAATTCCCCCGCGTCCGGAATGAAAAACCCTTCGAGCAGAGGACCCTGGTAGCGGTCAAGCGCCTCGCCGAACCGTCCCGAGGAGACGGCGTGGTCGAAGGCGACGACGTCGCACTGCAAGTGATCGAAGTCGAGCCCGATCTCTTCATGGCCGCGAGTCAGGACGAAATCGGCGCCGAGGGAGCCTCGCACCACGTGCAGCGCCTGGCGCAGGGCGGCCCGCGCGTGCTCCTGGTCGAGCTCCGGCCAGAACAGCGCGAGCAGCGTATCACGGCGGTGGAAGCCCCGAGGCCTGGCCGCGGCGAGGTAGGCGAGCAGCGCAACGCGCCGAGAACGCGTGAGCAGGCTCTTGACCTCGCGTCCCTCGGCGTCGGTGAGGTGCAGAGTCCCGAGCAGCCGGAACTCGATCATGCGAGGCCCCTTCGGCGCTGACGGAGCGGCCTGCGTCACCGCGAGCGGTGACACACCGGTCACGTCCTGGTGACGCGGCCGGATGAAACTAGCTCCGTCAACCTGGAAGGTACCGGTTGCGGCAGGTCTGGGCAATCAAGGTGTCCGATGAAAACGCTCGAGAGAATTCCCTTATTCGCCGCGCTTGCAGCTCTCGCGTACGCGTGCAGCGCGGACCACGGCCCGGTCGGCCCTGTCCCCCCGCCCCCGTTCCGCGTCGTCAGTCTGGTCAAGATCACGCCGGCGACTCTGGACACACTGTTCTTTCGAGACACGGTCCGGTTGACCGCCGTGGCGCTCGACCAACGGGGGAGTCCGATCGCGGACGCGGCCATCAGATGGTCGAGTTCGAGCGAGGCGGGGTGGTTCTTTAAAGACGGGGGCTTGTCCCCAACCGCCACGGGATCGTCAGTGCTTGTGTATCCATACCTCGACGGATCCAGTGTGATCCAAGCGAGTGTCGGGGCCACATTCGCGACGCTGGTCTTGAACGCTCGCCAGAAGCTTGCTCGGATCACCATCGAGCCGGACTCGATTTCTGTCGACGTCAATTCGTCTGCGGACTTCAATGTCGCGGGCGTCGACGCACGCAACAGCCGCTACGACGGTCCGGCCCAACTCACGCTCGCTTCGAGCGACTCGGCGGTCGCGCTCCCGGTCCTAATGGAGTTCTGTGACGCGGGCCCCCCGTGCGCGAACTATTGGGTCGTCGAAGGTCGCCAGTCTGGGAAAGCTGTCCTCACCGCATCACTCACGACCGTGGATGGCACGTTCGTGGCGACGTCTCGGGTCACGGTCAACGCTGTTCCGTAGGAACGCAACTATCGAACGGAGGGGTTTATGAAGGCGATCCAACAACTCACGCGACTCGTGGCGCTCACGGCGCTGGGTTACGCGTGCAGTGCGGACAACAGCCCGGTCGGCCCCGGCGCTTCGAAACGCCTGGCGGCAGACGTGACCGCAGAACATCAGCTCGCTTTCGGCCCGTGGGGCGCGCCAGTCAATCTGGGTCCCGTCGTCAACTCGGCGGCCAACGACCAGCATCCGGCCATCTCGAAGGACGGCCTGAGCCTGTACTTCGCCTCAGATCGACAGCTCGGGATGGGTGGCCTCGATATCTATGTATCCCACCGAGAGAGCCTCAAGGATTCGTGGGGCCCGCCTGCGAACCTCGGCCCCAACATCAACTCGGCCGGCAACGACCTGGCGCCCACGTTCTCCCCCGACGGCCACCGGTTGTACTTACACAGCAACGGGCGGGGCGGCTGCGGCGGCGCCGACTTGTTCGTCTCGCGGCGGCACGACAAGCGGGACGACCTCGGCTGGGAGCCCGCGGAGAACCTGGGATGCGTGGTGAACTCCCCGTTCGACGATGCCGGCCCGACGATCTTCGAGGACGAGGCCACCGGTGTCACGACCCTCTACTTCACGAGCACCCGGCTGGGTGGTCCTGGTGACTTCGACATCTACGCCAGCACCCGGGTGAGAGACGAAGGCGAGTTTGGACCAGCGGTCCTCGTCCCAGAGCTGAGTGGGCCGTTCCGTGACACTCGTACTGCGATCCGCCGCGACGGGCTTGAGATTTTCTTGTCGTCGGACTCCAAAGGGCGCGGGGGCGGGCTCGGAAACCAGGATCTGTGGGTCTCGACCCGGGCGACCACCCTCGATGCGTGGTCGACGCCCGTGAACCTTGGGGCAACGGTCAACAGCACGGCCTTCGACGGCGCCCCCGCGCTCTCCTTCGACGGCACCGAACTCTACTTCTTCTCGGAGCGGACCGATCTTGGCGGCTTCGGCGGGCGCGACTTGTATGTGACCAGGCGCACGCGGCTCGGCGGGCCGGATGTGGCAGACGATGCCGAGGTTGAGAGACATCAGAAGTCACGGCACGGACGAGGGAGGAGGGGCGTATGACCATGCCCCGGAGGACCGGCCGTGAGGGAAAACACATGGCCCGGCGCGCGATGCCGTCGATGTCGGCCACCGCAGCACTGCTGGCCTTCGCGGCGCTGGCTGTAGCCTGCCGCCCCGAGGAGACCGTAGCGCCCGCGCCGTCGTCACCCGCGCGCGTGATCATCACGCCGTCCGTACTCGACACGTTGTTCTCCCGAGACACCGTCCGACTCACGGCCGCAGCGTACGACGTACACGGCAATCGGCTAACCTGGCCCCTGACGTGGGGTACGTCGCCCCCCGTTTACTTCGTACTCCTGCCACCGCCTTCGAGCGGAATTGCGTTCGCAACAAGCGTGACCGACACGTCGGTCTTGGTATTTCCATACGTGAACGGGTCCAGCGTCGTTCAGGTCTACGCAGACACCGTGGTCTCGCAGGTCACGGTCAGCGCGCGCCAGAAGCTCGTTGCTGTGCACTTCGCCTTCGGCTGTCCGAGCCTCGGGGTGTGGGGGCCTCCGACCGTCGATCCTGGGGCGAGCGACAGCATCGCGCTAGCCGTCAACGACAACGCCTACGTGTGCGTGTACGGCACCGATCCGCGAGGCGACCTGTACGAGAACACTGGCAGCGCGCTCCACATCACCTCGAGTGATTCGTCGGTTGCGGCCCTAGCGTACGTCTCCAACGAAGCCGACAGCCAGGATCTGTTGGTCGTTGGCAAGGTGCCCGGCGTCGCCTATCTGACGGCGTCGACGACTACGGTGGACGGCAGCTTCACAGTCAGGGCGAAGGTCACCGTCAGCAGCAGCCCCTGACAGCCGTGAGCCCGCATCGGTGCGCACAGAGGTGCACATGAAAGCGACACACATCGGTCTCACCCTGGTTCTTGGACTGTTCGCCTGTGACGGAGCGGTCGAGCCGACCACATCTACACGCGCTGGAGTGTCACTCACGATTGCGCCCGGCAGCGACAGCGTCCAGGCTGGATCCCTGGCGTTCTTCACGGTGACGGTGCGTGACGCGGCCGGCAACGTAATCTCCGGTCGCCCGATCACCGGATCGAGCTCCGACGCGACGATCGCGCGGGTCGAAGGCGCGGGGTCGGGAGTCCTGGAGGTGCTGGGGGTGCGCGCTGGCCGGGCGACGATCACTGCGATGAGCGGGGGGCCGACGGCTGCGGCTACCCTCAACGTGCTCGTTGCGGCCACACGTGTGACGATCGCACCCTCGGAAACCACCGTGGTGGCCGGATCGACCTTCTTGCTGACGGCCACGCTGCGCGACTCTGCGGGCAACGTCCTTGACCGAGCGCTCCTCTGGAGCTGCGGATGCGGCGAGGTCGCGCAGCTGGACCCGACCGGCGCGCGGGCGGCGCGGGTGACGGCTCTGATTGCCGGGGAGGGCACGGTCTACGCTAACCAGGACGGGATTCCGCCGGTCGGATCTGCGAGAATCACCGTCAAAGGAACTGGCAACGTCGCATCGGTGGAGCTCACTCCGCGGGTGACCCCCGTGTTCGTCGGCAGCATCGTCCAGCTCACCGCGACGGTGCGCGACACTGCGGGCTCCATTCTCAGCGGACCGCCGATCACATGGGCGGTGAAGCGCCCTGACCGGATGTCGGTGACGCAAACCGGGCTCGTGACCGGTGTGGCCCCCACGGGTTTCTTTGACGATACCCGCGTCACGGCGACCTCGGAGGGCGTGCAGGGTGTCGCCGACGTCAACGTCGCGCCGGCGGACGCGATCGTCACGATCACTCCGGGGAGTGCCACGCTGCCAATCGGCACTACAGCGCAACTAACGGCCGTGGTGACAGCCGGCGGTCTGTCCTTCCCGGGCGGTGAGTACACGTGGTCCAGCAGCGACACGGCGGTGGCTTCCGTTTCTGCGACGGGGCTCGTCACCGCTCGCTCCATCGGCGTGTGTGTGATTACCGCGACGGTGCAGGGCCGAAGCGGGTCGGTTTCCATTGCGGTGGTCTCACCGTGAAGTCTGTCGCCCAGTGACGGCGGACGGACGCGGCAGCGGATGCCAACAGGCGAGACGCGCGAGAAGCGAGCGCGGCGTGAGCATTAAAACGAGATGTACCATAAGACGAGAGGTACCAAAGGAGGAGCCTATGATCATGCCCGAGACGATAAGGGCGTTGCTTGTGACCGCGGGCCTGCTGCTGGGCGTCACGTGCAGCGATTCGACTTCACCGCCCACCCCTCGGGGCCGCCGGCGGTCGCGTCGGTCACCGTGGCTCCGTCTCCCGACACGCTCCTCGTCGGAAGCGCGGTGCAGTTGGCGGCAACGACCAAAGACTCGGCGGGAAATGTGTTGACACAGCGGGCCGTGACGTGGGCCAGCTCCGACACTACCAAAGTCAAGGTTTCTTCGGCGGGGCTCGCGATGAGCGTCGCTGTTGGCTCGGCCGTCATCACTGCGACCAGTCAGGGCAAGAGCGGAACAGCGGCGATCACCAGTGTTGCCAGATTCGCGATCCTGCCAAATCCGATCGTGCTGACCGCCGGAACGACGGACAACCTCATCTACGTCGTGGCGCGCGACGCCCACGGGGCTCGGGTGCTCTACGACCCGCGGGAGCTCACCCTCGTCTCCAGTGACTCGTCCGTGGCGGCGCCGTCCGTGGGCGGCTGCGTCGACGGCGATTGCGGCATCGATCATCTGATCGTTGTCGCAGGTCACCCGGGGACGGCAACGATCACAGCATCACTCGTCACAGTGGACGGAACGTTGGTCGCGACGGCGAGTGCGACCGTCAACCCGGCCGTGACGGGCGAGATCGCGTTCACGAGCGACCGCGATGGAACCGAACAGATCTACATGATGTATGCCGACGGCTCGAGCCCCACTCGGCTCACCAACGGCCCCGCGAACAACCGCAACGCTGCCGCGTCCGCCGGCGGCAAGGGGATCGCTTTCGCCAGCGACTGCGTCGGCAACTTCGAGGTTTATGTAATGAACGCCGACGGCTGGCGCCCCGCGCGCCTCACGAACAACCCAGGCCCCGA
>Ga0066710_100006893_pt1 | contig 10737 bp, 10 predicted proteins | sample GraSoiAngelo_159_FD_79666 | JGI IMG/M metagenome (GOLD analysis project Ga0066710, IMG submission 79666) | Grasslands soil microbial communities from the Angelo Coastal Reserve, California, USA - 14_1009_16_40cm | ecosystem: Environmental > Terrestrial > Soil > Grasslands | place: USA...
CAAGACGCCAGTAGACTCCGCATCATGCTGCTGCTCTCGGGCGCAACGATTTCGCTCCTGGGTGTGCTTCGCTCGCTTTACACCGTGCGTGGCGAAACGCGCATCATCGGTTTCATGATTGCGCTGATGCTTGGCGGTCTGGCCCTCGCCGCCGCCGGCTACATGTCGCGGCGTATCGGGCTTCACAAGCTCATCGCCGTCTGTCTGCTTTCGTTCGTCCCCCTGCAATTCGGCGCATTCTATGCGGGCTACTTCACCGAATATCGATTCCGGTCGGCGCCGTGGTTCGGCGGCAATCTGGCTGGTGCACTGGAGAAAATGATCCAGCTGGATGCCGAGGAGCATCCACCGGCAATTTACTTCGCCGCACTTCGCTCGACGAGCGGCCTGCTCGACATCAGAAACAGGTGGATGGACAACTACTGGAGGTTCTCTCTGATCAAACACGGACGGCAGGATCTCCTCGACCGAACGGTCGCATTCGACGCGCCGGACCAGGTGCCGGCCGGAAGCCTGGTGCTCGGCAATGTCGGCGATCTCACCGCGGACGGACTCGTAAAGTCAGGTCGATTCAAAATCGCCGCCCTGATTCAGGAGCCTGACAACAGCACCTTCTTCCAGATTCTGCGGCGGTAGACGGCAAGCACTTCCGCTCATCGTTGGAGAATGACAAAAAATGCCGGGTGGTCCAGCTCGGGAATGGTCTCCACTCGCCTGAGCTCGCCCTTGGCTACGAGCGCCTCTGTCGTCACGTCACCCACGTTCGCGAGAACCAGACTGCCCGACGGAATCGTCTGGACGTTCCCGCTCTCGAAAGGTGCTGTCCGAGCGAGGAGATCCGCTCGGTCATGTTTAATCAGGTAGAACCTCCAATACGCGTCCAGATAGGGATTCCGGCCGTCAAGATCCCCCCCGGTCGCTCTCAACGGACTAAAGTACACGCCGGGTGCCCGTTCCCGTTGCTCGCGATCGATGATCTCTTCAAGGGCTCCACGAATGTTGCCACCGAGCCAGAAGCTCGACCTCACTCGGTAGTCAGAAAAATAGTCGGACAAAAAGGAGGCGAACTGCGTCACGGCCAGTGCGAACAGACACACGGTCGCAAGCCGGCCGAGCCTCACACGGTCCGCGAGACGCCACAGGAGCATGGCGCCCATCCCTACCACGACCAGCAGCAGCGTCGAACGGGTCATGCGCGACTGCGTGAAGAGCGTCCACGTCGCATAGGCCGTGCCTGTTCCGAGTGCGACGATACCCGCATGTTTGTAGATCGCCCGAGGCAGGTCGATAGAGGCGGACCGCAGGTACTGGATTCCCATGGTCGCGAGCAACACGCCGAACGGCAAAAGCGGAAGGGCGCGAGATATCGCATTCTCTTCACGCACGATGAGAGCGGCCAGTGGCGCCGTCGCGAACCCCAGCAACACGACGAGATTGATCGACGCCGCGCGATGTTTCACCACTTGATAGATACCAACAGACAGGAACACCCCAGTTGGAAGCAGAAACACACCGACTCGGGTCGTCGAAAACATCAGCAATCTGCTGCCGGTGAAGAACAGAAACGAAGGGTTGAAGAAGTTCCAGTATTGCGACACGCGCTGACCGAGGCTCTCATAGCCGACAACCGATCGCAGTCCCTGCACGGCATTGAGCTGGGTCGCATCGTACAAACCGTATTTCTCGACCGTTGCGGCGTACGCCGCCGGATGCAGCGCAAGCCACACGAGAAACGGCACCAGCATTGGAAAGAAGCCGGCCGCCGCCAGCCAATAGAGGCGGCGCGGGGCCTTCTGCCGGAAAAGCATGAAGCACGTCAAGCCGAAATACACCGGCATCATCACGATCGACGCAATGAGACTGTAAAACCCGACCCCCAGGAGGCTGGCACCGATGACCAGTTGCCGCGGCCGGCGTTGCCGGTCGTAGAGTACGAGGCAGCCTAACCAGGCCAGGACAAATGGAAGCGGATAGACATAATCCATCCCGAAACGACTGTGGATGAAGTGCGCAGGCGTCAACGCGAGCAAGCCTGCGGCGATTGCTGCGAGGAGGTCACTGCCGAAGAGATGCAAGGCGACGAAATACATCAACGCAATGTTCACAATCCCGATACACACCGTGGGAAGCCGGACCGTCCATTCCGACAGCGGCACGACCTTCAACACAAGAGCCGTCAGATAGATCACGAACGGCTGGTACCATGAATGTGCGGCTGTTTGTGAATACAGCGGAAGGAATTCACCGCGCAGGTCGTGGCCCGTCGAGGCGATCGAATGGGCATCGAGGCCGATCAGCACTTCATCGATCTCGAGATGGGGCGGCGCGTAGTCGAGGCGGTGCCCATACAGGAGTCCCGAGGACGCAACCAGCAGAAGGACTATGGATGCACTCTTGAGTGGTCGACCCGATGTGATCATTGAGCCGCGATGAGGTCGAGAAGCGCGGGCGCGATCGCCTGCGAGGCAATCACGATGCCCTCCGGGGCGAAGTTCCATCCGTCGAGCCGCGTGGCCGGATCATACAAGTCGGGTTGATCTCCGAGGTCAACCACGCGGATCCATGGCCGCGCGCCCGGATCACCATCGAGCCGCATCTGGAGGGCGGACCAGTTGCGCGCCTGCTGCGGTGTGTCTATCGGACTCAGGACGACCACAACTCCGCGAGCGTGTCGGCGGGCGGCGTCGATCGCTGTCATCATCGCTTCCGCGTAGGCGCGCTCCGGAACGTCGGACGCGGCCCTCTGTCGGCTTCGGCGTGACAGCATCCGCGCGACGAGGCGGTCGGCGGCTTCTGCGCCCGTTCCAACGGTCTCCACAACGGTACCGATGGCGCGACGGGGCCATGAGACGAAAGACCCGCTGGCCGCTCCGACGTGCTCGTAGCCACGGCCCACATCGCCGAAGCGCAACAGCATCCCCTTTTCTCGAAGAGCCAGCGGCAACACGGGCGCATAACCGGTCAGCGCGAACACTCCAGACGTGTGGATGGCACCGACGTCAGGAGGCACGCCGAGGTCGTCGTAGAGACAAATGTAGTCTGGCTGCAGGTAGGCAAAGTGTTCGATCGTCTCCGGATACGACTCCGTGACCGCACCAAATCGTGCGAGATTGATCCCAACGATGGGTCGCAGTGGCTGTCCCGGGCGGTCCAATGGCAACGTGAGTCGCCATCGGACTTGTGCCGGGACGGTTCCTCCGGCGGACGTGCCCCACCCGAACGCTCGCGTGCCACCTACGAAGACCACACGGATCTCGTTCGGCTGTCTCTGATGTGCGACGGTCCCGCGATAACCCCAGATGTTGATGCCGCCGAGCTCTTCGACGCGCTTGTGTGCATATAGGTCGAGGGCAAGCGTCAGCAGTAGGGCCAGCACCACGAATTCGCACGCGACAAGCCACAGCACGCGCTTCAACAGTAGTCGGTCGCCCAGCAGCAACGGTCGCTGTTCCAAGGCCCTATCCTGTGCTTGTTCGACGGCGGGCCAGGCGGTTCCGCCGAATTTGCCTGATGTCCGCGACGTTTCGCACGTTGCCGCCGATCAACCGCAGGCGGCTGTCGCGATCGTCGCGCCATCGGACGGGCACCTGCACCAGCCGGTATCCGGCTTCAGCGGCAAGGCACAGGATTTCCACATCAAACATATAGCCGTCGATCACTTGGCGTGAGAACAGATTGCGCGCGACGTCGCGTCGAAAGAACTTGAAGCCGCATTGCGTGTCTGGAACGTCGCGCAACCCGACAGCGGCGTGCACGAACCTGGCAAAGACTCCGGCGCCGACGCGACGATACCAGTGCCGCGGTCGCTCGATCCGAGCACCAGCTAGTCCGCGCGACCCGATGACAAGGTCTGCGCCCTGCGTAAACGCGGCGAGGACGAGGTCGAATTCGTCGACTGGCGTCTTGTTATCGGCGTCCGTGAAGCCGACGATGTCGCCGGTAGCCAGCTCCATCGCCGAGCGAACGGCGAACCCTTTTCCACGTCGGCCCGAATGGGTGATCGCTCGCACGTACTCGTGGGCGGCCGACAGCGACTGCGCCAATTCGACGGTGCCATCGTCGCCTTCGACGGCAGTAATGATTTCGTGCGTGATGCGATGCGCGTCGAAGTACGCGTGCGCTTCGTCAATGGTTTTTGTGAGGGACTCGACTTCGTTGTACGCCGGAATGATGAGCGAAACCGACGGGGTCGCGGGTGAGAAGGCGTTCACGAGTTCCTACGGGCGGACGGTTGCGTCGACGGATGCCTGTACAGCCACCAGCACAGGAATGAGGCGAACGCGGCGTCGATGCACAGCATCAAGAAATGAAAAGGCCGACTGCCGAAGTACGACCAGAGGTTCCAGAAGTAGTCGTCGATCACGACGAGGCGATCGATCACGCTGTAAACCCTCGGCCACACCCACGGCCATTCCCCGAACGCCGGCACGCCCGAACCCGGATCCGGAATAGGCCAAAAGATACGTTCGGAGATTGCCTGCGCCAACACCAGCGAGACAAAGACCCAGGCGCTGTGAAGGAGGGCATCCTTGTGCCGCGCCATCGCGTGGGCGATCAGAACGTACGCGACAGGCGCGGCCCAGAACCAATACCGTTCCGTCTCGTGACCGCCGATGTATCCTGTCGCCAGGCAGCCCAGGGTGTAGACGACAAGGTAGAAATGCTCGCCGAGCAGTCTGCCGCTTTCGCGCCAGTCATACAGCGCCAGCGTCAGCACCGGTCCCACGGTGAAGAAAGCCGCCAGCGCCAGCGTGAAGAGTGGTTTGGTCCGGAACAAGAACAGCGCGTTGCCGAACAGCGAGAATGAATAGCGAGGATAGAACGGCAGGGCGCGGGTCACCGCGATCGCCATCACCCATGCGGCGAGGGGCAGACATCGCGCACCCATCGGCACATCGTTCGGCGACGGAGGACGGCGCGGAAACCGGACGTTCACCAGCACGCACGCGCATGCGACGAACAGCATGGTCTCGCGACAGAGCGCGCCGACGAAGCACACTACCGACAACGCCAAGATGCGGAACCACGACCATCGCACGCGAATGCGGTGGATCAGGATCAGCCCCAGCAGCGCCAACGCGAGAAACGGCGGATCGACATACAGCGGGTAGAACGACACAAACCGGATGGGGGCGAGCCACGACGCGACGAACATCAGCACGACCACCATCTGCAAGACGGCGCCGACCCCGAATTCCCGGAGCCAGAAGACGAGCAGCAGCGCGGAGACGCCGCCCGCGATCGTGTTCAGCACGCGGTAGCCGTGTGGAATGTCTTTGGGAAACAGCTTCGCCACGACCCACGGGAGCGCCACACGGTAGACGGCCGGCGCCTCCGTCGTTTGGGGCCGTCCCTCGGCGATCTGTTCGCTGGCCATCAGGTACTCGTCACCGTCGCCGTATCGCAGCATGCTCACCCGCTGCGTACGGAACGCATAAGCGCTCGTGCAGAGAACGACGACAATCACGAACCCGTACACAATCCGTTGGGGTGTCAGGAACTCGATCGCTGCGGTCATTGGGTCGACCCGTGGATCACGCCATCCATGCCTGCCACGCGTGCAGCCGGAGACGATGAATCGGGCGCGCGAGGAGACGCGAGCTCGCGGCGGTGGATTGCCAAGATGAACAGCAAGACTGCGCCGGCGTAGATGCCTAGACGAAGGAGTCGAAAAGTAGGACTTCCGAACGACGACCAGAGATTCCAGTAGAAATCGTCGAGCACAAACAGACGATTCAGTACGCCGTAGAGTCGGCTCCCGATTGTGGATGCCGCGCCCAACGGAGTCGGCGTACCACCGTCTACGTCAGGGATGGGCCAGAACACGCGCGCCGCAACTGCCTGACAAGCGACCAGCGACACGGCGATCGGGGGGGAAATGATCGCGCTCCAATGTCGCTCCATGCTCATGCCGATGAGGACGTACATGGCGGGCATCAACCAACACAGGAATCGCTCAGTATCCGCGCCACCGATCAACGCGAGACTCGCCCCCGCAACCAGGAAAGCAAGAAAATCCTGTTGCTCGCTCAGGAATCGGAGAGTGCGTCTCCAGTCATAGAGCAAGAGAGCCACTAACGGCCCGAAAACCGTCAACCAGGACAGCGCGAACGACGACAGGGGCTTGTGAAGCCACTGAAGAGCAGCGCCCCCGAACGTCCGAGTTCCCTCGGCCTCAACGATCGAATGAATGACGACAACGGTCGCGATCGATGCGATGAGGGGCACCCAGCACACCGGGGGCGGGAGACGAAGTACCGATGGCCTGCCGACGCGCGCACCTGGGATGCCGACCGGGTGTCGAGCAAACAGCCACGCGATCGGCACGAGCAGCATCGTCTCGCGCACCAGCGTGCCAGCGACGCACGACATGGACAATACCAGACACGCTGCGCCGTTGGACCTGGTTTTCAATGACTGGATCGACAGAAACGCGATCAGCATCAAGACAATGAACGGTGGGTCGACATATACAGGGTTGGAAAATGGATAGCGCACCGCATTCAGCCACGTCGCTGCGTACACGACGACCATCGCCATCCGAATCGCCACCCTTCTGACGAAGACTGCCAGCCACGCAACCAGCAAGGGGGCGACGAGGATCCCGGACAGCACATTCACGACGAGAAAGCCGCTGCGTAGGGCGTGCGGCGCCAGGCGGCTGGCCATCCACGGAACGGCAACCCGGTAGGCAAACGGGACCTCGCCGTGCAGCTTTTCGCCGGTCGAGAATTGATCGGCGAGTCGCCAATACTCCTCCAGGCCTATATACCCGAGGGGCAATGGCTTTTGAACACGTGCCGACCACAGTGCCACCGCCACGGCGATCAAGGTGGCCGCGACGAATTCTCGGAGTGACGGATGTGATGGTGAAGGCAGGGCCGGAGCGTCAACAGAACGCTGTCGTAAACACAGCGCGGCGGCTCAGTTAGACGACGAAACCTGCCCGCACGGCGTCGTTGTAGAGCATCTTCACCGTATCGAGCGAGTATTCCTCCAGATGCCGGCCGACCACAGACAGCTTCTTCAGGATGTCGTTCGTCACGGTGATGATGTGGCAGCCGACGGCATCGGCCTGGAAGATATTGAGGATCTCGCGCGAGCTCGCCCAAATCAGCTCGGCGTTTGGCGCTATCCGCAGCATCTCGACCGCGGCGGTCATCAGCGGGACTGGATCGTATCCGGTGTCTGCCACACGACCGGCAAAGACCGACACGCACGCGGGTGCGCCGCCGGCGACGGCGTGCGCGACCTCGAGCACCTGGCCGAGCGACAGCACAGCGGTCACATTGAGCTTCACATCCGAATGCGACAGTCGGCGGACGAGATCGCACGTCGACTTGCGGCGCGTGTTCGTTACCGGGATCTTCACGTACACATTCTCGCCCCAGCTGGCGATCTCTCTCGCCTGTCGCTCCATCTCCCCGAACTCGTCCGAGAACACCTCGAATGAGATCGGCTTGTCCGGGATGGCCTGCAGGACCTGCCTGGCGAACTCGGGATAATCGCTGACTCCAGCTTGCCGCATGAGCGTCGGATTCGTCGTGAAGCCCTTGATGTACGGCTGACGGTACATCTCGACCATTCCTGGCAGGTCCGCTCCATCCGCGAAGATCTTCACCGAAAGCTGTTCAACAGGCCTCATTGCTTGTCCTCGTACGGCGTGACAGGATCCACTCGGCCGCTTGCGCCAACGAACCGAACACTGCGTCCGGTTTCCGCGGCTTCCGTTCGTCATACTCGTAGTCGAGAAACACAGTCGCGCAGCCAGCCTGTTCTCCAGCCTCGACGTCGCGCCAGCGGTCACCGACCATGACACTGGCGTGCAGGTTCACGCCGTGAGCGCGGGCCGAGTCGAGAATCAATCCCGGCTTCGGCTTTCGGCAGGCGCACGCGTCATCGTCGTCGTGATAGCAGGTTCGGAACTCGTCGATGGGCAGGATGGATGCCAGCCGCGTATGAATGGCTTCCACCTCGGCCCGCGACTGGGTGCCACGCGCGACGTCCGGTTGATTCGTCACGACGATGAGCAGATACCCCGCGGTCTTCAGGCGCTCCAGTGCCGCAGCCACACCTGGCAGGACTTCGAGTTCGTCGACGCGTGCCGGTGGATATGGTTTGCCGTCACGAACGACGGCCCGGTTGATCACGCCGTCCCGGTCGAGGAAGACCGCGCGGCGATTCTCTCTGTCGACTCCCATGTGGTCCGTGCGGTCTTGAGTGACGGATGCGAGACGATCAGGTGCCACACGACGGCCTGGAAGGTTTCCGAGTGGGTCGTGACGTTGTCCGGGTTGACGGTCGGCACAATCACACACGCGTCAGCGACCTGCGCTGTGTACCCACCGTCGCGGCCCACTACTCCGACGATCTGCGCGCCCACCTGCTGGCCGAATTGCAACGCACGCACCAGGTTCGGGCTGACGTTCCGCTCGAGACTTCCCCCGCCGACCGAGAACACGAACAGCATGTCCTTCGCCTGCAGGCGACTGCCCTGGAGCCACGCCGCGAAGGTATGCTCCCATCCCTCATCGTTCGTGCGGGCCGTCAATTCCGACACGTTGTCGACAGGGGTATAAGACTCAATGCCGGCAATTTTCCTGAAATCGTTCACGGCATGCGAGCAATTGGCGGCGCTGCCGCCCACGCCGAGAAAAAACAGCCGGCCGCCGCGGGCCCGCAGGTCAGCCAGCAGCGCTACCATCTTCTCGATTACCAGCGCGTCGAGGCCGGCCACGACGCGGGCAGTTTCGTCGAGATGCTGTTTGGCGTAGCTCATCGCGTCGATATTCCTTTTGCAGCCAGGTAGGCCCGTGTCTGTTCGAGCCCCTCGGGCGACCCGATCTCGTAAAACCGATGCGGAACCTCGTGTCCGGCGAGCTCGTCGCTTGCGAGCAGATCCTGATACACTGTAACGAGATCGGACGCTTGGTCGTTGGCGCGCGCGACGAATGCGGACTTCCAGAGGGCGCCCAGTCCATAGTCGATGTGCCGCATCTCGGGCGCACGGCGCTGCTTGTCGTAGCGGATGATCCGGCCCGCGACGTACAGGACGTTGCTGCGGTCCAGCCGATCGTCGTTACGGTAGACGGTCATCAGGCCGCGCTTGCCGCTCGAGAGGAATGCCCTTTCGATCGCGGCGTAGTCGCACTCCAAGTACGAGTCGCCGTACAAGACAAAGAACGGATTATCCAACTCCGAAAGGGCCCTGCAGACGGCGCCGCCGGTGCCGAGCCTTCGAGCGCCGTCGAAAATGTAGCGCAGCCGCACACCCCATCGCGTGCCATCGCCCAGCGTGTCGCGGATCAGCTCACCCAGGTGGCCGACCAGGAAAGCAATGTCGGTGAGCCCATGGCGGCGCAGCAACTCGATCTGGTGGACGGCAAACGGCTGACCGGCGACGTCTACCAGCGATTTCGGGATCAGCGCGGTCACCGGCTGCAGGCGCGTCGCGAGACCACCGGCCAGGATGACGACCTGGAGGCTCACCCGAACAGGACCTTCGTTCCTTCGAAGTCGAACCTGAAGCGCATTTCCTCGAGTCCCGCCTTCGCCATCGCGGTGCGGAGCCGTTTGTGATCCTCGGAGTAGAAGAGGAGGAATCCGCCCCCTCCCGCGCCCACCAGTTTTCCACCGACAGCGCCATTCTTCCGTGCGAGCTCGTACCACTCGTCGATTTGAGGATTACTCATACTGTTCGATCGGCGCTTCTTGTTTTCCCAATGCTCATGCAGCAGCTCGCCAAAGACCTGCATCTTGCCGCTCTCAATCGCCTGCAGGCTACGCAGGCCAAGCTCCTTGACGTAGTGGAGGTTCTCGAGCATCGCCGGATCGGACTGCTCAGTGCGCTGCTTCTGATCTTGGAGAATCGACGCTGCGTTGCGTGAAAACCCCGTGAAGAAGAGCAGCAGATTGTCTTCCAGCTCGAAGAGGGCATCCATGCGCGCCTTCAGAGGACACGCATGCACGCTGTCATCCGGATTGAACCGGAAGCAGGTCACGCCGCCGTACGCTGCGGCGTACTGATCCTGTTTGCCAACCGATTCGCCGAGCTTGCGTATCTCGATTTCACACGCCAGCTCCGCGAGTTCGCTCGGATGGAGCAACCGGCGTCGATGCGCATACAACGCCTTCAGCAGGGCGGTCGAGAAGCTGCCCGAAGATCCGAGACCTGTACCGGACGGAATGTCGGCGAGCGTCGTGATCTCTACCTGTGGGGTGTTGAAACCGACCAGTTGCAGCGCTTCGCGGATGATCGGGTGCTGCACCTCGCCGACGTGGTCCACGTGCTCGAGCTTCGAGTACTTGAGGAAGATCCCCTGCACGAACGGTCGCATGACCGTCACGTACACGTACTTGTCAATCGCCGCGGCAATCAAGAAGCCGCCGTGCTCGCGGTAATAGGACGGAAGATCAGTGCCTCCGCCGCCGAGCGTGATTCGCAGCGGGCTGCGCGTGATGATCATCGAGTGTGAGTGGCAAGGCCCTTGTGCTTGAATGACCGGACTGCCGTAGAACTTCCTCGACGACCGCGAGCGCCGCGCGCGCGTCGCTCAGGTTCGCGGCGGGATGGCGACCGACACGAATGTCCTCAAGGAAATCTTCGAACTCCAGCTCCCACGACCGATCAGGTCGCGGATACTCCCAGATGGTGGTCTCGGGCGGCCCCATATCGGGCAGCATCTTGTAGAAGGCCAGCCGTTCGATACCGTAGGTGCCTCCCAGCCCCTCGACGTG
>Ga0066710_100006894_pt1 | contig 10737 bp, 10 predicted proteins | sample GraSoiAngelo_159_FD_79666 | JGI IMG/M metagenome (GOLD analysis project Ga0066710, IMG submission 79666) | Grasslands soil microbial communities from the Angelo Coastal Reserve, California, USA - 14_1009_16_40cm | ecosystem: Environmental > Terrestrial > Soil > Grasslands | place: USA...
GAAGTGTTCAACACCTCCTCGCAGGCGACGCACGGGACGTTCACGGCGTCGGCCGACGGCACGTACGCGTTCTCGTTCCGCAACGACGGGTCGTACCTCTCGCCTGTCAGCTACTCGATCGAGAAGAAGGCGGACACGAGCGGCCCCCTGCTCATCGTGGGCGTGGGGGCGATCGCCGCGGTCGTCGCGGGCGTAGGCATCGCGCTCGCGCTCCGCGCGCGGGGCCGGAAGGCCCCCATCCAGGCGCAGGGCCCGCCCCCGCCGCCGCAGTGATGTCCGGCCCGCTCACGCGTCGAGATACCGGTAGAACTCGTACGGGCTCGGCCGCAACGAGGTCTCCAGGTTCTCCCCCATCTTGAGCTCCGTGTACTTGTCGAGCAGGTCCTGCGTGAACACGCCCTTGAGGAACATATAGTCCGTGTTGAGGTAGTCCACCGCCTCCTTCAAGGAGCCCGGCAGCTCGCGGATCCCGAGCTCCTTGCGCTTCCGCTCCTCGAGCTTGTAGATGTCTTCGTCGACAGGGTCGCCCGGGTCGATCTTCTTCTTGATGCCGTCCAAGCCCGCGCACAGCATCGCGGCGAACGAGAGGTATGGGTTGCACGACGGGTCCGGCGTTCGGTACTCGACCCGCTTCGCGTGTTCGATCCCCTTGTAGTAGACGGGGATGCGGACGTTCGCGCTCCGGTTCCGCCTCGACCAGGCGATGAACACGGGGGCCTCGTACCCGGGCACGAGCCGGCGGTACGAGTTCGTCGTCGGGTTCGTGACCGCGCACAGCGCGCGCGCGTGCTCCATGAGTCCGCCGATGTAGTACCGGCACGTCTGGGAGATTTCCGCGTACGCATCGTTCCGGTCGAACATCGCATTCTTCCCCTTGGTCCAAAGGGACTGGTGGACGTGCATACCGCTCGCGTTGTCCCCGAAGATTGGCTTCGGCATGAACGTCGCGAGCTTCCCCCTCTTGGCGGCGACCATCTTCGCGACGTACTTGTACGTGACAACTTTGTCGGCCATCTTCACGAGCTCGTCGTACCGCATGTCGATCTCGACCTGGCCCGCGGTGGCGACCTCGTGATGGTGGGCGTCGAGCGTCATCCCGAAGGAATCCATGAGGAGGCGACAGAATTCGTTCCGATAGTCCTGGAGGGAATCCTGCGGGGGGGCCGGGTAGTAGCTTTCCTTGAACCGGATCGGGTAACTCTTGCCACCGTTTTCCGACCACGGAGCCTCGCTCGACAGGATCTCATAGCCGCATCCCTGCCAGGGATTCCGCACCGCGTCCGGGGTCGGGAGCATCCGGACGCCGTCGAACACGAAGAACTCGATCTCCGGGCCCCAGTACGTCGTGTCGTACCCCGCGTCCGCCGCCGCCTTCGCGGCCTTCTGCGCGATGTATCGGGAGTCGCGGGAGAAGCGCTCGTGGGTGCCGCCTTCGTGGACATCGACGATGAACCGCGCGGTCTTGTCCTCCGCGCCATAGAACGGGAGGAGGGCATACGAGCTTGCGTCCGGGTACAGGACCATGTCGCTCTCGTGGATCTCCTTGAACCCTTTGATCGAGGAGCCGTCGAGCTTCCCGATCCCGTTCTTGAAGTCCTCTTCCGCGACGGTATTGGCGGGGACGGTGATGTGCTGCAGGCTCCCGAGAAGATCGACGAACCACAGGTCGATCCAGCGGACGCCCTCCTTCTTCATCGCCTCCACTACCGGTCCAGCGCTTCCGTTCTTCGTGGATTTCGCCATCGTATCCTCCCGATCCCTTGGCCCGAGCCCCAAGCGTTGGGACCTCCCTTCCGAGGTGCCTCTCGCGGGATTGGGCCGTTCATACTTAAACGTTCTTCGACGAAAATCGGACGATTGTTTCGTATCTGAATCGAATTCTGTACATTCGTATCGAATTTTGACGCGATGCCACCAAGATTAATACCTTTGACCGCGTTCGCGACTCCATGGAAGAGCCTTCGACCACCGCCAAAATCGACGAGCTCGACGTGTCGATCCTCCGCGAGCTGAACGGGGACGCGCGTCGGTCGTACCGGGAACTCGCGAAGGCCCTCGGCGTTTCGATCAGCACGGTGAGCAACCGCGTCAAGCGGCTCGAGGCGGAGGGCGTGATCGCCGCGTACGTCCCTGTTCTCGACCCCAAGCGAATCGGTTACGACGGCGCCGCAATCGTCGGCGTGAAGATCTCCCGCGGGAAGCTCCTGGAGGTCCAACGCCGGATCGGCAAGGACGAGCGCGTGTTCGGCGTCTACGACGTCACGGGCGAGTGGGACTCCGTGATCATGATCCGGTTCCGGACGACGCGCGAGCTCGACGCGTTCATCAAGAAACTGGTGGCGATGGAGAACGTGGAGCGCACGTACACGCAGGTCGTCCTCAACATCGTGAAGGATGAGAAACGCGTCGTCCTCTGAGGGAATCCCCGGGAGACCCTACATACGTATTAATATCGCGAGCCGCGCTTACGCGGACTCGGAGAACGGCGGGAGGGGCGTATGGCCAACCTACTGGAGTTCGACCCGAACCGGGACCTCACGTTCCACTCCGACCGGGACCGTGCGTTCGACCCCGGCCGCAAGCTCCTGTTCGACCAGCAACGGGACCTCGGGTTCAATTCGGATCGGGGGCTCCCCTTCGGGCGGCGGGGCGTCGTCTTCCGCGGCTTCATCTGTCCGATCTGCGGGGCGGGAGTGACGGAGGACCAGCCGACCTGCACGGATTGTGGCGCCGTGTTCGACCCCGGGGCGGCCGGGCGCCCGCCCTCGAGGCCCTCGGCTCCAGCCCCGCCAAAGCCGGCACCGCCGCCGGTCGCCCACCGCGCGCCGAGGCCGACCTCGTCCCCGCCAACTCCGCCTGCACACCCGCCACCGCCGCCCGTTCGCGCGTACCCGCCAACCCCTAAGACATTGGACTTCACAACGTGCCCGTTCTGCGGGGCGCGCCTCGCCGCCAACGACGCGTTCTGTTGGAGTTGCGGCAACCGCATGTATGCGAAGGGGCGGTGAACGGCATGGCCGGGTTCCTCGGAATCAGCGTGTACGTGTGGGTTGCCTTAATTTCCCTGGTCTTCCTGATTTTGCTCGCTTCGTTAGGTCACTATGGCTTCGGTGTCGGCCACGACGTGGATGTCGGGGGCGGCGTCGATCACGATTTTGGGCAGTTCACCGGCCCCGGAGTCTCGCCGCTGAGCCCTCCCTTGCTCGCTGCGTTCGGGACGACATTTGGCTCTGTCGGGGCCCTTCTCGAAGCGGTGGCGATTAATCCCATACTCGTGGCCCTTGGGGCGGCTCTCGTGGCGTTTGTCGTCGCCCTCGGCCTCTTCTTCTTGATTCAGCGCTATTTGGTCGAAGCCCAGACATCCTCGGATGTGGTTCCGGAGACGTTAGTCGGTCGGGACGCTACTGTTCTCATTCCCATCAGCGCGGGGCAGAACGGTCAAATCCTCGTTATCACGGAAGAGCGGGGGCGCAGCCTCTTTCCGGCCACCGCGCGAGAAGAAATTCCACGAGATTCCCACGTCGAGATCATCGGATTCATGGGGGGTGTTGCGAACGTACGAAAGAAACTGGCTTGAGGGGATGCAATGGGTGTGATTGGAGCTGCGACCGGGAAGCTGATGGATCTTGACCTCGGAGGGTTAGCGGTAATCCTTCTCTTGATTGCCGTCTTTGGTGCCTTCCTTGCGGTTGTGATCTTCGCGGCGCGTTACAAGAAGGTCCCTCCGGACAAGGCGATGGTCGTGTATGGTCGCCGCATGACCGCAGGACGCGCCGGATACGAAGTCATCACGGGTGGGGGCAAGTGGATCCGGCCAATTACCGAAGCATATGAATTCCTTCCTCTCGATGTTCGGACCCTCGACGTCGTCGTCACCGACATCGTGACTGATGTGAAGGAAAGCGGCGCCAAGGTCAACATCAAGGCCGTTGCCCAGGTACGCATCGCTGACGATCCGGTGGTTCTCAGAACCGCCGCCAGGCAGCTTATTCACAAGCGCGATGACGAGGTGAGCGCGATCGCGCTCAAGACCCTGGAGGGCCACGTTCGTGGCATCTGCGCGACGTTGTCGATCGAGCAAATCAACAGCGACCGGGACCGCGTCGCGACCCAGGTCCAAGGGTTGGCGGCGAACGACCTGAAGAACATCGGCCTCGAGATCCGATCGTTCGTGATCAAGGAAATCGAGGACGAGCATGGGTACCTCGATGCCCTCGGCGTCAAGCGGACGGAGGAAGTCAAGCGGGACGCGCGGATCGGGAAGGCGAACGCGAACCGCGAGGCGACGATCGCGGAGGCGCAGGCCGCCCAGACGGCGGAGCAGGCGAATGCGGCGGCGGAGGCCAACGTTGCAATCTTCCACCGGGACCGGGACATCACCGTCCAGCAGTCCGAGTCCCAGGTCGAGATGGAGCGCGCGAACAAGGAGATCGCGTTCAACATCCAGACCGCGAAGCGGCAGCAGGAATTGATCGTCGAGCAGAAGCGGATCGACATCCGTGCGAAGGAGCAGGAGGTCCTCGTCCAAACGCAAGAGGTCCTACGGAAGCAGCAGGAGCAGAACGCGGAGCAAATCGTTCCGGCCTCGGCGAGGGCGGACGCAATCGCGGCCGAGGCGGACGGGGAGCGTCGGCGGCTCATCGCAATCGCGGAGGGTGAGAAGGAGCGGCTGTCCCGAGTGGCGATGGGCGATGCGGAGCGGATCCGTCAGACGGGGACCGCGGAGGCGGACATCATCCGGCTCAAGGGTGAAGCCGAGGCGTACGCGATCAAGGCGACGGGCCTCGCGACGGCGGAAGCGATGCGGGCGAAGGCCGAGGCGTGGGAGCTGTACGGCCGCGCGGCGGTCACGCAGCTCATCGTCGAGAAGCTGCCCGAGATCGTCGGCAACGCCGCGAAGTCCCTCGAGGGCACCTCGAAGCTCATCATCATGGGCGAGCGGGGGCCGAGCAGCCTCGTCGGCTCCGTCGTGGACATCGCTGCGCAGGCGCCCGCGCTCGTGAAGGCGCTCACCGGAATGGAGATCGCGGACCTGGCGGGGAAGCTCAAGGACGTCATGAAGTGAGCCCGCGGATCGAGGGCGTGACGTGGTCCGTGGGGGCCTCCCCGGAGGCGATGCTCGCGGCCTTCGGGGAGGAGGCGTTCACGGTGGCAGTCTTGGCAGCGCTCCTCGAAGATCCGGCCCTGAAGGAGAAAGCGGAGGCGGCGCTCGCGGGAAACCCCGCGACCCTCCGTGCGGGACGCCTCACACGTTGACGACGACGACGTCCTTGATCGCCTGCATCCCTTGGAAGGGGAGGATCAGGCGGCCGCCCGCGTCCGTCTTGTACAGCCGCGTCTCGACCTCTTCGGCGGGGATCACGAGAACGTCCATGACCTTGCCCGACCTCGTGTCCATGATGAAGTTCTCGATCATGCCCAGGATCTGTCCGTCGTTCGTCATCACGGTCTTCCCGCGCAGCTCGGTGGCGAATTTCCGCATCCCATCACCTGTGGAGAAGCACGGATCCCGTGCTCCCATCCCTTCGTCTGTCGGACGAATGGCAGACTCCCTATAAGGAACTTTCCTCGGGTGTGCGCAAATGGCGCGGGCCTCTGCGACCGGCCGACGTCTACCGGTAGTAGACGATCTCTTCCTTCTTCTTCGTGCTGCTCCGCTGGAGCTCCTGCCCGATCCGCTCGTAGAACCGGACGGTCTCCTCGTCGATGCTCGCTGGAATTTGGCGGCGCGCGTCCTCGAAGTGCTTCATCGTGACCTTCTTCGCCTTCATGTCCTCGCGCAGCGCCGTCATCGCCGCCTCGCGGCACAGCCCCTCGACGTCCGCCCCCGTGTAGCCGTCGAGCTCCTCGGACAGCGCCTCGACGTCGACGTCCTTTTCGAGCGGCATCCCGCGGATGTGGACCTTGAGGATGTCGAGCCGCGCCTTCTTGTCCGGGATCGGGACGAGGATGAGGCGGTCGAACCGGCCCGTGCGCAGCAGGCCCGGGTCGATCATGTCCGGGCGGTTCGTCGCGCCGACGACGACGACGCCCTCCATGCTCTCGAGACCGTCGAGCGACGTCAGGAGCTGGTTCACGACGCGCTCCGTGACGCCCTCGTCGTTGCCCGTCCCCCGCCGGTGCGCGATGCTGTCGAGCTCGTCGAGGAAGACGATGCACGGCGCGACCTGCTTCGCCTTCTTGAAGATCATCCGGACGGCCTTCTCGGACTCCCCCACCCACTTCGACATGACCTCCGGGCCCTTGATCGAGATGAAGTTCGCCTCGCTCTCCGTCGCAACCGCCTTCGCGAGGAGCGTCTTCCCCGTCCCGGGCGGCCCGTACAAGAGGATGCCCCGCGGCGGGCGGATGCCCATCCGCGTGAACGCCTCCGGTTCCTTGAGCGGGAGCTCGACGGCCTCGCGGAGCTTCATCTTCACGTCTTCAAGCCCGCCAACGTCGGTCCATGCAACCCGGGGGACCTCGACGAGGACCTCCCGCATCGCACTCGGCTCGATCTCCTTGAGGGCGTTCTTGAAGTCGTCGTTGAGGACGCGCATCCTCTCGAGGACCTCGGCGGGGATCGGGCGCTCGAGGTCGATCTCGGGCAGGTACCGGCGGAGGGCCTTCATCGCCGCCTCGCGGCACAGGGCCGCGACGTCCGCGCCCACGAACCCATGGGTCACGTTCGCGAGGTCCGTGAGGAGGCGGTCCCTCTCCTCCTCCGCCCCTTCGATCGGCATTCCTCGCGTGTGGATCTGCAGGATCTCCTTCCGCCCCCGGCGGTCCGGGACGCCAATCTCGATCTCGCGGTCGAACCGGCCCGGGCGGCGGAGCGCGGGGTCGATCGCTTCCTCCCGGTTCGTCGCACCGATCACGATGACCTGGCCGCGGCCTTGCAGGCCGTCCATGAGGGTGAGGAGCTGCGCGACGACCCGCCGCTCGACCTCGCCCGTGACTTCCTCCCGCTTCGGGGCGATCGAGTCCAGCTCGTCGATGAACAGGACGGACGGCGCGTTCTTCTGCGCCTCCTCGAACTTCTCCCGGAGCCGCTCCTCGCTCTGGCCGTAGTACTTCGACATGATCTCCGGGCCCTGGATCGAGTAGAAGTTCGCGCCCGCCTCGTTCGCGACCGCTTTCGCGATCAGCGTCTTCCCCGTCCCGGGGGGCCCGTACAGCAAGACGCCCTTTGGCGGCTCGATCCCCAGCCGCTCGAAGAGCTCCGCGTGCTTCAGCGGGAGTTCGATCATCTCGCGGACCTTGAGCAGCTCCTCGCTCAATCCGCCGACGTCCTCGTATGTGACCGTCTGCGTGAGGACCTCGCCCTCGCGGACGGGCTCCTCCTTCATCTCGATGATCGAGTCGTCGACGATCTGGACGATGCCCTTCGGCATGACCTTGATGACCATGAACGGGAGCGCGCCGCCCATGAGCGCGATGCCCGGGACGATGACGACGTCGCCCTTCGTGACCGGCCGCTTGAGGAGCCCGCGCTTCACGAAGTTCTCGATCCCCTGCCCGAACGAGATCTTGTGCCCCTCGCTGATGATCGGGGCGATCGTGACGCGCTCGCCGGGGAAGACCTCCGCCTTGCGGACCTCGACCTTGTCGCCGATGCTCACGCCGAGGTTGCGCCGGACGAGGCCGTCGACGCGGATGATGCCCTTGCCCTCGTCCTCCTGCATGACACGAAACAGCTTGGCGGCGGTCCCCTTCTTCCCGACGATCTCGACGACCTCGCCGACGTCGATGCCGAGCGCGAGGCGCGTCTTCGTGTCGACGCGCGCGCGGCCGAGGCCCACGTCGGACTGAGGCGCTTCCGCCACCTTGAGAACGACCCTTTCGGGCACGGCATTTCAACCTGATGGGACTATATCAAGATTGTTGCCCGATTAGGCAATTTTGGGACGAACGAATCATGCGGTCCCCGCGCGCGGCTTTTGGCGGTGTCGTTCGATTGCCTCCGCGAGCGTCAGCTCTCCCTTCGCCACCCGGCGGGCGAGCGCCTTCGAGATCGTGACTATTCCGTCGCTCTTCAGGCGGCTCTGGCGCTGCGTCTCCCGGACCTCTCCCGGCGTGGGCTCGACGGCGTAGAAGCGCGCGGCGCGCACGCCCCGGCCCCGCGCGATCTCGACCGCCGCGTCCGCGTCCGGCGTGTGTGACCTGTGGGTGGTCCCCTTCTCGTCCACAATCTCGACGGGGAGTCCGAGGGGCGAGAGGGCATTGATGATCCGATTCCGATTCGTCGGATCCCCGTGCCCCACGCGCAGGCGGACGCGGTCGGACGGGAAGGCGAGCATCGCGGCCCGCACGACGCCCTCGACGGCCTCGGGGTTCGCCGCCTCGCGCGTGTCGATGATTTCCCCGTCGCCGAGGATCGCGACGCCGGGCTCCGCGCCGGGATCGACGCCGACGACGAGCTCTCGCCACTGGCGGTGACCCCGCACGATCGCGAGCCCCTTCGCGATCGCCTCCCCGAGGACGTCGACCGCCACGACCGCGGCGAACCGGACCCGGGGCGCCTCCGCGGGGGACGTCAGGATCGCCCCGACCTCCCGCGGTATCTCGTCCTGGAATGATAACGAGGCGAACGGCACGTCCTTCGCCTTGAGCGCGGCCACCAGGTCATGGTACAGACGGAAGTCCTCCGTCAAGATGCCGAGGACCTTGCGCACGCGGAGAAAGGGCCGCGTCGGCTCAAGAACGTTCCGACCTTTCGGCGGCCCGGCGAGGCTCCGGAACCTGGCGAACACCGGATTTCGAAATCGGACCGGAGATACTTTATACGGAGAAACCGTTGAGTGGGATGCAACGAAAACGGCAACCGGGGGCCGTCGTATCGAGACCGAGACGAAGAAGCTGCTGGTGAAGGACCTCATCGTCATCTTGGTTGCCGTCGGCGGTCTCCTCGCATTCTATGGCGTCGTTGTGTTGGTGTCCACGCTCGCGCAAGTGAGACTGCCTTAGGCGCGCGTCCGCGAGAAAATCCCGCGTCGGCGGGGCGAACCTTCGAGGCCGGCGAGCTGCTCGAAGAACTTCTTCTCCTCCGGCGTCAAGTTCGAGGGCGTGACGACGATGACGCGGACGAGCTGGTCTCCGCGCCCGCCGCCCTCCGGATCCGGCATCCCTTTCCCGCGAAGTCTGAGGAACGTGTGGGTCTGCGTGCCCGGGGCGATCCGGAGACGCGCCGTGCCCTCCAACGTCGGGACCTCGACCTCCGCGCCGAGCGCCGCCTGGCCGAACGTGATTGGCAGATCCATCACGAGGTCCGCACCTTGGCGGTGGAACACAGGATGGGGACGCGCGTGGAGGATGAGGTACAGGTCTCCCGCCGGTCCGCCGCGCGGGTCCGCCTCGCCCTTCCCCGTGAGCCGAAGTCGCACGCCGTCGTCCGCCCCGACGGGAATGTCGATCGCGAACGTGGACGTCTCGTGCGTCACGCCTGCGCCGTTACAGACCGCGCACGGGCGCTCGGGCCACTGGCCGCGCCCCCGACACCGAGGGCACGTCGTGATCGAGACCATCCGTGTGAAGCCGCGCTGCTGCACCTGGCTCATCTGCCCGGAGCCGCCGCACTGCGTGCACGTCGTCACGCGGCCTCCCTCGGCGCCGGTCCCGCTGCACTTTGCGCACCGAACCGCGCGAGGAACTTCAATCGTCTTCCGCGACCCGCGCAGGGCGTCCTCGAGATCAATCTCGAGGTCGTACCGCAGATCGGCGCCCCTTCTGGGCCCCGCCGCGCGCCGGGTCCCGAAGAAGTCCCCGAAGATCGAACCGCCAAACGCCTCCCGCAGGAAGTCGTCCCCGAAGATGTCCTCGATGTCGCCGACGTGGGTGAACCGGGACCAGTCGAAGCCTTGCCCGCCCCACACCTGTTGCTCGACGCCCGCGTGCCCATACTGGTCGTACAGGGACCGCTTCTCTTTGTCCGCGAGGACCTCGTACGCCTCGCTGACTTCCTTGAACTTCTCCTCCGCCGCCGCCTTCCGCTCCGCGGGCACGCGGTCGGGATGGAACTCCATCGCGAGCTTCCGGTACGCGCGCTTCACGTCCTCGGGGCTCGCGTCGCGCGCGACCCCGAGCACCTCGTAGTAGTCCTTCTTCTCGCGCGTCCGGGCGGGCATGTGCCGTCCCTAATCCTTCTTCACTTCGTCGTAGTCGACGTCGACGACGTTGTCGTCGCCGCCACCCGAGGGAGGCGGCTCCGGCTGTTCGCCGCCGGGCGGGGGCGCCGCGGCCTGGCCCCGCTGATAGATCTCGATCCCGATCTTCTGGCTCTCCTGCTTCAGCTCGTTGAACGCCGTCCGGATCTTCTGGTAGTCGTCCGAGGGGAGCGCCTGCCGGAGGGCCTCCATCTTCGCCTCGACGGCCTTCCGGGTTCCCTCGGTGACCTTGTCCCCGAGCTCCTTGAGCATCTTCTCTGTGGAGTAGACGAGGGCGTCGGACTCGTTCTTCAGGTCCGCGAGCTCGCGGCGCCGGCGGTCCTCGTCCGCGTGCTTCTCCGCGTCCTGCACGGCGCGGCTGATCGCGTCCTTCTCCATCCGGTGCGGCGCGAGGATCGTCAGCTTCTCCTGCTTCCCCGTGCCCTTGTCGAGCGCGGTCACGGTGAGGATGCCGTTCGCGTCGATGTCGAACGTGACCTCGATCTGGGGGAGGCCGCGCGGCGCCGGCGGGAGGCCCTGGAGGTAGAACTTCCCGAGGCTCACGTCGTCCCCCGCCATCGGCCGTTCGCCCTGGAGGACGTGGACCTCGACCGTC
>Ga0066710_100006896_pt1 | contig 10733 bp, 9 predicted proteins | sample GraSoiAngelo_159_FD_79666 | JGI IMG/M metagenome (GOLD analysis project Ga0066710, IMG submission 79666) | Grasslands soil microbial communities from the Angelo Coastal Reserve, California, USA - 14_1009_16_40cm | ecosystem: Environmental > Terrestrial > Soil > Grasslands | place: USA...
AGAGCATCCTCGGCGTCCCGCTTATCGCCGGCAACGCTGTAGGCCGCGCGATACACCAGCCGGCGGTATTTCGAGAAAAGCGCCTCGAAATCCTGCTGCTTCATCCCGGTTTGTTCGGCGGCTGTCGGTTTCATATGCTCCTCACTATAGAGATGCCGCAGACCCCCCCATTTGTAACGCGCCTCGAAAAAAAATTCTCGAACCTACCGGGTTAGCGCAAGAATTCGAAGTCTAGCGCTCGTTTTCAAAATCTAACGCTCGTTTTCGAAATCTAGCGCTCGTTTTCGAAATCTAACGCTTCGTTTTCGAAATCTAGCGCTCGATTTGAAAATTTAGCGCTCGATTCAAGATTCTTACGCTCGAATTCCAAATCGCACACAAGAATTCGGAATTGGAGACAGTACGGTTCTCGTCGTTCGCTCTTTCTTCCAGAGAATTCACATGAGGAGATGATAAAAGTAGTTTGAGCGGCTAAGGATCAGGCCTTTTGCGTTATGAGGTTGCTGGGATGTTTCTCGCCGAGGAAACGGTAAGAATGAATGCTGAAAAGATCGCTCAAGTGCCCACTCCCTTCAGAGGTGGGAATGCGCGACTCAATGGATGACCTGAAAATAGGAGCAACAACATGAGACTATTTCGAACTGTGGGCGCAACCGTCGTCGTGTTTTCTTCAAGTGCTTTGCTGTTCGCTCAGACTCCAGCCAACAGGCCGCAGACTCGAGCCAGGCCGGAGTTCGAGGTCGCTTCTATCAAGGCGGCGGCACCCCTCCCTACTCTCATAGCTCAGATTAAATCTAGACAAGTGCGCGCCGGGATGAGTGTCAGTGGCAACCGTTTCGATTGTCTCATGTCGCTACACTCGCTAATCGCAGCTGCCTATCGAATCAAGCCTTCTCAAATCGTGGGCCCCGACTGGCTAAGCTCGCAGAGGTTCGAAATTCATGCAACCATTTCTGAAGGCACTCCGAAAGACCCGGTACCCGAAATGGTTCAAACACTTCTGGGAGAGCGCTTCAAGCTCAAAGCACATCTGGAAAATAAGGAACAGGCAGTTTATGCGCTCGTCGTGTCAAAAGAGGGACCAAAGTTGATGAATGCCGATGATGCAATTTCTGATGCCGGCGCAAGGCCTATTGGACCAATCACACTGGACGGGCAGATGAGCATGAAACGAGAAGGCGACTCAACAGTCTTTTTCAATCCAGGAACCGGCACAGTAAGCCGAAGCAAGTACAGTGACGGCGCGATGCGAATAGAGTATTTAAAGATCTCTTTGCCGGCTTTCGCCGAATCTTTAACGGAGCTCGTGGACCGTCCCGTAGTCGATGCGACTAACCTTAAGGGTTACTACAAGATGACGATGGAACTCCCGATGGAAGTGTATCGGAATGCCGTTATGAACAGGCCTGCTCCATCGGACTTGGCGTCTTGGGCGGGGACCCCTTTCGGCGGCCCGGCTACGTCGGTGCCGGGTACGGACGGGCCTGTGAGCACAGCGTCGGATCCCTCCGGCAAAGCAATTTTTAGCGCCGTAGAGAAACTGGGCCTGAAGCTGGAGCGTCGGAAAGCACCAATCGAGACGCTCATCATCGAACACGTTGAGAAGAACCCAACCGAGAACTGAACCGCAAAGCTTCGTATGGCTTTAGTCGAGAAGTGCGGGACGATTCTATATCGAATAACCTGTCGTCCATTACTGAGGGATCCGAAATCCAGACGACCGGTGCGTGCATATAAATAAGGTAGGCCGTTCCCACCAATTTCTCGACCTGCGCCACAATTCAATGCACCAATATGCAAAGAGAAAGTCATTGCTGCCGCGGTGACTCCGAATTCGACATCGCGGCGCCAGGCTTGACCAGCAACAATATACATAAACCAGGTTGAATGAAGCTCTACTTCACCGAACGCTTCCGCCAGAACTACGGCAGCGCCCCGCCCCATATTCATAAAGCATTTGATAACGGACGTAATGGCATGGTTCGTCCCATCGGCGAAATACATGATTCGGTTCAGCGGGTCAAACGAGGCCAAGTCAAAGGCACCCGCGGCAGTAGTCCAGCCCGGCACTGGAATCAAGCCAATCGTGCTGAGGTTGGCGTTTGGCGTCAGCGTCTGCCCCCAAACTGTTGGCGTCAAAAAACACAAGACACATCATCGCCGCACACAGCGGCAATACGATCGTTTTCATAAGGTCCTCCTGTACTCGTCAACGTATTCAAAACGTCAGGTCTGTATAGAGTCCTTTGGAAAACTCGGGTTGCATGCAGCAGCCTTGCCGAATTTCTTTGTGCTTTTGTGTCTTTGTGGTTCTAAAAATCTTCCTTTAATGTTTGGGCTGCGGCTTTCTGCTCTGCAGGCCGGAATCCACTCCCTCTATTGGAATATTTTCGTAATGCTCCAGGTACCTGTTATTCTCCACGCAAGCGTATTCTTCGATCTTGCCGCCAGGAAGCCATCGGATATCCCAACCAATAGTATTGCGTCATCCAGGGGCAACACTTGGACAACAACCGGTACCGGTGTTGCCTGTCTGTTTTTCTGTCCGACCTTTAACCCCCTCCTGCCGCTCGCACTGCTCCGTCGTCAACGACTGATTCCCCCGACATCTGTTCTTTGCCCGCACGATTCAACGACGAGGAATCGCGCAGGGCAGCATCGCCTGCGGTACGGCCGCGCTCTTTTCATTATTCCGCGCGTCGTCGGTCTCGCCACGCCGTCGAGGAAACCCAACGCGAACGTCCCTTCCGGGCCATCGATATTAAAGATGTTGCCTACGACGGCCTCCCGACCGGGATCTGTCGAAGAATCGGTTTGAAAGTTAGCTCAATGTTACTCATAATGAGTTACATGAAGACTGTAACATTGCGCGATTTCAAACATCACAGCCGCTATCAACGCATGGCGCATGACGGAGAACCAATTCTGGTGACGCATCGAGGAAAGCCTTACTTTGTGGCGTTGCCTCCGGGGAAGGCAAGCACGTTTCTTGGGGCGGCACGGGGCGGCAAACCGCTCACGTCGAAATTGCTCGATGCAGTGTTGGCCGAGGATGAATGGCACTCCGCCCGATGAATGTCCTGCTCGACACCGCCGCCTGGATTAACGGTGTGAAGGAACCCGAAACGCTCCCCGCCAGGGCCCTGGCCATCTTGCGAAATGAAACGAATCGTTTCTTTCTTTCCGACATTAGTCTCCTCGAAGCTTCCACACTTGGACGTAAGGGTAAAGTCGACTTTGCGATGGAATTCGACCAATGGCTGGAAAAGGCATTGGCGGAGAACTTACAGGTTTTGCCGATTTCCGCCCGCATCGCTGCAATCGAGAACGCTTTGCCGCGAACATTTCATGGAGATCCCGCAGACCGCATCATTGCGGGCACGGCGATTGCGCATCAACTGACTCTGCTCACCCCAGATTGGCGCATTGCATTCCACCGTGTTTGTCGGACCATTCGCTACAAATGGCCGAGAACCCGCAAAGGAAGATAGCGACTTGTGAAGTTACTTCTTCAGGGACGAGTTGAGCCACTCCATAAGGACGAGCCTCGAAAAGCGGTATCGACGCCATCAAATTGCGTGTGATTGAACGCGTTATACATCTCAAATTTGGATTGCAACTTCACCTTTTCTTTAACCGGAATTTTTTTGATGTCCACACGCAGGAGGATCCAACCGATCTCTCCCTTAAACAAATTCGCTACTGGTGTGGACACGGACGGTCTCATCAATCTCCTGGAACAGTTGCAGTCGATCATCAAGAACTCATCCGTCGGCGACTCGGACAAAAACCTGGCAGGCGGAAAACTGACCGCGGCAATTAATGAAGTCAAAGATAGCCGGGCCGGGATGTCTGCCGCGAAATTGAAGGAAGTGGGAAGTTATATACAGGAAACAAAGACAATCCTCGATCGAGTCATGGAAATCGGTGAAATCGGAAAGAAGGCTTTACCGATGATCCTCAAAGCCGCGGCGATGGTCGGACTGCGCCTGCTATGACTGGTGGAATCCATTTTGGTGACAGTGCCACCATCAAGGGTGACGTTGTAGGCGGCGACAAGTACGACATCCGGTTTTTTGTGATTGCCTCGTCCACCGGCGAAAAGATTGACTGGTCCAGATATGGGAAATCGGAAGACCACGTCCTGGAGCCCTATAAATTCCTCAGTCATTATGAAACAACCGACGCGGCTATCTTTTACGGGCGCGAGGCGGTCAGCAGTCTTTTGGTTTCGAAAATCACCGCGCACAGGCTGGTGCTAATCAACGGCCGATCGGGAAGCGGCAAAACGTCGTTGATCAACGCCGGCATCGTTCCAACGCTTGTGGAGATGGGTTATTTCGTCATGGTGTTCCGGGATTACGGAAGTCCGACGGATCTCATCAAGACCGGCATAGAAAGGCTTTCCAATGTATCGGTGGACCTCGGCGGCTGCTCATCGCTTCGCGACATTCTGGAGCGGACATTTCAACAAACCCGTCGGCCAATGGTCATATTCCTCGATCAATTCGAACGGTTTTTCACCGGGCTGCCTGTACAGGACCGTGGCAGATTTGTCGCTGAGTTCAAGCAGTGCGAGGAAATTGATCCGAAGGCGGTGCGGTTCGTTTTCTCGATTCGAGAGGATTTCTACGGCAAGCTCGGAGAATTCTGGAAGGCCGTTCCTGAGCTGAACACGACAAGCTATGCGTTTTATCTGGAGCCGCTCACCCTTAGCGAAGCGCGATGCCATCCGGAAGCCGCTGAACCGGCTTCCCTGGAAAATCGGCTACGATTCCTCATTTCTGGACGACGTGTTGCTGCCGCATCTGGTCCGCAAGAGCAGCGCCGAAGGAATGAGCCTTCCGCAAGCGGCGCACCTTCAGATCATTTGCAACCGGTTGTACGAAGAAGCGAGAAAAGAGTACGCGAACCAGATTCGCGATCAAGAACCGGTGACCATTGGACGGGACCTCTACGATCGATTAGGTGGCGCCGAAGGCATCCTCGAGGGATATCTGGACGAGATTCTGGCGCGCGATTATGCGGGCGAGGAACGCGCCAGAGCACAATCGATTCTGAAACGGATGGCTTCGGCTCAGGGAACACGCCTGTTCGCCGGCTTGAAAACTCTGAGTGACGATAGCGGAATTCCCGAGACCGAAGTTCAGCGCATTCTTGCCAGGCTCGAAAGCAGCCGCCTGATCGAGGTGGTTCCAGGAGAAGACAGGTTCACTCTCGCTCACGAGTATCTTGTCGAGAAGATCAACAGCTGGTACGACGCCGGAGAAATGGAACTCAAGCGGGCTGCGGAACTCTTCAACAGAAGCCTGATCGACTATCGAACCCGAGGTTATCTCATCCCTTTCACCGTGTTTCGCGACATCAAAAGCGTCCGCGCGCGAATCCCGATGGATGACCTGGGCCGCAATCTCTACGGCAAGAGCGCCAGGCGCTTCTATGGTTTTCGCATCCTGGTGTCTGCGCTGACCCTGATTGTGGCGATCATTGCAGCCGACCAGTCGTACCATCTGTTCTATCTTTTTCCGCGCCAGATCGGCCGGGTGAGCGTGATAGCCGCAGATGCACCGGGTCCAACGACCGCAAAAGTTATTCGGATTCGAGGTGGAGTCAAAGAGACTGTCGAGACTGGCGCACCAGTGCCCTCGACTTTCAGACTGCCGCGAGGGTTGTACTACGTCGAAGCCGGAACCGAGCAACGTCTGTCGAAGACTCCGGTGTTCGTCGATGGGTATGCCAACTATCGCAATCCTATCGTCCTCACCTTGCCGATGAGTCCGATTACCAGCGAAATGGATGGTATGGTCAGGATTCCGAGTGGCTCCTTCTTCCCGGGATCGCCTCGATTTCGAATCCGCGCCGATGCGCTTGAAAGCCTGAAGGACGAAGGGATCAGCGCCGATATCATAACAGTCCTGAGCCGATTGGCTGAAGAACCCGACCGCGAATGGGACTCCAGCACACTCCGCGACGCTATCGGTGGTGTGATTGGTTCGGAGAGAATGCTGCAAGCGATCCTGAAAAACGTCGAACCACCGAGCGACGAGGAAAGCCGGGAACGGCGGAAGGCCACCATTGATGAGTTCTACATCGATAAATACGAGGTCAGCAATCGCCAGTATGCGGACTTTCTGAAGGCCGCCGCCGACCATCGTACGCACTACGCCGCTGAACCCGAATACAAACGTCGCGATCGGGGACACGAGCCCAAATATTGGAAAAGTTCCTTCTATAAACGGCGTGCGACAGTTTCTCGAATGCCGCCGAGTCACCGCTGGTCCACGCGGTAAGTAAACAAGTCAGTTCATGCGACGCTGGGTTCATCTCGAGCCTGAAGACGCCCGAGTATAGATCTGTATGGCAGGAACCACAAAGGGCACAAAGAAAGGCCGCGAATAACGTTTCTTGATGCGGCCTTTCTTTGTGCCCTTTGTGTCTTTGTGGTTCCTTTAGGGAATCGGGACCGGCGCCTTTCCTAGCTCACGGCTCATTGGCCGGAGGGTATGCGACCGGATACTGGTCGCTGTTGAACGTTGTGTAAAGCGTGTTGAAGTAGGTTCCGGACTGCACCTGATCGGCGGTGACGTAGGCCACGCCGCAATACGCGTCGTTCACCGTGTTATTTCGAAGAAGGTTGCCCGAGTTCGAAGTCCCGGAGATTTCGTTGATCCCGCAACCTTCCATATTATTGCTGGCATCCTGGTTGATTGGCCCGACGCCGGAGATCTTGTTACCGTCGATCAGGCTGTTGGTGAGGAACTGGACATGGATGCCGCTGAGAGCGTCGGTGTTGTTAATGACGTTGTGGGTAATCCTGGCGGAATTGGCGCCATTCACGAATATGCCGCTCTGGGTGTTCGTGATGATATTGCCTTCGACAACCGTGCCATCCCCGGCAGCCCTCAGCACCACGCCCTCGCTGCGGAATTTGAAGCAATCCGAGCTGGAAAGGGTACCGCAATTCCCCTGGCTGATGGCATTGCCGTCGACTTTTCCGACTGCTCCCAGGGCGAGGAACACGCCGAACTGATTACCTCCCGTGCTCGGTCCGACTCCTGAAATAGAGTTGTTCTCAATTTCCGCATGGACCGGCGATCCTGCGGCAAGAATTCCGTTGCGGGTGAAGTCGTGAATGCTGTTTTGGCTGATGGAGACATGGAATGGACCGGAGCTAGTGCCATCGGAATCCACTAGCACGCCGTAGCCGTTACCGGGAAACAGAACAGGGCAGCCTGGCTGATTCAACTGTGCGCCAAAGATAGCATTCCTCTCTACCGAGCCGGAGGAATTGTAGAAATGTATGCCAGCGAGGCCGCCGGTAATCACGCCGTTGCGGAGTACGGCGCAGAGGGCCAGACCAATCGGCGTGAGAAGTTTGCTGAACATCGTCAGGATTTCCCTCTTGGGAAGCAGAATCCGCGTTGTTGCGTTGAGCTGGCGGAATTGAACCGTTAAACTCTTTCTTAGGTTTTGCAGCATTTGTGCTCCTTTACTGATACAGGCGGAATTCGCCGGAGAAAACCCGAAGCGTTGTCAGAAAAAAATCAGAATATTGCAGGGGAGAATCTCCGCTCTGGTGGCGAAGCGGTGCGCAATGTTTATTGGATAACCTGGATTGGGCCCACTATAGTACTCAGCGGAGGCGAATATGCTTAAGAAATGTATCGGCGCTGCCATGCTTGTCACGTCCTTGTCATGGGCGGCAGCGGCCCAGGATGCGAAAACAGTAATCAGTAATTCGTCGGAGGCAATGGGAGCCGGCAATCTGAAGACCATCGAGTATTCCGCAATCGGAGCGGATTTTGCCTTCGGACAGTCCATGAACCCCAACTCACCATGGCCGAAGTTCATCGACAAGACCTACACGCGCACGATCAATTTCGAAACACCGGCTTCGCGCATGAGCCGGGTTCGCATCCAGGGCGAATATCCGCAGCACGGTGGAGGCGGTCAGCCTCTGATCGGCGAACAAACACAGAATCAAGTCATCGTCGTCAATGCCGGCACGCCCTGGGTCCAGCAATTGGAAATCTGGATGACGCCTTATGGTTTCCTGAGGGCCGCGGCAGCCAACAACGCGACAGTCAAACCGCAGTCGGTGGGCGGCAAGAAGTACAACGTCGTGACTTTCACCGGGCAAAACAAGGCGAAGGTCAATGGTTATATCAATGAACAGAAGATGGTCGAAAGGGTCGAGACGTGGATCGACAATAACGTGCTGGGCGACATGCTGTTTGATGCCACTTACGCCGACTACAAGGACTTCGCCGGCTTGAAATTCCCGTCCAGGATCATGCAGACGCAGGGCGGCTATCCCATTCTCGACCTCGCGGTTCTTGACGTGAAGCCGAACGCCCCGGCGAATATTCAGGCGCCACAGGCCCAGGGCGGCGGTGGCGGACAACCGGCGCCTGCGACATCACAGAAATTGGCGGACGGCGTTTTCCTGATCCTTCCGGCGTACGCGGCCATGGCTGTTGACTTCAAAGATTACATCGTCGTGATCGAGGGGCCGCAAAGCGAAGAACGTGCGAGCGCGATCATCACCGAAGCGAAGAGAGTGATTCCCAACAAACCGATCAAGTACGTGATCAACACCCACCATCACTTCGATCATTCAGGCGGGCTGCGCACCTTCGTTGCAGAGGGCGCGACGATTGTGACGCATGAAAGCAACAAGCCGTATTTCGAGCGGATCTTCAGCGCGCCTCATACGCTCAATCCCGACAAGCTGGCCCAGGCGAAAAAGAAACCCGTGTTCGAGACGATGACCGACAAGAAGGTCATGACCGACGGCAACCACGTCATCGAGCTGTATCAACTGCAGGGCAATTTTCACAACGACGGATTGATCGTGGCGTACCTTCCCAAAGAGAAGATTCTCCTCGAAGCGGATTCATTCAATCCGCCCCCGCAGGCAAACGCGCCGCCTGGAGCGGTGATCAATCTGAACAATGTCAACCTTCTGGATAGCATTCAACGGCTGAAGCTGGATGTTCAGACGCTCATCCCGGTCCACTATCCCGCCGACGCCCGAAAGGTGACGATGGCCGAGTTGATGAGAGCCATCGGAAAGGGGAACTGAAGAAACGGCCGCGAACCTCGCGTAATTCGCGTGGATCGCGGCTTTAAACACGATGAGTTCCGACCTCATGAGAATCCGGGCTAGAAATCGCCGGACGCCAGGTGCACGCGGAAACCTGGAATCGCGCCCGATCGGTCGGCATTAACTGAATCGTGACGTCTTCCGACTGACCGGGAGCTAGAGCCGCCGATACGAGGCTGAATTGTTTCCATGTGTCGCCTGCCGGCTTCAACCACGATCAATGTTCGACCGTTCTCACCTCCGTTACCGTTGGTCGGACAATGGCTAGCGAGGCTTCGCCTCAGACCAACGCGAGGCACGTGTGATTGCGCAAATTCCCCACCTCTGCGAGGGCATCAACATATTTGCCGAAATCCAGGGAGGGCGGATCTGCAATCAGCGGTTTGGAATCGCCGATTTGGAATATATAGCCGGATTTTCTACAGCCTTAGCGATCATTGCTTTTGAAAATTGCTTTAGAAAATTTTCTATACATATTCCAAATTGGCGATTCCAAACTGCTGATTGCTGATCCGCTCGGACAAGTGCCGCCGCCCCACATCAGTTCATAAGCATGACTCGCCATTGGAGATAGGTCACAAGTGGTGTAGGTTTGAGTCTTCAGAGTACTGCAATCGATGCGTAGCGAGGCAACCATGACAATGCAAACGACGAAAACAGTCTTTTTCACGGCAGCGATTATGCTGCTCATCAGCATCCGGCTTGGCGGACAGTCGGCCGGCATCGCGAAAACTTCGGGAGCGATGCCACCCGCGTCGATTCCGACTTTCTCGACAGAGAACCTGGGGCGCATGGCGCACTTCTATGTCGGCGGCCATTACGTTGGCACACCTGGAAAGGAGCAGATGGACGGCGCGATGTACGTTGAGGTCTGGGTGCCGAAGCAGATCCGGCAGCCCTATCCCATCGTGATGTTCCATGGCAATGGTCAGAGCGGCGCAGTATGGCAGCAAACCCCTGACGGCCGTCCTGGCTGGGCCTATTACTTGATCGATCAGGGCTACGTCGTCTACATGGTCGATTACCCGGCGCGCGGGCGCTCGCCGTATGTGCCCGGCGTCGACGGGAACCTGGCTATCCGCACCGCGCTGGATCTCGAGCAGATTTGGACCGCGCCCGCGACGTCGGGCGGCGAATTTCCGAGGAAGGACAAGTACACCCAGTGGCCGAGCAATTCTCCAAAGAAGGGGATGATGGGCGATCCTGTCTTCGACAACTTCATCAAGGGACAGATGCAGTTCGTCAACAACCAGGCGGAACTTGCCGTACCCGCCGGCATTGCCCTGCTGGATGCGATCGGCAAGCCGGTCGTTCTGCTCACGCACTCTCAGGGCGGTGGAATCGGTTTCGACGTCGCCGAGAAGCGTTCGCAATTCATCGCGGGCATGGTGTCGATTGAACCCGGCGGTCCTCAGATCGGCAATGTCGACACAGCGAAGGTTGGATACACTCGGACGAATCCAAACTCGTGGGGCCTGACGACGACTCCAATGGAATTTGATCCGCCGATCAAGAGCCCATCGGAGATGAAGGTACACCTCCAGCCATCAGAACGTCCCGGCGATGAAGTCGGTTGCTACCTGCAGGACGAACCAGCGCACAAGCTCGTGCACTTCCAGAACATGCG
>Ga0066710_100006897_pt1 | contig 10733 bp, 7 predicted proteins | sample GraSoiAngelo_159_FD_79666 | JGI IMG/M metagenome (GOLD analysis project Ga0066710, IMG submission 79666) | Grasslands soil microbial communities from the Angelo Coastal Reserve, California, USA - 14_1009_16_40cm | ecosystem: Environmental > Terrestrial > Soil > Grasslands | place: USA...
CAGGCGCTGATCCTCGCGCTCGCGGAGCTCTCGGGCGTCGCGTGGCCGCCGCGCGCTTCGCGCTAGGCGCGCCGGCGGGCCACGGCGAGGCCGAGCAGGCCGAGCGCGACGAGCGCGCCCGGGGCGGGCTCCGGGACCTCGTCGCTGCAGCGACCGTGTCCGTGAGCGCCGCCGAGTACTCGAGCCGGCCGTAGATCGCGTCGTCCTTGGCGCTCTGCGAGTCGCCGACCACGATGAGCTTGATCGTCTCGCCGACGTCGTAGGTCTGCTTGTCCGAGTTCACGGTCAGCGTCGCCGCGTGCGCGGAGACGCCGCATGCAATCGCGAGGCAGAACGCTCAGAACGAGCGCAACATCGGATCCTCCCAGTGGCTTCCCAGGAGTTCCAACCGATTCGAATCTCGAAGTACCCCACTGGTAAACGGCGGTTACGTCCAGAGGGCCACGCCTCGGGCGGCGCGTCAAGACAATTCGACACGACTCGCCAGGAGAAGTTCTGACGACCTGTCAGAAATCGCGTATGCTGGCCTCCGCAAGCCCGTGCCGTGAGCAGGGAGGAGCCCGTGAAGATCGACGACCTGATCCTCGTGAGCGTCGACGACCACGTCGTCGAGCCGCCCGACATGTGGGACGGCCGCCTGCCCGCGCGCTGGAAGGACCGCGCGCCGCGCCTCGTGCACAAGGCCGACGGCACCGACGTGTGGGTCTTCGAAGGCCAGCAGATCCCTAACATCGGGCTCAATGCGGTCGCGGGCCGCCCGCCCGAGGAATACGGGATGGAGCCCACCGCGCTGTCGCAGCTGCGCGAGGGCAACTTCAACGTCCACCGCCGGATCGACGACATGAACGCGGCGGGGATCCTCGGCTCGATGTGCTTCGCGTCGATGACCGGCTTCTGCGGCGAGCTGTTCGGGCGCCAGCCCGACAAGGAGCTCGCGCGCGTGATGCTCCAGGCCTACAACGACTGGCACATCGAGAGCTGGTGCGGTGCCTATCCGGGGCGCTTCATCCCGCTCGCGCTGCCGATGCTCTGGGATCCGAAGCTGATGGCCGACGAGATCCGGCGCGTCGCGAAGAAGGGCTGTCATGCGATCTCCTTCGCGGACAACCCGACCGGGCTCGGCTACCCGAGCCTGCACAACGACTACTGGGAGCCGGTGTGGAAGGCCGCGAGCGAAGAGGGGACGGTGATCGCGATCCACATCGGATCCGGCACCGGCATGAAGCTCCAGGACGTGCAGGCCCCGGTCGAGATCATGATCACGTCGTCGCCGATCAGCCTGTTCGGCTGTGCCGCCGAGCTCGTGTTCTCGAAGTTCCTGCGCCAGTACCCGGGCCTCAAGATCGCGCTCTCCGAGGGCGGGATCGGCTGGGTCCCGTACTTCCTCGAGCGCGCCGACTACGTCTACGAGCACCACCACTACTGGACGCACCAGGACTTCGGCAAGCAGCTCCCGAGCGACGTGTTCCGCGAGCACATCATCACCTGCTTCATCGACGACCCGTGTGGCGTGAAGAACCGCGATCTGATCGGGCTCGACACGATCACCTGGGAGAGCGACTACCCGCACTCCGACACCACCTGGCCGCACGCGCCCGAGCGGCTCGCGCAGTCGCTCGAGGGCGTTCCCGACGCCGACGTGCGCAAGATCACCCACGAGAACGCGATGCGGCACTTCTCGTACGATCCGTTCGCGCAGATCGCGAAGGAGAAGTGCACGGTCGGCGCGCTGCGCGCGCAGGCCGCGCACGTGGATCTCTCGCTGAAGTCGGGCGGCGGTGCGCCGGCGGCGCCCGACGACGTGCCGTTCGTGACGATCGGGCACATCATGAAGCAGCTCGCGCAGGCGTTCGCGACGCCGTTCGAGGGCAGCGGGCCGGGCCAGCCGATCGATCCGGCGGAGATGAAGAAGCGCTGGGACCGGAATTAGGCCGGCACGGGCTCGAGAACGATCACCGGGATTTCGCGGTCAGTGCGGTTCTCGTAGGCGCGATAGTCGGGCTTCCAGAACAGCTCGACGATCGGCGTCTTACGCAGGCTCGCGCTCGTGCGGCGCCTCGGCGAGCAGCGCCTCGGGCCGGTGCGTGTAGTCGCGCTTCGAGCCACGCTGGCGCTGTGCGCGCTGCGCGACGCCGTCGGTGTAGGTGAAGCATTGTCCGCCGATCGGCGTGACGTCGCCCGGGCGCTCGTACCCGTCGAGGTCGAAGAAGCGCACGGGCGAGATGTAGGCCGCGCGGCGCAGCACGATCGCCGCCTCCGCGAGGTCGGGATCGAGCTCCGCTTCCGCCCACGCCTGAAACGCGTCCTTGAGCGTTCGGCCGTCGAACGGTGCGGCGCCGCGGATCGTCATTCCCTCGAGCCGCCAGACGAGCAGCGGCTCACCGTCGCGCTCGAGCGTCGCGGTGGAGGATTGCCCGGGCGGACCCCAGACCGCGCAGCGGTACTCGCGGCTCGCGCGCGCGGCCGCCGCGTGCGCCACTGCGAGGCCAGCGAGGTCGAACCAGTGCGTGCAGTGGTGGCGCGCGTTCGAGACGTCGCCCACTGCGGTGCAGCGCCGCGAGAGCCGCATCCCCTCGAGCTCGCGCAGCGGCTCGCGCGCCTCGGCGCAGGTCGACCACGGATGGCGCACCGCCTCTCCGTCGAGCGAGGTCACGCGCGTTCCGTCGTGCCGCAGCCGGACGCGGAAGTGCTGCGCGTCGTCCGCGAGCTCGCCCACCACCGGGCGGCCGTGGGCGGCGAGCCGGATGTGGCGGCGATAGATGGGTTGGTCGATGGCGGCCCCCTTATGGACTTCGCTCGCCTGCGGCTCGCTGCGCGCGCCCCCTTATGGAATTCGCTCGCCGCGGCTCGCTGCGCGAAACTTGCGGAAGCGCGCCAGTATAATGGCTCCCCATGCCCCACCCGGAGAAACGCGACCTCGATCTCGCGCGCACGCACCTCGAGGCCTTCCTCGCACGCGGCCGTCCGGGCGCCGAAGACCTCTCGATCGCGAACCTCCGCGCGCCCTCGAATACCGGCTTCTCGAGCGAGACGCTCCTGTTCGAGGTGCACTGGCGCGAGCGCGGGGCGCCGCGCACCGAGGAGCTCGTGGCGCGGATCGAGCCGCGCGGGTTCAACGTCTTTCCGAGCTACGACCTCACCGTGCAGTTCCGCGTGCTCGAGGCGCTCGCCAAGACCAACGTTCCCGTCCCCGCGGTGCGCGCCCACGACTGGAGCGACGACACGCTCGGCGCGCCGTTCTATACCATGGAGTTCCTCGACGGCTGGGTGCCGTCGGACAATCCGCCGATGCACGCGGCCGGCAAGCTGGCGGAGGAGATGACGCCCGCGGAGCGCGAGCAGGTGTGGTGGAGTGGCGTCGAGGCGATGTGCCGCGTGCACGACGTCGACCCCGAGAAGCTCGGGCTCGGCTTCCTCGACGAGTGCAAGTGGCCGCAGGCCACGCGCAGCGAGCCGCAGGCGAGCGGAGTCGACAAGGTGGCCTCCGATGGCGCTACGTCTACTGATTCGCGCGCTGAGGGTTCGTCTCCGGGAGGAGGAAGCGAGCGCGGCCCCGACGCGCTCGCGCAGCACCTGCACTACTACGACGCCTATCTCACGTGGGGCCTCGGCGATCGGGCGCGCTATCCGCTGCTCGAGCGCGCGCTCGGCTGGCTGCGCGACGAGGCGCCCGCCGGCGAGCCGGTGGCGCTGTGCTGGGGCGACTCGCGGCTCGCCAACCAGATCTACAGCGGCGTCGAGTGCATCGGCGTGCTCGACTGGGAGATGGTTCGGCTCGGCAACCCGCTCCAGGACGCCGCGTGGTGGGTGGCGCTCGACCGCTGCTTCAGCGAAGGCACCGGCCTGGCGCGCCTCGCGGGCCTGCCCGGCCGCGACGAGACGCTCGCGCACTGGCGCAACCGCACCGGGCGCAGCCTCGACGGCGTCGACTACTACGAGGTGTTCGCGCTGATGAAGTTCGCAGCGATCATGGCGCGCCTGGGCCGGCAGGTGAAGCACTACGGGATCCTGCCCCAGGACCACGACATGGACGTGAACAACCTCGCCTCGCTCACCCTCGCGCGCAAGCTCGAGGAGCTCGGAGTCCCGAAATGAACGAAAGCCGCATCTACTCCTGCGACGACCACCTCGACATCTTCAGCGTGCCGCAGGATCTCTGGTCCAAGCGGCTGCCCGAGAAGTACCGCGAGATCGGGCCGCGCGTCCTCGAGCGCAACGGCATGTCGCTGTGGATGGTCGGCGACCAGGCGTTCGGGACGAGCGGCAGCATGGAAGGGGTTCCCACCGCACTCGACCGCGTGCCCGGGCTCGAGAACGCGGGCTTCCGCCCGAGCAATCCCGCGCAGCGCATGCAGGACATGGAGCGCGACGGGATCTGGTCGTCGATCGTGTACGGGCCCGCGGCGCTGTTCCGGTTCCCGATCGACGAGCGCGAGCACCTGCTCGCCGTGCTGCGCGCGTGGAACGACTGGGCCGCCGAGGAGTTCAACAGCTATTCGCCCGACCGCCTGTCGGCGCTGCCGTTCCTGCCGGCGACCTCGCCCGAGGACGCGGTCGCGGAGCTCGCGCGCTGCGCGTCGCTCGGCCATCGTGGCGCGATCCTCTCGCCGTTCGAGGCCGACGTGCGAGACCCGATCTGGGACCGCCTCTGGGCCGCGGCCCAGGAGGCGCAGCTGCCGATCTCGTTCCACATCGGCGGCGGGTCGAAGTTCGATCCGCGCAAGCGCGGCTGGCAGATCGCGGCGTTCGCCGCCGTGGCGCCGATGCAGATGGACGAGCCGCTCGCGGCGATGGTGTACTCGGGTGCACTCGAGCGGCACCCGAGGCTGCGGCTCGTGCTCGCGGAGTCGGGGATCGGCTGGGTGCCGTACTTCGTGGCGCGCATGGACGCGACGTTCGAGAAGCACTGCAAGCACGAGGGCGCGATCAAGACGCGTCCGAGCGAGCTGTTCACTCGCCAGGTCTATGCGACGTTCGAGGAGGAGCCGTTCGGCCCCGAGCTGATCCCCCTGCTAGGCCCGGGCAACTTCATGTGGGCGTGCGACTACCCGCACCCCGACAGCACCTGGCCGCACTCGCGGCAGGCGATCGAGCACGCGCTCGGCAAGCTCTCACCCGAGGCCGTGCGCCAGGTGACCGGCGAGAACTGCCGGCGGCTCTACCGGCTGCCCTGACGCGCGTGCCTCCAGAGAGCGAGCGGTGCACCGAGCGCGAGCGCGATCCACGCCAGCGCGGTGACGCGATCTGCGGCCGCCGTGAGCCGCGGCGGTGCGAAGTGCAGGTCGATGCGGTGCGAGCCCGGTCCGACCGGGACGGCCAGCAGCGCGATCTGCGCGCGCAGCACCGGCGCCGGAGTGGAATCGACGCTGGCGCGCCACCACGGGTGATAGCCCTCGCTCACGAAGATCAGCGCCGGCTCTGCGCCGGCCTCGACCTCGAGCGCGATGTGCTCGGGCTGCGGGCGGCGATAGGTCACCGGCACCCGGGTTGCCCGTGCGTTGCGCGCCGCGCCCTCGCCGCGACTCGCGAATCGCTCCGCTTCCGGCCCCGAGACGACGAGCGCGTTTCGCGCAGTGGCGCGCGCCACCAGCGCCGCGGCATCGGCCGACTCGTCGGCCAACCACGCGTCGCGAAAGCCCGCTGCGAACGGAGACACCGCGGGCAGCTCCCAGATCGCGACCGCGCGGTCCGATCGGACGCGCTGCCACGGCTGCCGGAGCGGCGGGGCCGAGCTCGAGCGCAGCCAGTAGCGCACGCGAGCGACCTCGAAGAGCGCATGCAGCGAGGCGGCCTCCGATTCGGCCGCCATTCGCCGGTTCGGGTCGCCGGGCGACGCAGCGCCGATCGCGGGATCGATCAGATCTCCCCAGTGCGCTCCGGACCGCCACGACAGCCAGCCCCACGCGTGCCCCACGGCTCCCTGGGCTGCGATCCAGCTCGCCGCCGGCACGTAGGAGGGGAACGGCATCCCGGCGCCGATCCGGAGCGTGCCGTCCTCGCCCGGCAGCGAGCGGACCAGCTCGCTCGCGCGGCGCAGTGACTCCATCGGCGCACCGGCTGCGAACGCGCTTCGGCTGGGCCAGTAGTCCGCGACCACGGCTGCGGTTGCGGCCGCGGCGATCCACGGGGCGAGCGCCGGCCGGGCGATCCGGCGCTGGAGCGCGAGCAGCGCGAGCGCAAACAGCAGCGCGAGCCAGAAGTGGGCGACGTCGAAGAAGTGCCCCGGCGATCGCTGGAGCTCGAGCCACGGCAACACGGCCGCGCAGGCGCTCCACAGCGAAGCGGTCGGAAAGAATGCGAGCAGCGCCGCCTAGCAGGAGCCCGGAGCCGGTCCGCGCGGCGCGCGTGTCGCGCCGCAGGGCGCGCGCGGCGATCGCGATGGCCGCCGCCGCGAGTGCGCCCGCGGCGGCCACTGCCCGCAACGCGGTGCTCGCGGCGGCCTGGCGTTCCGCGGAACCGCCGAGCGACTCGGCCACCTCCCAGAGCAGCGTGCGCGGCCCGAGCGAGAGCCAGTAGATGCCGAACAGCGCCGGGCCCGCGACGCCGAACCAGCGCAGGAGCTGCGCGTCGCGCCGGGCCGCGACGGCGCCCGCGGCGGTCAGCGCGAGCACCACCACGCCGAGATAGCGGCGGTCGCCGTCCAGCGCGGCGAGGTCGAGGCCGGGAGGGTGGTGCTCGGCGAGCCACGGGCCGAGGACGTTCGCGCGATTGACGAACAGGAACGGAGAGCGCGAGATCCATTGCTCCCGCTCTCCGGCGGCCCGCTCGGGCGGGATCAGCTGATGGTTGTGGACATCGCTCGCCATCCACGCGAGCTGCGAGGCGGCAAATGCGACGAACACCCCCGTCGCGGCGCCGATCGCCCGCAGCGCTGGCGCGCCCGGTGAGCTGCCCGTGCGCCAGGGGAAGCGCCCCGGACCGCGCCGGTCGGGCATACTCCCCGGCTTCCCAGCCGCGGGCAAACGATTGGAAGATCGAAGTAATTCGCGGGCGCCGGCTCTCTTTGGAGCGCGGCGAGAGCTGTTCGCGGTCGGCGCGCTGATGCTCATTGGCTTCGCGCTGCGCTTGATCTTCGTGCTCGCGATGGAGGCGCACCCTCCGCACCAGGTCCCGATCCTCGACTCCGCGTTCCACGTCGATTGGGCGCGCGCGGCCGCGGCCGGCCGGGAATACGCGCCGCTCGCGGGCCGCCCGTTCTTCCGCGCTCCGCTCTATCCGTGGTTCCTCGCCGCGATCTTCTTTGTGTTCGGCGACGGACTGCTGCTGCCGCGCCTGATCCAGTGCGCGCTCGGCGCGGCCAGCGTGGGTCTCGTCTACGCGGTGGGCAGGCGCGCATTCGAGGCGCGCGCGGCGCTGCTCGCCGCGGCGATCGCAGCCACGTATTGGCTGCTGATCTACTTCGACGGCGAGCTGATGAGCGAGGCGCTCGTCGTGCCGCTGGTGCTCGCGGCGCTCTGGCTCACGCTCGGTCTCGATGGCGCCGCGCGGCGGGCGCGCGCCGCGGGCGCGGGATTCGCCTGGGGCCTCGCCGCGCTCGCGCGGCCGAACGTGCTGCTGTTCGTTCCGCTCGTTCCGCTCTGGATGCTGTGGACGCGCAGGCCGCGCCTGATCCGTGAATGGGCGCCTCCGGTGTTGTTCGGGATCGGCGTGCTCACTCCGATCCTGCCCGTCACCGCCTACAACACGTTCGCGAAGGGCGACTTCGCGCTGATCGCTTCGTACGGCGGCGTGAACCTGTGGATCGGGAACAACCCCGAGTCGAACGGGATCGACGCGTGGATGCCGGGCTCGCGCCGCGGCTGGTGGGAGGGCTACTACGACGCGATCGCGCTCGCCGAGAGCGCGCTCGGCCGCCCGCTGCGCGCGTCCGAGGTGTCGCGCTACTACTCCGCGCGCGCGTGGGATTTCCTCTGGAACCACCCCGACCGCTCGCTCCCGCTGCTGGGCCGGAAGTTCGCGCTGTTCTGGGCCGGCGAGTACGGCAACAACGAGCCGGAGGTGTTCGTCGCACATCGCTACAGCTGGGTCCCGGACGTCTCGATCGGCTATGCGGCGCTCGCGCCGCTCGGGGTTCTCGGGATCGGGATTGCAGTCGCGCGCCGCGGCGCGGCGCGGCTGTTTCCGCTCTGGGGCTTCACCGCGGCCTACGTCGCGAGCGTGGTGCTGTTCCTCGTCGCCTCGCGCTATCGCGTTCCCGTGCTGCCCGTGTTGATGATCTTCGCGGGCCACGCGCTGGTGTGGCTCTTCGAGTCCGCGCGCGCGCACGCGTGGGGCCGGCTCGGCGCCGCGCTCGCGTTCCTGTTCGCGTTCGGCGGCTGGGCGCTCACGCAGGGCCCCGACCGGAAAGCGGTCGAGACGAACGGCTACCTGCTGCTCGGCACCGCGGAGCAGGCGCGCGGCAACCATCGCGAGGCGGTCGCGGAGCTGCGGCGGGCGAGCGAGCTCGACCCGAGCCGCGTCGACGTGCTGCAGAAGCTCGCGTGGTCCGAGCGCGCGCTCGGCGACCACGCCGCCGCGCTCGAGCACTACCGCCGCGCGCTGAACATCGCGCCGATGCAGAGCCAGACGCTCGAGGGCCTGCTCGATCTCGCGCTCGCCGACGGCCGCGCAGAGGAGGCGGAGCAGTGGATCGCGAACTACCTCGATGCGATGAAGCGCCGCGGCCTCGGCGAGAACTTCCCCGTCGCCTACTACTACCGCGGCCGGATCCGCGCCGCGCGCGGAGAGCGCGACCTCGCGCGCGGGGACTTCACGCAGGCGCTGCGCGGCGACCCGCGTTCGTTCCGCAGCGCGCTCGAGCTAGGCGACCTCGAGCGCGAGGCGGGTCACTGGGAGGTGGCGGTGAACGCGTACCAGCGCGCGTTGCTGGGGCTCCATCCACTCGTGGCCTCGCGCGACGACGACCGCGCCTACGCGGGTCTGGTGGACGCGCTCGCGCAGCTGGGACGGCGCGCGGAGGCGTGCGAGCAGGCGTCGGCGTGGCGGGCGCGCCGGCCGAAGATCGCCGAGGCATGGGCAGCAGTCGAGAAGTGCTCGTAGGTCAAGGCGTGCAGTTCGCGCACGGCGGTGCGTTCGGGTCCGCATTCTGGCAGTGCTGGCCGAATTTGCGAATATTCGGATAAATATACCAGTAAATCGGAGCTGTACGGATCATGGCGCGAAACGGCCCGTCAATTCCCGAGCGCGATCGGGACGCGCCCGCGCCGCGCCCGGGAGGATCGTCGCCGCCCACCGATCGCGTCGTCGCGGTGCTCGAGTACCTCGCCGCGCGCCCGCGCGAGAGCGCCTCGGCCGTCGCACGGGCGCTCGGGTTGAACGGGTCGACCTGCGCCGTGCTGCTCGCGAGTCTCGAGCGCGCTCATTGGGTCGAGCGCGCACCCGACAAGACCTACCGGCTCGGCGCCGGGCTGCTCTCTCTGTGCGACGCGATGCGCGCGCGATTCCCACTGCTCGGGGCCGGTCACGTGCTGCTGCGGCGCTTGTCCGAGGAGCTCGGCTGTCCGTGCGTGCTCACGCGCATTCACGACGACCACATTCTGGTCGTGGCGGCGGCGGGCGGCAGCGAGCTCGCGGGCTTGCGCGCCGACCGGCGCTTCCCGATCGACCCGCCCTACGGGGCGGTCGCGGTGGCGTGGCGGTCCGAAAGCGAGCTCGAGCGCTGGCTCGACCTGGCCGGGCCGCCGCTCTCGCGCGGCGATCGCGCGCGCTACCGCCGCTTCCTCGCCGGCATCCGCGAGCGCGGCTACGCGGTCTGGCGACTCGACGAGGGCGACGTCCCGCTCGTGGGGCGGCTGCGCGAGATGCTCGACGCGCTGCGCGGCGATTCGCGCTCCGAGGCGCTGCGCGAGCGCCTCGCGCGCCTGTTCGCGAGCTACGGCCGTTACGGTTACCTGTCGAGCGAGATCGAGCGGGATCGCAGCGTGCCGGTCAGCTACATGATCGCGCCGGTGTTCGGACCCGACGGCCAGCCGCACTACGAGATCATCGTGCAACTGCTGCGCCCGGCGATGCGCGGCGCCGAGATCGATGAAGTCGGCGAGCGGCTGCTCGCTGCCACCGCGCTGCTCTCCGAGCAGATCGGCGGCGCCCGCGCTGGCCGCGCCACGGCGTTCCGTTAAGGTTGCTCTCGCACCGGAGGGCCCATGCGATTCACGTTCGCCGAGGCGATGTGCGACCCGCACCAGTTGATCCCGCTCGCGCAGGCGGCCGAGGACGCCGGCTACACGTCGTTCACGGTGCCCGACAGCATCTGCTTTCCGAAGTACTCGGACACGCTGTATCCCTACAACCAGGACGGCAACCGCGAGTTCCTCGACGGCAAGCCGTTCATCGATCCGTTCGCGCTGATGGCCGCGCTCGGCGCGTCGACCACGAAGCTGCGCTTCGCGACGTTCGTGATCAAGCTGCCGATCCGTCACCCGGTGCTCGCGGCGAAGCAGGCCACTTCGGTCGCCTATCTCACGCGCAACCGCGTGACGCTGGGCGTGGGGCTCTCGCCGTGGCCCGAGGACTATCTGATCACGGGAACGGAGTGGAAGGAGCGCGGCGCGCGGCTCGACGAGATGATCGAGATCCTGCGCGGGCTCTCCACCGGCGAGTTCTTCGAATATCACGGGCGCTTCTACGACATCCCGGCGCTCAAGCTCTGCCCGGTTCCGGACTCGATGCCGATCCTGGTCGGCGGTCACGCCGACGCCGCGCTGCGGCGCGCTGCGCGCCTGTGCGACGGCTGG
>Ga0066710_100006898_pt1 | contig 10732 bp, 14 predicted proteins | sample GraSoiAngelo_159_FD_79666 | JGI IMG/M metagenome (GOLD analysis project Ga0066710, IMG submission 79666) | Grasslands soil microbial communities from the Angelo Coastal Reserve, California, USA - 14_1009_16_40cm | ecosystem: Environmental > Terrestrial > Soil > Grasslands | place: USA...
CGGTGATGTGGTCGTGCGGCCCGCCCTGCAGCCCCGGGAACACGGCCTTGTCGATCGCCGCCGCGTGCTCCTCGCGGCACATCAGCATCGCTCCGCGCGGGCCGCGCAGCGTCTTGTGTGTGGTCGTGGAGATCACCGGCGCGTGCGGGGTCGGCGAGGGATGGGCGCCGCCCGCCACGAGGCCGGCGATATGCGCAATGTCGGCCACGAGTATCGCCCCGACCTCCTCGGCGATCTCGGCGAACCGATCGAACTCGATGATCCGCGGCACCGCGGTGCCGCCGCAGAAGATGAGCTTGGGCCGCTCCTCCCGCGCCAGCCGGCGAACCTCGTCGAAGTCGACGGTGCCCGTCTCGCGCGAGACGCCGTACTGGACCGCGCGCAGCCACTTCCCGGTGATCGACACCGACCAGCCGTGCGTCAGGTGGCCGCCCATCGGCAACGCCATGCCCATCACCTTGTCGCCCGGCTCGCAGAAGGCCAGGTACACGGCGAGGTTGGCGACGGAGCCGGAGTAGGGCTGGACGTTCGCGTGGTCGACGCCGAAGAGCCGCTCCGCCCGGTCGATCGCGAGCGTCTCGATCGGGTCGATCACCTGCTGCCCCTCGTAGTAGCGACGGCCCGGGTAGCCCTCGGAGTACTTGTTCGTTAGAACCGTTCCGGTCGCCTCGATCACGGCCTTCGAGGCGTAGTTCTCCGACGGGATAAGGCGGATCGTCTCGCGCTGGCGGCGCTCCTCCTCCTCCACGAGGCGGGCGATCTCGGGATCGGTCGCCTGCAGGGAGGTGCCGGTTGAAAGCTCGGTGGCCACGAACGACGATCGTACTCCAGGGTGCGGCGAGGTTTGCCGTGTCATAGGCCGCTGCTCCGGGCAATGTGAATCACGGAAAGCGACACGCGGAGGTGAGCCGATGCCACCGAGAGGCGTCAAGAAAGGCACCAAGCGCGCACGCCAGTACGAGCACGTCAAGCGAAGCGAGCGGCAGCAGGGGCGGTCGACCAGGCGTGCAAAGGAGATTGCGGCACGCACGGTCCAGAAGGAGCGCGCACGTTCGGGCGAGTCCCGCACCCGCTCCAGGACGTCGACACACGACATCTCGTCGGGCCGTCGCGGCGGCAGGCGCTCCGGCACGAGCGGCCCGAGGGGGCGCACGCGCGATCAGCTCTACAACGAGGCGAAGAAGCTCAACGTCTCCGGCCGGTCGCGGATGAACAAGTCGCAGCTCCAGCGCGCCGTCAACCGCAAGAAGGGGTAAACCGGCGGCCCCGTCGGGGGTAGGCGAGATCCGCACGACGTTGCGCTAACCTCGGGCGTGGCGGTCCGTCCAGTCCTCTGGGCGGGCCCGCTGCGCAGGGGTGCGAGACACGCGCGAGTGATCGAAGCCCGCCGTGTGTGGATCGGTCCGGATGAGAGCGACCCACGCGAGGGCTGGTCGTGTTCGAGACGCGTCGTCCGGCCGCTCAGGCCGAGGAACTGGTAGAGGAGTACCTCCCACTCGCACGGCGCCTCGCCATGCGCTACCGCTACACGAGCGAGCCGATCGAAGACCTGGTGCAGGTCGCGTCAATGGGACTCGTGCTCGCGGCGCAGCGGTACGACGCCGAGCGCGGTACATCGTTTGCGAGCTTCGCGGTCCCCACGATCATCGGGGAGCTGCGGCGCCACATTCGCGACCACGGCTGGTCGGCGCGCGTGCCGCGGAGCGTGCAGGAGAACGTGATGAAGGTGCACGCCGCCACCGACGAGCTGGGTGCCCGTATCGGCCGCTCCCCGTCACCCAGGGAGCTCGCCGCCGAGACCGATCTCGGCGTGGAGGATGTCCTCGAGGCGACGCTGGCCACAACGGCCTACGAGGCGGCGTCGCTCGACCATCGGATTGACGGCGACGACGACTCCCCCGAGCCTCCGATCACGATCGGCGTTGACGACCCGGGCTACGAGCACGTCGAGCGCGCTGTCGTGATCTGGCCGGCCGTCAGTGAGCTCCCACCAGACGAGCGCGCGGTGGTGGCGCTCCGCTTCCTGGGCGACCTCACCCAGTCGGAGATCGCCGCGATGATCGGCGTCTCCCAGATGCAGGTATCGCGCCTCCTGCGCCGCGCCCTCGACCGCATCCACACGGCGACTGCCGCGGCGGTCTGACGCCGAGAGGCGGCCGGGCCCAGGTCGCCTTGGCCCGGCCGGCGCCGGCTAACGCGTACCGCGGCTCCAGTCGACTCGCTCACGATCGTCCTTGCCCGAGACCGAGCCCGGTCCGAACGCGCCAGGCGCGCCGCCGTAGATCTTCCCGTAGGGGCGCGGCTCGATCCCGCTTCCCTTGCGCGTGTAGTAGCCCACCACGATCCCGATGAACATGAACACGCAGAAGCCGACCATGATCCAGCTCCCGCGCGCGAAGGCGAGCGGCGCAAGGGCCACACCGAGGTAGTCGGGAGTGAGTGCTCTGGTTCTCATGAGTCTCTCCTTTGCGTGTGCGCACGCGTAGGCGCGTGCGTAATCGACGCTACGCCGCGATGTCCGATTCGGGGTGACGTTCGGCACAGACCGCGCGCCGTGCACGGTGACGTTGGGCACACACCGGGCGCAGCCTCTCCTGCCGTCCGCCCGTCCGCGTAGCACTCATCGCGTGGATCTGCGCAAGAGCGATCTCCGCATAGCCGAGTTCGTGGCGGTCGACGTGGAGACGAACGGCCTGCCCGGCGAGGACTGCGAGATCACGGAGATCGGGGCCGTCCTGGTGGGCGGCGGTGAGCTGCACGACGAGCTGGAGTCCTTGGTGCGGGTGGAGCGTCCGCTGTCGCGCGGCATCGAGCGATTCACGGGGATCACGCAGGCGATGCTCGACTCGGCGCCTTCGCCGGTGCAGGCTCTCGAGCTGCTGCGCGGGATGCTCGCCGGCAGGGTGCTGGTCGCGCACAGCGCTTCATTCGACCGCCGCGTGCTGCGCCACGCCTTCGAGCGGGCAGGGCTCGACTGGCCGCGGCCGCCCGTGCTCTGCACGGTCGCGATGGCGCGCCGCTACGCGCCGCTCGCCGGCGAGCGCAAGCTCGCCGCGCTCGCGGCGGCGCTGGGGATCGAGGTCGACGTCGTGCATCGAGCGCTGCCTGACGCGCGCACGTGCGCGCGGATCTTCTGTGCGCTGCTGCCGCGCCTCTGCGCCAGCGTCCAGACGGTCGGGGAGGCGTGTGAGCTTCTGGGCCCGCGGCGCCGCCGGCACGCGGGCCGGGAGCGCGGACGCCGGGTGCCGCGCGATCGGCGCCCCGACCTGACGGGGCTTCCCGACGACCCAGGCGTCTACATCTTCCGCGATGAGAGCGGCCGGCCGCTGTACGTCGGCAAGTCGGTCTCCGTTCGCAGCCGCGCGCGGTCGCACTTCTGCGCGCCCGCCGGCTGGACCGAGCGCGCAGAGGTCGTCGACTACATGCCGACACGCTCGGAGCTCGGCGCCCTCGTCCTCGAGAACAGGCTGATCAAGCGCTGGCGCCCGCACGGGAACGTAAAGCTCAAACGAAGTGACGGCTTCGTCTACCTGCGCTGCCGGTTCGACATCCCGTTCCCGATCCTCGAGGTGGCGCCGGAGCCGGCGCCCGGGCACGCCGTGAACGTGGGGCCGGTGCGCGGCCGGGAAGCCGCTTTGGAGCTCGTCGAGCAGCTCAACTCGATGTTCGGCCTCAGGCATTGCGGCCGCAGGCTGCCCCGCCGCGACCATCCGTCGGCGTACGGGCAGATGGGCCGCTGCCTATCGCCGTGCCTGCGCGATCTCGACCCGAACCTCTACCGCCGACGGCTTGACGAGGCGCTGCGGCCATTTGTCGAGGGAGGGGGCGGCGACGAGCTCCTCGCGCAGCTGGAGTCGGAGATGCGCGAGGCCTCGAAGGCTCGCCGCTACGAGCGGGCGGACGTCCTGCTGCGCCGGCGCGAGCGGCTCGAGAGCCTGATCGGCCGGCTCAGCGGGCTGCTCGAGGCGACGCACGCGCGCAGCCGGCTCGTGGTCGCCAGACATCCCTCCAAACAACGCTGGGACGCGTTCTGGATCGTGCGCGGGCGCGTGGCCGACTGGGGTGAGGTGCCCGCAGCCGGCCGGGAGCTCGTGGAGCGAACCCGTGCGGCGCTCGAGCGGCGGCCCGCGCACGCCGTACCGCCCGACGAGGTCGACGAGGTGCGGATCGTCCATTCCTGGCTTGCGGCGCATGAATCGCCGCAGCTCGAGTTGGCGGACGCCTCGGAAGCCGAGCAAGCTGCGGCCTGGGTCCGAGAAGTGACCACCGCCGCCGGTGGCTAGCCTGCGCCGTCCTCGTCGGCCCAGTCGGGCTGAGGTGCCGTGTACTCGAGGTGGTGCTCCCCACTCAGCGGCTCACCGGTGGGCTCGAGCAGGAAGATCTCGACTGCCACGTCGGGATCGGTGTGGATCTGGCTCAGGTACGCCGTGACGCTGCGCCCCGTGGCGTTCTCGACCACCGCCGTGAACTGCTCCTTCATCGCGCTCTGGAACGAGCGCCGGATGTCGTGCACGGCGCCCGAATCGCCGCCGTTGATCAGCGTGCGCTCGACCGTGGTGAAGCCCTCGTTGAGGACGCAGAGCACCGTGTCGTCGACCAGGTAGGTCTTCGCCTTGGAGGGACCCTTGCCATAGAACTCGTGATGCAGGCTCACGAGGCCGTTCGAGATCTCCGCCGCCATCGCGCCCCGCGGACTCTGCTGTACGTCGGCCATCGCCGACCTCCTTGGTCCGCCCCTCTTTTGACCGCTTGGACGGACGGGGGCGAGTTGCGGCGAGCCCAGCCCGTATGACCAGCTTAGCTCACGGCCGCGAAATGGCCACTGGCCGCCGGCCTGGGTCCGGCTCGAGGACGAAAATCTCCGCCGCGATGTCCTCGGACACGTCGACGCCGCTGACGAAGCCCACGACCTTCCGGCCGACTATCTCCTCTACCGATTCGCGAAACTGAGTCTCCGCCGCGTGTTGAAAGAAAACCCGCGCATCGCGCAGGCGCTGCTGCTCCCCCATCGCGACGAGGTTGCGCTCCGCGGGCGTGAACGTGTCGCCCAGGATGCAGACGAGCACGTCCGGGCCTGCGAAGTAGGTTCGCGCCTTGGTTGGTCCGCGCCCAAACAAGTCCTTGTACAGCCGCACCATCGCGTTCGAGACCGTGGCGAGGACGGATGCATGCTCCCCAACCTCCGTGTGCTCAGCCGCGCGCGGCTCCAAATCCGCCATTCTGGCTCCTCGGGTCGTGTGGCTTGAGGGCTCTCGGCCCTGATCGAGCCCACGACCCGACCGGTTCCTGAGTCCAGATGGCGGCGACCGCGACGCTTACACGTGCGCAGCGCTTCCTAACTAAGTACCGAGTCTACTCCGAACCGGCCGCTACTCAAAGCTCGGGAGCAAGGCGGAACACCTCGACCGAGTAGGGCGGATCGAGCTTGGTGGCGCTTGCGAACGAGGTCACGCGGCGGCCGGTGGCGCGCTCGACCGCGGCCTGGAAGGTGGCTTGGATGGCGTCCTCGTATGCCGAGCGGGTACGGAGCACCATCTCACCCTCGCCCTTTTCGATGAGGAATCGCTCGCTCGGGTGGAAACTCAGGCCGTCGAGGAACACGACGACCGCGTCATCGACCATGTGGACCGTCGCCTTTTCGGCGGTCCGGCCGTAGGACTCCTCGAGGATCGCGAGGAGCTCCAAGGCCAGAGTCTCGATGGCTTCCGACGGTGTTGGATCCTGCGATGGCGCCATGCCAATCCTTCCGTTTCGAGCTCGAAACGGCACGGCGCCACTCATTACCGAGAAGGCCCGGCGATGGACGTCACCGGCGTACAACGGTCCCCGCCACCCACCGTTCTGCGGCGTAGACGGGTACGTCCGTAAGCGTACACCACTAGCGGTGCGCCAAATCACCATCACTCGTTTGGGTACCGATGGCCCCGGGCAAAGCTTGGGCTGGCGAAGAAGGGGGAGACGATGGGACTTCTCGACAAGATCATGGGCAGGGCCAAGAAAGCGGCAGGCGACGTTGCGGGCGACCCGAGCCTGCGTCGCGAGGGCCGCCAGGAGGAACGAAAGGGCGAGGCCAAGGAGGAGCTCGTCGACACCCAGCAGAAGGCCGAGGAGAAGGCCGAGGAGATCGCGAACCTCGAGCGGAAAACCTCGTAGCCGGGGCCGCGCCTGGCCCGCGGCCACGCCTGGCTAGAGCTTGATCAGGACGATCACCACGGAGATCAGGAAGCAGATCACTATCCCGATCTGCATGTAGATCCAGAAGCGGGGCATTTGCTCCATGCCCCGATTGTGGCGAACCCGTGGCTCGCCGTCCGCTTCAGTCGATCAGTGCGCGCCGTAGGGCGATCGCCACGGCGTGTGTGCGGGTATCCGCTTGGAGCTTGGCGATCACGCGCTTGGTGTCGGACTTCACGGTCTCGACCGACAGCCCGATCCGGCGGCCGACCTCCTCGGTGTGGTAGCCCTCGGCCAGGAGCTGGAGGATCTCGCGCTCGCGCTCGGACAGCGCGCTCTGCGCGTGGCCGGCGTCGCTGATGAGGAGCGCGGGCGAGAGCGACGGGTCGACGAACGCTTTGCCCGTTGCCACGGTGCGGATGGCCCGTACGAGGTCCTCCGGCGGCGACCCCTTCAGCACGTACCCGCGCGCGCCGGCCGCGAGGGCGTCGGACAGCAGGCGCTTGTCGCCGTACGCCGAGAAGATCACGAACTCGACGCTCGGCGCGACCTGCTGGATCTTCTTCACGGCCGAGACGCCGTCGATTCCCGGCAGGCGCACGTCCATGAGGACGATCTGGGGCTTCAGCCGCGCGACGGCGTCGAGCGCGTCCTCCCCGGACTCGACGACGCCCACGAGCTCCAGGTCCTCGATGTCACCGATCAGCAGCTCAAGGCCCTGCTGCACTACGGAGTGGTCGTCCACGACCAGGCACTTGGTCGCCGCCATGGTGCCCAGACTCTTAGGTTTCGACGCTGACGTCAAGTCGAAGCGCCGGTTCGGCATATGATCCCGCGGTCCGAGGGGATGCGGGAAGGAGATTGATGTTCGGCTCGATCGTTGTCGGCACAGACGGATCCGAGACCGCCGGCGAGGCGGTCCGCCAAGCCACCGAGCTCGCCAACGCCATCGGGGCGCAGATCCACCTGGTGAGTGCGTTCGAGCCGGTTGGAGGCCAGCGCCTCCGCGAGGAGCGCGTGCAGGCGCCCGACGACCTGCAGTGGATGGTCAACGAGCGCGAGGACGTGGACGCCACGCTGCGGGACGCGAGCGAGAAGATCAAGGAGGCTGGCGTGAAGGTCGAGACCTACGCCCGGCAGGGCGATCCCGCCGACGCGATCCTCGACGTCGCCGAGGAGCAGGGATCGGACCTGATCATCGTCGGCAACAAGGGCATGACCGGCGCGAAGCGCTTCCTGCTCGGGAGCGTGCCGAACAAGGTGTCGCATCACGCTCCCTGCAGCGTGATGATCATCAGGACGACCTGAGGTCTAGGGCGTGATCGCCGCGGCGGCGTTCGCGAGGCCCGCCCCGTAGCGGCTGTCCGGTCCGGGCGCCCCCATGTCGGTGGCGGTCGCCTCGATGCGGCTCTGGACGGCGTCCGGCGCTGGGTGCTTGCCGATCACGCCCGTGGCGAGGATCAGCGCGGCGATCGCGGTGACGTGCGGGGTCGACTCCGAGGTGCCCTCGAACCCCTCGAGCCCGAAGTGCGTGACACCGTGCGTGAAGGTCTGCTGGTAGATGTCGCGGGTGGGCTTGTTCGGGTTGCAGTGCGCGATGTCCCACGCGTTGTCGGTCAGCTCCGAGTCGTCCCCGCCGCCGGGCGCCACGACGTCGAGGCCGCTCCCGTCGTTCGAGTACTCGGCGAGGCAGCCGTTCGCGGTGCTGGCGCCAACTGCGATCACGTAGCGGTCGCGCGCCGGATACGCGATGTGGTCCTCGCTGTCGTTGCCCGCGGCGCCGACCATGATCACGCCGTGCTTGTGCGCGTAGTTGATCGCCGAGATGACCTCGGGGATGTCGGCGGCGTGGAGCGTGGTGTCGAACTCCACGCTCATGTTGATTACCTGCGCGTGGTGGTTGACGGCGAAGCGGATCGCCTTGGCGAAGGTGGCGCCGTCGCCGTTGCCGTTGGCGTCGAGCACGCGCAGCGGCATCATCCGTGCCTTGTACGCGAGCCCGGTGAGGCCGTGGCCGTTGTTCGTCCGCTGCACGATCGTGCCGGTGACGTGCGTGCCGTGGCCGTCCTCGTCGAGCGGGTACTTGTTGTGCCTAATGAAGTCGTAGGGGTCCACCCAGCCGTGCCTAGGCAGGTCGGGCGCCCGGCGGAAGCGGCCCCACCTCCTGTACGCGATCCCCGAGTCGATCACGGCGATCGTCACGCCCCTGCCGCCGGCCACGCCGTCGCGACGTGCGATGCTCCAGGCCTCGGGCGCGTTGATCCCGAACGGCCCGGCGAAGTTCCACTGCAGCTTGCGCCAGTCTCCCGGCCCGCCGTGTCCGGGATCGTCGGGGAACCAGGGAGCCGGGAGGGCGGCGGCGTGCATGCGGAAGTTGGGCACGGCGTAGCGCACGCCGGGCTTCTTGCGCAGTTCCCCGATCGTGCTCGAGACCGAGCGCCCGCCCTTGATCTTCAGGACCTGTGCTCCGTCGGCCAGCGTCCCGACCGGCGTGGTGTCCGTGGACTCTTGGGCGCTCGCCTTCTGGGCCTCATCGGCCGCGGCGTCGTAGCTCACGACCACCTGGTCCGCGATCGCTGCCTGCCCTGCTGCGCTGTCGGATGCGCGGGCCGCTGTGGGAGCGGCCAGGGCGCCCGAGAGCGCTGCCGCCAGGATGAGGGGGCGGATTCGCATTTGGTTACGGTGCGTTGAGTGTACGTTCGCTCACAGCAAGCGGGTGACAGATTGAGTTCACCTGGAAACACCCCAGATTGCCGCTTAGTTCGGCAAACGTACGAGCAAGTAGCCCATGACGGCTAGCTGCGTTACAGGTGCGACGGGATTCGTCGGCGGGCACGTGGCCCAGGCCCTGGTCAAGCGCGGGGACTCCGTTCGCGTGACCTACCGGGACCGCGAGCGGCTCGGGCGGCTCGGGGCGCTGGAGGCCGAGGAGGTTCGCGCCGACGTGCTAGATCGCGGCTCGATGCGGCGGGCGCTGCGCGGGTCCGACGTCGTCTTCCACACCGCGGGCTACGTCGGCTCGCGGCCGCGCGAGCTCGTCTGGGACATGAACGCCCTCTCGCCGCGGGTGGTCGTCGAGGCCGCCGCCGCGGAGGACGTAGGCCGCGTGGTGCTGACCTCGAGCGTGGCGGCGATCGGACGGGCGCCCCACGGCGAGGCGGCCACCGAGGAGACGGTGTTCCGCGGCGGCGAGTTCGGACTCGCCTACGCGGAGGCGAAGCACGAGGGCGAGGCGGAGGCGCTGGCCGCGGGCGCGCGCTTGGGCGTGGAGGTCGTGGTCGTGAATCCCTCGTACGTCCTGGGTGTGCCGGTCGATCGGACCCAGCCGGGCGAGACCTCGACGCGCGTGGTCGGCAACTTCCTGCTCGGACGGCTCCCGGCGGTCGTGGACGGCGCGACGAACGTCGTCGACGTGGAGGACGTCGCCGTCGGGCACCTGCTCGCCGAGCAGCGCGGAAAGCCCGGGCAGCGATACATCCTCGGCGCGTACAACCTCACCTGGGTGGAGCTCATCGATCGCCTGGCGGTGGAGTCGGGCATCCATCGGCCGCTCGCGGTGTTGCCGCGCGAGGTCGGGGTGCTCGCTGCGTGGCAGAACAGCCTGCGCCTGCCCGCGCCGATCGCTCCCGAGGCTTTCGCGCTGATGGCTCAGAACTGGCGCGTGTCCTCGCAGAAGGCCAAGCGCGAGCTGCGCTACAAGACCCGTCCGCTCGACCGGACGATCCGCGCCACCGTCGAGTGGTACCGCGAGCTGATGGAGGCCGGCGCCTTCGGCCGGCGCATCTCCACGTTGACGGTCGCCTCCGCCGGCATGCGCGTTGCGGACCGCCTCGGCGTGATGGGCGGGCTGCGCGCCGCCGAGGGCTGGGTCGGCCGCCGGCTCGTGACCGGAACGTGAGCGACGTCTTCTTCCCGCGCGACGAGTACTTCATGCGCCTGGCCCTGCGCGAGGCCGAGCGCGCACTGGAGCACCACGACGTGCCGATCGGGTGCGTGATCGCACACGACGGCGAGGTGGCGGCGGCCGCGGGAAACGAGCGGGAGGTGCGCGGGGATCCGACCGCGCACGCCGAGTTGCTGGCGTTGCGGGAGGCCTCGCGCGTGCTTGGCGGCTGGCGGCTATCGGGGACCGTGATGTACGTGACGCTCGAGCCGTGCGCGATGTGCGCCGGCGCGATCGTGCTGGCGCGGGTGCCGCGTGTCGTCTACGGCGCGCGCGATCCGAAGGCCGGCGCGGCGGGGAGCGTGTTGGACGTCCTGGGCGAGCCGCAGCTCAACCACCGGCCGGAGGTGGGGGAGGGGCTGCTCGCCGGGGAGTCGGCCGAGCTCCTGCGGCAGTTCTTCGCGCTCCGGCGCTGAGGCGCTCCGGCGCTGTGCACCGGGCTTGGCCCGTCCGATGCGCACCGGACGCCGACCCGCCGCATGGCTACGCTTGACCGCGCTTCGGAGGGGTGCCGGAGTGGTTGAACGGGGCGGTCTCGAAAACCGTTAGGGGCCGTTAGGTCCCTCGAGGGTTCGAATCCCTCCCCCTCCGCTCGAGCAAGCGAGCATTAGGTAC
>Ga0066710_100006900_pt1 | contig 10732 bp, 7 predicted proteins | sample GraSoiAngelo_159_FD_79666 | JGI IMG/M metagenome (GOLD analysis project Ga0066710, IMG submission 79666) | Grasslands soil microbial communities from the Angelo Coastal Reserve, California, USA - 14_1009_16_40cm | ecosystem: Environmental > Terrestrial > Soil > Grasslands | place: USA...
CTCGCCGATGGACTGCGCGGCGATGACTCCCACGGCCTCGCCAAGCTCCACCATCCGGCCCGTGGCCAGGTTGCGCCCGTAGCAGCGCTCGCAGACGCCGCGCTTGCTCTCGCAGGTCAGCACCGAACGGATCTTTACCCTCTCGATCCCCGACGCCTGGATCAGGTTGGCGTATTCCTCGTTGATTTCCTGGTTCGTCTTGATGATGAGATCGCCGGTGAAGGGATCCACGATGTCTTCCATGGCCACCCGACCCACGATGCGATCCCGCAGGGGCTCGATGACTTCGCCTCCTTCGATGATGGCGGAGACGTAGATCCCGTCGAGCGTCTGGCAGTCCTCCTCGTAGATGATCACGTCCTGGCAGACGTCCACGAGCCGCCGCGTCAGGTATCCCGAGTCGGCGGTCTTCAGTGCCGTGTCCGCCAGGCCCTTCCGGGCTCCGTGGGTGGAGATGAAGTACTGGAGGACGTTGAGCCCCTCCCGGAAGTTGGCCGTGATGGGTGTCTCGATGATCTCCCCGGAGGGCTTGGCCATCAATCCGCGCATCCCCGCCAGCTGTCGCATCTGCTGCTTCGATCCCCGCGCGCCGGAGTCGGCCATCATGTAGATGGGGTTGAACTCACCGCCGCTGCGATCGATCTTTTCCATCTCCTTGAACATCTCGTCGGACACCCTCTCGGTGACGTCCGACCAGATCCCGATGACCTTGTTGTACCGCTCCCCGTTCGTGATGGCGCCATCCAGGTACTGCTGCTCGACGGCGATCTGCTCCCGCCGAGCCTCCTCCACGAGCCTCGCCTTGTTCATCGGAATCACCATGTCGTCGATCCCGATGGAGACCCCTGCCCGAGTGGCGTAGTAGAAGCCCAGAGATTTGACCTCGTCCACCATCTCGACAGTCTTTTCGCTGCCCAGGCGGAGATAGCAGAAGGAGACGAGCTGTCCCAGCCCCTTCTTCTTGAGGATTCCGTTGATGAACGGCACCCCCTCGGGAAGGTGGTCGTTGAACAGGACCCGGCCCACCGTGGTGTCGATGGCCTGCTTCTCCACCTCCTGAATGTCGGTGTGCAGGATGTGCTGATCGTCGTAGACCGTGGTCAAATCGATGAGCTGTCCTGTGTACCGCAGGCGTATGGAAGCCAGGAGATCCACCTCCTTCGACTCCAGCGCGAGCAGAGCCTCTTCGATGGAATCGAAAATCCGCCCCTCGCCCCGGGCGGCAGGCCTGGCCTTGGTTAGGTAGTAGATCCCCAGAACGATGTCCTGCGTGGGAACCACCACCGGCTGGCCGTTGGCGGGCGAGAGGAGGTTCTGGGTGGAGAGCATCAGGACCTGGGCTTCGATCTGGGCCTTGGGAGAAAGCGGTATGTGGACGGCCATCTGGTCGCCGTCGAAATCGGCGTTGAAGGCGGTGCAGACCAGGGGGTGGATCTTGATCGCCTTCCCTTCCACCAGCACCGGCTCGAACGCCTGGATCCCGAGACGGTGGAGCGTCGGGGCCCTGTTCAGGAGCACCGGATGCTCCTTGATGACCTCCTCCAGGAAGTCCCAGACTCTGGGTTTTTGAAGTTCCACCATTTCCTTGGCTGCCTTGATGGTTGAAACGAGGCCCTCCTGCTCCAGCTTGTTGTAGATGAACGGCTTGAAGAGCTCCAGGGCCATTTTCTTCGGGAGGCCGCACTGGTGCAGCTTCAGCTCGGGTCCCACCACGATCACCGACCGGCCCGAGTAGTCCACGCGCTTGCCCAGGAGATTTTGGCGGAATCGGCCCTGCTTCCCCTTGAGGGTATCGGAGAGCGATTTCAGCGGACGGTTATTGGTGCCCCTCAGGATCCGGCCCCGCCTCCCGTTGTCGAAGAGCGCGTCCACCGCCTCCTGGAGCATCCGCTTCTCGTTGCGGATGATGACCTCCGGCGCCTTGAGTTCCAGGAGCTTCTTCAGCCGGTTGTTTCGATTGATGACTCTCCGGTAGAGGTCGTTCAGGTCCGAAGTGGCGAAACGCCCGCCATCCAGCGGGACCAGCGGCCTGAGCTCCGGTGGAATCACCGGAATCACGTCCAGGATCATCCACTCCGGTTTGTTGCCTGACCTTCGGAAGGCTTCGATCACCTTCAGTCGCTTGGCCCACTTGAGACGCTTCTGTGCCGACGTTTCGGACTTCATCTTGGCGCGCAGCTCCACCGCGAGCTCCTCGATTCGGACCCTCTGGAGGAGCTTCTTGATGGCCTCGGCACCCATCATGGCGGTGAAGGAGTGACCGTGCTCCTCGCGCAACTGGCGATACTGCTCCTCCGTGAGAAGATCTTTCTCCTTCAGCGGCGTGCCGGCCGGATCGATGACGACGTAGGCCTCGAAGTAGAGGATCCGCTCCAGGTCCCGCAGCGTGATGTCCAGAAGATGGCCGATGCGGCTGGGAAGGCCCTTGAAGAACCAGACGTGGGAGACGGGAGAGGCCAGCTCGATGCTTCCCATTCGCTCGCGGCGCACCTTGCTCTGGGTCACCTCGACGCCGCATTTGTCACAGACCACACCGCGGTGCTTCATCCGCTTGAACTTCCCACAGAGACACTCCCAGTCCACCGTGGGGCCAAAGATCCGGGCGCAGAAAAGGCCATCTCGTTCGGGCTTGAAGGTGCGATAGTTGATGGTTTCCGGCTTCGTCACCTCCCCGTACGACCAGGATCGGATCTTCTCAGGGCTGGCCAGCGAGATCCGTATGGCTTCGAAGTCGTTGATGGTGCGCGCCCTATCCGAAAAGGGAGAGCTCTTGCTCAGGGGTCGGATTCCCTCGGCTGCCAGGCTCATTTTTCACCCCCGCTGAGGAGTTGCACATCGAGACACAGGCTCTGGAGTTCCCGCACGAGGACGTTGAAAGACTCCGGAAGGCCGGGTTCCACGGTGGTTTCCCCTTTGACCAGGGCTTCGTAGATCTTGGTGCGGCCATAGACATCGTCGGACTTGGCGGTGAGAAGCTCCTGCAGGATGTGTGCCGCTCCGTAGGCTTCCAGCGCCCAGACCTCCATTTCACCGAACCGCTGGCCTCCGAATTGGGCCTTGCCGCCCAGCGGCTGCTGGGTAATCAGGCTGTAAGGGCCGATGGATCGGGCGTGGATCTTGTCGTCCACCAGGTGGGACAGCTTCATCATGTAGATGTAGCCGACGGTCACCTTCTGATCGAACGGGTCTCCCGTCTTCCCGTCGAAGAGCGGGGTTTTGCCTGAAAGGGGGAGTCCCGCTTTCGCGAGCACCTCCTTGATTTCCCCTTCCCGGGCCCCGTCGAAGACCGGAGTGGAGAAGCGAAGTCCGAGCGCTTTGGCGGCCCAACCCAGGTGAGTTTCCAGGATCTGCCCCACGTTCATCCGCGAGGGGACGCCGAGGGGATTCAGTACGATCTCCACCGGAGTGCCGTCGGGAAGGTAGGGCATTTCCTCCACGGGCAGGATCCGGGCGATCACGCCCTTGTTCCCGTGACGACCGGCCATCTTGTCGCCCACGGACAATTTCCGCTTCATGGCGACGTAGGCTTTGACCATCTTGATGACGCCGGGAGACAACTCATCCCCCTTGCGGAACTGGGCGATTTTCTCCTCCGAGAGCTTCCGAAGGATTCCCACCTTCCGCTCCGTGCGCTCGCCGATCTCCGCGATTTCCGTCTCGTCGGCCTTCTTGTGGTCGACGTCGAGACGCAGAAGGTCGTCGACCGCGAGGCCCGCCAGAATCTCCTGCGTGAGAATCGCGTCCTTGGGTAGGAGCTCCTTCTTCCCGCGCCGCTCCCTCAGCGGCGACGCGAGCTTCTTGTCGACGAGCAGCTCGGTGATACGCTTGCGGTTCTCCTCCTTCAGAATGCGGATTTCATCGTTCAGGTTCTTCTCCAGCCGGGTGATCTGATCCTGCTCGATGGCTAGGGCCCGGCCGTCCTTCTCGACTCCCTTCCTGCAGAAAATCTTGACGTCCACCACGGTGCCCTCGATGCCGGGTGGCGTGGTGAGGGAGGCGTCTCGAACATCCCCCGACTTCTCTCCGAAGATGGCTCGGAGCAGCTTTTCCTCGGGGGTGAGTTGGGTTTCCCCCTTGGGAGTGATTTTCCCCACCAGGATGTCGCCGGGCTTCACGTTGGCGCCGACGCGAATGATGCCGCTCTCGTCCAGATCTCGCAGGAAGTCCTCGCTCACGTTGGGAATGTCCCGCGTGATCTCTTCGGGCCCCAGCTTCGTGTCCCGGGCCTCGATCTCGAACTCCTCGATGTGGATGGAGGTGAAGTAGTCGTCGGTGATCAGCTTCTCGGAAACAAGGATGGCGTCCTCGAAGTTGTAGCCCCGCCAGGGCATGAAGGCGACCAGAACGTTCCGCCCGAGTGCCAGCTCGCCCTGGTTCGTGCATGGCCCGTCCGCCAGGACGTGCCCCCGCCTCACCGTCTGTCCAACCTTCACCACCGGCGTCTGGTTGATGCAGGTGTTCTGGTTCGATCGCTTGAACTTAGTGAGGTTGTAGATGTCCGCGCCGAAGTCCTCGCCTTCCCGCGGGCTTGCGGATCCGTCCGACGTGACCCGGATGATGACCCGTTGGGAGTCCACGTAGTCCACGACGCCGTCCCGCTGGGCCACGACCACCGCCCCCGAGTCCTTGGCGGTAATCTCCTCCATCCCCGTTCCCACGAAGGGCGCCTCGGCGCGGAGCAGCGGCACGGCCTGACGCTGCATGTTGGAGCCCATGAGGGCTCGGTTCGCGTCGTCGTTCTCCAAGAACGGGATGAGCGAGGCGGCCACGGAGACGAGCTGCTTGGGCGAGACGTCGATGAACTGGACCTCGTCCCGGTGCACTAGCTTGAACTCTCCCGCCACGCGTGCCGAGACCCGTTCCTGATCGAAAACGCCCTTCTCGTCCAAACTGGCGTTGGCCTGGGCGATGACGACCTTGTCCTCCTCCCACGCTGCTAGGTAGAAGGGATGGGGCTCCACTTCCGGCATCCGAATCTTCCGCCCTGTGGTTTTCTTGAGCCGCCGGAGCTCCTCCTCCATTTCGGTGTTCTCCGCCACCTGGCCCACCTCGAAATGGGAGCTACCCCGGCTCACCACCCGGAAATAATCAAGGACCTTCCCCTTCTCCACCTTGCGGTACGGCGACTCGATGAACCCGAATTCGTTGATCCGGGCATAGCAGGAGAGGGAAGAGATCAACCCGATGTTCGGGCCCTCGGGGGTCTCGATGGGACAGATCCGACCGTAATGCGTCGGATGGACGTCGCGCACCTCGAACCCGGCTCGTTCCCGTGAGAGGCCGCCCGGCCCCAGAGCCGAGAGCCTCCGCTTGTGCGTGATCTCGGAGAGCGGGTTTGTCTGGTCCATAAACTGGGAGAGCTGGCTGCTGCCGAAGAACTCCTGGATGGCCGCCATGACCGGCTTGGCGTTGATCAGGTCGTGGGGCATGGCGGTGGTCATCTCCTGATACACCGACATCTTTTCCTTGATGGCCCGCTCCATTCTCACGAGGCCGATCCGGAACTGATTCTCCAAAAGCTCGCCAACGGCGCGGACCCGGCGGTTGCCGAGATGATCGATGTCGTCCAGGCTGCCGATTCCCTTCCGGAGCTTGAACAGGTACTCAAGGACGCCCCTGAAGTCGGCTGCGGAGAGCGTGCGAGTCTCGAGGGGTACGTCGGTGATGTCCAGCTTGGTGTTGAATTTCAGCCGACCGACCCTTGAGAGATCGTACCGGTTTGAATCGAAGAACATCCCTTCGAAGAGGTTCCGGGATCCCTCCACGGTGGGAGGATCGCCGGGTCGCAGGCGGCGGTAGATTTCCACCAGCGCCTCGTCCTGGGTCTTGATGGTGTCTTTCCGGAGCGTCTCCGAGAGAACGTTTCCCAGATCGTCCTCGGAAGGGAAAAAGAGAGCGATGCCGGAGATCCCGCGGGCCATGACGTCGGCCAGGACCTTGTCGGTGAGCAGCTGATTGGCCTCCAGGATCACTTCGCCCGTCTTCATGTCCACGATGTCGGCCGCTGCATGGGCCCCTTCCAGCACCTCCATGTCCACAGAGATCGAGCCGATCCGGGCCTTCTCCATCTGCGCGACCATCGCCCGCCGGATCTTCTTTCCCTTCCCCACGATGAGCTCGTCGGTCTTGGGATCCACCACGTCGGCTTTCGCCTTCCGGCCAGCGAGGCCTGGGGACACTTTCCAGAGAATCTTCTTCCCCTCGAAGGTCAGCGCCTCCACCCGGTAGAAGGACCGGAGGATTTGCTCGTCCGTCTTGAGGCCGAGGGCCCGCAGGAAGATCGAACCCAGGAATTTCCGCTTGCGGTCGATGCGCACATACAGCAGATCCTTGGCGTCGTACTCGAATTCCACCCAGCTGCCCCGGTAAGGGATGATCTTGGCCATGAACAGGGTCCGGTTGTGGTTCGCCTGGAAGAAGACTCCCGGCGAGCGGTGGAGCTGGCTTACGATGACTCGTTCCGTGCCGTTGATGATGAAGGTGCCATTCTCGGTCAACAGCGGGATTTCCCCGAAGTAGACCTCCTGCTCCTTGATGTCCCGGATTTCCCGGGTCCCGGTCGCGGTGTCCTTCTCGAACACCTTGAGGCGGATTTTAACTTTGAGGGGCACCGTGTAGTTCATGCCGCGCTCCTGGCACTCCTGGACGTCGTACTTGAACTTCAGGGAGACCGGGTCCCCGCAAATGTCGCAGATGCTGATCCGGCTCTCGTTGAGGTGGCCGCAATCCGGGCAGACGACGTTGAAGATCTTGGTGTTTTGCACCGCGATCTTCTTCCCGCACTTGGTGCAGGCCATCCTCAGGTGCTGGAGGCCCTCCAGCTTGCCGCACTTGCACTCCCAATTCCCGATGGAGTACTCCTCGAATTCGAGCGAGGAGGTCCCTCGAAAATCGGAGATGGGAAAGATCGACTGGAACACCGCCTGCAGTCCGTTCTCCTCGCGATCGGCCGGTGCAGTGTACATCTGCAGGAAGCGCTCGTAGGACCGCTTTTGCACCTCGATGAGGTTCGGGATCGGGATGGAAGTCCGGATCTTCGAGAAATTGACCCGTTCGGGCTGGGAGTTCTCTATGGGGTTCTGGTTCACTTCATTCGCTCCAGAATCAGGGTGGCGAGGACGCGTTGCGCTCCGAATCCTCATCCTCCGGGCGCCCCGCCGGCGGCGGATCCGGGAATTGGACCTGCTACTTCAGCTCCACCTTGGCGCCCGCCTCGACAAATTTCTTCTTGATCTCTTCGGCCTCGGCCTTCGTGACCCCCTCCTTGACCGTCTTGGGCGCCCCGTCCACCAGGTCCTTCGCCTCTTTCAGGCCGAGGCTGGTGACTTCGCGGACCGCCTTGATCACGTTGATTTTCTTGTCACCCACCTCCGTGAGGACCACGGTGAATGCATCCTTCTCCTCGGCGGGAGCCGCGGCTGCCGCGCCCGGAGCGGCCATCATCGGCATGGCTGCGGCGGCGCTGACCCCGAACTCGCTCTCGATCTCCTTCACCAGTTCGGAGATCTCGAGCATGGGGGCTTCCTTGAGATACTTCTTCACGTCCTCCTTGGTGATCGCGGGCATCGGATCCTCCTCCTCAAGTCCGTTCGGTGTTCAGTCGTCGTCATGCATCCCCGGATTCCCACCGCGGGGCTCCGGTTCCGGCTCCGGCCGGATGGTCGAGCCGATCTCAACCCGCCTGCTTTTTCTTGGCTACCTGGTCCAGCGCGATCGCCAGGTCCCGGATCGGGGCGAGGAGCACCCGCTGGAAGGCGACCAGCGGCGAGGTCAGCGCTCCTAGGAACCGAGCCACAAGCACCTCCCGGCTGGGGAGGCTGGCCAGGCTCTGGAAATCGGCGGAGCCCACCGGGCGCCCCTCCAGGAGACCCGCACGGAACTCCAGACCGGGATTCTCCTTGGCGAAGTCGGTCAGGGCTTTGGCGAGAGCCACCGGCTCTCCCGGATTGAAGGCGATGGCGGTGGGGCCGACCAAATGATCCTTCAAGGCTTCGAGCTGGGTCGACTGAATCGCGCGCACCGCCACCCGGTTCTTCAGCACTTTGTAGGTGGAAGCGGATCGGCGCATCCTCGCGCGGAGATCCGACACCTGGTTCACGGTCAGGCCCCGGTATCCGAAGAGGAAGGCGCTGTTGATCCCCTTCAGGGACTGCCTCAGACTCTCCACTTCCTGCTCTTTCTCGCGGCGGTTCACGTTCTCTCTCCTCGCGCTCGCTCCCGGCGCCCCGTTTTTCCTAGGCCAGGGCGTCCAGGCTGCCGGTGTCCAGCGGGACGCTGGGGCCCATGGTGCTGCAAACATGGACCGAGCGCAGGTATTTCCCCTTGGCGGTGGGCGGCTTGGCGCGGACCACCGCGGCGATGAGGGTCCGGGCGTTGTCGAGGAGCTTCTTCTCCTCGAAGGAAGTTTTGCCGAAAATCACATGGACGATCGACGTCTTGTCCACCCGGAACTCCACTTTTCCGGCTTTGATCTCCTGAATCGCTTTTGCCACGTCGAAGGTGACCGTGCCGACCTTCGGATTCGGCATCAGGCCCTTGGGGCCCAGGATCTTCCCCAGCTTCCCAACCTCCTTCATCATGTCGGGCGTCGCGACAACGGCATCGAAGTCGGTCCACCCCTCCTGGATCTTCTGCACCATGTCCGAGCCGCCCGCGAAGTCGGCTCCTGCCGCTTCCGCCTCCGCGATCTTTTCGCCGGAAGCGATGGCGAGCACCCGCTTCGATTTTCCCGTGCCGTGGGGAAGCACCACCGTCCCCCGGACCATTTGATCCGCGTGCTTGGGGTCGACTCCCAAGAGGAACGCCAGCTCCATGGTCTCGTCAAACTGGGAAGGCTTCACCCGCTTCACCAGCGGGATCGCCTCCTCCAGCGCGTAGGGTTGGGGTTTGATCTCCTTGCGCGCCGCCTGATATTTTTTGCCCCGGGTTCCCATCCTGTTCCATCTCCCGCCCACCGCCCGCGCCCTGGAGGCGCGGCGGTGCGTCCGAGCCCCCTCAGCCTTCGATGACCTCGATCCCCATGCTGCGGGCGGTGCCCATGACCGTTTTGACCGCCGCTTCCACGGTCGTGCAGTTCAGGTCCGGCAGCTTGGTCCGTGCGATCTCCTCGATTTGCGACCGGGTGACGCGCCCTACCTTGTCCTTGTTGGGCGCCCCGGAGCCCTTAGCCAAGCCCGCCACCTTTTTCAGGAGGTTCGAAGCGGGCGGCGTCTTGGTGACGAAAGAGTAGGACCGGTCCACATACACGGTGATCACCACGGGCACGATCAACCCTTCCTGCTTGGCCGTCTTGGCGTTAAAGGCCTTGCAGAAATCCATGATATTCACTCCCTGCTGACCGAGGGCCGGCCCCACCGGGGGCGCCGGAGTCGCCTTTCCGGCGGGGATCTGCAGTTTGATGTAGCCGGAGATTTTCTTCGCCATCGTTGGACCCTTTCAGGATAGGCGGCGGACCGCTCTAAAGCTTCTCCACCTTGAGAAAGTCGAGCTCCACGGGGGTGGCCCGGCCGAAGATCGTCACCATGACCTTCAGCGTGGCCCGGTCGTTGTTGACCTCATCCACGACTCCCTGGAAGTTGCTGAAGGGACCGTCGATAATCCGGACTTGCTCCCCCCGCTGGAACTGGAATTTCGGTTTCGGCTTCTCGGCGGCGACAGACACCTGGTTGATGATCCGGTCCACCTCTTCCTGCGTCAGCGGGGTCGGCTTGCTCCCCATGCCGACGAAGCCGGTCACCTTGGGGGTGTTCTTCACCACGTGCCACGCGTTGTCCGACATCTCCATGTTGATGAGGACATATCCCGGGAAAAACTTCTTCTTGCTGATGATCTTCTCCCCGCTCCGCATCTCCACCACGTCCTCGGTGGGGATCAGAATCTCACCGATGACGTCCGTCATCCCGAGGGCGTCCACCCGCTGCTTCAGGGATTCGCGGACCTTGCCCTCGTAGCCGGAATAGGTGTGCACGATGTACCACTGCTTGGACATGGCCAATCCGCTCGCTCCCCCTTTCCGTTGCTCTTTCCCTACCTCATCAGTCGGAAAATTCTGCTCACCGCCTGGCTCAGCACCTGGTCCACGGCGAAGAGAAAGAGGCTGAAAATGAAAACGGTCACGATGACCACGATGGTGGTCCCGCGGACCTCCACGCCACTCGGCCAGGTCGTGCGCTTCAGCTCGACGCTCACCTCGGCCAGGAACTGCCGGATTTTCCCGATCCATTCCTTCATGGACACCTACACCGTCTTCCGGTCGACCCACCCCTGGGGGAAATGGCAGGCCAGGAGGGATTCGAACCCCCAACATCCGGTTTTGGAGACCGGCGCTCTAGCCATTCGAGCTACTGGCCTGCAGGACCGGCCGCCGAGGCCTCACTTCGTCTCCCGGTGGGCGGTGTGGGCCCGGCAGTGGCTGCAGAATTTCTTGAACTCCAGCTTCCCCGTGGTCTTCTTCTTGTTCTTGGTGGAGGTGTAGTTCCGCCGTTTGCAGCTCGAGCACTCGAATGCGATATTCTCTCTCACCAGCAGGCTCCCTCGTCGCCCGGATCAAGCCAGGATTTCGGTGACGGTGCCGGCTCCGACGGTTCGTCCACCTTCCCGGATGGCGAAGCGCAGTCCCTTGTCCATGGCGATGGGCGTGATGAGCTCGATGCTCAGGCTCACGTTGTCCCCCGGCATCACCATCTCCACCCCCTCCGGCAGCGTCGCCACTCCCGTCACGTCCGTCGTCCGA
>Ga0066710_100006901_pt1 | contig 10731 bp, 10 predicted proteins | sample GraSoiAngelo_159_FD_79666 | JGI IMG/M metagenome (GOLD analysis project Ga0066710, IMG submission 79666) | Grasslands soil microbial communities from the Angelo Coastal Reserve, California, USA - 14_1009_16_40cm | ecosystem: Environmental > Terrestrial > Soil > Grasslands | place: USA...
AGACGGCGAGCGCGAGAAACGCCGCGATCGCGCACACGAGCCGCGACCTTCTGGTCTGATTCATTGCGATCTCCTGCGAGGAATGGTTGTGAGAACCGCTCGATTGTACCCCGCGGTTGTAACCAGCCTGAGACAAAAAAGGCCGTCGGGTTTCGAGCCCGACGGCCTGCGATCCAATCGCTCGTAGGTGAGCGTTGTCAGTCGCCGACGCCTGCCGCTTTCTGCTTGCGAAGTTCCTGAGCCTTGTCGCGGAGACGATCCGCTTCCTTCAACAGCGCCTGCTGCTTGGACACGTCCTTCTCGAGATTGGCCTGCAGGCGCAGCAACAACCCTTTGTAGACGAGCGCCTCCGCGTAGTCCGGTTTGATCTGCAGCGCGTGATCGATCGCCTCGATGCCTTTGTTGACGAAGTCCTTCTTCTCGTTTTCTTTCAGGCGCGTGTCACGGAACGCCTTGTCCCAGTAGAAAGTCGAAATCGTGTAGAAGGCTTCGGGGTTGTTCGGCTCTTTCGCCGCGCGCTCGCGCAATGCGTCGATCGTCTTGTCGAACGCGCCCTGGCGGTTGTAGTAGCCGGCGAGCGTCATGTAGACAGCGGGATCGCCCGGCTTGGCGTCCTTCGCCTTGAGCAGCATCTGCTCGGCAGCATCGTACGCGCCGGCGTCCTCGTACAGCTTCGCGAGCGCGAAGTAGTTCGCGGGATCGCCCGGATCCTGTTGAATCATTTTCTGGAGCACCGGCTCCGCTTTCGCCGGATCGTTCAGCTTGTCGTTGCCGTACGCGGCGACGAGATACTGCAGCGCGAGCGTGCCGAGATGTTTGTAATCCGGCTTGTCGGACGTGCTCAGTTTCTCGGCAGCAAACTGGTAGTTCTCGACCGCCTTCTGCAGCAACGCATCGTTCTCTGCGTCGCCCTTCTTGCTGGGCTTCCACTGGTTGTCGTAGCTGTTCCCGAGGAAGAAGTACGCGGAAACCACGTCGGGATCGTTGGGCGCCTGCGAGATGGCCTCGGAGTACAGCTGCGAGGCTTTTTTGTAGTCCTGGGCCTGGTAGGCCTTGTTGGCCTCCTTCAGATTTCGCATCGCCTGAACTTTTCCGACTTTGGCACAGCCGGCTGTTGTCGCGACAGAACCCAGGGCCAGCATCGCGACCACCGACAGCGATGCTCCCGTTAAAGCACGCATTGAGCCCCCTACGTGAGAAGAATTTCCGTGGCTGAAACCGGGCCAGTATAGTGAAGCAAAAAAACGTACGTCAAGGCGCGGTTTATTATTGGCTTAGACACCGATTTCGATGATTCGCTTCGAGGATCTGCTGGACAAAGTCCGGGCCTACAGCCCTGACGCCGACGTCGAACTGCTCAGGCGAGCGTACGTGTTCTCCGCCTTCGAGCACCGCGGACAGGTGCGCCATTCCGGCGAGCCCTATCTGATACACCCGCTCGCGGTCGCCGATTTCCTCGCCGACATGAAGCTCGACGCGGTCGCCATCGCCGCCGGCCTGCTGCACGACGTGGTCGAAGACACCCTGACGACGATCGAGCGCATCCAGGAACTCTTCGGGTCGGAGGTCGCGCACGTCGTCGAAGGCGTCACCAAGATCAGCGCCATTCCGTTTTCGTCGAGCGAGGAGCGGCAGGCCGAGAACTTCCGCAAGATGCTGCTCGCGATGGTCGACGACATCCGCGTGATCATCGTCAAGCTCGGCGACCGCCTTCACAACATGCGGACGCTGAATCACCTGTCGGAAGATCGGCGCATCAAGATCGCGCAGGAGACGCGAGACATCTACGCGCCGATCGCCAATCGCCTCGGCATGAGCAAACTGAAGAACGAGCTGGAGGAGCTGTCGTTCCGGTACCTCGAGCCTCAGTCGTACGAGGCGCTGCGCGCGAGAGTCGACGCGAGGCGGCGCGCGACCGAAGGGCTCATCGAGGAGCTCAAGAACACGGTCGCGGCGAAGCTCGCCGAGGCCCAGGTGCCGATCGTCGCAATCGACGGCCGCATCAAACGGCTGTGGAGCATCCACCAGAAGCTGAAGCGGCAGCGGATCGAGCTCGAGCAGGTGTACGACTTCATCGCGCTGCGGGTCGTGACCGACGGCGTGAAGGACTGCTACGCGGCGCTCGGATTCATTCACCAGACGTGGTCGCCCGTGCCGGGCCGCATCAAGGATTTCATCGCGATGCCGCGACCGAACGGCTACCAGTCGCTCCACACGTCGGTGATCAGCGAACACGGGATGCCGTTCGAGGTGCAGATTCGCACGATCGAGATGCACCGGATGGCGGAAGAAGGCATCGCCGCGCACTGGAAGTACAAGGAGGGGCGCGTCGGCGATCGGCGCGACGATCGCTACTTTCAGTGGATGCGCCAGCTGCTGGAGTACCAGAAAGACGTTCGCGATCCGCAGGAATTCATCCAGAGCCTCAAGGTGGAGCTCTACCCCGAAGAGGTGTACACCTTCACGCCGAAAGGGCTCGTCAAGGCGTTTCCGCGCGGCGCGACGCCGATCGATTTCGCGTACGCGATTCACACGGACGTGGGACATCAGTGCGTCGGCGCGCGCGTGAACGGGAAGATGGTGCCGCTGCGCACGCATCTGCGCAACGGCGACATCGTCGAAATCATCACGCAGGCGGGACACAAACCGAGCCGCGACTGGCTCAACTTCGTCGCGACGTCGCACGCACGCTACAAGATCAAACATCTCATTCGTCTCGAGGAGAAGGCGCGGGCCATCGAGCTCGGACGCCGGCTGTTCGAGAAGGAAGCGCGCCGCTACGACGTCAATCCGAAAACGATCGCCGACGGCGACGGCTGGGCGAAGGCGCTGGCCGACAACGGCGCGCAGAAGCCCGACGATCTCTTTGCGCTGATTGGATACGGCAAGCTGGCCGCAAAGCAGCTGCTCGGAAGGCTCGTTCCGGCGGACAAACTGCGGGAGAAGCCGCCGGAAGGTCCGGTCGCCGCGGCCGTCAAGCGCGTGCTCGGCACCGGCGATGAGAAGATCAAGGTCCGCGGCTTCGACGATCTGATGGTCTTCCGCGCGCGCTGCTGCAATCCGATCCGCGGCGAAAAGATCGTCGGCTACATCACGCGCGGCAAAGGCGTCTCGGTCCACTCCGCGACGTGTCCGAACGTTGTCAACCTGCTGTACGACCCAGAGCGTCGCATCGAGGTCGAATGGGACAAGGGCGACGCGGCGGCGCGCTACACGGTGAAGCTGACGATGGAAGTCGAGGATCGCAAGGGACTGCTTGCCGCGGTCAGCGCCAAGATTGCCGACATCAACACGAACATCCGCAACCTCGAAGCGCGTCCGTCAGCAGATCAGCGCTCGCGTATCGATATGACTGTCGAAATCAGCGATTTGAAACATCTCGAGCGAGTGATCAAGTCGGTGAAAGGCGTCGAGGGCGTGCTGAACGTGGAGAGGGCACGACGGCCCGGAGGGGCGGGATAGGCGGCCTATCCCGCTCTACGTGATCGCGATCACGTCAATCTCCACCCGCGCGTCTTTCGGCAGACGCGACACCTGCACCGTCGACCGGGCGGGATATGGCTCCGAGAAAAACGTCGCGTACGTCTGGTTCATCGCCGCGAAATCGTTCATGTCGGCGAGGAATACTGTTGTCCGGACAACGTTTGCGTACGACAGCCCGGCGGCCTTGAGCAGCGCGCCGAGATTGTCGAACACACGGCGCGTCTGCGCGGCGATATCGCCGTCGATCAGATTGCCGGTCGCGGGATCGATGGGCACCTGCCCCGAGATGAACACCATCTGCCCGGCGCGGACCGCTGGCGAGTAGGGACCGATCGCCTTCGGCGCGTCGGCGGTCGAGATCGCCTGCTTCATGCGGCTTTCGTGACGCGCCCCGATCGGAGGCAGCGGGTGCAGACGCGAATGCGCTTGGTGCCGCCGTTGACGATGGCCCGGACGACCTGCAGATTCGGCTCGAAGCGGCGCGCGCTGACGTTGTGTGCGTGGCTGACCTGGCGTCCGACGACCGGCGTCTTCCCACACACTTCACATTTCTTGGCCATAACCCTACAAATTTACCACGTTCTTCGCGTCGGCCGCACCCGGGTCCTTCTTGACGATCACGCGGCCGAGCAGATCGAGGTACGCGCGGCGATTCAGTTGATCCGACGCGCGCACGTCGGCAACGGCGCGTTCGATCCGCCGCATCACCGCCGCGGCGTCGCGCTCGAACACCGATCCGCGCTGGCCGGCTTCAGCGAGAACGGGTGTCAGCGCCGTCACGAGCCGCTGCGCCGGCAGCGACGCCGGACGATGCTCGTAGATCACGCCCCGCGAGGCCGTCTCGTAGGTCGCCGCCAGCGCGCTCATGGCCTCGACCACGTCGTCATCGATCAGCGCCTGGAGCTCCGGCGGCTGGTACTTCATCAGAAATGTGTTGATGAAGAGAAAGAGCTGCGACTGGCGCTCGTTGAAGTCGCGCATCGACTGCATCATGAGGCCGACGTCGCGCTGCTGCTGGCGCACGACGGCGGCGGCGGGATGCTCACGCGCGCTGGCGAGGTAGGCGCAATCCTTCGGACAGTGGATCTGGACGTTGCGCTTCGTGCCGCAGCAGACAGCGCAGATTTGTTTACCCAGCGCGGGACAATTCCGTTTTGCGGACCTAATTCCACAAAGGGGGCAGAGCACGGCGGCTTTATTGTATAATTTCGGCCGAAAACGCGTAGAACTCATCGGAACGCGCCTTGCAACGCCGGAGGTGTATGTTTCGACGCGAATCCGCGGTCGAATACTTCAAGGAACTCGTCGACGGCGCGATGGAGCATCAGCACGTCGACGCGACGGAGTTGACGGCGTTCTACGTCGTGCAGCTGCTCGCCGGCTTCATGCAGCAGCCGGCGATCGACGGCGCCCACGAGGACGCGCCGCTGGCGATCCGCCTCGCACGGGCGCTCGAGAGCGGCGGTGTGCGTCAGCGCGCGGGGCTCAAACAGGTCGGCGACGTCTCGCTGTTCATGTCGGGATTTTTTTCCGACTCATTCCGCCGCAAGCTGGTCGACCTCGACTACTACGTCACGATCGGCGGCTACGCGTATAACGCGCTGAGCCGCGTGGAGAGCGATACGTTCTCGACCGTCTTCGCGGAGCTCGGGGAAAAATTCGTCGCGTTCGTCGACGTGCTCGCCGAGGTCAGCGAGCGCACGTCGTGCGTGTCAAATGCGGATCTGCTCCGGCTGTACGAAAAGTGGCTGAAAACGGGGAGCCCGCGGAGCGGCCAACTGCTCGTCGAACGAGGTGTCGTTCCAAACATGTCGATACGCTCGACCGGGGTTCAGTAGCCCTTCACTGCGTCCACTGTGCACCTTCGACCGTAGCAACTTCGTCACACCTCGGCAATTCTTCGACGGTCAATCGTCTCCTTCAGCGGACAAGATTTTGTGGTCAAACCCGAACCGGTCGGTCGGCGCCGGCGTCTAAGCTACAGTTACTTTTTGAACAAACGGTTGACTGATGTCGATCGACGCTTCTAAATCGCTGCACTGGAAATGGTTGGAATACCACGCTGCAACGCGGCTTTCTCGCAGTGTCGTCGGGAGGAGGCAGAGCACCGCAGCAAACCGTCTCCAGGAGCAGACGTACGATCAAGCTTGCAATATGACAGTAGTTCAGCATATGCCTGGCAGTTCATTTGCATAACGGACCGGCAATCTTAGCGGTAGGACAGGGCGAGAGGAAGGAGCGGCGATCATGAAGGACACTCAGAAGGCGGGCGAGGAACAGCGGATGTCCCGGTCCCGCTATACCGAACTCAGGAAGATGCTGGAGGACCGCCGGCGCCAAATCCAAGCCGAGGTCCAGGGAAAAATGCGCGGTGTTCGCGAAGAGGGCAGCTGGGGCGGGAAGCTGAACGAAGTGCTCGACGCCGTCGAGAGCGCCGAAGCGGACATCCAGGAGGACATCGAGTTCGCCTTGGTGCAGATGAAGTCCGAGACGCTCAACAAGATCAACGACGCCCTGACGCGCCTCGAGCACGGCGACTATGGCTTCTGCTTCGATTGCGGCGAAGAGATCGCCGAGAAGCGGCTTCGCGCGTTACCATTCGCCGTCCGCTGCAAGGACTGCGAAGAGGCGCGCGAGAACGCCGAACGGCGCGAGCGGCAGCTCGCCACTCGCCGCGGCGCCTCGTCGCTGTTCCTCGACATGTAATACCCCGTTCCGATCGCGGATCGCGGATGGGGATAGCCGACCGAGCGCGGTCCCCATCCGCGGCCGCTGCTCCCGGTCTGCCATCCCCACCCCACAATCCGCAATCCAGAAAGGATCGCCGATATGAGCGATCACATCGAGAACCTCAAGCCGGAGGATATCTCGATCGGCGATCGGCCGCTCTCGATTCCGTCGGAGCTGCCGATTCTGCCGCTTCGGGACACGGTCCTCTTTCCGAATTCGTTCATGCCGCTCGCGGTCGCGCGCGAGAGCTCCGTGCGCCTCATCGACGACGCGATCGCGAACGGCAAGCTCATCGCCGTCTTCACGCAGCGCGATGCCGCCGTCGAGGAGCCGGGGCAGGACGATCTGTACCCGGTCGGCACCGCGACGCACATCCACAAGATGTTCAAGCTGCCCGACGGCAGCCTTCGCCTCATCGTGCAGGGGCTCGCGCGGCTGCGCCTCGAGTCGATCGTCGCGACGCAGCCGTACCTGCGCGCGCAGGTGAGCGCGGCCGTCGAGGACACCAACGACGCCGATCGCCTCGAGATCGACGCGCTCGCGCGCAACATCAAGACGAACTTCCAGCAGGTGGTGTCGCTGTCGCCGCTGCTCTCCGACGATCTGCAGACGCTCGCCGTGAACATCACCGAGCCCGGACGCCTCGCGGACTTCATCGCCTCGTCGCTGTCGACCATCAGCACGCAGACCAAGCAGGAAGTGCTGGAGACGCTCGACATTCGCGAACGCCTCGACAACCTGAATCGGATCCTCATCAAGGAGCTCGAGGTGCTCGAGCTCGGCTCGAAGATTCAGTCGCAGGTGCAGTCGGAGGTCGGCAAGAACCAGCGCGAGTACTTCCTGCGCGAGCAGATGAAGGCGATTCAGAAGGAGCTCGGCGAAGGCGACGACCAGACCAAGGAAGTCGAGGAGCTCCAGGAGAAGATCGAGGCCGCCGGCATGCCGGAGTTGGTCAAGAAGGAGGCGCTGCGCGAGCTCGATCGCTTGTCGAAGATGCCGGTGGCGGCGGCGGAGTACACCGTCTCGCGCACGTATCTCGACTGGATCGTTGCGCTGCCGTGGAACAAACGCACCGACGAAGTGATCGATCTGCCGAAGACCAAGCAGGTGCTCGACGCCGACCATTCGGGCCTCGAGCGCGCGAAGGATCGCATCCTCGAATACCTTGCGGTTCGCAAGCTCAATCCCGAGGTGAAGGGTCCGATCCTCTGCTTCGTGGGTCCTCCCGGCGTCGGCAAGACGTCGCTGGCGCGATCGATCGCCGAATCGCTCGGCCGCAAGTTAGTCCGCGTGTCGCTCGGCGGCATGCGTGACGAGGCCGAAATCCGCGGCCACCGCCGGACTTATATCGGCGCGCTGCCCGGTCAGGTGATTCAGGGTCTGCGCCGCGCCGAGTCGAAGAATCCGGTATTCATCCTCGACGAGATCGACAAGCTCGGATCGGACTTCCGCGGCGATCCGGCGTCGGCGCTGCTCGAGGTGCTCGACCCGGAGCAGAACAACACGTTTCGGGATCACTATCTCGACGTGCCGTTCGATCTGTCCGAGGTGCTGTTCATCACGACGGCCAACGTGCTCGATCCCGTTCCGCCCGCGTTGAAGGACCGGATGGAAGTGCTCGAGATCGCCGGCTACACCGAGGAAGAGAAGCTGAAGATCGCCACCGATCACCTCGTCGACAAGCAGGTGAAGAACCACGGGCTGACCGTGGACTACATCCGCTTCACGCCCGACGCGCTGCGCCAGGTGATTCGCGGGTACACGCGCGAAGCGGGCGTCCGCAACCTCGAGCGCGAGATCGGATCGCTCTGCCGGAAGGTGGCGCGCCGCCGTGCCGAAGGCAACGAAACGCCGATGGAGGTCACGCCCGACGTCGTCGTCGAGATGCTCGGCGCGCCGAAGTTCCTCGACGAGGAGATGGAAGAGCGCACGAAGGATCCGGGCGTCGCGATCGGTCTCGCGTGGACGCCGGCGGGCGGCGAAGTGCTGTTCATCGAAGCGTCGCGGATGACCGGAGGCGGAACGCTGACGCTCACCGGGCAGCTCGGCGACGTGATGAAGGAATCGGCGCGCGCGGCGCTCTCGTGGCTTCGCACGCACGCGAGGGAGTACAACATCGACCCCGACTTCTTCAAGAACGCCGAGATGCACGTACACGTGCCGTCCGGCGCCATTCCGAAGGATGGTCCGTCGGCCGGCGTCACCATGGCGACGGCGATGGCGTCGGAGCTGACCGGTCGTCCGGTGCGCGGCGACGTCGCGATGACCGGCGAGCTCACCCTCTCGGGGCGCGTGCTGCCGATTGGAGGCGTGAAGGAAAAGGTGCTCGCGGCGCGCCGCGTCGGTATTCGCGAAGTGATTCTGCCGAAGCAGAACGCAAAGAACGTCAACGAGGATCTGACGCCGGAGCTGCGGCAGGATCTGACGGTCCATCTCGTGTCGTCGATTGACGAAGTGCTCGCCCTCGCGCTGCAGCCCGTGTCGTCCGACATGCGTCCGCCGAAGAAGCTTCCGAAGGAGCCGGACGCCAAGCCGAGCGCGCCCGTCGCGGCCCGTCCGTAAGGACGGACCTCGTGTCCGCCCGCATCGTCTACTCGGCCCGGTATCGCGTCGATATCGGGCCGCACGTTTTTCCAACCAGGAAATACGATCTCGTCTACGACGCGCTCGGCCGCCCGCCCGCAGTCGATCCGCCGCCGGCCACGTGGGAAGATCTCTCCCTCGTCCACACGACGGAGTATCTCGAGAAGCTCCGAACCGGCACGATGTCGGAGGAGGACGTCGCACAGCTCGAGCTGCCGTGGTCGCCGGAAATGGTCGAAGGATTCCGGGTGATGGTGGGCGGAACGATCCAGGCCGCTCTCTTCGCCTGCGGTCTGTCCGCCGATAGCACGACGCAGAGACCGCAGAACACGCAGAGCCAAGAATCTTCAGCGGCGCCGGAAGGCCAAGAATTCTCTGCGGACTCTGCGATCTCCGCGTTCAACGTTGGCTGTCACATCGGTGGAGGGCTCCATCACGCATTTCCGAATCACGGCGAAGGCTTCTGCCCGTTCAACGACGTCGCCGTCGCGGTGCGCGTGCTGCAGCACCACGGCGTCGGGCGCATCGCGATCGTTGACCTCGACGTACACCATGGGAACGGTACGGCATTTATTTTCGGCGGGGCCCCACCCCCGCCGCAGACGCGCTCGGGCCGTAGCCCTCGCGCGTATCAAGAACAGAACGTCACAGACGCAAATGTGTTCACCTTCTCGATGCACCAGCAGCACAACTACCCGATGTGGAAGCCCCGCGGGTCGCTCGACGTCGGCCTGCCCGACGGCGCGCGCGACGCGACGTTTCTCGGCGAGCTCGAGCGCGCGCTGCCGAAGGTCGCCGCGCATCGGCCGCAATGTGTGTTCTATCTCGCCGGAGCGGATCCGTACGAGGACGATCAGCTCGGTGGACTGCGGTTGACGAAGGAAGGTCTGAGGCGCCGCGATCGCCTCGTCATCGACACCTTCCGGATCGCGGGCGTTCCGGTCGTCGTCACGCTAGCCGGCGGCTACGCGCGGCGGGTTGAAGACACCGTCGCAATCCACGTCGCCACGATCGAAGAAGCTATAGGCGCGGGGGCTGCGTCGGGACCGCCAACAGCACCGCCTCGAGCCGATCGGGGCCGACAGGCTTCGTCAGGTGAAGGTTGAATCCCGCCTCGAGCGCCTTGCGGCGATCGTCCGGGTGTCCCCATCCGGTCACCGCAATCAGATGCACCGATGACAGAGACGCGTCGGCGCGGAATCGCCGGGCGACCTCGTAGCCGTCGATGCCGCCGGGCAATCCGATGTCGCACAGGAGGACGTCCGGCCGCTCTTCCCGTGCAGCCGCGATCGCATCCCGCCCGAGATGCACGACGCGCGAGCGGTGCCCGAGGAGCTCGAGGAGCGCGCGGAGCGTCCTGGCGACGTCGACGTCGTCCTCGACGACGAGCACGCTCAGCGAGCGGGCGGCGCTTCGTTTTTTCGCGCGCACGTCTCAAGTGTGACCCAAATTGCTGAGCTAGAATCGGACACGATCTAAAATCGCGTGCATCCATGGTCCGCGGACGCCCCTCCCATGAACGCGTTGTTTCGGACAGAAGCGGACCCGACGAACCTAAATGAGCGTTAAGGCGTATGCCGTTTTCAAGTCGATGATCTCGCCGCGCGCCACCATGGTCCTCGCCTGGTCGACAGTGACGCTGCGCGCCTCAATGTCCTCGTCCTCGTCCGGTTTGTGAGGTGAGTCGGCCGGCGGCTGCCGAAGGTCGGACAGTCGAAAGAAAATCATCTGTTCGTCACAGTAGCCGGGAGTGGGGAACAGCGTGGCGAGCCGTTCGACGCGCTGCGGCACACGTCCGATTTCTTCCTCGCACTCGCGCCGTGCCGCCGCCTCGGCGCTTTCGTCCGGGTCGAGGCTTCCCGCTGGAAATTCCCATGTCTCGCGATCGATTGGCGCGCGGTACTGCTTGATCACCACCACGCGTCCATCGTCTTC